>Ga0182004_10001962_pt1 | contig 15690 bp, 3 predicted proteins | sample Sormic07211540_1_FD_120479 | JGI IMG/M metagenome (GOLD analysis project Ga0182004, IMG submission 120479) | Endophyte microbial communities from Sorghum bicolor roots, Mead, Nebraska, USA - 072115-40_1 MetaG | ecosystem: Host-associated > Plants > Roots > Unclassified | place: USA: Nebraska...
ATAATCGCCTCGGTTAATCGATTTACGGAGGCGGGCAACCTAAAATGTCCGCCACGGTTAATACGGATTAACCGTGGCGGTTGTTATAACGCAAACGCCTCGGTTAATATATTAACCGAGACGAGCATACTATAAGGCCTGCCTCGGATAATACTGGCCCATCCACAGCCCAAACAACCCATCTCGGCCCAATAGCCTGCTCAATGTATATATACCGTCACTTTAGGGTTTCATTCCTCATCTCCTGAGCCTCCTCATCTTCACCAGACGCGTCGGCGCCTCCTCCCTCTCATTCTCCTCCCCAACCACGGCGACCCCTCCTCCCTCACTAGCGCTGACCCTCCTCGCTCTCCTTCTCCTCCCACGCCCAGCACGCCTCTCCCACCAAGGCAGCGCCCCTCCTCCCTCTCTCACCATGGAGGTGCCCCCTGCTCCCTCTACCACCATGGCGGATCCGGGGGCGTGGTGGGCGGATCCGACTCCCTGCGGCGTCGCTCCTCCACCCTCCCTCTCCCACATGGCGGCGCCCCTCCTCCCTCTCCCGCCATGGAGGCGCCCCTGCTCCCTCTCCCACCATGGCGGATCCGGGGGCATGGTGGGCGGATCCGATGGCGTGGTGGCCGGATCCGGCTCCCTGCGGCGTCGCTCCCCTCCCTCCACGGCTCCATCGCAGGCAGCGGCAACGGCAGTTTCGGCTTATTGACGGGCTCGATGGGTCCGTGGATGGGCTCAGCGGGCCTATCCATGGGTTTTTTATTTTTTTTATTTTTTTATTTGATTTACCGAGGCGGGCATCAAACCGCCTCAGAAAATATGACCTTATGTCCGAGGCGGTTGCGATGCCCGCCTCGGTAAATCCATTTTGCTCGCCACGAATAATATTTTATGTAGTAGTGATTTCTCATGACATCGAATCTCGCGGCACATGCATGTAGCATTAAATATAGATAAAAACAAAAACTAATTACATAGTTTACCTGTAAATCGCAAGACAAATCTTTTAAGCCTAGTTACTCTATAATTGGACAATATTTATCAAATAGAAACGAAAGTGTTACAGTGTCAAAATCCAAAAACTTTTTGGACGTAAACAAGGTCTAAGTTGACTGTGGCGTTATATAGGGCAGCAACAATTGAAGCAAAAATTTCATTGAGGCCGGTGATAATGTACTCGCGACCAATTCTTCATCTTCCAGCGGTCTTCCTCCCGCCGTCATCTCATCGCCCTAGCTAGCTTGCCCATGCATGCATGGTGAAATGGGTTTTGATCGTGATGCAACCTATTATTCATTCGGAAGAGGACCATGTGAATTGATCAGAGGAGGCGCTTGGCCGGAATGTGGGCGGAATGCCGGCTCTCTGTAGGGTCCGACGGGTACGAAGAGGCCCCTCGCGTGTGGCCATTCAAAATTCAAATAGATGTGTGACTACAGATCGAAGCTAAGAAACCGCGGACGAAACTGGCCGTGCGTTTGTTACAACAAACTACTATCTTCACGTTGACTACAACACAACTCACGGCCATGCAAATCGAGAGTTTGTTAGCTGGTATTTCTATACAACTCAACCTATATATCCTATCGAAGTCCACTGCGGAGATATACTACCAAGTCTTTAACACAATCTGGCCACCCAGCTCGAGATCCCCTCTACTCAGTCCAATTCTCCTTCTTGCGCGCTGCTCGCCCGGGATCGCGCCCGATCCGCACTCGCGACGGCGTCCCGGCGCGAGGTGACCACACACAAGGAGTGGACTGCAGGAGGCCTGTGGCCAGGCCAGGTCGGCGCGCGGCGCCATGCAGTAGATGCATGGGCAGATCTCCAACTCATCACCTAGCTAGGCTTATTGCCCGCATGCACCTGCAGATATATATAACAACTTCCCACGTTCCAACTGCTCAACCCGAGTGGCGTGGCGGCGCGCGTGCCTGTTGATTGCATCCTCTCTCCCCCCCCGCTAATAGCCTAACATCGATCGATGGAGGAGGTGGCCATGGCGATGATCTACTCGCAGTCGCAGCCACATCTAAGCCTGGAGAGCAACAGCGGCCTGGAGGACGACGACGACAACGACGGATCCTCCTCCAGCGGAGAGCTGCTGCGCGGTGGCGGTGGCACCGCCAGCTCGGGCGGCGGCCGGTCATCATCGTCGCTGCGCGGCGGCGCTCCTACGGGGACGTCGCGATCCTTCCCAAGGGTGGCGGTGCCTCGCTCCCACCACGCAGCAGCAACAAGCCGCGCGCCTCCACGGCACCGCCACCGCCACCGCCACCGCCACGGGAATGGAGGAAGAGGCGGGACGACCGACGAGCACGGCGCCGCCGCTGATGCCAACAACTTCCATGTCTGGACAACCGACGAGCACGCTGCCGAGGCCTACTTCCATGTCAGTGCCATGCCCGGGTACGTGAGCTTTGAGGACCTGATCGGTGCCGCCGCCTTGTACCGAGACGGCAGCGGCCGCCCGCTGGAGGCGGCCATCGGTGACCCACTCATGAGGACGGCGTCGCGGCTGTACGTGCGTGACGATGGCAGGGCGCACCCCCGGCGGCAACCGTCGCCGGGCCCGTTAGGGACCCGCCGTGGCAGCCCCATGCACGCGATTGTCAAAAAGTACGTCCATCCTGTGCAGGACTTTCTCGCGAGCATCTTCTGTCGTTGTATCATGCCCTCTCATCGATAGGCGACTCAAACCAATGGTTTAATTACAGTAGACTTTATTTATTTTAGTTAACATTATTAGCTCTTGAAAACTAGTGGCATAAGATTCGTAAGTGCTCCCTTATTAGCTCTAAATTATAAGTTACTTTGGATTTTCTATGTACATAGCTTTTGATATGTATCTAGACATAGTAGATGCATAGCAAATGCTACATACTTAAAAAAGCCAAAATAGCTTCTAATTTGGAATGGAGGGGTATTAGTCATATGATATTGGAAGTTGAATGGCAAGAGCTAATGCTAGTTAGCTAATTAGTTAGTTAGTCATTAGTCATTGTCGTCATAAGTTTCATGTTTTATTTATTCAAACCAGATGTTAGTTTTTGTTGTTTGCCAAAGATTCTCTCTGTCAGCTTGTTTTGTAGTTATACATCATTTGCAGTAACTCATGTGTACCAGAAAAGCTACACATCATTTGTTAATAGCTCATACTAGAAAATTAAAGGAACAATCAACGAGCATAGTAATTTACAACTGCAACTATTATTTAGATGTGTAATTGTGTGTTGATAGATCCTATTCGAACCAACTAGGAAACATGACTATGCATCTCCCTATTCTTCTTCCCCTAAAGCAATGTTTGCATTGGGATAAAGCACAAGAGATGCATATGTAGTCACCCAAGGGAGAGGGCAAGAATAATATTGTAGTCTTCTATTCTTTTGCTAAAGCAATGCTTGCATTGGGATAAAGCACAAGAGATACATATGTAGTCACTCAGGGGAGGGGTAAGAAACAACTAATAATATTGTGGTCTTCATTATGAGGTTCTACAAGTTGTTTATGTTGTAGAAAATAATGAGCTTTTTCTTCTTATAAGTTATATAAGAAAATGGAAATATGTAGTGTTCAATCCAAATTAGACATGGAGAAAAGTTTCGCTAAGAAAAGTTTCGCTAAGTGATCTGAATTATAACATATTATTCCATGGAGACCTTTAATAAAACAATTTTTCTTATAGTGCAACACAAAACAACTAATACTTATTAGACTTTTTTAGCACACAACACAAAGCAATGAATACTTATTAGACTTGGCATACAATAATCATACATATAAAATAGTATATATCTTCAGGGTTCATATATATTCTTTTAGGTTATCCATAGAAACAGAACAATTTTGTTATACCTAGATATATTTTGTGAAATGATATTACTATATGTACATTTATTATAACAAAGTTTAACTACCATTTTTTTTATTTCAGAAAGGGTTGTTGTGATCCTTTATTTTGTCTATATGCCTAGTAATGACACAACATACAAGTATATTTAAATTGATCATCCTCACACGTATACTTGAATTGGTAACGGTGGTAACAAGCAGTTTTTGGTGTACCATTGAACATTTGAATTGGCTTGCTTTTAGCTCAATCTATTATCACTGTGTTTTAGGCTATCCTCTTCTTGCCTGGCGATATGGCCGCACATGCCTCGATCTTGCTCCTAGCATCTGCCGCACATGCCTGGTTGAGAGATTAATGTATTGCAAATCATTTATCCCATTAACAAACATTGCATAGCATGTGCCAACACAATAAATCTCATCACTAATTCCTAGATCAACATCATTACCTCTTATGTGTTTGTGTCGTCGCTTCGATGTGCATTGCATTAGATAGCCCTACAAAAAGGATTTTTACAATCACCTCCTATTTTTAGGGACAATTCACATAGCATGATTTTAGTTTACCTAGATGATACTATAGCTTAGAAAATGTCCCTACAAATCAAGGCTCTTAAGCAAATAACCCTTAGAAATGTAATATTTTTTAGGGATGGATGCCTTGGATTAAGTCAACTGCTCCTAAAAGATCCACCACTAAAATTACTCTCCTATAACCCTTCCTTCAAGCTTGTAAGTAAATTGTGGTGAGCTGTGTCAATCGATTTTATTAGGCTTGTTGGGTTATGCTAGTTCTACACTAGCGTATAGCTGCTGCTGCTGCTAATTTCATCTTAGAAGAACCGTAATTGCTGGTTTTTTTAGTGGAAACAATAATTGATGACGTGCCTGCTTCAGCGGTTCTGCAGCAGGCACGGTGCTACTGTCCGTTAGTAAAGCTCTTCGGAGAAGGCCCAGTTAGATCTTGTGGCCTGTTGAAGTGACCATGCATCTGGGCCCAAAGTGCATATGCAAGAGCCCAACAACACAAATATCTTTTCTCAAAAAAAGAAGAAGCACAAATATCTTCCACTAAAAAACACAAAATATCTTTCACTAAAAAAATAAAGCACAAAATAATATATGTGATTCCATTGTCTTACTAGCTCTGATCGTGTTGGCAACCAAGATTGATCAGCGAATCCAAGATAGGATTTGCCTCAGCTAAACTTTTGGTGCACTTGATCCGCCGCTGATACTTGGGGTTGAAGGCTTCACAAGCTAGTTATAGGAAGTAGCTTGTGTAAAAGTTTGTAGTCTCGTGAATCAGCTCGTTTTTAGGAGCTGCTCTAGAAGTGCCTCATTTTTATGCAACATTCAGAGTTTGCTGTAGAAGTACACTGGTTATTGCTTCGACAATGCCCATCGTTACCATAATCATCCTAAATCATATAAGTTTTAACCTTGGTAGACAAAGACAAAATATAGGAGTTACTATATTTCAGGTGTCTAAACTTTTTATACAATAGTTTTAGTCAACCAACTAATCTTTATCTATGCATCTAATAATTAATTAAAGAGCCAAAAATTCTGCCATGAAAACTAGTACAGAGACAGACTATATAGGCGGTTGGTAACCTATTTCTACTGGCGTTTTCCAACACCGCCTGTGCTAGGTGCTAGGCCAGTAGAAATGGATCAATTCCTATTTCTACTGGCGTTTTCCAGCACCGCCTGTGCTAGGTGCTAGGCCAGTAGAAATGGATCAATTCCACAGGCGGTTCCTTATGAGCCGCATGTAAAAAACATTTCCACAGGCGGCTCTCTTAGGTAACCGCCTGTGAAATTGTTTTTATAGAAAATATGAAATCACGTTTTAAAAATAGGGAAAAAAGATTTAATTCTAGGGAAGGCCCGCTGGCAAGTCACGCGTTTTTTCGCGTAAAATCGCGCGCTACGTGGCTACTAGTGGGATTCGAACCTGAGACCTTGCCCTCGCGTGTAACCTCCTCTACCACTCCATCTATCACTCAGATGTGTCTATACTAGAGTTTAGTTCCCCATATATTATCCTAAACAGAGCATACATTGATTATTTGAGGCCATAAACAAATTCAAATGGAAAAGTTGTCAACTATAAAGTTTCATAACTTTTCAAGATCTATAACTTTTATATTGGTAGTTTCTCCATCCGAGGTCATTTACAAAATTTGAATTTCAAATTTGAGAAATTCAAATGTTGTTTTCGACGACAAGATGATCTCAAATAAAAAATTATCAACTACAAAATTTCATAACTTTTCGGGATCTACAACTTTCATTTTGACAGTTTTTCAAACGAGGTCATTTGAAAAGCTCAAAAAATTCAATTTCAAATTATTTGTACACCGTAGAAATATGATTTTTCGTGGCGGTTCCTTAGGACAACCGTCTGTAAATGTATGATTTCTACACGCGGTTTTCTTAAGAAACCGTCTGTAGAAATATGATTTTTAGTGGCGGTTCCTTAGAAAAACCATCTGTAAAAATGTATAATTTCTACGGGCGGTTTTGTTAAAAAAACCGCATGTAAAAATACATCTTCACAGACGGTTGATAGTTCTGATACCGCCCTTTTTATATCACGATGTGTAATAACTAAAACCGCCTGTGGTATAAAAAGAATGTGTCGGGGTTGTACTATTTTCTACTACTAGTGAAATATTCGTTCAGTTGTCTCTTCAGTCGAGTTCCAATGGGCGTCCACTCCTTTTCTTTTTCTTCTCACTCGTTTGTGCTTTGGTGTTTTTTTTTGTTTTGTTTTTTCTCTTGTATAGCCATCAAATTTAAAATAAATAATAAATACAATATTAGAGGCCTTTTAACCATCAACGGACATGTCAGTCTTTCACTTGTCATCAACTAACTCCTGGACTTTAATCGGAGATCAGAATTATAGATTTTTATGAGTCCTATTTAACTATAACAACACATGGATAGTATAAAAATTAGTGTTATAATATATTTATGTCTAAATATATATTTCTATGCTTTGCAATGAGAGCATAAATCTATCAGACAATGTACAATGTATTTTAACAAATTTAATATATTATTTTCAATATTAATTTATAGTATAGATGTCTTGATCATCATAAAATGAACTACATCTATTCAATTTTATAAAAAGGGTAAAACAAATATGTACCATTCCTATCGTCATTTCTTATGGACATTTGACTTTATTCTTTTGTTACAAAGAACAGACGTGTTTGCTAGTCTAATATTAAAAAACAAACCATTTCTTTCAATTTTTTTGTCCTGCTCCTTTTACTTCCAAATTGCCCTCACGCGCCATGCATTCTGGATGTGACCTGGATGAACCGTACTCATGCAAGTTAGAATAACTAGTGTTTAGTGATAATACAGAGTGTAATTCCAATATGTATTGTGTTTCATGCAATACACAAGCACATTTGCTAGTACAATTAAAAAATATAACTCATAAGAGAATTTATAGTTTCTTTAATAGTCAAAAAATGATAAAATTACATGTTGTCTGGAAAAAAACAGACACTTAAACTAAAGGAGAAGTAAATAAAATATCACATACTGCGGAACAAGATTGAGGCCTTGTTTAGTTGCAATTTTTTTTTCAAAATGGGCATTGTAGCACTTCCGTTTGTATTTGATAAATATTGTCCAATCATGTACTAACTAGGCCCAAAAAATTCATCTCACAAATAACAAACACAGTATGAAATTAGTTATTTTTCTAATATATATTTAATGCTCTATACATATACGAAAGATTCGATTTGACAAAAAATCTAAAATTTTTTGCAAAATTTATAAGGAACTAAATAAGGCATGAACGTTCCACTCACATAAGGTTATCCGCTTTTCAGTATTATTCAATACTCGTGTTTCAGTATTGTTCAGTATTTCATGGTTTTGAGTGTAGTGCTGGATGATACTGAAAGATGTTCAGTATTGCTTAGGATGTGTGTGTGTGTGTATATATATATATATATATATATATATATATATATATATATACACACACACACACATCCTAAGCAATACTGAACATCTTTCAGTATCATCCAGCACTACACTCAAAACCATGAAATACTGAACAATACTGAAACACGAGTATTGAATAATACTGAAAAGCGGATAACCTTATGTGAGTGGAACGTTCATGCCTTATTTAGTTCCTTATAAATTTTGCAAAAAATTTTAGATTTTTTGTCAAATCGAATCTTTCGTATATGTATAGAGCATTAAATATATATTAGAAAAATAACTAATTTCATACTGTGTTTGTTATTTGTGAGATGAATTTTTTGGGCCTAGTTAGTACATGATTGGACAATATTTATCAAATACAAACGGAAGTGCTACAATGCCCATTTTGAAAAAAAAATTGCAACTAAACAAGGCCTCAATCTTGTTCCGCAGTATGTGATATTTTATTTACTTCTCCTTTAGTTTAAGTGTCTGTTTTTTTCCAGACAACATGTAATTTTATCATTTTTTGACTATTAAAGAAACTATAAATTCTCTTATGAGTTATATTTTTTAATTGTACTAGCAAATGTGCTTGTGTATTGCATGAAACACAATACATATTGGAATTACACTCTGTATTATCACTAAACACTAGTTATTCTAACTTGCATGAGTACGGTTCATCCAGGTCACATCCAGAATGCATGGCGCGTGAGGGCAATTTGGAAGTAAAAGGAGCAGGACAAAAAAATTGAAAGAAATGGTTTGTTTTTTAATATTAGACTAGCAAACACGTCTGTTCTTTGTAACAAAAGAATAAAGTCAAATGTCCATAAGAAATGACGATAGGAATGGTACATATTTGTTTTACCCTTTTTATAAAATTGAATAGATGTAGTTCATTTTATGATGATCAAGACATCTATACTATAAATTAATATTGAAAATAATATATTAAATTTGTTAAAATACATTGTACATTGTCTGATAGATTTATGCTCTCATTGCAAAGCATAGAAATATATATTTAGACATAAATATATTATAACACTAATTTTTATACTATCCATGTGTTGTTATAGTTAAATAGGACTCATAAAAATCTATAATTCTGATCTCCGATTAAAGTCCAGGAGTTAGTTGATGACAAGTGAAAGACTGACATGTCCGTTGATGGTTAAAAGGCCTCTAATATTGTATTTATTATTTATTTTAAATTTGATGGCTATACAAGAGAAAAAACAAAACAAAAAAAAACACCAAAGCACAAACGAGTGAGAAGAAAAAGAAAAGGAGTGGACGCCCATTGGAACTCGACTGAAGAGACAACTGAACGAATATTTCACTAGTAGTAGAAAATAGTACAACCCCGACACATTCTTTTTATACCACAGGCGGTTTTAGTTATTACACATCGTGATATAAAAAGGGCGGTATCAGAACTATCAACCGTCTGTGAAGATGTATTTTTACATGCGGTTTTTTTAACAAAACCGCCCGTAGAAATTATACATTTTTACAGATGGTTTTTCTAAGGAACCGCCACTAAAAATCATATTTCTACAGACGGTTTCTTAAGAAAACCGCGTGTAGAAATCATACATTTACAGACGGTTGTCCTAAGGAACCGCCACGAAAAATCATATTTCTACGGTGTACAAATAATTTGAAATTGAATTTTTTGAGCTTTTCAAATGACCTCGTTTGAAAAACTGTCAAAATGAAAGTTGTAGATCCCGAAAAGTTATGAAATTTTGTAGTTGATAATTTTTTATTTGAGATCATCTTGTCGTCGAAAACAACATTTGAATTTCTCAAATTTGAAATTCAAATTTTGTAAATGACCTCGGATGGAGAAACTACCAATATAAAAGTTATAGATCTTGAAAAGTTATGAAACTTTATAGTTGACAACTTTTCCATTTGAATTTGTTTATGGCCTCAAATAATCAATGTATGCTCTGTTTAGGATAATATATGGGGAACTAAACTCTAGTATAGACACATCTGAGTGATAGATGGAGTGGTAGAGGAGGTTACACGCGAGGGCAAGGTCTCAGGTTCGAATCCCACTAGTAGCCACGTAGCGCGCGATTTTACGCGAAAAAACGCGTGACTTGCCAGCGGGCCTTCCCTAGAATTAAATCTTTTTTCCCTATTTTTAAAACGTGATTTCATATTTTCTATAAAAACAATTTCACAGGCGGTTACCTAAGAGAGCCGCCTGTGGAAATGTTTTTTACATGCGGCTCATAAGGAACCGCCTGTGGAATTGATCCATTTCTACTGGCCTAGCACCTAGCACAGGCGGTGCTGGAAAACGCCAGTAGAAATAGGAATTGATCCATTTCTACTGGCCTAGCACCTAGCACAGGCGGTGTTGGAAAACGCCAGTAGAAATAGGTTACCAACCGCCTATATAGTCTGTCTCTGTACTAGTTTTCATGGCAGAATTTTTGGCTCTTTAATTAATTATTAGATGCATAGATAAAGATTAGTTGGTTGACTAAAACTATTGTATAAAAAGTTTAGACACCTGAAATATAGTAACTCCTATATTTTGTCTTTGTCTACCAAGGTTAAAACTTATATGATTTAGGATGATTATGGTAACGATGGGCATTGTCGAAGCAATAACCAGTGTACTTCTACAGCAAACTCTGAATGTTGCATAAAAATGAGGCACTTCTAGAGCAGCTCCTAAAAACGAGCTGATTCACGAGACTACAAACTTTTACACAAGCTACTTCCTATAACTAGCTTGTGAAGCCTTCAACCCCAAGTATCAGCGGCGGATCAAGTGCACCAAAAGTTTAGCTGAGGCAAATCCTATCTTGGATTCGCTGATCAATCTTGGTTGCCAACACGATCAGAGCTAGTAAGACAATGGAATCACATATATTATTTTGTGCTTTATTTTTTTAGTGAAAGATATTTTGTGTTTTTTAGTGGAAGATATTTGTGCTTCTTCTTTTTTTGAGAAAAGATATTTGTGTTGTTGGGCTCTTGCATATGCACTTTGGGCCCAGATGCATGGTCACTTCAACAGGCCACAAGATCTAACTGGGCCTTCTCCGAAGAGCTTTACTAACGGACAGTAGCACCGTGCCTGCTGCAGAACCGCTGAAGCAGGCACGTCATCAATTATTGTTTCCACTAAAAAAACCAGCAATTACGGTTCTTCTAAGATGAAATTAGCAGCAGCAGCAGCTATACGCTAGTGTAGAACTAGCATAACCCAACAAGCCTAATAAAATCGATTGACACAGCTCACCACAATTTACTTACAAGCTTGAAGGAAGGGTTATAGGAGAGTAATTTTAGTGGTGGATCTTTTAGGAGCAGTTGACTTAATCCAAGGCATCCATCCCTAAAAAATATTACATTTCTAAGGGTTATTTGCTTAAGAGCCTTGATTTGTAGGGACATTTTCTAAGCTATAGTATCATCTAGGTAAACTAAAATCATGCTATGTGAATTGTCCCTAAAAATAGGAGGTGATTGTAAAAATCCTTTTTGTAGGGCTATCTAATGCAATGCACATCGAAGCGACGACACAAACACATAAGAGGTAATGATGTTGATCTAGGAATTAGTGATGAGATTTATTGTGTTGGCACATGCTATGCAATGTTTGTTAATGGGATAAATGATTTGCAATACATTAATCTCTCAACCAGGCATGTGCGGCAGATGCTAGGAGCAAGATCGAGGCATGTGCGGCCATATCGCCAGGCAAGAAGAGGATAGCCTAAAACACAGTGATAATAGATTGAGCTAAAAGCAAGCCAATTCAAATGTTCAATGGTACACCAAAAACTGCTTGTTACCACCGTTACCAATTCAAGTATACGTGTGAGGATGATCAATTTAAATATACTTGTATGTTGTGTCATTACTAGGCATATAGACAAAATAAAGGATCACAACAACCCTTTCTGAAATAAAAAAAATGGTAGTTAAACTTTGTTATAATAAATGTACATATAGTAATATCATTTCACAAAATATATCTAGGTATAACAAAATTGTTCTGTTTCTATGGATAACCTAAAAGAATATATATGAACCCTGAAGATATATACTATTTTATATGTATGATTATTGTATGCCAAGTCTAATAAGTATTCATTGCTTTGTGTTGTGTGCTAAAAAAGTCTAATAAGTATTAGTTGTTTTGTGTTGCACTATAAGAAAAATTGTTTTATTAAAGGTCTCCATGGAATAATATGTTATAATTCAGATCACTTAGCGAAACTTTTCTTAGCGAAACTTTTCTCCATGTCTAATTTGGATTGAACACTACATATTTCCATTTTCTTATATAACTTATAAGAAGAAAAAGCTCATTATTTTCTACAACATAAACAACTTGTAGAACCTCATAATGAAGACCACAATATTATTAGTTGTTTCTTACCCCTCCCCTGAGTGACTACATATGTATCTCTTGTGCTTTATCCCAATGCAAGCATTGCTTTAGCAAAAGAATAGAAGACTACAATATTATTCTTGCCCTCTCCCTTGGGTGACTACATATGCATCTCTTGTGCTTTATCCCAATGCAAACATTGCTTTAGGGGAAGAAGAATAGGGAGATGCATAGTCATGTTTCCTAGTTGGTTCGAATAGGATCTATCAACACACAATTACACATCTAAATAATAGTTGCAGTTGTAAATTACTATGCTCGTTGATTGTTCCTTTAATTTTCTAGTATGAGCTATTAACAAATGATGTGTAGCTTTTCTGGTACACATGAGTTACTGCAAATGATGTATAACTACAAAACAAGCTGACAGAGAGAATCTTTGGCAAACAACAAAAACTAACATCTGGTTTGAATAAATAAAACATGAAACTTATGACGACAATGACTAATGACTAACTAACTAATTAGCTAACTAGCATTAGCTCTTGCCATTCAACTTCCAATATCATATGACTAATACCCCTCCATTCCAAATTAGAAGCTATTTTGGCTTTTTTAAGTATGTAGCATTTGCTATGCATCTACTATGTCTAGATACATATCAAAAGCTATGTACATAGAAAATCCAAAGTAACTTATAATTTAGAGCTAATAAGGGAGCACTTACGAATCTTATGCCACTAGTTTTCAAGAGCTAATAATGTTAACTAAAATAAATAAAGTCTACTGTAATTAAACCATTGGTTTGAGTCGCCTATCGATGAGAGGGCATGATACAACGACAGAAGATGCTCGCGAGAAAGTCCTGCACAGGATGGACGTACTTTTTGACAATCGCGTGCATGGGGCTGCCACGGCGGGTCCCTAACGGGCCCGGCGACGGTTGCCGCCGGGGGTGCGCCCTGCCATCGTCACGCACGTACAGCCGCGACGCCGTCCTCATGAGTGGGTCACCGATGGCCGCCTCCAGCGGGCGGCCGCTGCCGTCTCGGTACAAGGCGGCGGCACCGATCAGGTCCTCAAAGCTCACGTACCCGGGCATGGCACTGACATGGAAGTAGGCCTCGGCAGCGTGCTCGTCGGTTGTCCAGACATGGAAGTTGTTGGCATCAGCGGCGGCGCCGTGCTCGTCGGTCGTCCCGCCTCTTCCTCCATTCCCGTGGCGGTGGCGGTGGCGGTGGCGGTGCCGTGGAGGCGCGCGGCTTGTTGCTGCTGCGTGGTGGGAGCGAGGCACCGCCACCCTTGGGAAGGATCGCGACGTCCCCGTAGGAGCGCCGCCGCGCAGCGACGATGATGACCGGCCGCCGCCCGAGCTGGCGGTGCCACCGCCACCGCGCAGCAGCTCTCCGCTGGAGGAGGATCCGTCGTTGTCGTCGTCGTCCTCCAGGCCGCTGTTGCTCTCCAGGCTTAGATGTGGCTGCGACTGCGAGTAGATCATCGCCATGGCCACCTCCTCCATCGATCGATGTTAGGCTATTAGCGGGGGGGGAGAGAGGATGCAATCAACAGGCACGCGCGCCGCCACGCCACTCGGGTTGAGCAGTTGGAACGTGGGAAGTTGTTATATATATCTGCAGGTGCATGCGGGCAATAAGCCTAGCTAGGTGATGAGTTGGAGATCTGCCCATGCATCTACTGCATGGCGCCGCGCGCCGACCTGGCCTGGCCACAGGCCTCCTGCAGTCCACTCCTTGTGTGTGGTCACCTCGCGCCGGGACGCCGTCGCGAGTGCGGATCGGGCGCGATCCCGGGCGAGCAGCGCGCAAGAAGGAGAATTGGACTGAGTAGAGGGGATCTCGAGCTGGGTGGCCAGATTGTGTTAAAGACTTGGTAGTATATCTCCGCAGTGGACTTCGATAGGATATATAGGTTGAGTTGTATAGAAATACCAGCTAACAAACTCTCGATTTGCATGGCCGTGAGTTGTGTTGTAGTCAACGTGAAGATAGTAGTTTGTTGTAACAAACGCACGGCCAGTTTCGTCCGCGGTTTCTTAGCTTCGATCTGTAGTCACACATCTATTTGAATTTTGAATGGCCACACGCGAGGGGCCTCTTCGTACCCGTCGGACCCTACAGAGAGCCGGCATTCCGCCCACATTCCGGCCAAGCGCCTCCTCTGATCAATTCACATGGTCCTCTTCCGAATGAATAATAGGTTGCATCACGATCAAAACCCATTTCACCATGCATGCATGGGCAAGCTAGCTAGGGCGATGAGATGACGGCGGGAGGAAGACCGCTGGAAGATGAAGAATTGGTCGCGAGTACATTATCACCGGCCTCAATGAAATTTTTGCTTCAATTGTTGCTGCCCTATATAACGCCACAGTCAACTTAGACCTTGTTTACGTCCAAAAAGTTTTTGGATTTTGACACTGTAACACTTTCGTTTCTATTTGATAAATATTGTCCAATTATAGAGTAACTAGGCTTAAAAGATTTGTCTTGCGATTTACAGGTAAACTATGTAATTAGTTTTTGTTTTTATCTATATTTAATGCTACATGCATGTGCCGCGAGATTCGATGTCATGAGAAATCACTACTACATAAAATATTATTCGTGGCGAGCAAAATGGATTTACCGAGGCGGGCATCGCAACCGCCTCGGACATAAGGTCATATTTTCTGAGGCGGTTTGATGCCCGCCTCGGTAAATCAAATAAAAAAATAAAAAAAATAAAAAACCCATGGATAGGCCCGCTGAGCCCATCCACGGACCCATCGAGCCCGTCAATAAGCCGAAACTGCCGTTGCCGCTGCCTGCGATGGAGCCGTGGAGGGAGGGGAGCGACGCCGCAGGGAGCCGGATCCGGCCACCACGCCATCGGATCCGCCCACCATGCCCCCGGATCCGCCATGGTGGGAGAGGGAGCAGGGGCGCCTCCATGGCGGGAGAGGGAGGAGGGGCGCCGCCATGTGGGAGAGGGAGGGTGGAGGAGCGACGCCGCAGGGAGTCGGATCCGCCCACCACGCCCCCGGATCCGCCATGGTGGTAGAGGGAGCAGGGGGCACCTCCATGGTGAGAGAGGGAGGAGGGGCGCTGCCTTGGTGGGAGAGGCGTGCTGGGCGTGGGAGGAGAAGGAGAGCGAGGAGGGTCAGCGCTAGTGAGGGAGGAGGGGTCGCCGTGGTTGGGGAGGAGAATGAGAGGGAGGAGGCGCCGACGCGTCTGGTGAAGATGAGGAGGCTCAGGAGATGAGGAATGAAACCCTAAAGTGACGGTATATATACATTGAGCAGGCTATTGGGCCGAGATGGGTTGTTTGGGCTGTGGATGGGCCAGTATTATCCGAGGCAGGCCTTATAGTATGCTCGTCTCGGTTAATATATTAACCGAGGCGTTTGCGTTATAACAACCGCCACGGTTAATCCGTATTAACCGTGGCGGACATTTTAGGTTGCCCGCCTCCGTAAATCGATTAACCGAGGCGATTAT
>Ga0182004_10001963_pt1 | contig 15686 bp, 17 predicted proteins | sample Sormic07211540_1_FD_120479 | JGI IMG/M metagenome (GOLD analysis project Ga0182004, IMG submission 120479) | Endophyte microbial communities from Sorghum bicolor roots, Mead, Nebraska, USA - 072115-40_1 MetaG | ecosystem: Host-associated > Plants > Roots > Unclassified | place: USA: Nebraska...
TCAAATCTGCAAGCTATTTAATAGTGTTTTTCTCTTACAACAAATCAGCAAACATTAATTTCTGTCATGACTTTTCTGCCAATTGAACAGAATGTCAAGGAAAAAAAGTGTTTGCTATTTTTTGTTTGTTTGACTACACATTTGCATTCTCTCTTCATCCCTGCTGGCAATGATGAATCGAAGACACAGTACTCGTCACTCGTCAGTATTCATGTAATTTACATTTTATTTGCGGACTTGAAACACCCTGCGATTCGTGCTAAAACTTAAAAGGCGTTATTATGGCCAAACAGCAAATTTTAGGCTTTGTTTAGTTCCTTCCAAAAATCTAAAATTTTTCAAGATTCTCTGTCGCATCGAATCTTTGGACACATGCATTAAACACCAAATATAGATAAAAATAAAAACTAATTACATAGTTTATCTATAATTTGCGAGACGAATCTTTTAAGCCTAGTTAGTCTATAATTAGACAATATTTATCACATACAAACAAAAGTGCTACACAGTGGCTATTTCCTAAAAATTTTTAGAACTAAACAAGGCCTTAATTATGAAATCACAAAAATCTGCCATACTTTAAACGGGCGTAGATAGCTGGTACTACAAGGATTGTACGCCTTATTTAAAGGAGTCGCAGATTGTTGTTGCCATGATTTTTGCACCATATTTAAAGGAGGCATAGATTGGTGCTACAATGGTTTTACACCGTATATATTTGCAGGCGCAAATCATTACTCAAATTATTAGTTACCAAAATTTAACAATTACTAGTTACCAAAATACAAGTGTTTTTGCATGTCTTCATAGGACAACAGCCTCTCTATAAATACCAACACATCAGATGTCTTGGTTTATACCTTGCACTCCAACATACATGCATACAGGATACAGCCATGGCGTCGTTCCTCAAGAAACTTGCAGTGGTCGTCGGCTTCGCCATGGCCTTGCTCGTCGCGTCAAATGGCGAAGAAACTTCCTCATTCGGTGAGAGTTTTCGCAGCTCAACGCAGAGTCTCTGAAAAGCATATATAGCTCGCTAATTGCTCTCTGAATCGATCTCCAAATTAACAAATATAAACTACTTTGGAACTTTGCAGGCGGATCAGCACTCTGTGATTCGAGCACGGGTGTCACCTGCACGTCCGACGCGGGTTGCGTGACCATCTGCAAGCAAAGGGCTGGGCAAAACTACGTCAATGGCTACTGCTCCCCGGAGCCTAATAATGCCGTGGGCGGCGGCCGTTCATGCGTCTGCGTCGAGAGGTGTGGTGCACAACCGACGCCGCTGGAGAAGCCGGCGACGGCGACGACGCCGGCAAGGATGGGAATGCTAGACTGATTGTTTTTTTTTTGTTAAGTGGATCTGGACATGAATGGCTGAACGCCTTTGATATCATCTCGATCTGCTCTTGTGCAATGTACCCAGTCCTATTGTGGGAGCAAATCGATTCATGCGGGTCAAAAGACGTTCGAGCTCGTTCGCTTGTGTGAAAAGACATGACCTCGCTTATTTGTTGCGAGAGAAAAACACTCGGAATGGTTGGCAGATTTGATACATAAATTCAAGTAAATAAGGGGGATGGATCGTTCAAATTCCAATCAAACAATAGTGGTTTAGGTAAACTTAGATTTGATTCATTTGGTTTTGGATTGCATATTCATCGCCACGTCATCCGAAATCAGTTGACTCTCGATAAAATAAAATTAGTTAAAAATCTAGATATTGTATTGGATGTCTAGATGGGCTGGTTCTGTCCAAGATCCTAAATGGGCTGGTTCTATCGTCCTTGTGCATAAATGAGTCAAGACTTGAATAAAAAGAGAAGCCTATAAGTTGTTATACCAGCGGAAACCATTCTCAAAATCAAACCATTAAGTTGATCAGAAATAACTGAAAGCAAGTCAAACCACTAGCTCCTATGACCAAATAAAATGGTCCAACATTCTAAAGGTGAAACTAATAAGGGTCTCTCCAATGGGTGGTTCTAAGGTGTTTTCATACAAAATAGGAGTCAGCTCTATAAACTGTGTGGTTGAGTTTATATAGGAGTCAGCTCTGTGCATTAAACCTAATCCTAAGCAAAAGAAAAATATTTAAAAATTCAACACCACACTCGTGGGTCTCTTCTATGGATCTAGAATATAATTCTATAAATTATAGCAAATTTATTTGATCATGTCACATTTGTTGTGGGTCCCATATAAGTATGAGGTTCAACTTGATACATTAGAGACCCCCCTAATCCCTCTAGCCGTTACTACTACAGAATTGACTTTCACTGCCGGTCCCATCACTGCCGGTTTCCAAAAAACCAACAGTGATATTCATGTCATCCTTGCTGTTTTTAACCATGGACCGAGTGATATTAGGTCATAACTATTGGTTTGTGGTTTGAACCGAAAGCGATAGGCTGCACGAAAAACTTCATAACTTTCTCATATGATGTCTGATGAAGACAAACTTTATACCGAAGTTGTAGTACTTTTCGAGATCTAGAACTTTGTCAGTTCAAACTTTTTGATTTAAGGTTGTTAGGATGTCCAAATATGTATCACAATATTTTACAGAGTTAACAAAATAAGTCTATGCTCTATCACAAGTGAGTGTGTAGTTGCAAAAAAGGATCTTAGATGAAAAAACAACCAAAATAAAAGTTGTAAATCTTAAAAAGTTATGCAACTTTATAGTTCACAACTTTTTATTTAAAGTTGTTTTGATGCTGAGTTATTTGTTTCACAAGATTTTGTAGAAGTTAACACCAAAGAACTCCATTTGCTTTATAGACATAAGTGAGTGTGTAGTTATAGTTAGTTAAGGATCTCAAATGAAGAAGCGGCCAAAACATAATTTGTATATCTCAAAATATTATGTAAAGTTGTACTTGATGACACATACTTTCTGATTTTTTATCAATTATTATCACTACCTGACCTAGAACTGGCAGTATTCTTTTTGCTTTTTTCTTATCACTTATCACAGCCAGACCTAAAGCTAGAAGTTTTCATTTTTATTTTTATCACTTATCACTTATCACGGTCAGCTCTAGGACCGGCAGTTCCCATATCACTGCACAATCTGAATCCGGCAGTGATGGTCTAATCCACCCGCGGTTTGGTTTTGAAGTATAGAATGACATCCATCCAATACTACCTCTACTATACCAGCAAATTAACTTCGATACGCAACACTTGTATGGCAATAGCTTGTATAGTCAACTACTATACATGAATCACTGTATTTTGCGCGGTCCCCCGCGTACAATTCTTCTGGTTGGGCCACTCCGGGGACGGGGAGAAGACGACAGCTGCAGCCTGGACAGGGCCAGAGGATCCGGTGGTGGCAACACAGCAGTCGGTATAGAGAACACCGCCGGCGAAGAAGACGAGCCGGTTTCGGTTTCATCCCTCTTGTCTCTGCCGTCGCTGCTGCTACTGCTGCCTGGTCGTCGAGATGGAACCGTAAAATGTTTTGTATGCCAGCCTGAAGCCCACAAGTAAGGAGTAACCTGCTGGTTTCAGAATTTCAGTTCTTACCTTGTGCACAAGATTCGCCCAGTGCAATTTCCAGATGCTTCTTCGTGGGCTGCATGTTGTTTCTACATAACAAAACAATTCATTAGTTTTCCTAATACGTATACTTACTCCGGCTTAGATTTGATCATATATCTAAACAAGGTATCAAGCACAATCCGTCATCAACCATCGTCCATATATATCAGATCTCTATGAATGATAAGAAAAAGTAGTATACTAGTTACTACTGCTCTACAGGCATCTGTTGATCAAAAGGAAAGCCATGCCTTGCGGATGAACAACTTAAATTAATCGTGCAAGCGATCGAGGAACTCGATGAATGTGTTACCTGACGGCGAGGAACACGAGGCACTGTGCCCGGAGCTGCTTCAGCTGCTGCTCTGTGAACGTCGGCGACGATTGCGAGGGATGACTGGACGAAAGCATGCCGGGCTTATTATTCTCTTATTAGTATATCATCAGATGAAAGTGGAGGCGTTTAGTCCCGGTTTCTTCTCAGATGTAGTAGTTATATATGCAATGGTCATGGAAATTGCCATTGATGCATGATTTGTCTAATCTAGTTCGCAGCTATCTGATGGAGACAGGTAATTATAATATCACAGCACGATTGATGCCATTTGTAAATTGTTTACCTTCTCTCAGGCTTATGCGCTGTCCATTTTGTTTACCTTTCTCTCAGGTTTATGCGCTGTCCCATTTGTTTACCTTAGACCTCTCTGAACTTCTGATGGCGCACGGCAGAGGAATATGTACGTGTAGCAGTAAACATAAACAAGACATTTTTTTCATGACAATTTTTTTTCATGCAGAGGAGTGCATCGATGCAGACAAAATGCAGGACAAGTGCAAGGAAACTATGCATGCGAACCAGAGAATATACTTCTTCACTATGAACAGCATAAGTAGTCTCGTCAGCAGCGCCAAAAGTTTCTCCGTCAAAAACTACCTACTTGAAATGGACAGCGTTCACTGTCCCCTTATGTATACAGTGAACTAAATGCTATAGCAAACAAATATTTCGAATGGTTTACTCCCTTGGAAAAATGGTGTCAATGAAATTTAAACGTATAGGAGTAAACTGAAATGTTTAGAGACTGAGTTGAGAAATGCCATTCTCATCCATGTGTGATGAATCATTGGCAAGAAGATAAATCGATTTCTAGTTGAGTTTGTATTTTATATATGCTTGATTATGATAATGGCTAACCAAAGATGCCATGTTATGTTGAATGTGTTATGCAACACCTCTCTTGGCTTCTGAATGTGCAGGTGTTAGGTGCGGCAAGAAGGTCAACGACAATGGAGAAGGTCAATTGCGGATTCCATCCCGAATGGATCGAAAGCGACCATGGGTAGATGAGTAGGCTTGCACTGAAGAATCGAGAGGCAGAGGATAGACCATGGGACTGCTCACATCGGGCAGAAGAAGAGCAACACGGTATCAAAAAAGTCAAGGAGGAGGACGATGACATCGTGGCATTTGACGGAGGCTGGACATGCATCTACTGATGCACATATGTGATGAAGGTGGAGTCAGTCAAGTCAAGAAAAAGGCAAAGGTGTCAACAATGGCAGAGACATTAGTTAGTCATGTTGTCATAAGTTTTATCCTCAATAATGTATATTATAGTTTTGTGCGCAGCAAATCAGGGGGTAGCACACTTTACATAGATGTATATTGGCTCAAGTATACATGGAGTACACTATGCCCACTCGAGAGTAGATCTCTTATGTTGTGTGGGAAAGGACCATGGCGCTTAAGAGGGGATAAATTAGGCAACTTAAAAACTATCTAACTATGGCCTTTATTTTTCTCCTAAGCAAAACCTATACAACAATTAATTTACTTAGAGCATCTCCAACAGTTTGGTATATGACTTGTTAAACTTCAAAATTTGGCAAAACATGTAAAAAACGTTCTCCAACAGTTTACTAAACTTGCTTGCCATCTTGTCCCACTTGCTATCCGTCGGAGCCGCACACGTATATTTGCACGCGCGTATCCGGCTTGCCATCGCTCGCCCGCGCTTCTCGGAGCTAGTTCCCGCGCGCAGTCGGAGAATTCCACGGCGTCTAGAGTCGCGCCCGCACCAAAGAACGGAGCCGCCGCCGCGACCAACTCCCCGTCGTCGAGGGAACGATCGCGGTAGGGAGATCGCGGTAGGAAACAACGCAGTAGGGAGATCGCCGCCGTCGCGGTTGTGAAGGATCGATCATTGGAGAAGACGTTCCGCGCCGACGGCGAGCAGAAGCCGTTCGCGCAGGCCAAGCTGCAGCTGCAGAGCTTCCCCACCATGCTCCTGTTCCCGAGCCGCACCGCCAGGCCCATCAAGTACCCGTCGGAGAAGAGAGACGTCAACTCGCTCCTGTCCCCGATCTGGTCCCGGCCACTGCAATCAGGTATCCTGCGTTATCTTTTCCTCGTTGATCTCCATGCCTGCTCGATCTAGTAGCTCGAGTTCGACCTCGTGTTCAGCTGTAGTTTAGGGTAGTCTGTTGTTTTTCTTTGTTGTCATCACTTCAAGCGCTCCTTCATATCTAGCTTCGATTGCGAGATTGCCTGATCCTTGGAACATGGAGATATGCATATATAGATGATAATATTCTGAATTGTACTTTGTTGAATTGATCCATGAAACTTTCTGAATTGTACTGGATGTCAATATTCTGAATTGGTCCATGATACTATTCTACATTGTACTGCCAATATTTTGAGAAGCGTTCAGTTGAAAGCAAAAATATTTGGGATAATATTTCAGAACATTGTACCATAAACGCCTTCATCTCATCTGTAACCTTCACAACCTCAACTGAAAGCTTATGCAGAACACAAAAGAGCTGATGTAGAAAAAAAAGAGCTGAAGCGCAGTTGCTGAAACAAGAAAAAGAATTTATGTTGGCTGACATGAACGCCCTCAGCCCGACGCAGCTTGGATTAAGTTGATGCAGCAGGACATTCAGTTGAACCTCTGATGGCCTGCTATTGCCTAACGCCGTGGTCATCTTGTCGCTGATGGACTGTACAGAACCTGCAGACTGATAGGAAATAGAAGATTTGATCCTGCAGACTGATGGCCTGCGTTGGGGTACTGGTCAACAACCGAATCTAGTGGGTTATCCTCTTTTTTTTTATTTGGCAAGTGAGATATAGCAAATTGTTGGAGATTGCCTCTTTTTAACTTGGTAAGTAATTATAGTAACTTGCTAAAACACAGGATTTAGCAAGTGAGAAATAGCAAACTATTGGAGATGCTCGATGTGCAAGTAAGGTTTTGCTAGTTGTTGCTATATCTACAACAAGGGAGTTATGCAACCTAAGTTCCAATCCTATCAACTAAGCTAGGAAAGTAAAGCACATGACACAACCAAGATAGCAATATAAATGCAAAAACTAAAGATGATATAGAGCTACAAACTTCCGTCGATGACTTTGGTATTTTTACCGAGGTATTGAGAAGCGTGCAAGTTTCCACTAGTCCTCATTGGAGTCTCTCACAAGGGCCAAGCTCCTAGTCAGGGAACTCCATCGATAGCTTCGGGTCTTCTCCACACGCAAGTGAATCTCCGATGTGCCTTCCGGCAAACCTCTCTGTCTTCACTATCAAGCTTTGGGCCAAAACACCATGGGCCTTGTTTCCTCTGATACACGGTGGCGGCCACACCACAAATGTGGTTGATGTGGTCTCATAAGACTACAAGCCCTACTGAGAACAAACATGGTGCACGCATGCACCTTTGTTCAAGAGGTATGCTAATCTCAATCACTAGCAGCTAAGCCTAATCCCAGAGCAAGTACATATGATCATGGTTTAACTAACCTAAGCACTTCGCAAAGCACCTACACTAATCACCTAGTGATCTTTAAGCCCTATACATGTGGAGAGCACAAATGTGGTGTAGCAACACCCATCTACGTTTCCCTTACTTCCTCTCTTCTCAGTTGGACGTTTGTTGGAATCCTTTATGTAGCCCCGAATGGAGAACTAGCCATTGGGGGGGCAAAACACAGAATTTCTGCATATGCACCAGTGCTACCAGTGCGTGCCACATCTACAAGCTATTGGTGCTGACAATCTCACCGTTACAACACAATGTTCACTCGTGTATATGGACGGTATATATGACCTTTGGTCCTTTTCCAAATGATTTGCAGCTTCACTGGAACTGTCACAGGTGCATATGACTGGTGCACACAGGTGATGGCTAGTGCCTTAAAGCTGATTTCAGCATGTTTTGCGAAGTCTCTAGAACCCATAACCAGTGCATATGACCAGTGCACATAGGTATAGGAATATGAGCAGTGCCAAGTTCATAACCAGTGCATATGACCAGTGCCAAGTTTGCATATACATATAGGCTTAGCTGGTTGGCATGAGTTCACAAAGGCGGCCTAGCCTAGATGGTCAGGTTCATATATGCTAACAGGGACGAAGCCATGAAAAAATTTAGGGGGGGCTGAACAAAAGTTCTACATCGACTTAGCTCTACTATTACCCCTCGTAATAGAAAAAAATATTAGATTAAAGTAGTCTTATATTTAAAATATATGATGAAATTTATAAAATATATCTAAAAATAAAATTCTCATTCCACGCTACATTATAAATTTGTGTCTAAAATTAGAAGGAGAACACTAGGGATTCCACTGGGCCAGCAGCGCCCCCCTAGCCCCACTGCTGGCTTCGTCGCTGTATGCCAAGGTGGGTTTCGAAATAGAGTTAGCTGGGTTTTATAGAGGTTTTGTCATTTTTGTTTGTTTGGCTTCTGCATCACCCTGGCCTTCTTTCTGAGGTCAGTAGATCCATTGTGACTATATGATCTTAGCAATAACTAGAAGAGAGGGTCTTGTTGGTTTTTGGGACATTGTCTATTTATCACTCATTTGCTTGGCAAGAAACATTCGAGGCTCCCATCCACCCCCACCCCCACCCCCACCCCTCTATTCATCTGTTTTGGTCCTTCAATTAGTATTAGAGATTGGGTAAGAATTACAACCCTTAACTGACTTTGTGATATATAGAAAGATAATTGTTTTGTCCATATGAGGAAATCTTGCTTCATGGAAGATCTAGCCCACTGAAACTGGCTAATTCGGTTTTGATGCAGCAAGTTATGTTTGAGTTGTATTTCAAAACGATCTGTAATGGACATCAACCCCCATAGGATAAGTCTACCACAACCTGACCATAAATATAAAAGTGTCACAACCTTTCTCTTTTACTCTTTTTGCCGTAACGTATCTTCTCGCTTCCATTTGTTGTTCTATTAGCTGGTTTAGGTTCCCCAACATCTTCGTACCCTAACATTGCCTACTTATCTCAACTGTGTTTGACAGTATTTTAGGTGCCCTTTCTGACCCTAGAACAAGCTAGGTGTGCATCCACAGGCACCTTCCTGATAGGCGTTTCTAGGATCTTGGCAGCAGTAGATCTGCTGAAACCTGCTAAGCTGGTTTTCCCTGGTTCCTCAAGCAGTCTGAATGATTCTCTAGGCGTGCTTATTTTCTTTGAGTGTGGGACCAAATTTGCATCTATACACTTTTGACGACTCTAATGGAGGAGTTGTTTTGCTTTTCATGGCCAAAATCAACTAAAGCAATATGTTGTCACCTTAGATTCTATATAAGTAGTACATGCAAGAATTTGAATAAGCAACTACAAGATTGTTTCTTCCAATCACTGAAAAAGCAAAGAAGGTCAGTGTCATTAATGTAAAGAAGTTGCAGCTACCCAACAACACCAATCTATTGAGAGAGATGCAGTCTTTAGGTTCTTCATCCAATCATCAATCCAATCTTGTTAATACTATGCTTAATACTTTTGATATGACTATTGGTGAATATAATAGTATAGAGATCTAGTTTCTAATATTCAAAATTATGGTACTCGAGGAAGTAAATCACTACTTGAGTCAATTATTGTTAATGGTATTGCAAAATCAGATGCTATCAAACCATGCAAAATTAGACATTCTAATGTTGTCGGCCAATATAGCAAAACTATGGCTCAGATATCTAGAGCCGAATCTAGTGAATCCAAAACTATGGCTCAGACAATTCATGGCCTTTCAAAAAGAGCATAGAGAGTCTAAATCTAGTACTACTTTTATACTCAGGGCTCAACAAAAATAAATTATTAAGCACGGCGAGTGTAGGCAAGAGAAAATTGCATAATCTTGTATGGATATCGACAAGATCTCGAGCGAGATGATAAAGGATTTATTTTTTGATGATGAAGTGATAATTGTGATTTGTCACCATGCATGGACAGTGATCCACAAGGATGGAGTGCTTCATGACTATGATCCGTCTATTGACTGTGGCTTGACATAGTGTTTTGCATTTGTGATTGCCTCACAACCGTGGATGGTATGTGGGCCTCAACTCTAGTGTGGCAATGCATATGCATGCATATTTGAGGTCATAGGCTGCTCTCCGATATGGGCCAAAGGTGGTTGCATGTTGTCCAGGCCCTAGAGTTGGGCCCTAATTAGGTAGAAGTGGAACAGGAAGAAGATGTTGTGGAATAAAAATAGAACAATTTCTTTAAAGTATCTGGTAGAAAAAGAGAAGAGAGAATAGGATATAAAATACTAGGTCATCAAGATAAAAAATGAAATTACAAATAAAAATGTAAAAAAAATTAAATGATTTCAGTTATCCTCAACCGAACTATTTAGTTTGAAGCTTCATTAGGTACTCTTTAGAATGTACTCCCTTCATTGGATATATAACTTTTACTGTGCAATTAGATATACATTAATTCTGCGTTTTCTGCATGAGTGCGGCTCTACTCCTAGAAACAACATGTTTATTTTGGTTTTACTCTGAGGGACATATTTTTTATTTCTATTCAGTAAGTTATGGACCAAGCAGGCAACCAGAGGGGGATGAATATGAGCCAATCAAAATTTCTTCACCGAGGAAGAAAAACTTCCGACTATCCCAACACGACCCCAAAGCAATCATAAATAAACCCCAAGTTTTCCAATGTGAGTCCAAAGGTCAACTAATGACTAGATATACTCAAGATAGACCCGATAACACTGCAAAAGAGACAGAAAAGCAAATTAGCGAAAGACGCTATAAAGGGGCTCAAAAACAGGACGAAACAACGAAACCACCAAGAAAAACCAGCTCAACCATTTTTTGGCACTATTCATAGGATGGATTTGGCACTGTTCATAAGATGTTTCTAAGGATGCCAAAGCTCCGTGAAATTCCCTCCAGGGTGACCTGTGCGACCTGGGCGACACGAGGAAGATGGGTGTGAGTGCGACACCATGCGTGGTCACGCAGTGTGATGGAGGGTGGTTTTGCCTTGTGTGGACGTGATGCTTGGACCAAGCTCTCTGCACTCGCTGAAGTATGCCCCATGGTGGTCCCTAGGTGATAAGGATGCTTCTAGAGTTGGTGTCTTACACGGCATCCCCTCTTACCTCCACTTTTTGCCACGCCTCTTTGTCTCCCTCTCTCCTCTCTCTCTGCTTCTTCGGCCTTGGGTGATTTTGTACACTTTCTTAGGACTAGCAGCTCCTCTATGACCCTGAAGGGGAAGGCATGGTGGTGATTCCTCATGAGGTCAATGAGCACCCTAATGCAGATCTGAGCACTCGTGGTGCGAAGGTTGGGGTTTAATTTGTAGGGTTGTCAAGGTGGGAGCAGTTGATTCATCATTGCTGAAGCTTCTAGGGCAAGATCCCTTTGTGGTACTATTTTGGGAGAGAGGTGGTCGATGCTAAGTGGAGATACTTGCTCATTTGTACAGGATCTCTAGGCTGCTCCACAGCTTAGGCGAACCATGGATACTAGAAATCCAAACTATGGAAGGTTTGATAGGGGATTTAGGGGAAACATAGGTGGACATGGCTGAAATAGTCATGGCAACCATGGATGGACCCTCATGGGGGAGATATAAAGGTGGTAGGATTGTGGGCATCAAGGAAATCAGTAGAATAGGGATAGCAGAGCAAGAGACTAGGCTCACACTAATACAGAACAGACCTTTGCTTTAACACATTAGTCTTAGATAGAATTGAACCCAGGACTAATATGAGCATTAGTCCCAGGTCCATGTTTCTTGGGCGCCAAAGGACCTTTAGTCCTAGATAGTAACACCACACAAACTAAAAGGTCTATATTGGTCTCAGTTTGTGTTACAAACCCAGTCTAAAGAGCCTTGAACCTTTAGTCCCAGTTGATAACACCAGATATACTAATATAGTATATTTAGTTCCGGTTGGTGTTAGCAACCCAGACTAAAGGACCTTTTAGTCCGAGTTGGTGTTACCAAACCAGACTAAAAATTCCACTTATAGGTTAGTTCAAAAGGAAAGCATCCCAACATAAGTTACATGTGTTGTGTAGGTACGGTGAAAAGGTACATGCGAGGCAATGCATGAGGTCTGGGTTCGAATCCCATGAAGCACGGGGGTGGGTGGCTTTTTTAGCCTCGAGGACCTTTAGTTTGAGTTCAAGGTGCAACAAAAACCTGAGGACCTTTAATCCTGGGAGTACTAAAAGACTTTTCCATCCAAGACTAGAGATCAATTTTCTACTAGTGTCAACAGGATGAACAAGGTGGTCAGTATGTGGAACCTATAGTGGATGCTCATATTGATGTGCACGAGGACTCCACTGATGCTAAAACATTGGTGAACATCACTATCTAGATAGTTGCTGCCGATGGATTGGTGATGGCTGTCAAGGAAGTGCTAATAAAGGTACCCAGGCCTATGATGTCTAACATAGAAGTTCCAAGAAGAGGTGCTGATGGTTGGAGAAAACTCAGCAGAAGTGCCTAGCTAGGGTGGCGATGGCTAACAGAGAATTTCCAAGATAGGTGTCTAGGGTTGGGAAGAACATATGTATTAGTTGTAATAAAGTTGGATACACTGCTGAAGGTTGTCGAAATCCATTTTTTTGAGATGAAAGAAGACTTATATTATATAAAAGCTGGGTACGTTGACATGTTACAAGCACTTTGTACTACAATACAAATATCCAAAAACTATTGTTCATATAAATTGTACCCACGCTGTGAATAGCTCCAAATCTTAAAACCAAACCTGCAAGATGCTTTGCAGTATGGATTGCAAAGGCAAACACTCGGCAAAAGACCTGAGAACATAGGCCCAATGAACGACGGAGAACATTCATTTTGGTGCAGTTGAGAAATTTCTTCTTTTTGATGTCTCTCTTCTTCTTTCTACCACCGAAGAATGGGGAATACTGATCTAAAACTTATTATCCCTAGTCCTTGATTGTGGCCAAATCCAATCACAATAAAACAGAGAAGTGACCGAAGAAAATTATTCCATGGCAGCAACGCCATCTCCGCCTTGATATCGTTGTCTAGAAATAAAAGTTTCTATGTCGTCATACCATTGAGGATGTTGATGCCATAGTCATCGCCCTCATCTTCAATAGAGCCGCCATTGAGAAAACGATTCTACCCTTCCCCATCACCGTTGCCAGAGAGGAGGAGGAGATAAATAAATCCCCAATACCAAAAAACTTAGCATGGAGAAACCTAACCCTAAGGACTTGATCTACTGAAAAACTTATTAAAAATGATGGATCCGCACTCCTTCTAGCTTCCGTTGATATGCCAGAGGGATGAGGGAGGAGAACCAACAAGGTGGAAGCAGGGGGCAGCAGCAGCGGCGGCGGCACTCCGAGTCACAAGATCGAGGGCGAGGGCAAGTTGAGACATCAAAAGATAGGTTTCCTGACTACTTGTGTGGACTGACAACAGAAGGTTGTCCAAATCTTGTGATTTGCTCTAGATGTAATAAGGAGGGGGCATGTGCCAACAGTCTGTATGATGCCATGGGAGTTTATCTCCCCTTTCTGTGGATTGTCTACTTGTGGGCCAGGTTTCCATGTGATTGTAAGTACTTTGTGTCTGATGATGGTGTCAAAGACATGTCTAACACTGCTTTGATTACCATCACTGTCAGGAGGCTTAGGAAATGTGTTCAAGGTAAAATCTGGGCCAACATCTACATGGAGGTGGTATGTTAAGAGAATTGGTCACAATAAGTTCTAAATGGCGTTCCCAAATGTTCAAACCACTTAGGATTTGGCCTTTTCACAGAGATGCACATAAGGTATATGCCATTGGTTTTCAAGGTTGAGAAGTGGAACCCTGCTATTGGTTCCAATGGAGCCCTGGATGTGGCTTGGTTCAGGATCAAGGGGATTCCATATAAGAGATCCTTTCTTAATGGGTATGTTTGGTTGGGTGGCTAACTCCTAACCATGCTCCAAAGCCATCTTGTAGTTGTTTGGTTGTCTAGAAACAGGCCGAAGCTAGGCCCAGATAAGCCAATTTCAGCCCTATAGCCTGGCTCTAGAAAAACGCAACTGGTGGTTGTTTTTTCTTGGCCAGGCTCTGGCCAGCCTCCATGAGGTTCACATCACTGCACGGCCCTCCGCACTGTCCAAAGTGTCGGTTGCCGTCTTCCTTCTACATGGTCGGGATGAGCTGCGAGGCGAGCAAGGCGTCAACAAAGAGGACCTCATTGCCGATGGAGACGGAAGAGATGGCTGATGATGAGGCAGGCAGGCGTGCGGCGACCCAGGTTGTGGCATTGGCCGGAGAGGTTTGCGATGTCGCCGCTGGTGGCGCACAGGAGGGAGATGCCTTTCACGAGCCTTCCTTCAGTCCTTGGCAAGCTCCTTCGTCCCCTCCTCACCACTCGACCTCGCGCACAGCAGCAGCAAGCCTAGGGGCCCGCATCAGCAACCGCCCTACGAGCAGGCTCTTGGCCCACCGAGGCGTCTGCGGCTCTCGCTCGACGGGGCGTCTGCCCCTCCTCCTCCCGCTGTTGGGCCGTTTGTCTCACGCGTCGTCCGCCGGTCGTTCGAAGGAGACGAGGCCGCCGTGGTGGTTGAGAATCCCGTCTCCAGGAACGACCACCACCCGGTGGCAGCTTCGACGGACGCGGAGGCCATGGCAGCGCCATATGACCCCAAGACGAATTACCTCTCCCCAAGGCCTCGTTACCTGTGCTATCAGCCCAACCGCCTCCTCGAGATTTACCGTCATGGCGGTGGTGCGGTGCGGGGGCTCGAGGAAAGATTGGCAGTGCTGCCTACTATGTGCTTAGAAGGTGTTCGATGAATTGCTTCTCTAGGGTGAACTTACCAGTGTGTTCAGGTGTGATGGTTCTATGAAAGAAACACAACCAACCAAACAAGAACTAAACTTAGCCATCTTTGCACACAACCAAACACATGCCTGTTGGCTCCCTAGGAGCAGGCCTGGGCTGCCTAGGCTACATTTGCTAGCCAGGCTCTATGAGACCTACGTTACATGGATACGTCACTGGGACCTCGTATCGCGTATCGGATACGTATCCGATACGAATACGCGTCGGATACGCCGCCGATACGTGTCCGCAGAGTATCCGTTTTTTCTTTTTTTCACGAATATTGGATACGTGGTCTGATACGTATCCTCATCACCGATACGGCCCAGCTGAACAAAAGTACCTTATCCTGTCCCCGACGCCATGGCCGGCTGGCCTCTCGATTCCCGCCCGCCTCGCGCCGCAACCCTGCGCCCCGCCCGCATCCCGCCGCATCCTGTGCGCCAGCCGCCGGCGACTGGCTACGAGCCTCTGCCTCTTCGCTCGCCGTCGACGAGCCTCCGTCCTGGCTCGCCGGCTGCCAGCGACGAGTTTCCGCACCTGCAACGTGCCCATGCCCCCTCACGCCGCATCCTGTCCACTCGTCCCCAGTCCCCACGCGCGGCGCCCTGGGGAGCACCTACCAGTCCGCTACAGATGCGGCTAGCTCCCACGATGCAGGGGGGAGATGCATGGAAGAGGACGATTCGGAACTCAACAGCGAAGCTAGCTTCCGCCGATCTCCCATGAGTACACTCCCTTTCCATTCTTGATGTACTTTACTTCTCTACTTGTTGCTTCCATCTAGATGGCCTCTGCAAATTTCAGCAGTGCTGACGCAACATGCAAGTGCTAGTCCTAGTCCGCTAGTCGTAGCATAGGATCCACTGGCCACAATCATAACAGATACAATCCTGTTTCCTGACTTCACTCTCCTCATCTCTTGTGAAATTAAGAAACCTACAAGCTGATCTGGTGATGTATCATATATGATTGTATGTACTATAAACTAA
>Ga0182004_10001964_pt1 | contig 15684 bp, 7 predicted proteins | sample Sormic07211540_1_FD_120479 | JGI IMG/M metagenome (GOLD analysis project Ga0182004, IMG submission 120479) | Endophyte microbial communities from Sorghum bicolor roots, Mead, Nebraska, USA - 072115-40_1 MetaG | ecosystem: Host-associated > Plants > Roots > Unclassified | place: USA: Nebraska...
CAAGGTATACAACCACGAGTTTAGTTAGTTGGTATATATTATATATATGTTACTAGTTTTACATTACTTTGAGGCTCTTATAGTAACTAATAACTGCAATTGAATAAGTTAGTTGTAATATTCAGCTAGTTGTATGCAAATTGTTACATGCAAACAAGAAACTTAGTACATATGATTTTTCCAATTAAAAGACAAATACATTCAACTTATTTGAATCATAAAGGAGGATGATATGGAATGTCTAGAGTCTGAGTACGTAATTGCATCCCAGTGAGGAGCAAACTAGAGTGGAGGTATGTAAGGAATATCACTACATGAGATCGTTACCCTTTTTTATGTTCTTAAAATTGAATATTGTTTTTATTTAGGAAACTTATTTATTACATATATACTATACATTGTCCAGATTTGATCCTAAAAACTTATTATAAAGAAAGTTATATATATGTTGTCTTTTGGTCTTAGAAGTAATTGAATTAATTTTGAAATGGAGCATCATTTTGTGTACAACTGATTTTAGTATACATGGACGGCTACTATTGATAGTCCTTATGATTTCATTGTAGTTTTATGTCCACTCAATCACTGGTGTGCGGTTGCTATCAAAGCAAGATGTACTACTCTATATCAATGAGGAAAAGGTATCTGGGTGCGACACCAATGGACAATGTGACACAACTTCTGAAGATAACGTGTGTCTCTTGCTAGACCTTGTTCAACTAAAATAACACATTACATCTTTTGAGTGTTTGATGTTTTTTCTATTTATTCTTTTGGCATATTTGTAGATACTTGCAAAAGTGGACATTCGGCCAAGTGGATTGCCTGAAGGTTGGGTAAATGAAATAGTATATAGGAAAACAAAGGAAGGATTGACCAGGAGAGATCCGGTAAATAATATGGCTCATGAGTAATGGTTTGTAACATTGAATAAATGAACATTACTTGATATAGGAATCATTATTTTGTCTTGTCATGCAGTATTACACGGATCCTGCTAGTTCCTACACATTCCGCACACTAAAATCTGCATTATCCTTCCTAGAGACGGGAAAGGTATCAAGGCATGCAGTTATTCAACGGACAAGTGTTCATGATTTGTACTCCTTTGAAATATCTGCAGAAATGGTAATTGTTCTCTTGGTTTTTTTATTTATCTTGTGAAAATCTGCATGACATAATTTTTCCTAGTTGCTTGCATTTTGGACATTACCATCCATAAGTAAAGGTAGTGAATTTTAGTATATAATTGATTAGTTTTTCTTTTCTATGGCAGCATGAAAGTTTACGTAACAGATTAATAGTAAATGAGAAGCCTTATCAGGAGCCCACAAGATCATCTCGGTCGAGGCGAGCATCAAAAATAGAACAAGATCAAAATATAGATGACTGTAAGTTCGTTGTTATTATCATAAATTTTGTATAGTTATGTGCACACCTGCTTGAGTTTTTATTACTTTATTTATGTTCTAAAAATTTCCAAATACTGACATGACATCAGACAGTTTGGGGCTGGTTATCAAGAGTTTATATTTTGTTTTTTGCTACTTAAATTTTGCATTCTTGCTTCTAACAGTCTTCACATTTCTTTTTGTGTATTGGAAATGATGGTATATTTGCTATCACAAAATTTTATGAAAACTCTCAGGGTTTTTTGCAAAATTTCCATCCAACAATAGATACGGAAATATCATATGTTACATGTAAGCATTATATCTAATGTGCTTTGTTTGAGATAAAATAGGCAACATTGTACTTTGGCCTTTAATTATTTGGCTTGTTTTCTCATTTTGTAAGCACCAAGTAAGTAAACAAAAAGTTAACTTTACAAATAAATGTTTCAAGGGTATTGGTAGTTAGATGATTAACCAAACCAAATGCCCCATGATCCTTCGCATGCACACAATACTAGTTAATATTGATATTCTAACGGTCTATTGTTGTGCAACACTAAGTTCATTTTTTACCTCCTCTTAAATCTTCTCATGTGGAATTTTGTTTGATTCCAACTCAATCTGGGATAGATGGGATAACCCTAGTTATTTTGTGAATACCACTTTTAGTGATGAACTACAACATCAAGATACAAACTGCGCTTGATTAGATGCATGAACTACAATCTCAAGATATAAACTTGCATTGTGTGGTTGATTAGATGTATCCAACCTTCTTGATTGAAATGCATGCCTCAATAGAAAGATTATTTACATATGGAACTAGGCAACACACATGTTTAATAACAAATTATATGTGAGATTTGAATGGTAAAAGTTAGTACACATGTATTGATTCCATTTAAACTAATACGATTATTTTATCATTGTTTAGTATGTTGTGTTTTGCCTTCCATGCTCTGATACATAAATTATTGTTTTCGTATGCTAGCAAAAGATGGTGATATTTCAAGTGGCTCAGATTCACCAAATGAGTCTGAATAAGAAAACGTGAGAAGCAAGAAGGCTGCTGGCAGAAAAAGCAACTAGCTCAACAAACAATGTGAGTCGTCCAGCAGGAAGGCCACCTCAATTCAGGATTAAGGAGGGGATAGACAATAAGGATGCAGACTATAATGAAACTTCTTGCACACTACATACCTATAAAATTTCACCAAAAACTGTTGTTCTGGTTTGTTGTTATTTTTAGTGTCTTGTCATTTCCAAATAATTCATTGCAAAACTAAAGTTGTATTATCTCATGTGAGACTGCAGAATTTGTTATCGTTAATGCTTCAAGTGCACGGAGTGCTAATAAATTTCTTTGGAATATATTCCAACTCATAATGCAGTGTTCAACATATTTCATAAGAAATATGATCTTCTACATGTGTTGATGCGTTAGTTGCACATTGGGGTTGAACTGCTTGCTTACTGAGATTTAATATCTATCTATCTACAACTAAAAATCTCAATTGTCAACCTCTACCCACCGCTACTAGTAAGCTAAATACTTCGGTAGGAGATAGCAGAGCAACAAGGATTTGGGAGGCAGAGATCTTTGGTAGCGGTGACAGGAGCATGAACAGAGTCAAGAAGGGAAAAAGGACACGACTATCGCCTGGCTGGCCAAAGACAGTCCTGCTGCCTATCACCCTGCCACGGGCGAGCTACGGTTTTGCTGGGGCTCTACCCTCCTGCCCCCACCCCAGCCCCATCGTGGCCATGGCCATAGCACCCACGGCCTGACTTGGTCTAGTCCCCAATGCTGCCAGGGCCTCTAAATTTCCTGCCTTCCTCCACCACCTGGCAGGCCTTCCTCCCCAAACCACTTCACTTCTAAAGCTGGAGTTGGGGATGATGAGAGGGGGAGTTCAACGGAACCCTAACTCGCAGATCTAGGACGAGGAGGAGGAGGAGGGTGAAGTCACCTACCTCATCAGCGTCACTGCCCGCCGCTAGAGCCCGCCGCCTCCGTTGGAGAGTAGAGACAGAAGAGACACATCGGCGAGGCACATTCAGCACGTGGGGAGGAGTCGCTGCCAGAACCCACCACTGCTAAGGTAGGCGAAGAAGGGAGGAGCTGTGGCACGTTGGGAGGGAGATGAGTGCGGTGTCAGGCGTGAGTGATTGTGTGCGCATGGCTAGATAAAAATACAGCCATGTGTATTAAAGTCATTACCAAAGAAATGAGTAGGAGGAGGAAGAGGAAGTCGCCTACCTCATCGGCGCTGCCGCCCGCTGCCAGAGCCTGCCACCTCTGTTGTAGGGGAGAGAGGGAGGAGCCATGTCAACGAGGAGCCATGTTGGGCGCGTGGTGAGGAGCAGCTGCTGGAACCCGCCGCCACCGTTGGAGGGGAGAGAGGGAGGAGTTGTGGCACGTGGGGAGGGAATGAGTGCGGCGTCAGACATGAGTGATTGTGTGCATGCGGCTGGAGAAAAATACAGCCATATGTATTAAAGTCATTACAAAAAAGAATGAGTCGAACAGGTGGTGGTGTGCGAAGAGTTCGCGGCATGAAAAAAACCCTGCCTTTTCTTTTTTAAACCAATTAGGAAACCTAAGTCATATGCAAGGGTTCAAATTTAGTGGCTCCTACTAAATTTATCCGACCTCCAAACAGAACATTTATTAGTCACATGGATTTGTTTCGACAAGATCTACCAAAATACGGTCTCCAATTTTCCATGGGAGCTACAGTTCAAGAAGTCAAAATTTTCTCCTCTTTTCAGCCTGCATGATCAACCCATTAATTTTCTAAAGTTCAGGGTATTACAAAGATCATCCAGCTAAGCTACTTGGCTCGAAAGCTCACAAGTATCTGAGCGCCTCTGAGGGCATTGTGATGTGGTGATGCCCTGTACATGGAAACTTCAGAGTTCTAAAGCTTCCTCATATTCAAACCAGAGATTAATTTTCCTAATCACGCTTTACAGCTATTTGAATGAATTATTTGGGTGCCTTCCCATTCCTTGAATGGACACTAAGCCTTTACAGCAGCTGTTTTTATAGAATCTTGCTTTATTTAGGGGAGTGGCATGACTCCTTCAGAACGTCGTTGTTCAATTTTTTGGGTCATGTGATATGCCTATGTTCACCAAGTTATATACTTTATTTGGGAGCCAATACTCTCAAGATTTAACAAGGTATAGTACTTGTTGAATCTATGATACACAGCAGAAAAATTGAAGCGAGGTTCAGTGTCCATGTCAATTGGTCTAGCTATACGTTCTGCATAATGTCAGCAGCTTACTTGATTCGTATGAGCCCATACTCATGTACTGAACTGGGTGAAAATTGGCAAGCACAATTCTATGGTGCTACTATGAGAAGATGATCATGTGCCTCACAGCTAAACAAATCTTTACATGAAGCTGCTACTATGCTGACACCTGATCCGAAACTACATGCATTGATGAGACCATTGTGCTAATTGTTTGGAAATTTCTCTATTTTCCTCTTATACTCAAACTGTTGGTGTTGGTGGTGTAGGCGCAGGAGAGGGAGAGGAGGTGGCGGCTAGAGCAACTCAATCAACTTGCCGATAAGCTGCACTCACGCCCCCTCTAGAGTAACTCAATCAACGTGAAGGTGGGTTTATGCTCAAAAATTCTTACTTCTTCATAGCATTTTGACAGGTGTTTATTCACTACACCACAACACTAAAACAACATCGGACGACTGTTGCTAAAGATAAAAATGAGCGTTGAACGATCCACTGCTAAAGTGCCCCTCGGATCCTCCGTCGTTGGAACTCAATACTTCGATGGAAGACAACATGTAAGACAACAAGGTGGTTGCTTTAGATGCGAGTTGACATTCATCAAGTTATTAGGAGAAGATAATGATTTGGCTTATGCAAAAACTTTATGGGTAATCTGTAGGTTTCTAACTTGTGATTTGCATATTTTTACGGTCATTGATTTTATACAAGACATGGCAGCTATTTAAAGTAATGTTAATTTGTTCATGACTGTAATCAAGGGTAGTACAACATGCAATTTTTATGGGAATTTTTACCATTCATTATACAAGGATTTGATTTTGATATGTTAGACTATTGAAAAATTTATGGCTTGATAGTTTAATTAGTTTGTATGCCTATCACAAGGTCTAGGTACATCTAGCACTGCTAGTCATGTATTATATATAGGATTTTTTATAGACACGCGCATGTCGCATGTGCATTTCCACTAGTTTAATATAAAAATCCATATATTTGTTCTACCATAACATATTCCATGGTTAGTTTCTATATTATACCTTACAACACGCAATCAGATTGCACTGAGTATAGTTCAGTATCAAGTTCATGAGACATCATGAAAACATGGGGTTAAGTAATCTAGATGACAAATCTCATGATGCCCAGATATAACTTTTATGTGATTGTTCTGTTTTTGGCCCTCCATGACCATCAATTCTTCATACCAATATTAATTAAGAGACAAAAAAAGGGGCTGAAACTATGTTACAATCGTGGTCAGGTTCGTTGGACACCAACCACATCAAGTCCAGATTCATTCTATGGTCAAACATAGTATTCTTTACAGTGCTGCTATGTACATAGAATGCCAGCTGGCATCATTATGAGTTGTTCTTCCACTTACCTACCTTAAAGAAGCACAACACGATGTTGGCTCACTCTCCTTCCTATTTTACATTTTATGTATTAATAATGCAATTTGTGTTTCAAATCTATAGTATCTACAACAATAAATGAGAAGGCATTACACATTATGAGTTGTTCTTCCACTTCCCTACTATAAAGATCCACAACATGATGTTGGCTCACCCTCCTTCCTATTTTACACTATGTGTATTAGTAATGCAATCTGCATTTCAAATCTGCAGTGTCTACAACACTAAATGAGCTAGGCATTGCACATGACGCTGGCTCACCCTCCTTATTTTACACTCTATGTTTTAATAATGTAATATGCATTTCAAGTCTAAAGTATCTACAACACTAAATGAGCTAGGCGTTACACTGTATTTTAGATCTTGAAAAAGAATCTTTGAGTTGTTCCATACAAAACACCTAGTCAATTTCTAGCATATAGTGGATGCTAGCTATACATCGACCACTAAAACTAGTCATAGCTACAAACCCACCACATTTGGCACGCCAGGTAGGAGTGCATCATGTGTGTTTATCAATCTTCATTGGCACATGTCACTACCAATGTCTAAGCTAGAGGCACTGCCTATGAGCGTGGTGTTTTCTTCTCTAGTTAGGACTTCTTCGTCAGTGTCATATTCCTTCATGACCAAGCTCTTAGCTTTGGGAGCCTATTGCTAATCATCTCGGTGAACTCTGCCTCTACGGTGGAGCGGTGTTAGGGGGAATCACACCCCTACATCTCCTTGTTTGGGCGGGCCTCCTATAGGCTAAACAAAAATGATGCCAACAGATTGTTGAAGTAGCAAAGTCCAAAACAAAAAAGAAAATGAATAAAAGATTGAAAGTTACATAAAAGAAGAAGAAACAAAATACAAACACAATAGAGGGTAAATTTGCATGATAAAGTTGTGTACATCTATCTATTCTATAAAAGAGTGAAGGAATTGAAAATAGCATCACCATAGTATTTTCTACCCACCTTAGTTCTTGACCCTTAGATATACTTTAAAATCAACCCAATGCATCAAAGTCTCTAACCTAATTTGATAAGAGGACCTAGTCGGTAAGTTTTTTTGGTACACCATTTCTGCCTCTATCACCACCTCAGTTTAGCTTTTTTTACTTTCTGTCACCATACTCCCTCGCCTATACCCATCTATTTCCTATTATCTACATGCTACATTACCCTTGCCACCATCACCACAAAAAGGAAAAAAGCTTACCTCAACTTCTTTCTTTGGACCCCAAGCATAGATGTGGAGACTACAATCCCTATATTACATCGTGTTGTGAATGCGCGATCGCTCTTGACCATGACCCTACATTGTGCATCTTGCCATATCATCATCTGATTGGTGCCCTTCATGGCTTTGCCCCCATTGTCTATGTGCTACGTGGAAGTGTCGGCAGTTGCGAAGGTAGACATATACTCTCATAGTTCTTTGACTTGGCACAAGGTAGAATTCCTTAGGTGAAGCTTCATTTTCTACCATTCAGTCAAAATTTAGATCATGGTGTTAATCCATCACAGTTGCACTTAGATGTGTACATGTTGCAGGTCTCAATCTAATCAGAAATTTTGAATTAGAGTTTCATTAAATGACTATGTTCAATTTATTTGATCCAACCAAACTCTAACTATTCTACCATCGTAGGTTATGTATGTTGTTTCTTCATCCAATCACGAAAAGCAGCATCAAGAGTAAGAGAGTGTATCTACAAAAGTTGTTAATCCTAGGTCACCACCCCTATCTTGTCCATCATATGTTGAAGGACCTAGTTTGGTTTTGGCTAATTGATGAAACCCATTTGGAATAGCCCTATGCTTTAAGTGTGTAATTGAGATAGGTTGGTCCAATCAAAGTGGTGGAGCTAGATGATGGTTATGGTGATGGCCTAAGTGAAGATCAAGTGCTCCCTATTTGGAAAAGAAGAAAGAGAAAAACAAAATGGGCTCAAGGCAAAGGTATATTTAAAAGGGCCATTTTGTTTTGTTTGTCACTCAAGACACCAAGTGGGCATGAGTTGGTTTTGGATAGATAGTCATACTATTAATAGGAGAGAATCTTGGTTAAAGCGGTTGTCATGTGCCACACTGCCACTAGGTGGATTCATACATGCACATGCATTAGGACTTGCTAACTTAAAACCCTTGAAAATGCTTTGAAATATATATGCTAACACACGTGCACAAGTGGTGGAACACTTTGGTATTGGCCCAAGAGAATAAGGGTCAAAGTTTGAAGTTGAATTGGAGGGATTTGAGCTCTAGACCTAGGGTTTTGGGTGGTTTGGACCATGTCACATGTGTAGCGGCGCTAGCTCCGAACCCTACTTGGGAGTAGGTCTGAACACTACTAAATTTGTAATACCCAATTTTAAGGACAAAATTGGATATACACCATATGCGAGTCTTAGAAGCCAAATCTCACATATAGCTACAAATGAGGGGTAATATCAAAAGACAATGCATAAATTATATAACATACTTAATAAATTAGAGATAACCTTAGGTAGCAAACAATGAAAGATAACTCCAAACTTCAGGTATTAACTCCACTCTACGTGATCCAAACTGACTGGTTGATCATAGCCTAATACTCTTGAGGTGTGGAGAAAATAGCAAGAGTGAGTCCATGTCAAACTCCACTAATGTAGCAACAAGGTAGTAGATCCTACAAAAATCATGATCAATGACACAAATAATATAGAGCATAAAACTATAAACAATGATCATGTTATTAACACAACAAGAATCATCATCTTAATGTAGATGACCCCAAGGCCACGCATGTCCATGAGCAAAGCTAATATACCAGTTTATTAAAAACTGTATAGAGGTTGTACACCTTTATCCATGAGTCATGATTTACCCTTTCGCCCGAGGCCCATCGACTTCTTCGCGCACTACCAAGGAAAGCCGGCAAGGTTCACTATGAAGCCTTTCAAAGGTTCGTGTAACAAGTTAGGGCCATTAGATTCACTCGGCAAGCAGATAGCCCTCCATGGCACATAACACGCATCCTATACACAAGGACAGAGGCCACACTATACCCAACATATCTAGACATTCTTACGCTATTTAAGGTAACCGCTAATAAGCTAGAAAAGGTCCTCATACTGAGCTAAAGCCAAAGCCATATAATCCTCATGGTTGTACTATCAATCCCTGGTGATCACGTATAGAAAAATCCTCAAGTTGCTAAGAAGTCATTTTTATCGTTTGTTGCTTGAACATTAATCAAGTCACAAGACCATGGTCACAGAAAGAAAACCCAATGCTATACTTACCTTAAACTTAGATCCTTGTTCAAGTCCTAACCTTCAAAGATTTGCTTTTAGGTCACACGTATATCTCACTAACTAGACAAGATCATAAGGCACCACACAAGCATCCGAACAAACATGCATAGCAAACATAGTAAATTTAGAATAATACACCGATCAATAAAAAGGGTTGAAAACTAATCTATGCATTACTATGAACACAGACGCAAAAAAGCACGCTAATTGGAGCTACGGTTCAAAAGAAATGACTACATACACTTTTTGTTATATTCAAGAAAAAGGCCATATATGCTTGATTTATTTTAATTAAATAAAACCACATGAAAAGTTATTTAGACTTGATTAGTCAAAACATAACTTAATTTAAAAGCTAGGCTAAAACTACTCACACTTAGATCCTTCTTCAAGTCCCAACCTTCAAAGATCAGCTTCTACAGAGATTGTACATCTTTACCCATGAGTCGTGATTTACCCTTTCGACCGAGGTGATCAGCCTCTTAACCCTCTACCACGAAAGTCGGCAGGGATCAGTATGAAGCCTTTCAAAGGTTCGTCTAACAAGTTAGGGTCATTAGATTCACTCATCAAGTAGATATAGAGCCCCCCTTCTAAGGCACATAACACGCAGCCTATATACAAGGACAGAGGCCGCACTATACCCAACGTGTCTAGCCATTCTTATGCCATTTAAGGTAACTGCTAACAAACTAGAAAAGGTCCTTATACTGAGCTAAAGTCAGAGCCATTATAGCCCTCATGGTTGTACGAGTTGGCGCTACGATCATACAACTATAAAGATCACGAAAATGGGAGCTAAGACAAAGAAGATACGTATTTTCTAAGATTTTCGATAGAAAAGAAATTCATTAAATAGGGTCACAAAATTAAAAAAATCAAACTGGTGAACCAAGATTACTAACATGTAGATCTCGTGAAAACGAATCTAACACAATTTGAACAGGTCAAATCGGAGTTAAAATGAATATTTTATGAACAATATAAAACTAGTGGCAAAACTATATTTATTTGAAAACGTATTTTGAATACTAGTGAGTCAGTTTACACTTTCAAAAACAGAAAACTCTTTTTAAAACTACACAAAGGACTGTGGGTTCGAATACAAGATTTCTGAGGGTCTCTTTAGATAAATCGGCAGCCTAAGGGGTACCATGGGATTTGAGCCGTTGGATCGAGATTAAACGTACTAGATTACATCCACGGGAAGAGGAGGTCGGCTGCTGGCCGGAGCAAAGGGCGAACACGGCGGTGCCATGGTCGGACCTCGCCGGCATTTGTTGACTCGGCGATTTAGGCCACGATATGATGAATAAAGTGCATGGGGAGCAAGGGAGGGTCCTTGCGAACTCACCCAAGTTGAAATCGAGGACGAGGACAGTTTGCAAAGGCCATGCGGCTCAGGATGACGGACTGGCGACCTCCTGTATGCCATGGCCAAGTTAGCGAGCAAGCAAAGCGGTAGAAAAAGAAGAGAAGGGGCTCCAAAGCTTCGTTACCAACTTGTGAAGCTCAGCCACTACTCGGGATTGTCGGTACGGGAGTGGACAAATCTTCTTGCAGTGGCGGCGTGTTCAAGCTCGGCGAAATCCGGTCTTCGGCATAGATGGCAGCTAGGGCTTCCCATACACTCCTAGATGGGAAAGGGAGTCACGGGTGATTGCCAAAAACTAAATAGAGGTCGGTTGGGCGTGTTGGCATAGGATCCCGGGGAAAACGGGGAAAACAGGATTTGTTTTCCGGCTTGGTGGAGTCTTAGTCGGGCACTAAGCAGGGAAGAAGAAAGGGAAGAGGGGGAAGGATGCTGACAAGTGGGGTCACGTTGTCGGTGAGAGAAAGAAAGGGAAGGTGGCATCCTCTGTGTGCTGTTGGGCCGGCCTGAGTGAAAGTGCTGGCTCTGGCCCAAGAAAAAGGGAAGGAGGACGTGCGTGTGGGTAGGCAAGCTCCCTTGCTGGGCTGGCTTGGGCCAAGGCCGAGAGGGAAGGGAAAGCTCACTTCCAGCTGGGCTGCACGAGGGAGAAAGAGGAGTAGGCCGAGAGGGAGAGAGGAGTGGGCTTTTGGGCGAAAAAGGAAAGAGAGGAAGAGAGTTTCATTTTTATTTAAATTCCAAGCCATTTTCAAATCCACTTTTAAATCAGTTTGAAATATTTTAAACTTTCGTTAAATCCACACATCTCAATAAATCAAATGCAAAGGCATGCATGCTCAAACACATTGCTATCTCCTATGATAATTTTAAATTAATAAAAATATTATTTTCCTATATTTTCATGAGCACAAAAATAACCAATTAAATTATTTTTCATCTATTTCGAGAAGAAAAAAATTTAGGGTGTTACAATTGGTTTAATTTTGATTTAAAGTTGGTGAATCACAACCATGCTTGCAATACCATGCTTGTTTGTATTTCTGAGCATAATGTCACTTGTTAACTCGAGAGAGGGAGGAGCCACATCGGCGAGTAGCCGTATTTGGCGCGTGGGGAGGAACCGCTACTAGAACCTGCCGCCATCAGGGGACAGTGGAAGGACCCACGACGTGTGGGGAGGTACATGAGTGTGGTGTTGGGCATGAGTGATTGTGTGCACGTGGCTGGAGAAAAATATGGCCATACGTATTAAAGCCATTACCAAAAAAACAGAATCAAACAGGTGGTGACATGAGAAGAGTTTGCAGCCTGAAAAAAATCATACCGTTTCTTTTCTTAAACAATTTTGAAACCTATGTCATGCAAGGGTTCAAATTTAGAGGCTCCTACTAAATTTATCTGACCTCCAAACAGAACAAGTTACTAGTCAACAAATGGATTTGTTTCGACGAGATCTACAAAAGTACGGTCTTCGATTGTCCATGGGAATTAACAGTTCAAGAAGTCAAAATTTTCTCCTCTTTAAATTCATGGTATTACAAAGACGATCTAGGAAAGCTACACGGCTCCAAAACTCACTAGTATCTCAGGACATTGTGATGCGGTTTAGAATTCTGAAGCTTCCTCTCTCTCTCTCTCTCTCTCTCTCTTACACTGACGCTTACAAACACGAGCGCACACTCATCCCTATGAACGCATGCAAACATATCCTACCCCTATGAGCACCTCTGAGAATCGAGTTGGACCGGTAAATCTCGAGATTGACAAAATCACCACAGACACCTCGTTATCAACGGGCGCATCGCCTACCACAAAAGAATAGGCCGTTAAATCCTAGAAAAAATCTAGAAAAATGCGAGCACCCGTGTCAAGTTGGAGACTTGAACCCAGGTGGGCACCACCACAAGGAACCTAACCAACTAAGCTACGCTCAGTTCACAGTTCTGAAGATTCCTCATATTCAAACCTCAAATGGACTAATCATGTTTGTATGTGCTTTGCCACAGATGAAATGACTATCTGAATGAATTGTTTGGGTGCCTTCTCGTACCTCAAATGGACTAAGCCTTTACAGTAGCTGTTTTTACAGAATCTTGCTTTCTTTAGGGGAGTTGCATGACAAATGTCCTTTAGAAAGTCATTGTTCAAATTGTTTGGGTCACGTGATATGCCTATGTTCACCATGTTATATAATTTATTTAGGAGCCTTTATTTGGGCCAAATACTCTCAAAATTAGCAAGTAGGTACTTGTTGAATCTGTTATACACAGCAGGAAAATTGGAGCGAGGTTCATATGGGGTCACTCCTAGCCTCTCACCCTCATGGAGGGTGCTTGGGGAGAGGCCAGGGGTTTCCCACAGGCAATAGAACGGAGAAGCGAGTGTGAACACAAGTGTAATGGCGAAGGTATCACGCAGAGTGGACAGGAAATGAATGCGGATTAATAAATTCCCAAAAAACCTTGTTTCTTACATGGGCGCCCTGGGTATTTAATTATAGGCCATCTCCGGGGCTGCGGTAAAATTACACAAGAGTTGATCTTTGTAGGCTGGCCGTGATACAGCGGCTAAGGGCAGGGCAGTAATCCCACCAGTCTTTGGCTAACTATCCTAAACCCTAGTAATGTTGGTGGGGTCACTGCTGACTTTGTGCTGCCCTCTATCGGTGGCTTGCGTCGAACCCTTGCCTACACGGCATGAGGGTCCATCCTCCATTAGTGGCTATGCTTCTGCTGGTCTGATCTGTAGCTCGAGAATCCAACCTTCACCTCTGATACATGAAAATAAGGGACAACGTGCAAGCAACACCCTCGCAGCAGGGGTTAACATCCACCGTGGGGCCAGTTAGTCAAGCCACATAATAGGGGCCGAGTGCCAGGCAGAGGCTGAGCTAGGGTCACCTTCCCCCAACAGTTCAGTGTCCATGTTAATTGGTCTAGCTGTACTGCATAATGTCAGCAGCTTTCTTGATTTGTTTGAGCGCACTCATGTACCGAACTGGGTGAAAATTAGCAAGCACTTTGGCTTTCATGAAGACCATTGTGCTAATTGTTTGGAATTTTTGTCTCTTGTACTCAAACTATTGGTGGTGGTAGTGTAGGCGCAGGAGAGGGAGAGGAGGAGGCAGATAGAGCAACTCAATCAACTTGCCAATAGGCTACAGTCACGTTGCCCCCTCTAGAGCAACTCAATCAGCGTGAAGGTGGGTTCATGCTCAAAAATTCTCACTTCTTCGTCATAGCATTTTGACCAGTGTTTTTATTGGTCACATTCCCCATCATTAAGGCACACTATGCCAAAACAGCATAAAGGAGATACCATAATCAGTGACACAGAATCAAAATGCGTCACTAATTTAATATCAGTGACGCAGGTTAATACACATAGGTGTGTATTTAATATCACTAATTATAGTTATCAGAGACTCGTCTTAACTAGAAGCATCACTACAAATCAGATGTGCTATTTGAGACTCGTATGGACAAAACATGTCACTCCTATAGGACTCAGACCCGAAAAAATTATGAAGATTGGTTAAGGAAAAACTAAAGTCCGGAACCTATCGCCCTCACTTGTCTTTGCACGTCATCCCCTCCACTGCCCTCTGCTCCATTGTTGCCACGACGCCACATCACCAACCCTCATCCTCAATCCTCCTCCACGGCCACTGCCCTTCTCTACCGTTGCCATCACCCTCTTTCCCCCTCTTCCTCCATCGTCCCTTCACCTCCCTGACCATGATGGCTCCACGTACAGATGATGATGTAGCGTTGGGTTGGCAAGGCAGTCGGCGAGGCCAGGGAGCGGACTCCAAGGTGAGATCTCTTCCCCCTGTATCCGCCCTACTACCTTCCTCGCGCTCCCGCCTCACCTTGGCTTGTGCAGGGTCTTTTGTTCCAACCGGCGTCCACATGACCTAGATCTAGCGTGTCTCCTCCTGCTGTAGCCCTCTGCTTCATACCTCCTTGCAGCGACCGCCGGGCTCAAGCTCCACAGCAGCCTCCTGCTCCACTTGGTTCCCCGGAAGCGGGAGCGGGGGGGAGGGATTGACACCGGTGACGTCTACGACTAACACTGCACCACTAACCCAGCCCAGGACAAGGACAAGAGGAGGTTGTGGAGATGGCTGGCAGGGTGCCCAAGATCGATGAGGAACTCCACAACTGCTAGATTACCATCTATGGGCATGAGACCATGAGGCGCCTCTTCCGCTCCAACGTCTTGGAGTAGTGCTCTGAGATCAGTATGTCTCTACTCATCATAATATGTGCATCATGTATGAGAGATGTTCATCATTTAGAGGCCTGTCACGCATGCACACTACACATATTAATTATTTAGAGGTGATTTCACGGAACCTCTGCAACTAGATGGTTTCTTTAGATATGACATGTCATTCATCAGGTTATCGAGAGAAGATAATATTTTTTATCGGTAATCTATGTGTTTCTTGCATGTGATTTGCATATTTTTTAAGTCTCTGATTTTATACAAGACACGGCAGCTATCTAAAGTAATGATAATTTGCAAATTTTACATGAATTTTCACCATTCATTATACAAGAATTTGATACATTAGACCGTTTTTGATACATCTCACCATGCCCAGGCCCAACTATAATTTTTATGTGCTAGTTTTGTTTTTCGCCCTCCATGAGCACCATGTCTTCATACCAATATTAATTAAGAGGCAAAAAAATGTGGTTGAAACTATGTTACAATCGTGGTCAGGTTCACTTTTACACACCAACCATATCATGTCCAGATTCATTCTCTAGTGAAACATAGTATTCTTTGCAGTGCAGCTACGTACACAGAAAGCTAGCTAACGTCATTATGAGTTGTTCTTCCACTTACCTACCATAAAGGTCCACAACACAATGTTGGCTCCTCCCTCCTTCCAATTTCACATTCTGTGTATTAATAATGCAATCTATATTTCAAATCTATAGTA
>Ga0182004_10001965_pt1 | contig 15681 bp, 8 predicted proteins | sample Sormic07211540_1_FD_120479 | JGI IMG/M metagenome (GOLD analysis project Ga0182004, IMG submission 120479) | Endophyte microbial communities from Sorghum bicolor roots, Mead, Nebraska, USA - 072115-40_1 MetaG | ecosystem: Host-associated > Plants > Roots > Unclassified | place: USA: Nebraska...
ATTTTGGCTTTTGTAAACTTGGATCACATAACTGTGAGATAGCTTTTCCCTGTTTCACACTTAGCAAGATCATTAGTTCCTTTAATCATGGTTGTCATTCAATCATCCAAAACACATTAAGTGATTAATGCACTTACAGCTGGCGAGATTGGATATCCTATCTTCTCTCCACGGCCACGACCAGGGTGCAGGTCAACGGCCGGCCAGGCAGGCGCATCTACCATGCCCGAGGTCTCCGGCAGGGAGACCCCCTTTCGCCGCTGCTGTTTGTCCTCGTCATGGACGTTCTTAACGCTATGATCTGCGAAGCGGACCGCCAGGGGCAGCTCTTGCCTCTCTTCGGGTCCAAAATCAAGTTCAGGGCCTCCATCTACGCGGACGACCTCGTCATCTTCCTGGCTCCAGTGGTCCACGACTTCACCTGCATGAGGCAAATCCTGGAGGCCTTCGAAGGGGCCTCGGGTTTGGCCACAAACGTTGACAAGTGCAGTATCACGCCGATCCACTGCGCTGACGCCATGATCGCGGACATTCTTTAGGTGTTCCCTTGTTGTGTCAAACATTTCCCGATCACCTACCTGGGCACGCCCCTCTCGACCTCCAGGCTGAACCGCGAACACGAGCAGATCATCGTCGACAAGGTTGCCGCCAGGATCCCCACCTGGAAGGGCAACCTAATGACTCCTATGGGTCGGGCCACTCTGGCCAAGTCTACCCTTTCGGCCATCCCGGTTCACACCTCTATTTGCTGTGCTCTTTCGCCTTGGGTCATCAAGGAAATTGACAGACGACGTCGGGCCTTCATCTGGGCCGGGGCAGACACGATCTCGGGAGGGAAGTGCAAGGTCGCGTGGCCGACAGTCTGCATGCCCAAGGATCTGGGAGGGCTCGGCTTATCCGACCTCTCCACCCTCGGCGTAGCGTTGCGCCTGCGTTGGGAGTGGTTACGGCGCTCCGACCCTTCTGCGCCCTGGGCGCAGTTGACGTTCAAGATGGACGCAGTTTCTGAGGCCATGTTTTCGGCGTCCGTGCGGGTGGTCATCGGCGACGGAACCCGCGCCCGGTTCTGGACAGACAACTGGCTGCCGAACGGCCCTATCTGTCTTCAAGCCCCATCCCTCTTCCGTGCTGTCGGCTCGCGCCGGAGGGGGCGTTCGGTTCGTGATGCGTTACTGAACGGCCGCTCGAGGCGCGACATCACCGACGCGCGCACCATGGCCGTCATCTCTGAGTTCGCCGCCGTTCGGGACATCTGTCGGTCAGTCGTGCTCCACCCAGGCGTGCTTCATCTGGAAGTGGACAGCAGATGGGGAATACTCCGCGGCCTCGGCGTACCGTGCCTTCTTCTTTGGTTCCACGGAGCTCGCTGGTGCCCGGGAAGTCTGGGTTGCGCCAGCCCCCCCCCAAGGTCAGGTTTTTCTTTTGATTGGCGCTTCGCGGCAGGCTCTGGACGGCAGCGAGAAGGATGCGCCACGGTCTACAGTCCAGCGCGGACTGCGCCCTGTGCGGCCAAGCTGAGGAGACAGTCGATCATCTGCTCTCCTCCTGCGTCTTCACCAGAGAAGTTTGGTTCCACACCCTCCATAGAGCCAACATGCAGCAGCTTGCGCCCGGGCCAGCCGCGCGTGTCGGTCTCTGGTGGCTCCAGGCAAGGCCGTCGGTGCCCACGGCTCTTCGGCGTGCCTTCGACGGCATGGTTTTGCTGGTGTCTTGGCAACTCTGGAAGGAACGAAACCGCAGAACCTTCGACGGAATCCACGAATCGACCACCCAGGTGCTGCTTCGAATTCGGAACGAGGCCGAGGCCTGCATCTCGGCCGGCTACAGCAAGCTTGCGCCGCTGTTCGCGGTGCTCGCGTAGTGGACTTCTCGCGTTCGTTCTCCTTCTTCTGTAGCGCCAACTAGTTTGTGCTTAGTTTTCTCCTACAGCTGCACCGTTCTAGCCGGTGATTTGTGTTGTGTGGCCTGTTGTAACCCGGTGCATCTCGCTCTCGGTTCCTCAGGAGTGTTTTGAACATTTTCTCCTTAAAGCAATACGAGCCTACGGCACGTTTTCAAAAAAAATAGAGAAAATGGATAACGAATTATTAATTACTGATACTGTGGTATCAAATCAATTCGATCAGACAGACATATAGCCTATAGGGCGGCGAAAATTTGATTCGAGAAAACCAACCAGCCATCGGTGGTGGAACTAGAAACTTTGATTAAGGAGGGCGGATAAATATGATGACACTTCATAAGTGTCATAAATAAATATATATATAAGTGTATATCTCTATAATTTTTTCAATATTTTTACATATGTGGTTCTGAGTATTCGTAATAAAAAAATCATAACATTATGGTAAAAGATGAGTAAAAGTGGGTAAAATGTGATGGCATAGGCGCTAGCCCTCTGGTTCCGCTAGTGCTGACTAGACTGCCTTACTGACAAGTGCAAGTCTAACTTTTAAATTTGACCCGTTATTATTATTGTCGTCTTATTGTTAGAAATTGTGTTATCTAGTTGGCACACAAGCACAAGGAGAACACGGAACATGAATAGGGGTTCTCTGTACACTTTCTGACCTCTAAAGCCTTTCCAAGATACAGTGTGTGAACTATCTGACCTCTTTCCCTCTCCCTTGATTTTGACACCATTTTTTAACTTTGATTTACGACACTTACGGACTTTCTGGCCTTTTTTTTTCTCCCTTTTTGTCACTACATCAAATTCACATGGTATCGGATTCCATGGGATTTCCTTTTTAAAAAAAGAAAAACTAGTACAGCATGGGAAAAAATATTCATAACACTTTATTAGCTAAAAACGTCCTTGGAACACAAGACACAAAGGCCTTATTCATAAAAGTAAAAAATCTTAAAATAAAAAAGTACGCGTACCTTGGTCCCCGGTTCATTAGCCCTCAAAAGCAAGTTTATTACTTGCTCAGTCCCAATCTACAAACTAGGATGATTTCTATTATTCTATATAGTCACTAATTAGAGTATCAACGGAGTGAAATGGTTATTTGTTATTTTCTTAGAATTAAGGAAGAGACGGAAGGAAATGATTTCTTATACAAGAGACTATGTCTACACGAGAGCTAAAATAAAAAACGATATGATAGGTGGATGATGTGAGAGACAATACATGCGACTGGATTAAAATTTGTTTTGAAGAAACCGTCCATTGCAGATATAATTTCTCAGTGTAGTGTTTATATAACTCACAAGTATAGAAATCCTTATTGCAATGGCCCTAATCCATTCTTCTTTCCACCGATTCAAACATCAGCATTTACCTCGATGCAAATCAATGGTGGTGAGGATGCTGCTGACGTGCTAGGCACCTCGGTGCTACATCCTTTAATGTTCATTATGCTCTCTCTGTTTTTTCACATGTCACATTACCTTTGTTTTAAGTCAAATATTAGTATCTTGGACCATTTATTTTTTTTAAAAAAAAATATAGACTCATGACATATATTTTTAGATTTATATGAAAAATACTTTCATAATATATTTTTTATATGATGTAAACCTTTAAAGACTTTTTGAAATGGCTGGTTAGAGATAATAATGTTTTTTGCGAGGAAAAGATAATAATGTTTGACTTAGACCAAAGCTAATATGACATGTAAAAAGGAATAGATAGTACTTAAGTTTTTTTTTACCTTTGACTATTATAATTTTTTATTTTGTGATATTTTTTATATATAGATTGATACAAGAAGACTGACATATATTTATGATAAAAAAATCTTTCATAATTTGTAATATTTTAGTTTTAAGATAAGAACTTTTCTACATATATTACAAATAAAAGTGTAATATAACTAATATCTTAATACGTAGACTTACACTATTTCTGATTAAAGAAATTATTTTCCCTTTCAGGCTCGTTCGGTTGTGGTTTATTCGCACGAATAGTTCCTAAGTGATGGAATGGCTATAGAAATTTTACAAGCGTTCTCGGTAGGATCGGTTTCAGGTCTTGAATCCCTAGTAAAAAAACAGGCCCTTAGCCTAAGTGAAAGAAAATGTCGCGGCCTTTTTGAAAGGGATGAAATGTGCCAATATGGCACTACCTGCTTGTCACTAACTCTTTTTTTTTCATGAAAAGTTCAGGGCCTCTTGGCACATCATATCTTACATTACATGTTTATCTCTTGTTGAAGATACGTACTTTTTTTCCTTTTCGTGAACACATGCCTAAGCGCGTTTTTTGTCGCATTTTTCTTTTGTCAAGGTATCACAATTCATATGGTTAACCACGTCTTTTCAACCGTACTCCAGACCGAGCCGAGCGTCGTCCCTTCACAGGCGTCAGTTCAAGATGAACGCGATCATCTCATTATCAGGGAACAACAATATCTCGTCGAAATGACTCGTGAGCGAATACTAAAACCATAAGTCAACCAAAGGTTGCATAAGTATAGTCTAATATATGTATATCATGATCGGATCTCGCTACGATCAGCAGTGGCCAACAATTTTGGTAACTAAAACTACTGTACCAGCGAAGAAAATGGCGGATTGGATGACGCCTTTCACCAGCAAAATTATTGTTCACCCATCAGTGCTCCCCATCTGGTCGATCGATCGCTTTGTTGGAATAAGAACCTGCACCACACCGAGTACGGATCTGAGATACTACACGTGTAAACGGAACCGCGTTGTTTGTCTCTCCTTGGCAACTTTGCACGGTGCCGTAGCTCCGGTCGGCGAGACGACGACGGCGACGGCGACCGCGACCGGTTGGTTTCCCCGGCCAGCTTTCCGTGGCGCCGGGAGCTCGCGGGCATGCAAGACGACACGCTCCGCGTTCCCATCCCAGTAAATCTTGTCGTGGCAAGGACCGACTACACGCAGGCAAGCAAACACACACAACGCTGTACGTAGCAGGCGGACCGCGGACGACGCCCTCGTTTTCCTCTCGCATTAACGCCGGATCACATCAACTTTGCTTCGCCCTTGATCGACCCATCTGATCACACGATGCCCATGAGTCACTAGTAGCTCTGACCATCCGCCCGGCCGGCACCAGTGTCTCGTGGCCTCAATTCCGTCACTCGCTCGCCGTGCGCGCCGTGGATAAGCCACAGCCATCGGACGCCGGAGAAGGCGCATGGCACCATCGCGAGCCGTCCATCGGACCAACGACGCGGTTGCCGCCGGAGAAGGAGCAGCCGTCGGATATGATAGACATGTAGCTACACTATAGGATGAGCAGTTGTTGGTAGGTAGGCTTTCGGTTTTCAACCTGCGTGTTGGCGCCAACACGGCAGCGCTAAAAAGCTACTCACTCGACCGAGGACCCAGGACGTACGAGTTCTCCCGACTTCCTGTTCCAGCTCAAGAGCTGGAAACCCCAGTAGAGAGTACGTACGTACAAGCGATCGACTGTGACCGTGTGGGTGTGTGGGGTGTGGTCATGGCGGGATCGGGACGCGAGGGGGCTCCAGCAGCGAGCTCCGCGGGCGCCAGCCTGATGACCGACTACCTCGACCGCCCGAACGCCATCCACCGCCGCGCCGCGTCGCTCGCCATCGTGCGCTCCGGCGGCGCGCGGGCGGCCGGGGACGACGACGACGGCCCGCGCGTCGTCGACGGGCACGGGCGGGAGGACCGGAGGGCGCAGTCGTCTCGCCGACGGCCCTCGCTGTCGCTATGGCGCTCCAATAGGGCGACGGCCGTTGATTCGAGAACACCCGTTCCGGGCGCCGGGGCGCGGGGGGGTGGCAAGGATAAAGGCGGAGGGTCGTCGACGTGGAGGAGCTGGAGGCCCGTGCGCGCGCTGTCGCACCTCGGGAAGCGCCGCGCGGGGTGCCTGTTCTCGGTCCAGGTCGACGCCGCCCGCGGCGTGCCGGCGTCCATGGAAGGGTTCCGCCTCGCCGTCACCGTGCGCAAGGCGGAGACCAGCAGGGACGCCGGCGCCGTGCAGACCATGCCGTGCCGGGTGCGCGACGGCGCCGCGGAGTTCGACGAGACGCTCTTCGTCAGGTGCAGCCTCTACTTTACCGGCGGTGCCGGCACGGGGAAGCCGCTCAGGCTCCAGCCCCGGAGGTTCGTCGTGTCCGTCGTCGCCGTCGAGGGACGGGGCGCGCTTCTGGGCGCGCACACCGTTGACGTCAGCTCGCTGGTGATCGAGTCTCTCGACAAGATCAGCTCCGAGGGACGCCGCGTCAGGTGGTTCCACAAGACGTTCGCGCTCTCCTCCGGCAAGGCGGCGGCCGCCGCCGCCGGCGGAGAGCTGCAGCTCAAGCTCGGGTTTCAGCTCATGGGAGACGCAGGGCTCAGCCTCTACACGCAAGCCGGGGAGAGGGACGAGAAGTACTCTCCGGCCTCCTCCTCTCGTGCCAGGGCTCACAACAGGAACTCGTTCAGCGTTTCGACCACGCCCAAGCTTCTTTCGTCATCTGACGCTTCCATCTCACCTTCCATGAGAGCCTACAAGCAGCTTGTCGATAGGCTTCGCGTCGACGAGAATGGAGATCCTGATCATCATCATCCTGCGGTAAGGTCTCTGATACCTCGGAAGCCCGGCGACGACGAGCTTTCGGCGTCCACCAGCGACGCCGGCGACGTGTTCAGCCTCCCCGAGTACGAGGTCGTGGAGAAGGGCGTTGAAACGGTCAAAGAAGTCGTCCATTACCAGGCGCAACGCGACGTGCTGCGGGAGCTCGACTCCATTGCCGACCAGATCGAGGCCATCGAGGCGTTGATGACCAACGGCGGGAAGAAGTCGCCCAAGGCGGCGGATCAGCAGCGCCTGGACGCGGATGAAGAGATGGTGACGGTGGAGTTTCTTAGGAAGCTCGAGGTGGACGGTGTCGGTGACAAGAAGAAGCTCAAGCTGCCCGTGACGCCAAGAAGCGGGTCGCCGTCGCCAAGGAAGGCGGCGACGACGACTCCGCCCGTCGTGCCGGACTTGGGGCGGGGCATCGGCCCTGCCGTGCAAACGCGTGATGGCGGGTTCCTGGTGTCCATGAACCCGTTCGACTTGCCATTGGCGAGCCGAGATGGCCCCCCGAAGCTCGCCATGCAGGTGTCCAGGCCCTTCGTACTGCCGGGCGCCATGGCGGCGACGACAGGGTTCGACGTGCTCCAAAAGATGGCGGCGGCCGGTGGCGCCGACGAGGTGCGGGATAGGGTGGCGTCGCTCGGTGGCATGGACAATATCACGGGGAAGACGCCCGAGCAGGTGGGCTTCGAGGGCATCGCGGCGGCGGTCATCGGCGGGCGGCGCACCGAGGGCGCGAGCTCGAGCGCCGCCCGGTCCGTGCGGCTGGTGCGGAAGCTCGCCACGGCCTTGTCCGAGGGCCGGAGCGAGCGCGTCTCCACGGGCATCTGGACCGCGGGCGACGACCCGGAGACGTTGGAGGAAGTTCTCGCCTTCTCCCTGCAGAAGCTGGAGACCATGGCCGTGGACGCGCTGGCGGTCCAGGCCGAGATGGCCGACGAGGACGCGCCGTTCGAAGTGTCAGCGTCGGCGGGGGACACGACGAGCGTGTTCGACTCGCTGGTGCCGTCGGACGAGTGGTCCGAGTCTGCTGCAGGCGGTGGCTCCGACGGGCGCGTCACGCTGGTAGCGGCCATCCAGGTGCGCGACCCGTGGCGGCGGTACGAGGCGGTGGGCGCGCCGATGGTCGCCGTCGTGCAGTCGGCGAGGCTGCTGGGCGCGGCGGGCTACAGCGGCGGGAGGTTCAAGGTGAGGAGCCTGCACGTCGGCGGCGTGCAGATGAGGTGCCCGCCGTCCGGAAGAGGCGGCGGGAGCGCGAGCTGGGGCGCGGAGAGGCAGAAGCTGACGGCGATGCAGTGGATGCTCGCGCACGGGCCGGCGGCCCGCGCCGGCAAGAGGGCGACGACGCCGACGACGCCGACGGCGGCGCAGGGGAGGGCGAGAGTAGTGCAGCGGCCCGACGTCGTGTGGAGCCTGTCGTCGCGGGTGCTCGCCGGGATGTGGTTGAAGACGGTGCGGAACCCGGACGTGAGGATTGGCAAAGGCGGCGGCACGTGACGTCATCTGCGGTGACTACGTGCAGCATGAGTGCATGAGCGCATCGGGCTTAGATTTGCATCATGATGATGTAATCTCATAGATTCTGGTTGTATATGTATGTAGTGTAGTGGTGTGGATTTGCAGTTTGTATGGTAGTTACAAATTTACATTTGTTCCTTCATGTTGCTATGCTTGGATCAAAAGCCTAATAAATATGCTAGTATACGATACCCAAAAAAAACCGCCGCACTATCAAGAATTATTTTATGACGAAGAAGAAAAAGTTGATATTATAGATATCATATTTGTTTATGAAACTTATAGATATTATATTATAAACTTGGTCAAAATTATTATATACTCCCTCCATTCCAAATTATAATTTATTCGAAGAATCTTGGAAAGTTAAAGCATCTCAAGTTTAACCAAAATCATAGACAAAGTTACATGGATTTATAAAATTGAATAGCTATACTATAAAAATATAATTAAAAAAGAATCTAATAATACTTAGTTAGTATCATAAATATTATTATTTATCATATAAATTTAGTTAAACTTTTGACTTTCTAAAATTCTTAAAATGACTTATAATTTGAGATAGACAGAGTATATATATATATTTTTTTAAAAAAAACGTCTTAAATTGAACGGACGGAGTAGAGTAATCCAGATTCTGAAAAAGGTTTAGAATTTGTTCACGCTCCCTATCTTGGAGTGTGGTTAGACTGGGCCTCAAAGCCCAAGAACGAAGGAATTGCTCACCTCTGAAGCCCAAGAACTCTGCAATGCCCATGGACTGACTCGCTCGCATGTCGTAGCAGTACAGCACGGCATCAATCAGTGCGCCGGGTGAGGCCGGACCGGAGCCATGATGTCGCAGCACAAGTTCCTTCTTTTTGTCGGGACAGTCACAGGCCTTGTTTAGTTCACCCTAAAAACTAAAAAGTTTTCAAGATTCTCTGTCACATCGAATCTTGTGGCACATGCATGAAACATTAAATATAGACGAAAATAAAAACTAATTACACAGTTTAGCTGGAAATCACGAGACGAATCTTTTGATTCTAGTTAGTCCATAATTAGATAATATTTGTCACAAACAAACGAAAGTGCTACAGTACCGAAAAGTTTTCACTTTTCGGAACTAACAAGGCCACAGTCACTTTTTGTACACTGATGCTGTTGCTCACGCTGTCACGCTGCTTTCATGCAGTACAAATATAACTACTGTATGGGAGTTATCGAGAACGACGTCGTGTTCAATCGCGCGCACATATTCCCCCCGGAGCATTATCCAAGATACTGTATTGTCGATTGCAATGTTCATGTGAAGATATTTTTCTCCCCTTTCTCCTGCCCTCTGCTAGTAGGAGTACAGTGCTAACACAACCATATATATGGCATGAACAGGAAGAACTCACAGATCTGGTCAGGATACATTTGTCTGGGCAGAGGTGCCAGCTCAAGAAAAGAGCTCTACAGTGCAGAATATCATCATGCATCCAAATTTGTACTTTCGCAGCAATTAGCTTCGTCGATGAAGAGCCTGTTTTCAAAGAAACTCTGCCAAACGGTTTTTCTGACCATGAACGCTCGTGCATGCGGCACATGTGCTAATACGATGCTCAGACCAGTTGACACAACTATCGCAGATAAATTTGGGCCTTGTTTAGACGTGAAAAGTTTTTGAATTTGACACTGTATCACTTTCTTTTTTATTTAACAAACATTATCTAATTATAAAGTGACTAGGCTTAAAAGATTCGTCTCGTGATTTACAGATAAACTGTATAATTAATTTTTATTTTCATCTATATTTAGTTCATGCATGTGCCGTAAGATTCGATATAACCAATTTTTTTTAAAAAAATTAGTTTTTGTGTGAACTAAACAAGGCCTTGCCCTAAGAAAAACGGCAATCCGAATATTTCTTCGAGATCGCGTGCAGAGAGAAAGAAAAAAAGACTACGAAAGCAGATGCCTTCAGAGACGAGTCAGATTGTAGGCGGGGCGTGTTGTTAACATAATCCGCTCGCTCGCCCCGCAAAATTTGGCTTCGCGGCTATTGCGGACGGGCTGCAATTTTTTCGTGGCCTAGTGACTCCAACCCGCCAAGCCCGTTGGGCGAACGAGCAATCTCACAAGAACCCGCAAGAGCCCGCAAGAATGAAGAGTAAATACATAAGTTATGTCTTTATTTAGTAATAATAACTTTTGTTACAAGATATTTGTCTTTGTTTCTATACATGTACTTCTTGATGTTGTTATATTTGAGAACGTACAATATATAGATAGCCGGGATATGAAAATTAAAATGATAAGTGCAAAGTTGTATCATCTGTGCTCGTTAATTAATTGGATATAAATGTTTAGCTTATAGATTCTAAATTCTTATAGCAGTGGCGGATCTAGGATTTTAATCATGGGGGTACGAACGAAAACGATATAGTTTATCGATATAAACATAACATAATTAGATCACTAAACGGTGATAAAATAGTTGTGAATATAGAGTGTTAAGGTTGTCATATAAGCTGAGTAGACTAGCAATTATGTATAACAATGTATTATACATGTATATATTATTAAAGAGTATATATATTAAATGTTTTTCAAAAAATTTGGGGGGACAGCTGTCCCCCATGCTACTACTCTAGAACCGCCCCTGTCTTATAGTATATACGTGGAGAGAGACAGTATCCACATAGTCTTCATGTAGTATAGCGGGTCTCGCATGTTTAGCAGCCTAGTCTGTTATGTCCGCGGAAAATTTATCCGCAAAGTTTATAGCTTAGCGGCTGACTGCAAATCCGTATATAAACTTTGCGGCAAGCGATGCGGGTTAACGGACAGCCGCTAATGAGTCCGTCTGCCTGAGAGACGAGCCACGCCACCTCCATCCAGCTCGCCCCGATGTCTCTCAGAGCTGAGGCAAACCCTGGCGTTGCGGTGGTCCAGCGCCGACCGCCGATTAATCACTCAAGCGTTGTGAGTCTCAATCTCAACCGGCCAATCCCACGGGCCACGGCACGCACGCACACACACGTGGGCAGCCACCGCCGGTGACTCATCGGCGAGACACCCAAACGGAGGGCTCTCGCTGACACCTGTGCCGCGCCCATTCTTCTTCTCTCATCCTCGGCGGTCAGCACAGGGGACGCGAGGCCAGAGCCCAGACCCGCCATGGGAAAATCCTGTAGCACGAGTACTACTGTTGCAGAGTACTGTAGTACTAACAAAAAAAACCCACTTTAGTAGGCTATCGATAAATGGTATTTCTGTTTAACCATATCAATTAAAAAATTTCTTATATATAAGAGATACATTTTGGTTGTTTGTTTGACTATGTTGATTTATCGTGAAAAAAAACATTATTCTATATCTAATAAATAAAGCTAATTTCGGTACCGTATTAGTGACCAAAAGAAGAAAATGAGCATGTCGGCAATTAGAGTCAAGAAGAGAGTAATGGAGTTCTTCTGAGGCTTATGGATACTTTGATGTGAATATAAAAGGCAATTCAGCTGGTTAAGTTACAGTGACGTTTTTTTGGCAGCCATGGACCCATACTATGGCTACGGAAGCTCCAAAAAAAGGTGACCGATGTTATCGTGCCACGCTGAAAGCAACGTGCCGTGACGTGATGCCTACTAGTTCTACTGTGTGCTGGCACAATCTACACATACAACTATATATCTATCTAGGACGATTATGGGGTCTGAAGTGAAATCATCTAAAATTAACAATGGCCACATGGTGGTCCTTTAGTGGCCACAGACTACATCAATTTTCTTTTCACGATTCATGTCGCCTGAAATTGAGATTGATTAGTGGCTTGCTGACGCGATCAGCGTGTCTGCTTATAGCGTGTTTGATTTGTGGATCGACTCCGTCTGGCATGAGTTTGTGCGAAATCAGGTTGTCCGATGCTTTTACAAGGAATGGTTTGGTTCCCGAGATTGGCTTGATGAGATTATTACTTGGTGACGGACGACACGAAAACTGACGATGTGAACCAAACAAACATGTTAGATTCAGTCTTATTAGGATCGAATTATTTTAGACCCAACGATATGCAAAACCAAACAAGTAGCCATTAGCTATGCAAGTAAGGTAAAAATAGTGTTTTAAGTTTTAAGTTGTTCGTTCTATTTTTTATTTCAGAGCCTCATTCTCTAACGATCGATCCCGAATTCCTAATCAGTGGCAGTGTAGTAACGTATCATCTGTACTCTATACATTAGAGAAAATATCGGTGAAGGGCAAAAACACCAACGTGGAGACTCATATTACAAGTAAGTCTATTCGTTTGAGCTTATTTATCGAATTTATCAGCCACAACAAATTAGTGAATATACTTTCAGCTATGACTTTTTAGACAAATGAACAATATCTAAGCTATCCTCTTGTTTATTACTATTGTATATGTTATTGAAAAAATAATGATATGTTTGACCACAGATTACATGGATCTAACCGCTTTAGATCTCTGAAATGTTCTCGAAAACCTTGCTGGATTAAACAACGAGCCATACCACCAGAAGCTTACCTACAAGAATATTAAAAAGAGCAATTGATTTATTAGATTTCTGGGCAATGGACAAAGAGAGTGACATGTGGACTACCTCTGCGTTGCTGCCTCAATGGAAGGACGCCATTTCGAATAAAAGTAAAGGAATTCATCATGACGCATCTCCAGATAGAGAATTGCACAATGCATAATAATCCCACTTGTAGGTCGTCCAAGAATGTCACCATCATCTCGATTAGCATTGTAGATTATAAATGGAGTTCTGGGCCCTCCAGGTCGCCCATTTTCTGTGATCCTTTTTTGTTGCCACAGGATGTGCTAACAGTGTAAGGATGGGCCACTCTTTGGAGCAACCTGGTCCGTAGCCGTCCGTTTCACAAACTATTGTACCCATCGCTTGTGCTTTCTATCTATTCTCATGAAAAGCCAGGTGCAGCAGAAGGGAATCAAAATGATTTCATATGCTTCTTTTCATATATTTTTTTCGGGGAATCAAAGTGTGTATGCCTTAGGGCGTGTTTGGAATACAGAATTTCACAATATTCCTTTTTCTTTACTTATAAGTTATATTCCTTCGATGTGCCTGCGTTTAGGATCTTTGTTCATCCCCGACTCTGTTCTATTTCCTTTTTTTTGGACCCTCTCTTCCTGAAAGACATCAAGACCACAAAAACCCAGTCAGTACTCCTTTCTAAAATCTTGATACAAATATTTTCAAAACCTACTAGAATTTGAGATACAAGGCCAAGTTGAAGTTCCCTAAAATTGACCGTAAAACACGAGGGCAATGCAAAATCAAAATCACTTGAACATAAGATCATACCAGATCTTCATACACTACTAAAAAACATATATCATTGCTGGTTCTAAATTTATCATAGAAAAATAATGAATGTTTTCATCTATCTAAGATTTGAAATCACAACCTCAAGGTTCTTTGAAAAGTCCATACCATCTCAGATACTGATGTTATTCTTTTAATTTCATATTTATGAATATTTATTGTATTACATATTTGACACTCTAAACAACTTCAAATAAAAAAACAACTATAAAGTTGTAGATCTCGTCTAATATTATAACTTTGACGTAGATCTTGTCTCCAATGCAGATTGTCTAATATGAGAACTTATATCAAATAATTGGACATCTAAAATATCTCAAATGAAAAAGTTTAGATCTTATTGGGATCTACAATTTTAATACAAAATTTATTTTCATCTAATACCATATGAAAAAGTTATAGATTTTTTATGTACATATTGATGGGTTTTACTATCGTGCATAGCCACGAACAAAAGTGATATACCATCTATCATTGTTGGTTGCAAAGCAACCCGCAGCGATATATGTTTTTGTAGTACTAACAAAAAAAATTGTGATAGCCGATTGCAAGGTAACACTTCTTTTTGCTCTCCCTCTTTTCAAATGAAAAGCTAAACTTCATTCAAAAGACCATTCCAGGTGCAATGCAATTAAAATTCTTTGGGTTGCCGGCCTGCTACAACATACCAAAAGAGAATGTTTGGTAGGTTTCTAGCTTCGGTGGAGCTGAAATCTTTAGAAAAAAAACATTTAGCAAAACAATTTCTTTTGCCTTTTCTAAAGTGGATGAAAGATATTTAATGTTTATAAAGTGCCCTTATCTATTTGATCTACTTTTTTGACGTCAACTGACAATATGAGTTGATTAGCAAGGTAATCATTATATTATTACTAAAGAATACTAGTATTTTTTTTGAGGGAAAAGGAATATGCTAATCTATAAAATTTAGGTGGGGAACGCCTCCCCCGATGAAAATTCAAAAAAATATACTAATCTATCAATATGAGGTAACTATCATTTTTCATAAGCATATTAATTCTGTTTAGGTACCGTCCGGAATGTCTAAAATATCTTGTATCAGTGAGTAAACCAGTATAGAAGTCGTTCCATCCCGTATTGGTCTCAATACGGGTCCATACCGGTTGTTCCGATCAATGCTGGTTGTCAACTAATGAATAACCACCACGAGTTGAATTGAAAATTAAAATTTAGTTTACTTTTAGTTCAACTCTTTATCTAGGTCTAAAATTTAGATAATTAAAATTTAGTTCGTGATATTCAAAAAGGTCTAGCAAAAATTGTGTATGTCTTAAAGCTTAAGCCGTTCAAGATTGTAGATATAAAAGTTTTGGAGTGTCACATAGGGGGTGTTGTATAGAGTGTTCGAATATTAATAAAAAATAAAATATAGAATTCATTAGTAAACGAATTTATTAATCCTAATTATTCTATCATTAGGGCATGTGTTACTGTAGCATTTTATTATCAAATCATAAACTAATTAGACTTAAAAGATTTGTCTCACATACTAGTCACAGTCTGTACAATTAATTATTTTTTAGTCTTAAACTCTGTGGCCTTGTTTAGTTTCCAAAAAAGTTTGTAAAATTTTTCAAATTCTCCGTCACATGGAATCTTTGGCCTTGTTTAGTTCGCAAAAATTTTCAAGATTCCCTGTCACATCGAATCTTTGGTCGCATGCATGGAGCATTAAATATAGACAAAAATAAAAACTAACTGCACAGTTTACCTGTAATTTGTGAGATGAATCTTTTGAGCCTAGTTACTCCGTGATTGGACAATGTTTGTCAAATAAAAACGAAATGCTACAAAACAAAAAAATTTGCCAACTAAACAAGGCCTTTATACATATGCACGAAACATTAAATATAGATGAAAATAAAAACTAACACGGTTCATGCGTAATTTGCGAGACAAATTTTTTGAACCTAGCTAGTCTATAATTGGATAATATTTGTCAAATACAAATGAAAGTATTATAGTGTCTATTTTTCAAAATATTTTGAAACTAAACAAGTGTCCTGTATATGTAATATGTGTTCAAATATTCGGCAAGATTGGATGTAAATTGTTTTTTGAGATGCCTAGGGCCTTGTTTAGTTCCAAAATTTTTGGCAAAATGTGAATAGTACCAATTTCGTTTGTATTTGAAAAATATTGTCCAATCATGAACTAACTAGGCTCAAAAGTTTCGTCTCGTCAATTCCGACCAAACTGTGTAATTAGTTTTTATTTTCGTTTATATTTAATACTTCATGCATACCTCTAAAGATTCGATGTGACGGAGAATCTGAAAAATTTTGCAAATTTTTC
>Ga0182004_10001966_pt1 | contig 15675 bp, 12 predicted proteins | sample Sormic07211540_1_FD_120479 | JGI IMG/M metagenome (GOLD analysis project Ga0182004, IMG submission 120479) | Endophyte microbial communities from Sorghum bicolor roots, Mead, Nebraska, USA - 072115-40_1 MetaG | ecosystem: Host-associated > Plants > Roots > Unclassified | place: USA: Nebraska...
TCCAAGCACGAAGAGACGATGACGGAGTCGAAGAAGATCAACGATGGGCGTCGGAGATGAAGAACAAATGAAGAACAAGCAAGAAGAAGCTCCAAGAACAATAATGATGCTCTCGGTTTCAAATGGGCAGAGAGAAGGAGGTAGCCGGCCTATAAACCGGACGTTTAGCACCGGTTCAGAACACAAACCGGTGCTAAAGGGGACTCTTTAGCACCGGTTTATGTTAAAAATCGGTGCTAAAGGCTCTGTCTCGGCCCGTGGCACTGGCCGGTGCTAAAAGGGACCCTTTAGCACCGGTTGGTAACACGAACCGGTGCTAAAGGGTCCCTGCCCCAACAGCACCTATCAGTAGCCATTGGGTAGAACCCTTTAGCACCGGTTCGTGTTACGAACCGGTGTTAAAGGGGCTTTTAACCCCGGGCCGCAAAAAGGCCGAGGTTTTTGATGATTTTGGGCATCGACCAATGCCTCATTCTATAGTAGTGATCGCTAGAGAAGGGGAAAACAATGAGAGGGAAAGAAATGTATTTAGGCTAGTTTTATTAGAGGTTTAACTTTGTGGATATTAAATAAGTTGATGTGGTATAGCATCGATGAAGAGAGATATGCTAAATGTTTCATGGAATGAAATGAGTTTCATGGGCATGTAACTTTTGTCTACACTATTTTTAACACACGAGAGTCATGAAACTACGGTGACATGAAATCTCTATTGATACTAGCCTTTTAGGAATGATTTTTTTATAAAACCCTAGAAATCACTGTAGGAAATGTGTTACGTGCACCATAGCTTCTTGAACTTTCCCCAGATAATCCTTGATCCACAAACTCTAAAAGTAAAGTCATGGCTCCTTCAACTTTTAAAAGTAAAAGACTAGATCTAGGGCTGCAGAATATAGAGATGACTAACCAAAGAGACCAGCATAGTGCTTTGTGTTTTTTTTCCACATATTCCAATGTTTATTAATATCAGATAGGAGGGATTCGATTATTCTTGCAAAATGTCTATAATACCTCATAATTTTATAAAGTAATAGTTTGTTAGAGCACAGTAAATAATGAGTAAAATATTTTAACGAATGATACACATCATTTAGTTATGTTACTAACACACCCTTTATCTCAGTTTTTGTTAGAGCCCTTGATAGAAAAAAATTGGATCATTGATTCACTCATCATAGTTCATGACATACTAAGAGAGTGTTTGGCGGGGCTCTTTTTGAGGGGCTCCTACAAAGGAGCTGAATTTTGGAGGAGTCACAACCAAAACGACTCAACTCCTCCGTTTTACGGTGAAAAACAATTTCTAAACAGTTTCTCCAAAGGAGGAAACTAGAGGCAAGGAGGAGCCTGACCAAACAAGACCTAAGCTCCTTAACCTCATATCTATTCAATCCGGAAACTAAATAAAAATTATGTCTATACCTTCCGATTAAGATATGATAGAACCTAGCAAGTAAGTTTTTACATTAAAAGTTATTTGCAATTTTGATATTAAGATGTCCAGCAGCAAATATACATTCTACTCAGAAAAAAATGTATATAGAAAAACCAAACGTCTTGTAATTTGAAATAGATGGAATAATATAGAACTATTGAAAAATACTTGACATACCCAACATTGTTTCAGTTAACACTTATCAAAGAATGTAGCGGCAATATCTTCCATATTTTTTAGAATCTGCAGTGCACATGAGATCCCAAGTTTGATGAATTGCCCAGCAGGAGATAGGGTGACATGTGAAAATGGTCGCAAATGGTGATTTTCAGAGTTTGAACGCTCCTTCCCCTGTGTGTGGGAATGTCATACCAGTAGGGCTGTACAGCGCATGTTTTAATAGCAGCACATGTTCTAACAGCCTGTTGTTTTGTCAATTTCTCCTTCGGAGAAATGCATGCGTGCACGCACATATGCGTACATACATGGATGCGTATGTTCCCACCAGATTTATGTTCCTACACGCGCATGCATACATGTTCTTTATTACTCACACGCGCAGCTAATCTGTCTACGGTCAACTACAGCTCACTCTGCCTCACTCAATTCGCTTGGTATAGACAACCTTCCCCAAGGGGAAGAATGCCCATCCCTGCCCTCGCTTCACTCAGACAATTGTTTAAGACGAGAGCGCTTGGGGCGGCGCTCCCTTCCATCAAATACATTTACTCGCAGCCTTGTATACAAGAACAAAATGGTAACAGTTTCAAAAACAAAATATCATATCATCGAACTAAGCAAAGCACACATCACATCTTTGGGAGGCCAGGCGTCGGTATATGGCTCGCATCCATATTCATACAGGCGACCCGTATCCTTTAGGGTCTCCTTGTACAAGTAGTCAACCATTGTTGGTAATTCATGCTGGATGAGGCTGCGATTTCTTGTCCATTTTCTCAACAGACAGGGCTTCTTACACACGTTAACTGCACTGCACCTAAAATACTAGCCCTCGTTGCCCGTATTGCAAAGACTGGCTCGTTAATCAGAGTAATTGGAGGCTGAAATCTGATGTTTCCCGTTAGGCCCTCTCGGTCTTGGAGATAGATGAAAGTATGGTCTCAGTTGAGCATAAGTTCCTGTAATAACATTCAACCACCTTCAGCAAAAAAAGCAAAAACCATTTCAAAGGAACAGCCATTGAAATTAGTTTATGTGTAGGGTCGACAGTTGACAAACCTTTAACAAATAAACATACAATTCAAACCCCTCTAACGGTGCTAACCTTCGTAAACCCACTATATTACTAAAGTTTACCATTAAAAAGTTGGCATAGACACATAGTCAATGTACATACAAATATAGTCGATGTAAGCAACTCCAGCCCAAGTCCCTAAATTAAGCCCTTAAACTTTTATTTATAGTCTATGATAAAAAAGTAGGGGCTCAAATTAAGACCGAACTCCAATAGAAAAAACAGACCAAGTCCTTATCTCACATGGGACCCACCTGTCATTGACAAATCCTACATCAACTCCATTTGTAATTCTTGTCTTGATTTATGGTTGGGGAGAGGAAAGTGGATGTGACCTACTGGATAGGGGAGTTTTAAATGTGAGGGGCTGAAACTATAATTTGGGAGGGCATGGAAAATGGGAGCCCAAGTAGGAGGTGGGTTGGAATTGATTTTTTTTGGATCAAGTCCCTAGATTTAGAATAGGGACTTGTTTAGGAGGTGGGTAGGAGTTGCTCAAAGTAAAAAAAAAATTCTAATACTCCCTGAAGTCACAAAGTGGCATCTTGGAGGTGTCTTAAACCAACAACTCTAATCTTTGATCACATATTACCTTGTTTTGAGTTCGGATATTTGAAAAATGATACCACTAGATTTTTCTTGAAACAGGGTTTCACAAATATATACTTTTTCCATATTTTATAAATAGTTTGTAACAAAAAGTAGTCAAATTCGTGCCTTGGAGACCATGTCAATATCCAAAGTCATTTGTGACTAGAGGGAGTAAAATCTAGCTAAAGTTTCAAAGCTACTGATGACATTTTCCTTTGTCTGCCATATAGATATTGAGTTTTGCAGGTCTCCAACTTTTGTTTTATGAGACATAATATTATTCTGGATATTTTGATATAAAGTTTGAAACAATTCGCACTGCGAATCTCCCTTCATGATGCCTAGGTCCTAAGCATTAAACATATGCACCATATAAGATGTTAATTGTACACAGCTACATAATTAGTGGCACTCAACATTGATTTTTTCTAATTTAAAGCTCTACAACAATTTGCAATAAACCGCTAGAACAGAATTTAAATAGTGCACTGAACTAACAGTTCAACTCATGATGGCCTGGGAGCATGGCAACCTTAAGGAAATGCTTGTCCAGCCGATACCATGATTATATCCAAGGCTTGCCATTGGAATAAAATAGAACATTAACTACTTGTAAGCGATGGAAGATTAAAGCATCTAATTGTGTGACAACCAGAACCTGGGCATTCTGTTTCCACATATGTACAAGCATAATTGGAACATGAACATATAAAAGAAGAACAGAGGGAACCTCTTCCAGGATGTTGCAGAAGCCACAATCAAGATAGGATTCAGCAACATAAGAATGTGATGCTGAGATTCAGTTAATATGTCCAGAACTGCATTTAAAGCACATGCTCTAAATCTAAAATGACAAACAAAGAAACAGAAAGTTATCTCGAGTGGATCAATGCTAGCAATTAAAATCCAAAAATTATACTGCAATAGTAGCATGTTGCAATAATGAGCGTTCAGGACTTCAGGGCATGGTAAAGATGTAAAGATCAAGGCTACTACAAGAATGAGCTTGGGCAAACACAAGCAGACTATGAAGTCTTCAGCCTCAACCATAACTAGCTTAAGATCAACTTAGTATGCTTGTGCTTGTGTACTTGAAATAAGTGTTATTGTTATCCGAGAAGATAGACCTAGTGGAACCCCTCCTGACAAGAGCTTGGCTGCATATCTTAGAACCCCAGTTTTTAGTTTCTTGTTATTGAACAATTGAACATTATAATAGAGAAACAATGTTTAGTGTTCAATCCTGCGAAATGTACTATGAAGTCAAACTACTGTACCAGCCTAGTAGCAAACTGCAATCCTTGCAAACAGTAAATTGGCAACAGTGAAACAACTAAAAGGTCGTCTATAGATATCTGAATGCCATTTTCTATTTATAACTCACACTGCCAGACTACATACAGGGAATAAAAGGAGCCTGGCTAATCAAGATCCAATGCGAAGTGCACTCTGTCTAATTATGACAAGATTCAAACTAAGTACATATCATACTCCCTCTGTCCCTAAAAAAGAGTCACTATGGGAATCGTGATGGTCAAACTTTCTCAACTTTGACTAGATTTGTAGAAAATGCATGTACTATTTATGTCTCCAAATAAGTTTAGAAAAGTCTTATGAATGTAAAAGATAGCTTTTTAGGTTTAGGACATTTCAATGTCAAAGATGGTACCCAAACGAGATTTTGGGTTGATGCTTGGCTGGGCAACAAACCACTTAAAGACAAGTTCCCTGCACTGTTTAATATTGTAAGAAGAAAACAAGACTCAATTGCGACAGTGCTGAGTTCTCCTAATCTAAATATCTCCTTTCGGAGGAATTTGATGGGAAGAAATTTAGAAAACTGGCAGCTAATTGTCGCTTCTTTACAACAGGTTAATTTAATGGAGGAACGAGATGTGTTTGTGTGGAATTTAAAGGATTCGGGAGCCTTTATAGTCAAGTCCATGTATGCTGCTTTAATTAACAATGGGGAGCGAGTTCCACAGGATATTTGGCGTACAAAGTTACCAATGAAGATAAAAGTCTTTATGTGGTACTTAAAGAGAGGAGTAACTTTAACTAAAGATAACTTAGCTAGGAGGAATTGGCATGGAGACAAGTCTTGTTGTCTCTGTCATCTCCCAGAAACAATTCAACATCTTTTTTTGGATTGCTTCTACGCCAAGTTCTTGTGGCGCTCTATTCATATTCTTTTTGGTATTGTACCACCCACTAGTGTCAGAGACTTGTTCGAGTCTTGGTCGAAATCAAGTAATAAAAAATATAATACATTGTTATTAACAGCAGCATCAGCTTTATTGTGGGCTATATGGCTAACACGGAATGCAATAGTTTTTGATAAATGCAAACCTAAATCTCTTTTGCAGGTACTCTTCAGAGGAACTCACTGGCTACGCCAATGGGCGAGCTTGCAGCGGCATGAAGATCTCAAAGATCATCTTATCTCCGCAGCAGTTCACCTCGAGACGTTGGCTCTAGCTTTTTATAGTTCCAACGGATGGCTCGCACAAAGACAGGACTATTTCCCTTTTCCAGTGGTCATATGAGGGGCTGTTATTTGTACAGCCGAACTTGTGTCAGTTGGTCGTTGTAATAATTGGTCTGATTCTATCTACGGATAGATGAAACCGGATATTTTATCCATTATCTAAAAAAATGAAAGGATATTCAACGATCTACCTAACGGTACTAATTATATTCCATAAATTTTAGTATTGGTCAATGTTAAAAGTTGTTGACATTTTGGGAAGCGAGAATGACTCTTTTTTTACGGACAGAGGGAGTAGTCCTGATGGGCATTGGACTCAAACTAACTATCCCCCCAAGTCCCCATGCGGAGTAGTTAATCCAAATAAACCTTCAATGGTAGGAAAGTAATACCTCATGAACATTCTCCCCAGCGAGTGGATACTGCACCATGATGCTGAAGAAACCTAACCTTTCCTTGCTGTTGTACACCAGAAGCATCAGCAGAGCATATATTTATTCCATTTTTGTAGCTGATCTTAACTTGCTACTCACCTTAGTCCCATAAACAAGACCTGATCCAGGGGAAGGATGAAAACATGCAGCATTGACTTCTTCTCCAGCACTAGGAAGAACTCTTACAAGCTCCATGTCTGAAACTCGATACACCTATGGTAGTGGAGAACAACAATGATACTAATACTTAGATTCTCAAACCACTAGGTGGTACTGGAATGTAAATTACAATGAATAAAGTGCATCTATTTTCAACCACTAGGTTGTACTGAAATGTAAATTACTAGGTTGTACTAATACTTAGATTCTCAAACCACTAGGTTGTACTGAAATGTAAATTACAATGAATAAAGTGCATCTATTTTCAAGTGTCGTAAATAGGTACTATGAGAGCAGTTTGGTCAGATATTCCATAACAGATTATTAATTCATATACTTATTAGTTAGTAATCAACATGCTTAACACAACTTGCTAGGAACAAAAAAAGCTTTGCTGCTGTTGTTGGTTAGTCCCGTTGTTCCAAATTATAGGTCACTTTAGCTTCGTCCTAAGTCAAGCTTCACTAACTTTGACCAAGTTTTTAGAAAAATCTATTTACATTTACAAGCTCAAATAAATGCAAAACTAATATGATGTTGCAGATGTTGGTGCATTTTTCTAAAAAAAATGTTCAAATTTAGACTTAGGACAAAGATAAAATGACATATAATTTGGAACAGCAGTAATAGTTAGTAAGCAACATATGGTTTAGAGGAAGTTAACCATATATACCTCCAAGACTGTGTACATAGGAACTCTGGTCTCCCCACTGATGAAAATGGTCCTCAACAGTGAACTATGTTGCCGACCATATGCCAATAGTATGTGTTCTGATGTGGGTGAAAACTGCAGTGTATGAAAAATATTACAACACAGGAAAAAAAACAATATTCACTCACGTACATCCAAATTAAATAATCAGAACTGCAGATTTGTATAACATATAAAATCTATACTGCATTGCTCCAACGCTAACGGTATCAGTTACAGATTGATTCACTGAGTCCACATAATTGATATATAATCACCCAACACGATTTAGTTGCTCTCAGAAAAGAAGAGATGAGAACTCAATATTTGTTGCTAAAAAAATACATGGCAAACTGGACAAATATGCAGTTTGCTGCCTATAAAAAACAAATGGTAGATAAGTAAAATAAACAACCTAAAAAATAAATGATAGCAAATTTAAACTGGACAAAAGTGCAGTTTGCCGGTGAGCTGCCTACATTGCCCTAGAAAGGAATCAATAGGAACACATTTGCCTTGCCTCTTCAAACAAGCACACCTCGTAAATAAAACAATAACACAACCCCGAAAAACAAAGGTTCAAGGAAAATAACCTGGATGGAAGTTAAGCAGTGAGCAGCCTTTATTGCTCTAGATGCAAGAACTGTTCCAAATCTATATGGGTGTAACAAAATATTTATTATTGGTCCATTTGCAATGAAAGCTAGATAAAGGTTATCTGATGGGGGAAAAAACAGCAAGCAAACTAACGTTGCGTCTTCAAGAGAATAAACCCGAAGCTCATATATAATTTGACGAGACGGAAGGGTGTGGCGAGTTGGTGATGTTCCAGCCCCAGCAGAATCATAATGTTCATGCAATTGAGTTCCATGGTCACCATCTCTCTGTGGCAGCACACATGCAACACAAGCAACAAAAAATCGCCCACAAGGGGAAAAATGGGTACCCATTTCGCTGCAGAAAATTTAACAGAAACTTCAAGTAAGTAAATAAGTCTCAAACTTCAGCTGCAATAGAAATCTAGCAAAGATGATATAAGTGCTACACAATATTACCAACACAGCCAAATGATACAAATTGTAGCTGTTACTGTTTTCTGGTGTAACCAAACATATAGAAGTTGATTGCCAACAACAGTATGTAGCAGTTCAGAATTAGCATGAAAAAAGAGTAAAGAATCAGCCTTTGTGTCTAGTGCATCAAATACGTTATACATTAAGAAGGGACATCAAAAGATCTAGTTAGTGGTGATGATGCACAAGAACATTTAGGGGGGAAAGAAGGAACATTTGGCACCTGCAAAGTACAGCATGAGGAATTGTCAACAGGCATGCCTCAGGCCCTAATGCGATAAATGGATTCTTCATGTTGTGACGCCATATTCTTAGCTTCACCGTACAAGGTAATTCGGTGCCACCACCAAGCAGAGATGTAGTTTGTTCTGCCCCAACACTTAATGAGATAGCAGGAGCTTCAGCTTCAGCAGTATGAGTACCCAGAAGGGAACTCCCAATACCAGGTACAGAGGTCGTCAGATGATGGCCTGAGGTATCATGTAGCCTTGACCCATCGAAACTGCTAGTAGTGACTGGAACTGATGATGAAGCACCAACCTGCTCAAAATTATGCATGTACGATAGTTCACTAATCAAGTTATCTACCCCAGAACCACCAAGGAGAGGTGTGTCTCTGAAGGAATAATTGCTCAGAAGTGCAGGGGTCATCGTTGAATCTTCAGAATCAAGGTTGTGAACCTGTAAATGGACCTACCCATGAGTTTCATCACAACCATTTAGACTATGAAAAGTGTGGATGTAGCGGACACAAAAATTGACCTCTGCTGTAAGTAGATATGGCGCGCCATGGGGGTGAAACTGCACAGCTCTCAGTGAACGACGGGTTTTTAGTATGATTGGAGGTTCCAAAGTTTCACGTCGGTTATTACAGTCCCATATAAACAACTGAAAAATGTGTTTATAGTTTGTACATTAGTATATATCATTTTAACAATTAATGGCGAAACAAGTAAATATAGATACTATAGTAAATTCAACACAGTTCTCACTTTGTGACCTGATGCAACTGCCAGAAGCTCCCCTGTTGCATGAAATGCAATTGATGCAATTGGCCTATCTGTGAAACAAATGTTAATAAAAATTAGAGCGTGTTACTTTAGAAATACCCATAAATAGGGAAAAAGTTACTATGGCAATTGGCTTGTCAAGAATGATTACAGAAGGCTAGTACTGCAGTGCAGCGAGATGTTTTAGCATCCCAGAGACGAACTTCACAATCCAAACTTCCACTAGCAAGAATATCTGAACGCTGAGGATGGAATCTAACCTGCAACAGAAAACCACTTTAATACATACATACTCAGAATGATATTGGTCTGTGACAAATGATACTTTTCAAATTGAGAAACAAATCTCTAGTTTCTCTTTATAATGCTTCCCTGAAGTAGTAAGTTTGTTGTGAAATGGAAAATATGCAGTGTATTTTTCAATCTCCAGCAAACGGTGCGTGTTTCAATTTCCAACAAGCAGTGTGTTTTTGGAGGAAGACGACGACCTCAAAGGCCCCTTGCACATTTTTTATATCTATTGGTCATTGTTTGTCAAGATGTATTGTTTCCCTTAACATATACATCAAATCTGAGACACTTACGCCTGTTTTAAAAATATAAATTTAGAAAATATGCAGCATAAAAACATAGAGGACAAACTAGTATTGTTTAAACTGTTTTTTTTACAACTGTAACTTAGTATTGTTTAAACTGTTGGTCACTAAAACACATTACAAACAAATTACTATTTGAGTATCTATTTAGAAGTGGTTTAAGCACATAAGGAAACAAAATACAATAAGAATTACATCACGTACCACCCATGGAGTGCGCTGATGTCCAAACAGTACATTCAAGCATTTCCCAGTTTGGCAATCAATTATTTTGACAGTATGGTCACCGCTGGGAATAAAGCGAAGTTAGTCTATATGTTCTTTGGTATTTATAGATCATACATTCAGCAAGTTAATTAACCTACTGTGTGGATGCAAGTACTCTCCCATCTGGACTAAATGCAGCTGCGATAGTTGCCTTCGAAGAAGGCAGAAGAGGGCAATATTTGGGAATCCACCAACGCAAGAACTCTGATTCAGCCCTGTGAAAAGAGGGTCAAAAAAGGATGACAAAATCGATTAGAAGTAAAGAAAACAGTTTAAGCCTTTATAAAAACAACTCATAAATATGCAACTTGTTTTGGTAAGAAAAAGGATCACTTACCAAGAAAGGAGATCATGCCGAGCATCAGTGCCCCAAAATTTTAATTCAACAGGACAAGCATCACGTCTTGGAGGTTTGGTCCAAAGATTTTTCGCTTGGTTTTTTGTTCGAGGTGAGAGCTCCCGCTGAGCTAATAGACCAAAAATGTTTCTGGTAATGAGATAGGGGAAATGAGTCGCACTAAGCAGATGATTGTTGGCATCAACAGTTAAAAGGAAATTGTTTGGTAACAAATATAGTTCATTGGTGCTTTTACAAACAGAACCTCACTCAATTTATCTCCACGGGAAAAATCATAGGGATCAAATCACAATTCGGGATTCTAATGTCCTTGGGGTAATGCAACAGAAGTTTCCATAGCTCAAAATACTAGAAAAAGAAATGATATGTTGTCATCAGTTTTACCTTTGCCTTGTTCTTGGTATCGATGCTTCATGTCTACTAACTGAGTCTGGAGCTGAAGGGTGCTGGTGCTTCCAGTCTTGTATCTGACATTCTGCCATCTCAGATATTTAACAAATCCCACCTAAATAATTTAACAGACCAAACAAGACACGATAAATGTGGTGTTCATTACACTTACCTTAATATAAATTGTAAACATTGAGAAATTTGCAGAATGATGGGTTTGGCACCAGAAAAAAAAAAAGAGGATACTAGCACAGATGTCCAAAGCCCTGGTTCCTCAGGGCATCATATGCTAAGATATTCTTAGCACAGCCAGTGGTGACAAAATACTGATTCCTGATTTAGAACAATTATCTCATATGCTTGAGTGTAATAAAGGCCGAGTTAGCAGTTAGCACAGCAGATTACATCATGCTGCATCAACAAATTGTACACTGGTGATGTAGTTTTGTAGTTTTCATCCATGTCCTGTGAATGATTTGTCTCCATGGTCATACACCTATGCCGCCATATAGATTGATGCACCCTCTTCCACATACAAGATCAAATTCAAGGTTCCTTTGTGATCGTTAGGTAGCCAATATGTCATACAACATACTCCCTCTGTATAGTATTTAGAAATCGTTTTTAAGACAGCGACATGGTCTCCAAAATACAACTTTGAACTCTTATTTTTATAAAAATATTTAGGAAAAAATGATATACATATACTTTTATGAAAGTATTTTTAAAGACAAATCTATTCATATAATTTTCACATTTGCAAACTCAACAATTTAAAAGTTATCGATGATTTATATTCTCGATGTTTGACCCAAACCTTGTCCAAAACAACTTCTAAATCCTATAGAGAGGGAGTATATCAAACATAATGGCCAGCATGCAATTGATTTATTCTATCAGAACACATGCTAACTGCTAAGAGAGGGATATCTAAATACAGGAAGTTTTATTCCCCATCATACTTGCAAGCACGACTCCACGGTAAACTCCGTACAGAAGGGAAGGGGAGCTTCGGCAACGCAAAGCAGCAATACAAAATAAGGCGGCCACACGGCACTGGCAGCAAATTGACCGGAAAAATAGGCGGGCATAAGCTAATCCTGATTTGGGGAATTCGGACTGCAGAAGACTCCAACCACGGATCCGGTCGCAGCAGCAAAGCCCGTCTACGAGAAAGAAAACTAGTCCCCAACGCAATCCGCCACCCCCCGTACTAGTACCCTGCCCCAGGACAACCGCCCGAAACGCCACGGTCGTCGGCGACGAAACGCGGCGTGGGATGGGATTACCTCCGCTTGCGACCTGCGAGGACGGCAGGTGCCCAGCAACGGTGGCCCCCCGACCCGGGCGCAGCAGCCAGGATGAACGAGCTGGCGTTGAAGGTGGGTTGAGGTCCTCCAGCCGCCGCCGCCACCCCCGCCGCCGGCTGGCCAAGGAAAAACCCTGGCAGGAGGCCGAGGCAGGCAGAAACGAAACAGCAGGGAAAACCAAATAGAAAAGGGACAGGGCAGGTGGAGGCGGAGGCGGGCGAGGAGACGAGGAGCGGAACGGAACGGAAATGTCTCGCGCACGCGCAAACTACGTGCTGACCCGTTTAATGCGAAAATGTGTCTGCAACCACATTTGGCTCACTTTGTCAAATGAGCGGACTATTTTGTGCCAAATAGATATTTTTCGAATAGGGGGCTATTTAGTTCTTAAAAAATTGTAATATTTTTAAAGATTTCTATTACATCAAATCTTGCAGTACATGCGTGGAGCATTAAATGTAGATAAAAAATAATTAATTGTATAATTGGTCTGTAATTTACGAGACTAATCTTTTAAGTCTAGTTAATCTATGATTGGACAATAATTGTCAAATACAAACAAAAGTACTACAGTAGCTATTTTGTAAAAAAATTTACAATTAAAGAGGGCCTAGTTTTCATCTTCACATAATCACATAAGAAACTCTTTGAAATATGCTGTCATAAAAGATTAGTATAAAATAAAGCTGAAAATGGCTGCGTGACTGTGTCTTCCAAGGCCTTGTTTATTTCCCAAAAAAATACAAAAAAATTTTAAGCCGTCACATCAAATCTTATGAGTTATGACACATGCATAGAGCATTAAATATAGATAAAAAATAACTAATTGTACAGTCTGTCTGTAATTTGCAAAACAAATCTTTTAAACCTAGTTATTCCATGATTGAACAATATTTGCCAAATACAAATGGAAATACTATAGCGGCCATTTTATAAAAAAATTGCAATAACAAGGCCAACTTCAATTCGCTTTAGTGGGGGCCATGTTCTCACAAATCTGACTTCTGTCGCTAAACATATGCGTTACCGTACTTGTTAGGAAGCAAATTCAAACCGATAATCTTGAACAAGACTGTTCACTTGACGACGTAGCCTCGTTTATGACGAATTCAAACCGAAATATAAGTACTATTTGTGGTCCAACAAATTAATCTTGAACAACACCATCATGGTTCAATTGACGACGTTGCCTCGTTTACGACGATACTTCGGATCTACACGGTTACACTTAGGCTCGTGAAATGAAAAATTTTCGAACTTTCGTTTTTATTTGATAAACATTTGTCCAATCATGGAGTAACTAGATTTAAAAAATTCATCTCGCGATTTACAGACAAACCGTGTAATTAGTTTTTATTTTTATCTATATTTAATGCTCCATGCATGTGCCGCAAGATTAATTTGGAAAAATCTTGAATTTTTTTTTGTTTTTTAGGTCCAATGACAAGGCCAAACCGGAGGGGGAAACTTATCGTTGGTCAACATCACGACGTAAAATAGGGAACGGAGAGAGTATTGTCATTTAATCATTGGATTGGATCCAGAAAACCCATTTGCAGTATGTAAGGGACTCTGAAGTCTGAAGACGAACTACCAAACTGCAATAATCCAACTGTACATAGATCACCAAGACACCAACCACTGTTACATGTTTTATCTAAATAACTATAGTAGCTAATTTTCCAAACCCATTAGTGTAAACTGTAAGGGCGTGTTTGGTATGAAGCTGTTGTGAGCTGTTTTTTTGCCAAACACTTATTTCCAAAACAGCTTCATGGGTGAAGCTGTTTTTTCCCTCCTCTCACAAAGACATAAGTTAGATGAAGCTGAAAAAAAGTAGCTTATTGCAGCTTCTCTCTCATTTCTCTCTCTCAACTATGCATGAAGTAGTTGGTGAAGCTATTTTGCCAAACACTTTCTCCAAAACAGCTCAACTTCATCTAGAAAGTCACTCATGAAGCTATTTTCTAAAAAAAACAGCTTTACTAGTGAAGTTGAGCTGTGCCAAACAAACCCTAAATGTAATATACACATACACCCGTTGCTATGATTCGTGCCACTGACATTTTTTCTTTTAGTGGAAGGAGGACAGGATATTATTATGGAGTGGGTCAGACAAGTGTTCAACCAGGTTCTGTACAGGGCCCTTGCCAGTCACAGCCGCCTGGATGTAAAATCCTAACCATGCTACCATCGCCAGGCGACCGTTCTTGATTTCTTTCACCTTGAGATCTTCAAATGCCACGGGATCCTTGGACAGGCCCAAGGGATCAAAAAGTGCTCCTCCTGGGTAGTTTATGTCACCGGGAAGATATATTCCCAATGGTTCTAGTGCCTCGATCCCACAGTACCTCGCATATTCAGGTCCAACCTGACAAATCATGTCATGATAATCTTATCAAGTGCAATACTTAATCATTTGAGACAAGGAATAACAAGGGAATCATGCGGCAATGGAATATTCTTAAAAGTTGAAGGTATCTTTGTGAAGTGAATGTCTATTTTTCCAAAGTGTTTGCAAGCATTTTTTTAAAAGAAAATGCATGGTACTCCCTTTGTTTTACTATATGGTGGTTGCCTAACCAAGGAAGTAGTTCCTTCCAAAAAACATAACTGCACGATGAATATCCATACATACCACTATTTCATAACATTGATACAACAACTTCTCATCTTTCAAAGCACTTAATTAGGAGTATGGAGTAGGAATATTGCAGTAACTATACTGATGATGAAAATTGTTTGCCATATTTGGACAGAGTGAAATGGAGGGAGTACCTTACAAAGTCCATGAATTTCCATGGAGAAGGTCTTTATGTTCTCAAATTGTTTAGACATCAGCAACAAATGAATCACTCATGTACAGAGAGGGGGGGGATTAGAAAGACAGTATTACCATCAAAAGGGCTTGGCAGATAGCAATTACAATAACACCTTGACCGCCAGCAATTCGGAATCCAGGAATCCCAAGGTAATCAAGGGTATCACCCTGTAAAATTGAGTTAAATTGGAAATAGCAGACAAACATGTCAATCTTGAGAATATATTATATAAATTTAAAAATAGTATAGTTTTTGTTAAATTTTCTGTACATCACAGATGTAGTGGAGATGGAGTGCATGTCATATTTACAAAATTTTACGGTCCACTCAATAACATTTTGAAGATAAGAAAATAAAATGTGATTTTAACAGTTTTGCTAAGTAATTTCCTTTGCTCTGTATTCCAGATGAGATAGATTTTTATCTTCAAATCTGTATTTTCACTTTCCATAAAAAAATTATAAATTTGATTTTCATTCCAGTTCTAGATGCCACTATAAAACAACACAGCAAAAAGATAGTGCATCAACTATAGAAAAATCCTGCTTTTGATAGTAGAGGGTAGAGCATGCAAGTGTATTTGTCGGCTGCTACTGTTCCATCTCCCAGTGCAAGTAAGATGGCTGATGTGCCAGCATCTGGAGATTTTAGTTTTGCCAGGATGTGCCACTGTTGATGCAAAGCTGATCTGCAAACACAAAGGGCTAATACCCGATTCAAACGTTAAGGCGTGCCAGCCGATTTGACCTAACTATCGGCAAAGGTGATAACTCGAATACTTTAGTCCTGACAA
>Ga0182004_10001967_pt1 | contig 15672 bp, 13 predicted proteins | sample Sormic07211540_1_FD_120479 | JGI IMG/M metagenome (GOLD analysis project Ga0182004, IMG submission 120479) | Endophyte microbial communities from Sorghum bicolor roots, Mead, Nebraska, USA - 072115-40_1 MetaG | ecosystem: Host-associated > Plants > Roots > Unclassified | place: USA: Nebraska...
CTAGTTGTGCTTTCTTGTAGTAACTTAGTGTTTAGCTTTCTTGCTAGACTTGTGTAGGTGGCTTGCATAGCTTAGTTGTGCTAGTGCTAGAATAGCTTCACCATTTGTTTTACTAATCAACTTGTCTAGTTGAAGTTTATAGAAAATTTAAATAGGCTATTCACCCCCCTCTTGCCATTTGGACCTTTCAGGCTTTTTATGTTATTAGTTTAGGTATCCTGGTGTCGGTGTCTGGACTTGGGGTCCAAGCACTAACAAGTGATAAGTCTACGTGCCCTCCTAAACTCGAATGGTGATGCAAGAGAACACAGGGAATTTATACTGGTTCGGGCCTCGAATGCCATACGTCGAGTGAGAGGGTCAGGGTCTGTATTGCCTTGCACCCGAAAGTGCTTGTAGTAGGGATGTACAAGCTAGTTGTGAGAGAGGGCTATGTCCCAGGTCTCGACTTTGGGAAGTGAGTGGAGTGGAATGCACTAGTTGAGTGTGATGATGAGTGTTGTTGTTTGTGTTGTGTGTTCCGTGGGCCGTATTTCTGATGGGTGCCCTGCCACCCCTTTTATAGCCACAAGGGGTGGCAGAGCTTTTACATGTGTAAGCCTGTGAACTATCTCTAGTGTGTAGTACTGTGACAGTGCAGACCATGTGGAGATTGGCCACCTCGTCCTCGGGGTATGGTCGACGGTGTGGTCATTCCTGTGGAGCGTCGCCGAGCCCTATTTGAGTCGTGGAGGTCAGGTCGGTGGCACTGCAGCGTGTTCTGCAATAGTAACATAGTAACAACCAGAATATGGTCATAGCGACAGGGATTAATTTTCCCCATACCTCTTTTACTGTCAGGCAAGACCCTACAGTGAAAGAGGTAAGGTACCACAGTGACAAGAGTTGTTGGAATAGTGGCCGACATGCCCTGCTGCAGCGTGGGGGGCATGGCGCACGTCACATCAAGGGTACAGCCACCGTGTGCTGGAAGCTTGGCTTCGAGACCGAGGCTCGGGCGAGGCGCTGATTGCGCTCGAGTCTGGAGCTTGGTCAAGGCGGAGATTGCGCCCGAGACCCAGGGCTCGGGCGAGACGGAGCCTGCGCTCGAGGCCGGAGGGTCGGGCGAGACGGATCCTGCGCCCGAGGCCGGAGGGGTCGGGCGTCCTTCTTACTCTTTTTTGCCGTTTTTTATCTCTTTAATTTTGGTATCCTATGGTTTATTGTACCCGACAATGGTCTAGCTATCTTGTGTTGCTGACATGTGCAAGATATGTGTAGCTCACTTTTCATATTTCTTAGACTCACAATAAGAGTGCACATAATAACCACATATTCAAGTTGAGACAATCTTCTGTTAATTTGCCATGTATGATTAGTTTTTTATTGCTCTAACATTTGTTACGAAACTTGAAATAATTTGATCTTAGGTTAGACAAGACATGATTAAATTCAACAAAAAAATAGTAGCCTATTATTATTGATAAGAGCATTATACAATAAGTATGTCCCGTTACAACGCACAAATACATTTTGCTACTACTACTTCTTTATACCTTATTTAGTTTTATGGCCGTTCATTCATTTCTCTTTCCTGTATTGCTCCTATATCCCAATATCCAAACAGAGGCCTGGCTTTGTTCTTATCTAAAAACTTTTCACCCCATCTCATCGAATGTTTGGATACATGCATAAAACATTAAATAATAAAAAATAACTAATTGTACAGTTTGCATGAAAACCGCGAGATAAATCTTTTAAGCCTCATTAGTCTATGATTAGCTATAAATGCTATAGTAAAATACATGTGCCAATACTAGATTAATTAGGCTTAATAAATTCGTCTCACCATTTCCAAACAAGTTATATAATTATTAGTTCCAAATACTTCTTCCAACATTTCATAAAATATCCAATATGACCATTACCGCCCAAAACCAAATACTTTTCAAGATTTTCCATCACATCGAATCTTGTGACACATGCATGGAGGATTAAATATAAATAAAAACAAAAACTAATTGCACAGTTTGCCTGTAAATCGCGAGATGAATCTTTTGATCTTAGTTAGTCAATGATTGGATAATATTTATCAAATAAAAATAAAAGTGCTACAATATCTGAAAACAAAAATTTAGGAACTGAACAAGATGTAACTATGGCCTTGTTTAGTTCCAATTTTTTTTTGCAAACTGAAAACTGTAGTACTTTCGTTTGTATTTGACAAATATTGTCCAATTATGGACTAACTAGGGTTACATGATTCGTCTCGCAAATTACAGGTAAACTGCGCAATTAGTTATTTTTTAATCTATATTTAATGCTCTATGCATATGCCACAAGATTCAATGTGACAGAGAATCTGAAAAATTTTGTAAAATTTTTTAGGAACTTTTAGTTTTCATTTTTTTTCAACATTTTCGGTCACATCGAATCTTCCGGCACATGCATAAAATATTAATTATAGATTAAAAAAAGAAACTAATTACACAGTTTACCTATAATTTACGAGATAATTTTTTTAAATCTAGTTAGTCTATAATTAAACAATAATTATCAAATGCAAACAAAAATACCAAAATAACCCAACCTAAATTTTTTTACCAAGGCCTTGTTTAGTTGCCGGAATGAAAAAATTTCGGCTACTGTAGCACTTTCGTTTGTTTGTAGCAAATATTATCTAATTATGGACTAACTAGGCTCAAAAGATCCATCTCGTGATTTACAGGTAAACTGTGTAATTAGTTTTTGTTTTTGACCATATTTAATACTTCATGCATGTGCTGTAAGATTCGACGTGACGAGAAATCTTTAAAAATTTTTGGTTTTTGAGGTGAACTAAACAAGGCCCAACTATAAACAAATTCCAATTCCAAACAAAACATGGCCGGAACCAAAATCTCCAACTTCTCATCCATATGCCGCCAGCAAAATACCGTTTCTACCCCTTTAAAAATTTCCGGCTCAACCGTTGTCGCGTCCCCTCGCCTCCCGCACGCCAGCCCCCTGCCCTCTCCCACCGCGTCGTCCCCTCCTCCGCTCCCCCTTCCTCTATGCGCCTAGATCTCGCCAGGGTTTGCCGCTTCTCTTCTGGATTTTTCCTCCGGAACCAGGGCTCCGTCGGGGCAGAGAGGCAGGAGGGATAGGCCATCCCGGAAAGTGGCGGATCCGGGTGAAGCTGTTCGGCTGGAGAGCGTCGTGTAGCGTTTCTGTTGGTGGCAGAGGCATCGTCGAGTTGCGATTTGGAAGGCATTTGTGATTCCGGCATGGAGTGCGGCGGAGCTGTGGACAGCAGCGGTGAGTGTGGTGGATTCTGCCGTGTTAGGGTTTTGTAGCGCAATCTTTTATTTTATTTAAAGGTGTTGCACAGTTGTATTGTCGGGATTATGCTATTTTTCTAGACCATTATATATTGATCAACTCGAGTAATTGGTTGACTTTTTTCGTTAGTCGTGGAGGGGCACATTGTTTTTTCTTCAGTTTTTTCGTTGATGTAGGGTTGTGCATCGCTTTCTTTTTTTAGGTTTGTGTTATTTTGTTGAGTAATTCTGTGAAGTTAGTATTTATTTGGGTGAAATTGTACCTTGCAAAAAGGAAGAAAAAAGGTTGTGGTGGGGAGGTTGCATAGTCATTGGATAATATAGTTTTGAAACGTGAAATTTTTTCCTCTTGTTAATATGGACATGTATATATATGTTATACATGTATAGGCAACATGATCATGCATATGTAGAAGAGAGTTTGTTTTCTTCTACCTGAAATTATTATTTGTGCACACTTAAAAGCAATAAATGGTAAATTACACAAGAAGAGATAATTACGCACAAGATAACCTACCCTCCTGGTCGTGTGTTGATGTTATTATTGGGAAAATTGATATTCCCTAGTTTTAACCCAGCACTCTTGGTGCTCTACATGATGTGTATACATTGATACAGTGCCCTCTCTCAATAGCACCTATCCTGTGGGACAGGACCTTGGCATGAGTCTTCGTCTAACTTCAGACTAATTTAATACTTCTTGTCATCTTCTGTTTTTTCATTCTGGAATTTTGATGTAGAACTTAATTTGCCGTCGAAGTTTCTTGTGGTGGATATGTGGTAAGGTGCATTATATTTGGTATTTAGTTGAGTTTTGTTTTAGGAGAAGGGTATAAGATATGAACAAGTGGCTAAGATGTGATGGTATTATATTTATTATTTTGATGTAAAACAGTAGATAATAGCTTTGTTCTTATGTTTTCCCTTCTTCCTCATGCGCTCCTCAACAATTCGCTTTAGAGGTGTTCCAAATTGGTAGTATTTACTCATATTTCTGCCCATTTTCCCCATTGGGCAGCATTTCAAATCAAAGAGCATGCCTTTATAGACGAAAGCTGAACATACATGGCTCTATTAGGGTATTTACCTGCAAATAATTGGGTTATCAGGACAGATTGGCATCCCTTTGGACCCATACAGTTCCCTGATGGAAGTAATGCCAAGTGCGCACATAAGCCCTACTGTATGGAAGTCTTTTCTTTCTCTCCTAGTTGCCTGAATGCAAGCAAGGTGATGCCATTCATTTAAAAAGGAAACAAGGTGATACTGTCATAACTTATAAGTTATCATGCTGAGTTAATAGAGCTTTGTTATGACCTTTAGTGCCACGGTTTGATTTTTTTTCATGCTTGCTTGGGCACTAGCTATGTTCTGAATGAACTTAGCTCATTTTGTAACATTGTTTAGCTGTACACTTAACAAATTTCTGTATTGTCAAGTTCAAATTTGCATTTTTCATTCAACTTGGTTGGTCTGAACTGTAGAACTACATTAACAACAGGGATAAAACACGTGACTTTGGGGTTATTTGGCACAGCTAGTTTGCAGGATAAAACAGAATGGTTTAAAGATATATCTAAATATAATAACAAAATTGGTCAACGAAATACGTTGTAGTGCCCAGGGCTCTAGATCTAAGAGTTTCTGGAGCTAGGGACTACCCCAAATATGTGGTTTAAATTCTTCATCGGTACAAAGGATTGTGCCATTCTCTACCTTCCTATCTAAATTCTAGAAGTTCGCAATGAGCACAAGATAACATTCAAAATCTACTGTGGTAAGGGACCCTAAAACCTTTGAATCCCCATCTCGTGTTTGCAACCTCTTGCGTTGGAACCGCGGTTACATGTTGTTTCCATGGACTGAATAGTTTCACCCGTTTCCAGTTATTTCCATGGACTTCTGTTGATTTCCTCCACTGTTGGTTGGAGAGGGTTGCACTTAGTGATTTGAAGTGCATGTGCTAGAACTTGAAACATTTGTGTTGTCTTCTCCTCATCTCCCTTTTGCTTTCAGTACTATTAATTGCTGTGGGTGCTGCATTGAGGTGTACAATATTCCAGTATCTGTTAGCCTCTGGAGCATTTGTAGTGCCCCTACCAAACTGAGGACTTGAAACTAAAGCAGGGAATTTGGGCATGTTCTTCTGAATAGTTGTGCATCTGTGCATATGGTATTGGGCCCACTGGCCATGTTAGTGAGTGACAATGTTGGTGCCAGTGGGATACAACTTTTCACTGGCCTGTACTCAGCTGCTATTTTAGCCACATAACACTCTGGTAGAACTACAATTGAATTTCTCGGTTATGTCCATCTGCACCCATTACGAGAAGACAGAAAAGGCCAAATGGCCAATTCAAATATTGATTTGTAGATAGGGAATATTGATTCCGTATGTATTTTGAAGCTCGGTTGTGTTCACTCTACTAGGAGATAAGAGCATTAAAATAATATAAAACATTGTTATAGCATTATTATGTAAAATGGTCACCTTTACAGAATTTTCATATGTTGAAAGTATACTTTGGAATTGTTTCGCACAGGTTCCTGCCGGTGACAGGCTGCCAATTGGTACCTACCAACCGGTTTGAACCAGTCAGGTAACAACATTTGAAATGCTATACTCAGAAATTTGGCATTGGTTACAGGAACCGATGATGATCTTCCACCATCATATCAGAACAGCAGAGGCATGATAGGCAGTGCACGCATCACTGGTAATGGAAGAGATACTATTGGTGCTTCTCTGTATACTAGAGTTCAACCTCAGACAGATATGGAAACACAAATACATCAGCTTGAGCAAGAAGCATATTGTTCAGTTCTTAGAGCGTTCAAGGCTCAATCTGATGCTATAACATGGGTAATACACTCTTGTCTCTTCATGTTATTAATTTATTTAGTCTGGTTGGCCTAGATTTCATTGAATCTCATAAAAGTTTGAATGCACTGTCTCAGGAAAAAGAAAGTCTCATTACTGAGCTTAGGAAGGAGCTACAAGTATCTGACAAGGAACACAGGGAGTTGCTAAACAGAGTTAATAGTGATGATATTATCCGAAGAATAAGGTATTTTGTGGACACATGATGCATCTTAACTGTGCAATACCGTCTCCTAACACATGCACACCCAAAAATAAGAACTCCTTTTTCACTCTTTTGTCACGTGTTCTTTTCTTAATACAAGGGAATGGAGAGAGTCAACTGGTGGGCTTAAGATGAATTTGGTTAATAATTCTCAGCGTACACATGACCCTATGCCGAGCCCTACGACCTCTGCTCGCAAGAGGCAAAAGATGTCTCAACCCATTCCTTCTGCATCTGTGCCTGCACCATCTGCTATGCATTCACAGCCTTTAACTGCACCAATGCAACCATCATCTTCAGGAGCAAAAAAGGCAGCTCCACCTGGCACTAAAGTGAAAAAGACCAAAGCAGTAAGTGATGGTTGAATCATCTGCAGATAATTTTGTGGTTGTAATTTTTGTAACATGATATGGGTTATTTGTGGGCAATTAACTGTGCTTGAAGGGCCAGAAGATACCTGGTGGCCCTGCAGTCAAATCTATGCCATCTTCTGCTGGTCCTGGTGGACGGGGACCTATTATCAATAGAAATATGTCTGCTGGCCTTCCACCTGAAGGCTCACAATTAAATCCATTAATCGGGCGTAAAGTCATGACTCGGTGGCCTGACGACAATAGCTTTTATGAAGCTGAAATAACTGACTATAATCCATCAAAGGTATGCCTTATTTCTAAGGCGTCATAAGTATCACTTATCTTTGTTTATATAATTAATCAAGTTGCTCTAATTATATAGGATGTCTATGCACTGGTTTATGACATAAATACAGCACATGAGACATGGGAATGGGTTGATTTCAAGGAGGTAAATTTTTATTTACTCTGAATGCTGAAAAATGTTTATTTAATTCTATTGTCATGTCCGAAACTTGATAAAATACATCCCTCAGCTGTCAAAACTCGAAGCGGTGTAAACTTCATCCTAAGGTTGGTTTTGTGGGTGGTTTTAGTTGGTGTGGTAGCCACATCAGCAAGTTTTGCTGTATAACTGCCGACATCACCTATTTTTTTCAGGGACAGACACATCACTCTTGTAGTGCTGCTGTGTTGTGTCTCCACGTGGATGCTTTGGCTGCCATATCACCTAAAGCACCCCCCAAAACCAGCTTTGGCAGATAATTTGTGCTGGTTTTGAGAATGAAGAAACATATTTCTATCTGGTTTTGTTTAGGGATGGGAATAAAACCTATTGCATTTTTGGGGCATAGGAGGTTGTGTGGGGACTAAGCATTGATTTTCCTTGTGAATGATATACAAATTTCAGATAATTATGAAGTTATTTGCTAGATTGCCTTTTGGCATATTCTACTGACTGTTATTGGCATTTTCTAATGATCTGATGTAAGACATTAGTTTAGATGATGGTCCTATATGATAGTTATGCCACTCCCAAAAGAAATACCTTAGTGCAGTGTTTGTCTCCAAAAAATGGATGCAAATCTAGAGATTTTGTCCAATACATGCTTTGCTCTACATGTCAAAATATAAGCACACTTAAATTTTCTAGTCTCATTTGGTGACCATGGAAATTAATCGTCCCAATGCATTTCTTATCTTGCATTTTATTTTTTATAGTTTTTCTAGCTTATGTTTTTAGAAAGACATTAGCTCTCTCTTCAATACTTTGCCACATCATTAAAAGTCCCATGTGGTATGGTCAAATTTATATGCGAGCCTTTGGTTGATACAACATGAACTGCCACTTGGTCTCTTATGACATTCTATACCCATCTTCCCATCAACAACGATAGTCTTGATCTTAAGGGCACTAATATAGCTCTCTGACACTTACTTTGGCCCATAGCAACAACACTGATCAGGACGATTAATCGACGACCAGGATGATTAATTGACTTCTGATCGGTCTAATCGTCCAGCATATAACAGTATATGGTATATATACCATATACTATATATTTATGTAGTAGACATCGAGCATCAAGACTATATTTCTAAGGAGGGAGTGAGACGCACGCAGCAGCAGCAGCAGGGAAGAGATGCAGCTCAGCAGCTGCACACAAAGCTGAGGAGAGAGAGTGAGGATGAGGTATATAAGAGAAACCCTAATGGGCTTGGCCCAAATAAATATAGCCCAATAAACTGAAGCAGCAATCTGCCTATTTAGTGTTGATCGACCAAGAGACCTAATCGGACGATTAATCGCAAGTAATCAAAAATTAATCAGACGATTAGGTTTCTGATCACTCTAATAAAATCGGAAGGCCTAATCGAGTGCTAGTAGATAAGGATGATTAATCGTGATTAATCGGGCGATCAGAAAACATTGGTACACATTAATCAAGTTAGGAAATTTGTAAGTTTTGAGCCTAGGATTTAGTTTTAGGATACAGTGTAGCAAGCCACACATTTTTTCATTTCTGCCATCCATTTTTGAACATGATGTTTTTCCAATTATGCAGAGTTATGGGAGCTACTTTGGCTGACATGGATGTTGAGCCATGAACCAAATGCATGTATAGCTTACCTGATTAGTATTTGATACCAAATTTCTAAATTTACTTAAATACGTATACATATTGGGATATCAATTATCAATATTGTCATTACACATCATAATTGTATTTCATGAGGAAAAAGTTTCTTTTCATTCAAGTCTCAGCTTTAAAAGGTATGAAGCATGTCAATGCTATTGAAGTGTCAGATGTACTTTCATTAAGTCACTAGTATATTGCCCATGCTAATGCTACGAGCCACATTAGGCAAGGAAAAACTATTCTCTTCAAGGTGTGAGAAAATGTTGGCTATCACATTCACACAGTTTACAAAATCAATACCTTTGAACCTACTCCAAAAGCTATGCCACTAACGCACAACAAATTTCAACAAATGTCGTTCTAAAAGCAAAATGAATAAAAAGAAAAAAGACACATGATTCATTGTTGTCATCACTCTATTCACACAATGTTCAAAAAGGCAGCGCCTCATCCCCCGCCTAGGCGCGACTAATCGCTGGTGCTCTGTCGTCGGTCGCTGCATGAACCGACTGATGTAGCCAACAGCGAACGCCATGTCCGGCCACATATAGACGAGGTAGCAAAGGTTGCCCACAATGCGCCGGTACCAAATGGCGTCGACCTCCTTGGCCATGCTGTTGTGGCTCAGCTTCAGCCTCTCCATGGGAGTGCAGGCTCCCAAGTCAATGATGCGCTTGGCGTAGGCGGTGAGGGAGATGCCGTAGCTGTCTTGGTGGACCTCGATCCCATGGTAGAAGGAGAGAAGGCCCAAGTTGCTCATCTGGAAGGTCGCCTTCATCTCCTTGCTCACATCTACCTTAGCCTCCTTGGTGCCGGTGATCACCAAGTCGCCGACGTAGAGGCCTACCAATAGGGCATTGCCATCCTTGCCCCGCCGATAGACAGCAGCCTCATGAGGACTTTGTTGGAACCCCATTTGCTTGAGGGTGGAGTCTAGCTTGGCATTCCAAGCTCAGGGTGCCTGCCGCAAGCCATAGAGGGCCTTGTGCAGGCGAAGAACCTTATTCTCCTTGCTGGGGATGATGAATCTTGGTGGTTGGTGGACGTAGACCGCCTTAAGGTCACCATTGAGGAACGCGGACTTGAAGTCCTTGTGGTGCATGCGCCAACCCTCTTGGGCCACCAGCGTGAGGAGATGATGAATGGACTCTATTGTTCGCCAGGTGCAACTTTGCCTCGAAGTTGTGAATCGCCAGTCTAGGGACGGGCTGATCACCGAAGATGTTGTCCAAGGTGCGGTAGCGCAGAGGCTCGTCGTTGTGGTACACATTGACGCGATCCTTGTTGTTAGACAACAGAGTGGCAAACTCCACCGAGCGCTGCTCGTCACGGATTGAAGTTGTCGGTGCCAATCTCAGAGGTGTGGGTGCCCGTACCGATGTAGTAGTATGAGGAGGCGGTGTTGCAGAGTAGGGCGCCGCCAATGTAGGAGAGCTAGGCGTAGCCAGTGATGGACTCGTTGGTACTGTAGGTGGTGGACTCACTGGAGCTGATGGTGAGCCGGGTGCTGAGGTGGTTGAGCTCGATGAGGATGAGTTGCTAGCTCCTCGCCTCCCTTGAAGTGGACGTAGTCGACAATGAAGTCTCTGAGAGTCAATGTCAAGCCATCGTCCACTGCCTTGTCCCAAGCCTAGCCTTGCCCTTCGTTGAACACGACATCCCGGGAGATGCAGACACGATATGTCGTAGTGTCAAGGATGCGGTAGGCCTTGATGCCCTCTTTGTAGCCGATGAAGACTCTCGACGTGCTCTTTTCGTTGAGCTTGCCAACGTGGTTAAGCTCCTTGGCGAAAGCGAGACACTCGAACACGCGGAGGTGGCTCGCCACTGGCTTGCGCTCGTGCCAGGCCTTGTACGGTGTCTTGCTGTCAAGGGCCTTGGTCGGTGAGCGGTTGAGATGGACGACAGTCATCACCACCTCCCCCAGTAGATGGTCGGCATCCCTCTCTGCTCGAGGAGGGCGTGGGCGGTGGCCACCGCCGTCTGGTTGCGGTGGTACACGATGCCGTTTTGCTGCGGGGTGTATGGTGCGGAGAAGTGGCGTTGGATCCCTTAATCGGCGCAGTACATCGTGAACTTGCCGCCATTGTCGGTGCGTAGCATCCATTGATGGCGTCCGCAGCCGCCGCCTTGGTGTCGAGTAGGCCTCTCACATGTAGTGGGACATGTCGTTGACAAGTAGCAGGAAGAAGCGTTAGCCTCTAGGTGTACCCGGTGTCTCGGGGCCACAGAGGGCGCCATGCACGAGCTCTAGCTTCTTGGCGTGGAAGCTAGCCTGGCGGGGGAAGGGGAGCCGCTGTTGCTTGGTGAGGACGTAGGGGCAGAACTGCTCCACGTGCTCAACTCATGGCATGCCCTGCACCATCTCCTTGTTGCCGAGCTACTTTAGGGCTTCAGAACACCGTCCTCAATCTCCACGCAAGAGCCATTCTCATCCAGCTGTCCCAAGCTGATGGGAGTTCCTCAGCGCGGGGATGTGATAGACACCGGTGAGCAGTCCATGCTCGCTGGTCTTGGCGGTGAAGATGACGGAGCCGATGCCCTTGATCTGCACGGCGCAGGCGTCACCAAACTTGACGGAGCCTCGAACGCCGAAGTCAAGCTTGGAGAAGAACTCTCGCCGCCTGGTCATGTGATGAGTAGTGTTGGTGTTCATAAAGTCCACACAATTGGACACTGCAGGAACCTAGCCACAAGTGAGGTAGCTCAATGACACGAGCAATCCACTAAAGTTATCTTTCGGCGGGGAAGGTGCAAGACCTCTCACAATCATCGGGAGATGGCCATGAACAATCACCAACTCGTGCCAATGCTTCTTTGCTGCTCCAAGCCGTCTAGGTGGCGGCAACCACCAAGAGTAACAAGAAAACCGCAGCCACAACAATCCCTAAGTGCCACTAGATGCAATCATTCATGCAAATGCACTTGGAATCACTCTCAATCTCACTATAATGGTGAATCAATGATGGAGATGAGTGCGAGGTGTTTGCTTAGGCTCACAAGGATGTCAAGTATGTCAAAGTGCCAAGAGAGACACCCAAGAGCTGGCAACAACTATTTATAAGCGTCCCCAAAGAATAGAGCCATTACCCCTAGGACAGTCCTCTATCGGTGGCGTTGGACGCTGCCCTTATAGCCGCTCTAGATTGCTGCCACGTGTCATCAGTCAAATGTGACCCGTTGATTCCCAACGGTCACTTAAACGTTAAAGTTCACAGTTAACAAGCATCGGATGCGTTAGGTGCTTTGCACCGGACGCGCCACCCAGGCACTAGACGCTACCCAGAGAGTTCTAGAGTCTCTCTAAGGTGCGTCAGATGCAGATGCGCCCGACGGTAGTCCACCATATGCTGGGCTAGTGTTCGATGCCTCCGCTGTCAGCGTCTGATGATTGTTTTTCTACCCATGACTTTCTTTTCACCGGCGTAATAGAAAATATGCATTTCATTTTCTCAAAAGCGTCGAATCTTGCCGAGAGAAACCCAAACCCCTCTCCACCACTTCAACCCTTACTCAAATTTGCTAACCACCAAGTGTAACACTTTGTGCACGTGTGTTAGCATATTTTCACAAATATTTTCAAGGGTTAAGTTAGCACACTTGGTTCTAAATACATGTACATGAACAATGCCATTTAGTGGCACTTGATAGACCGCTTAGCTAAATAATTACCCTCTTTATAGTACGGCTATCTATCCTAAATGTGATCACACCCTCTGTGGTGTCTTGATCACCAAAATCAAAACCAAAACCAGAACCCTAAAAGGTACCTTTGTCTTGATCTCCATAGGGTTTTGTTTTTCTTTTTCTTTCTTTTTAAGTTGAGCACTTGATCATCTTGTGGTCATCACCATGATCATCTCTTGCTCTATCACTTGGCATGTACCAATCTCATCTAATTCACACACTTAACGTGGAGGTTAGGTTTTATCAATTATCTAAAACCAAACTTAGGCTTTCACCAGTAGCCGGTCCTCTCTTAGTTGTGCAAGTGTCGTCACGGGTGGCCTTGCTCTCGCCATCGGCACTACGGAGCGCCACCACACGCCTTGTCCTGCTTGCGCGGCCGACGCTTGTGGCTGCTCGACGACCCAAGCTGCCCCCTTCATCTGCTCGCGCTCGCGGGCGAGCCACTACTCCTTGAACAAAAGCTTGCCACCAATGGTGACCAGCTTCGAGGGAGGCTCGTGGCTGTCGATGGCCTTGAGGTGGCCCGTCACCTCCACGGTCGTGAGCTTGTGTCCTTGATGATGGTCTACATGATGGGAGGGGAGCTGGGCCGACCATGGCGACCTCGACGCCGGTATTGGGAAAGGGAGTCGCGTCGCTTGCGAGGGCTCCGTGTGCTAGCGTCATTTCCTCCAAGCTCCTGGTCGAAGTTGTGATGTGCCTCTTGCGCCGCTGCTTGCTCCCAGAGTCGTTGGGCCTCCATGGCACGGTCTTTCTGAGGATCATGCCACGGGTCATGCTCTAGCCTTGCTTTGCTGTCGCGTCGGCCCCATGCATCCTGCTCTTGTGTGTCCAGTCCGAGGTCGTGGTCGTCAAAGCCGTTGTGGTTCCCTGCCTCGCATCCACCACGTCAGCTAAAGCCGCAGGCCTGCGTTCGCGTCAGCATGTGCGCCTGTGTCTAGGTCGCTTGCGTGGCTTGCGCATGCATGTGTGCTGCTGGTCTCGGTCGCGGTCGCTGCCGATGCTGTGTTCACCTACATCAGGCCAGGCCGCTCTATCGTGGCTCCCGCGTGGCCCGAGTGAGCATCCATGTTGTAGTCGTCGTAGTAGAACTGCTCTGCATCGTGTCCGCATAGGCTGCGTCCGCCTAGGGCGTCGAAGCTATGTCCCAGGCCGTCGTTGAGGCCGTGACCGCATCTTGCGTCTCGCGCACCTGTACCGCGCAGCTGCTCGCCATCGAGGCCACACAGCTCCCGCTCGTAGGGTAGCGGCCTCCACTGCCGCCGCTTGGGCCGCGGCCTCCTCGGCAGCCTGCGCTACTGCTAGCTCAGCGGCAGCTAGCCGCTGCGCCCGAGCAGTGGCCGCCGCCCGCTCTGCCGCCTCTTGCTCGTGTCTCTCCGCGGCGACCAGCTATGCGTGGTGCACTTCCTCTGTAGTTAGCGCGGCTTGCCTACGCCGTATGCTTGAGGTGGTGGTGGAGCAATTGGAAGAGGAAGAGTAGGAGCGGACAAACATACTGCCGGATTGAGGATGGGTAAAAGGGAAAAACCCTAGGTAACTTGAGGCTCATACCAATTGTTGGACACAAATCACATGATTTGGGGTTAGTTTTTCTATTTCATTAGCCTTACCACAACTATGGCAGGTTAGGGATACATATAGGGTAGCTTGCTTGGTCCTTAAGAAAGGATTACAACGTGTTCTAGAGATGCTAAAGTAGATGCTATAAAGATAAAGTGCTGACACAGGAGCCACCAACTACTCTAGATAAGTATCCTAGGTAGGTAAGCACTAGACTTATGCTTTCAATCATCCGGTGCAATAGTTTGGGGCCTCCCTACACCTTGTATCCCCTGGCAGCTCCCTCCTTATCATGCGCCCTTGTTGCTGTTGCTCCTGCTCCCACTACTATTTGGCACCGTCGTCTTGGTCACCCTTGCCATGAAGCTTTGTCCAAGCTCTCTAGTAGTAGTGGGCCATCTCATGTACCTGTCGTTCTAGTGACACTTTATGTCATGGTCAATTAGGTCATCACATTCGGTTGCCTTCTACTCATTCTTTGTCTTGTGTGGTCAAGTGTTTCGACTTAATTCATTGTGACTTATGGACCTCTCCTGTTAAGAATGTGTCTGGATATAAGTATTATCTTGTTATTCTTTGGTGATTACTCTCATTTTCTCTAGACATACCCTTTGCGCCTCAAGTCTTGACTTTCTCCACTTTGGCACATTTTTCTCTTACGTGACTACTCAATTTGGCTACACCATTAAAAGTGTCCAATGTGACAATTCCTCCACCTGCTCTTTCTTCCTTACTCATGGCGTTCTTCTACAAATGTCATGTCCCTACACCTCCCAAAATGGTAAGGTTGAATGCATCATTTCCTCTGTTAATAACATTATGTGTTCCCTTCTCTTCCAAGCATCCTTGCCAGCTTCCTACTGGGTTGAAGGTCTCCATACTGCCACCTATTTACTAAATCGCCTTCCCACAAAAACTCTGGAGTGTTACTCCTCATTTCGCCTTGTTTGGCTAACATCCCTCCTATTCCCAACTTTGGGTCTTTGGCTGTGCTTGTTATCCTAACATGTCTGCCAGTGCTCCTCACAAACTTTCCCCTCGCTCCACTCTGTGTTTTCCTAGGATACTCTTTTAATCATAAGGGAATTCGTTCTCTTGACCTCTCAAACCACATCATCATCTCTGGTCTTGTTATCTTTAATGAGACGAACTTTCCCTTTGCCAAGACACCATCACCCCCTACTACTAACAGTTTTATTTTGAGTAAATTGCATTCACCATACAACAACTAATGAAGTGGGTGCATGTTAGTCCAACATCTTCTAATTTGTCCAATTTAATACGACAACTATCTAGGTGGGTGCTTATTGGTCCAACATCTTCTAATCTGTTTAATTTGAAGTAAAAATTTAGTTCATTGATGCGTGTATGTTCCAAGCAGTGTCTTTGTACACTCTAAATTCTTGTCATCGAAAGCTAAACACCCTAGCACGCTCATCTCGTCCATCACTCAACTTGAATTATTTACTATATTATGATAACATTTCTCAGACTTTGGCCAAATAAAGGGTTACATTCAATTTCTATTTTAAATTTTAGTATA
>Ga0182004_10001968_pt1 | contig 15668 bp, 14 predicted proteins | sample Sormic07211540_1_FD_120479 | JGI IMG/M metagenome (GOLD analysis project Ga0182004, IMG submission 120479) | Endophyte microbial communities from Sorghum bicolor roots, Mead, Nebraska, USA - 072115-40_1 MetaG | ecosystem: Host-associated > Plants > Roots > Unclassified | place: USA: Nebraska...
AGTATATACAAGCATCTCCAGCAAAGAAAATATAATAAAATTTGTGATATTTTTTGTTTACTGCATAGATCTACATATGTGGAGCTGAACAAAATTTGTTTTGTAATTTTAGATTTTTCTATGTATTACTATGTATTTATCAATCGATTTAAATAATAAAAGAAAAGTAAACTAATAGGATAAACACTTTAGATAAATTAGTAAATTAGTAGGATATGCAAGAATGGTGCCAAAGCTTTTACCACAAATCAAGCATCACATTAAATATACTACTATAAAATTTTCATAATAATTGGGCAAGATAACTACAATTTTAATTTTACACTAAAAAACATAGACAAGCATCTTCAGCAAAAAATAAATATACTACAATTTATGATATTTTTTGTTTAGTGCATTGATCTACATATATGAAGCTGAACAAAATTTATTTTGTAATTTTCAGATTTTTCTATGATTTACTACGTATTTATCAATTTCCAGCCGATCAATTTTACACTAAAAAGCATAGGCAAACATCTCCAGCAAAGAAAATATAATAAAATGTGTGATATCTTTTGTTTGCTGCATGGATCTACATATGTGGAGCTAAACAAAATTTGTTTTGTAATTTTAGATTTTTCTATGAATTACTATGTATTTATTAATTAATTTAAATAATAAAAGAAAAATAAACTAATAGGATAAATACTTTGCATCTAAGCCTCTATAATTTCTTTATTCTCAATATCTGTAATGTATAAAAGAGATTTTACATTGAGAACTTTAGAAAAACTTTTATTCTTCTTTTTCCCTTTGCCGACGTTTGAAGCTATTCATACCAGACTGCTGAGCCGACTCGTGTACCAGCCTTTGAGCGATTTGTACGGACGCCTGGCCGACTTGTCCCGTACCGACGGCAGAAAAATTTTGGGACAGACTGAAATTTTCACAATTTAGTAGTACTTTTAATTTAATTTAAATTGTGGGCCATGATCCTTTGACATTTGTTTCCTCTAATTGTGTGTGTATGCTGTAGCGCGGTTGGTATGGACTTATTTTATCCCGCTCTTGTTACTCTATCTTCTAAATTTTCAATCTATATAATCGTCTAATTTGGCAGCTTGTGAGAGCAAGTCCAACAATAGAGTCAAGTATATCTGACTATTCGTCAAGTTAGAAGAACCAGATTATATAATAGGTATCTCCTTTTTATCTAAATTTTTTTAATGTTACTTTTACCATGTTCTACTTAGTCTTTTCTAATTCTTGTCACATTCAATTTGTGTTTAGGCCCATCATTGCATAGGCTTCCGTACCAGCTTGTTGCTTCTATGAGAGCCAAGCTCTTCTTTTTTCATTCCTCTACATCAACATTTGCTTACCTATAGGATAATTATTATGTTTTCCTAGTGCCATTTTGGTTTGAACAATCCTAATACGATAGCCAAGGCAGTAGGCTTGGGACTAATAAGAGATTTTCAAAGGACATGCCCTTGGATTCGGACCAGTTTGGTAGAGTTTCGCTTTCTCCAGAAACAGTAACTACTTTACCGTGTGTTTGGTTGGGGGTTGGGTGGGTTGGGTTGGATCCAACCCAGTTTTTGGGGACGGAGCCAACCCGTCCAGTGTTTGGTTGCATCTCTAATTTCTGGGTTGGAGTCAACCCGTCCGGTGTTTGGTTGAAGGAATTGGAAATATGAATTGGATGCCATGATAACCCCGTTAGTGAGGATCCCACTTGACACCAGGGGACCCCACCTGTCAATCTCTCACCTATTTCTTTTTTTTTAATTTTTTCTCCACCTTATCTTCTTCCACCCACCACTTTCTTCTTCTTCAACCTTCTCCTGGCGCGCGTGAAGACCCACCTCCCTCTGCTACGGTGAGGCGCGCGGTGGTGGTGCTCGTGCGTGCGGAGGCGGCCTCACCTCCCTCGCGCGCGGCCTGGCGAAGGCTCGTGCGCGTGGCCTTGCCTCCCTCGCGGAGGCTCGTGCGCGGAGGCCGGGCGGAGGCTCGTGCGCGCGGCCAGGCGGAGGCGGCCGCGGCCCTCTCGCGCTCCAGGAGACCGGAGCGGGGCGTGGCGGCGGAGACCGCAGCGGGGCACTCGCGCGCGGCCGGGCGGAGGCAGGCGGGCAGTGCTCCTGTGCGTGGCGGCGGGACTTCGGGCGCGAGCGCGACTGCGGAACGGACGTCGTTCGTGGTCCCTGCACGAGTCCCACTCAACCCGGCGGGAGCGGCTCCGTCCGTCGAAATCTGGCGGACGAGCCCAACCCGCATAATCAGTGAATATTCCTTTGGGGTTCAACCCATCCCTTTCCCAACCCCCGTCCAAACACCCCAAAAGCGGATCGAACCCATTCGGGTTGGTCTCAACCTTGCAACCAAACACACGGTTAGAGAAGTGGCTTCTCGAGTGGCGTAAAAATTCTTTAAAAAACATTCGTCAAGACAGATTCTACTACATTTTCTAAAATATTCTATTTTGAAATTAGAAAATATTGTTTTTTTTGGAAAAATCAACAGTATGTTCATGTTCGATCTTGTTTCGTTGCATAATTAATTGTTGAAAATGTTACGGTCAAAACAAATTTGGAACAGATACTTGTTTCGAAAGGAAATTGCCTAAGTCTCCAAATGCCACTAATTCGCCTGCGCCATCATTGCTGCCCTTTGTGACATAGTACTCCCTCAATGAATTCTAGCTTGCCATCTGACCATGAAATCATCTTTGCATTTTCTGTGCATTTCTTTGTAATTAAATTAATGCAACAAAACAAGATTAAACATAAATATGTTTGGATTTATTTAGCTAAAAAGTCATGATAACAAATATTGTTTACTGATTTATTATAAAAAAAATACTAATAAATAGATGATAGATTTAACTGATAAACTCTATCATCATTTCTTTGCACTGAAAATGCACTGCGCGGAGGTAGCTAGGATGAGCGGTACCTCCACGTAGTTCGTTTCCTGTGCCGGCTCCGCGTGGTTTCTATTCATTGCGATCAAGGACCTGAATGAACGGAAAGATCGCGAAAGAGCGGCGCTAGAAACCTGCAAGGGCCATCCACGTCCTCGCCGAACCCTCCCGGCCGCGCCTCCCCCAACTGCCTACCGTACCGAACTCACGAGCAAAGCTAACGCTGCAAACCAACTGGCCGCCCCCAAAAACCACGCTAATCACAGGGAGAAGAGGAGAAAAGGAGAGAAAAAAAAAGTGCTAGGGTTTGGCTAATTGGCTCCCGCCATGGCGTCAACCTCTCCGCGCCGCTCCTCCGGCGGGGACCCACCTTCCCCGTCCACGCCGCTCATCTCCTCGCCGACCTCCCCGGCATCCGGCCCCTCCGGAGGCGGCCCGCTGGGGCGGCTCACGAGCCTCCGCGGCGCGGCGCGGTTCATCCGCCGCACTGGGAGCCGGCGCCTGATGAGGGAGCCCTCCGTGGCGGTGCGGGAGACGGCCGCCGAGCACCTCGAGGAGCGCCAGACCGACTGGGCCTACTCCAAGCCCGTCGTCGTGCTCGACATGCTCTGGAACCTCGCCTTCGTCGCCGTCGCCGCGGCCGTACTCGCCGCGTCGACGGGCGAGAGCCCCGCCGTGCCGCTCCGTGTCTGGATCGCGGGCTACGTGCTCCAGTGCCTCCTCCACATCCTCTGCGTCACCGTCGAGTACAGGCGTCGGAGCAGGGACGCGGACCAGGAGGGAGCCGGTGATGAGGATTTCAAGCTCAGGTGAGCGAGCCTCTGCTTGGATCGAGCCCGAGCTCTCAATACTTCTGGTGTTTCATCTTATTGCCATCATGATCTGGTCAAAGTTACGTGCCACCTCCAGGCCTCCTTATGTTGTGCTGTGTTGACCATTTCTGTGCTCATGCTTTTGATTGTTAAGTAGCTACCTCGTGCTCTTTGTTGTTGGTCTTTGAAGCTCTTCTCCTTTGAGTTGTGGACTAGATGGCAGTTGTGCACCTTTTTATGGGGCCTCTACCTTTTCCCCTTTATTTCATTCCCCTTTTCTTTTTTGTATATAGTATGACTACTATTGAACTTGTGATATTCTTTGCTTATAAAAATTGTGCATAGGGGGATGGTGAAAGGTTGATTGCCAGCGTAATTATGTTGTTTCAGTTAAGGTTGCATTCTTATGGAAAACTTTTGAAGTAATTGATGATAGCATGTGTGACTTCATACATTGCAGACTTGCAGCGGAACCGGTTAATTATTTAGGTGTGCTTGAGGGGATTTATCTGACAAATCTTTTATATTTTGGATCTGAATCCCCACTACCTAAACAAACCCTTATTCTCTCAATTCCGTAACTGTTATTTCAATAACCAGTTTCGACAAATTTATATTGGTATTTGCAGCCAACTTTATGATGACCAAGATGCTTCTATTGAATGTATTCCCTTTAATTTCCATAAATGTGTTTTGAATATTTCTTTGTGGTTCACTTGCATGCAAATATACCACTTGATTGCAATCCTTTTAGAACAAGTGAAAGCAATAAGTAATGAAATTATCATCTATAACAATGAAGTACAAAAACTGAAAACAAGAGATTTAGCCTGAGAACTGAGTAGGTTGCTTTCTGAGATTATTTAATATGGGCTGATATCTTACATAGAAATGGCCCCAATGAAAACGTTGTATTGATTTTATGAACTTGTCTATTACTAGTTTTTTTGGGCGCTTTTGTACAAAGCCTTCACATGTCTTTCCTTCATTTTACCTGCATCACACTAGGAAACATTTCAATACTGAAATCCTTAAGATTACTTGTTCTTGTCGTCATACTTATTATTTATCTGTTTCCATGTTCAGTGTTGTGAAGCACTTGGAGTCTGCAAACACGATGTTTTCCTTCATATGGTGGATTGTCGGGTTCTATTGGGTCTCTGCAGGCGGTCAAGCTTTATCACATGATGCTCCTCAGCTTTATTGGTATGCCTGTTGTAACTGTAACTTGATGTGTGAATAAGGGAAAAAAAATTGAGTGGTCCTTTTTAAGTTCATCAATGTTGTTCTCTGAAATGTCTATCTTCTTTTTCTTATTTCTACAGGCTGTCAATTGTTTTTCTGGCATTTGATGTTTTCTTTGTGGTCTTCTGTGTTGCCTTGGCTTGTGTGATTGGAATCGCTGTTTGTTGCTGCCTTCCCTGCATTATTGCTATCTTATATGCTGTAACTGATCAGGTATGCCCTGTGACCACCATGGTCTTCTAAATACAGTTCCTTTATTTTTTCTGTCAAATGCAATGGCTAATGCCCTGTTTGGATGATATTAACACTTCTGTTTGCTGCCCTTTGCTACATTCATACACCCATGCCCTGTAGTGGTGCAGGTAATTTTAACTGAAGCTTTGCCTGGGATCATTGATCTCTCCTATGCTGATGTGCAGTGAGCTAGTAACCATCATTGCCTGAACTTTTTCTCTGTAGCTTTATCCCTTTACACTACCACAACTACTTATTCTACTTATTAGCTATTATTATTTGAATTGTTCATGCTTAAGATGGTCGTTGACATGATGGAAACAATTCTCATCTCTGCCTCCTGACACAAAACCAATCCTCTTGTGTTTTTGCTGAGACTATCTACTTGTTTTAATTTCAGCAGGAGGGAGCATCTGAAGATGACATAAACAACCTTTCCAAATTCAAATTTCGGACAATGAGTGATGCAGACAAGCTAGCTGCCGGCATTGCAGCACCTGTGGGTGGAGTGATGACAGAGTGTGGTACCAATCCTCCTGTCGAACATATTCTTTCAGCTGAGGATGCGGTAAGTTTTTCAAGTTTCTTTTGTGAAGTTTTAGTGACACATTGTGTTATCATTCTCCTTCTGTAGATATTTATGATCGTCGCTGAATGTGTTAGAAATCCCATTTCATTTGAATAATTGTGGGATTTTAGGATAATTGCAGCAAACTGATTACATCATGTTAATTTTTACATTGCATGAGGTCTAAAGTCTATTATTTGTAGAATAGTTTACCATTTCTTACACTGGAGCATGCATTTCTGAAATTGTAGAATAGTTTATCATTCCCTAGATTTGCAAAAGGTTAGTTTGCATGGACAATGGAGGAGTTTTGGTTTGGAAATTGTTTCCTTCTTTTGCCACAGTACTTCCATAGTTCCAGTTCTCTTTACATGGCGAAACATTTACTCCCTCTGTTTCACTATATTTGTCCACAACAAACCATGTGCAGAAACCAATGAATTACTAGTAACAGGAACATGAAATAACCATCTCTACCCATATTCATCATGATGTAACCATTTCTCTACACTTAGAATCAGGGCGTGGAGTAGAAATATTGCAATAATTACACCCTTCATACCATCAATGGACAAACATGGTAGAACGTTTTCTCCCAAGGCCTACAAAATAGTGAAACGGAGGGAGTAGTATGTTTAAGTTTTTGTAGAATGTCAATTTGTTCATTTTTTCTTTGCCTTCCTCAGTTCTATGGGACGTGTGCCTCTGCCTGTATCGGACATTTCAGATGTCACTACCTTCTTGTTGCTGCCTCTGCCTGTTGGGACATGTCATGTCACTACGTTCTTGTAGCCATAGGCAGTACTACTTCCTTAACACCCCATGGTTCGAAAGATGTGATTTTAGGTGTCTATGTACATAAAAGCTCTCCTGTGTGTGTCAAAATATTTATCTTGGACTTCTGTTAGTGTAGAAGGGTTTCAGCATCTTGCCATCTTTCTCTTTGGATTTGTTGTATGCACCTTTGAAACTAGGGAGCTTTATGGATAAACATCTGATCTAGTTTTCAGAAATGAAATGACTAATCCATTTACCTTTTCTTTTAAAATTTGAAGCTACAGTTTAAATGTCTTTTGGCACTTAAAGATTTTGGAGTTCAGAGAAAATAATTTAAAGATTTAGAGTTCAAAGGAAAGAATTTGAGTAATTGGAGAATTCTTCTATCTTATCTGAGGAGAAGTTTCATATCTGCAACTTGAATCCAAATTAATTATAAAACAAAGCTGATATATTGATGCCAAATGGTTTAGTTTTAGATTTTAAATTCAACTTTAAGTTTAAAGGGCAAACTACATCCATGAGAAATTAGCTTACACCACCTCAAATATTTTTTTATCAATTTTGGATTAAATAAAAATTAACCTGCATATGATTTCATATATAAGATTCTATGTTTGGAAGAAATTGAGTGATTTCTCTTTGATCATTTTTTTACTATAAAAATGTTTTACCTTTCTATGACCTTTCAAAAATAGTTAGATTTTGGAAATTCTGACAGTGATGATTTAGTTTAGGACATAATGTAATGTCCATCATTTCACTAGTATGTACAAAGGAAGAAAAATGACAGTAGATCCAAAACTGCACTGCTTTATTTTTCCATGCACACAACTTACTTTAGATTAGGGAGTCTCATGTGAATTCTATGTCAAGGTCAATGGATGTATGATAGAATATGGGGATCTGGAAATAATTAATAAAATTGTAATATTCTGGTGCCAGCTTATCTAGCTGGCATGTGACCTCAACTACTTCTATATGTTTTTTTCGAAACAAATATACCAAAATTGTACTCAATGGGCAAAACCCATGTTTTTCTATAAGCAATCAAGTTTGGTGTCATAAATCTTATAGACATGTGACAGGCAGCTGAACTCTATTAATGATAGACTCATTAGTGTTCTCAGTGTCTGCAAGATGATGTTTCCTATTTGTCCATGTGTGAGCATTCAACTGGTCAGTTTGAAACTTGGAATTACTGCCTCTTGCATTGTGCCATTCACCTTTTGTGTAGGTACCAGTCCTTATGAAGCTGATGTTCAATTCTGAATGTTTTGGGCTGGCTCAAACCTTTGTTATCTTCTGGAAAAGAGTTACCACCCTCTGTCCCAAATTATAGGTCGTTTTGGGTTTTCTAGGCACATGGCTTTTGCTATGCACCTAGATATACGATATGTCTAGATACATAGTAAAAGTTGTGCATCTAGAAAAGCCAAAATGACCTATAAATTGGAACAGAATGAGTATTATGTTGAGCTCTTGTTTTTTTGCTACTTGCTTATAATGAGTAAATATATGCAGTACTGTTAGTCACATACATTTGAGTTACTGTGCAGTCTTACACTGTTATTACTAGTCAGAGAATGCTATTCTATCAGACTCAATTTGATCATCCTATTTTTAATGCAGGAGTGCTGTATCTGCCTATGCCCATATGAAGATGGTGTGGAGCTACGTGAGCTCCCTTGCAACCACCATTTTCACTGCAGCTGCATAGACAAGTGGCTTCACATAAATGCTACTTGCCCATTATGCAAGTTCAACATTGTCAAGAGCAATCTCGACAGAGAAGAGGTCTAGGTCACTAAGGGAAAAAAAATGTGGCGAAACATTTCGGCATGTCCCAGCTGTGCTCCAGTACTACGACATTTGGGAATCGAGTTGTGATTACCGGTCCTGTAGTTAAAAGTCATAGTGATGCACAGATGGTTGCAATGTTGGTTCTCGTGAATATTCCTTTTAGCAGTTTTCTGCAGGGGCTGTACATTCTCTTTCTCCTCGATCTGATTGCATTGCAGATTTATTTGTACATGAACAGTTGAACACATGGTCATGTTGGATCTTGAAAGCAGTCAGTCGTTTGTAAAATGATTCATGAATTGGAGGCTAGTATGCAGACTGCTTTTGGTTGGCATAAATGATTTGTGGACAATATGATGCAGATGTGCAATTCCAAATATTGTGTATCTGTTCCCTTTTGAAATATGGTAAACCTTTTTTTGCACGCAAAACATGAGTGTACAAATGGCACAATCGAACATGACTGTCCTGTTCGCTTGAGATGAATCTGCCAGTCAACTCACTAGTGTTTTTCTTTGACAATAAATTAGCGAACAGTACTTTTAGCCATTATTTTTCTGACAAGCGAACAAGATAATGCCCAAATTTTCAGTTTATATGCAACCTTTCCTGATTTCATCTCCTCAGGTGGTTTGTGTTTAGCATGGTCACGTAGTGGGTCGATGCCCCCATATTTGGACCTCTCAAATTTTCAGTTCAGAATGTAGTTAATCTGTTTCAGTTCAACCAAACTTTATATATAACCAAACTAATCGTGACGATCATGTTCGGTGGTGATGATGATGGTAGCCAGGCAGCGTCAGCATTCGAGTTTGGAGGATCCGCTAAGCCGTTGGCTCATCATGCCCGCATGGATGACACCGACACCCCAGCACCGTACCGCTGCATGCAACGCGCACCTGACATGAGAAGCATCGTCGACCCAGAAATCACCGAGAGCTCGCAGCCAAAACCTCCACCTACTATGTATCATCCAATCGATCCTTCGCGTCGCGCTCTATAAGGCCATGATGGCAGCCGCGAGATGGTCTCTTGTAGTCGGCGCCGCCGTGGCCGTGGCGGCGGTGGCGGTGGCCGTCGCTCTGTCTTCGCCATGCTTCGCCGCGACGGCCGCGGCCAGGCCACTCCCGTACGCGGGCCGCTCGTCGCCGACGTCGCTGGACTGCGCCACGGTGACGTCGCTGCTGGCGGGCTGCAAGGCCTTCGTCAGGCGCGGGGTGGTGGCGGCGTCGCCGTCCGTGCCGGCGCCCGGCGCGGCGTGCTGCGAGGGCGTGGCGGAGCTGTACGCCGTGGCCTCGGACTCCGCCGACAACTGGCGGTCGGTGTGCGGGTGCATGGCGGGGCTCGTCCGGCGGTACCCCTCCAACGCCTCCGCCATCGCGCTGCTGCCGGTCCTCTGCGCCGTCCTGCCGCCCGCCGCCGGCACCCTCACGTACTGCACAAGGTACGACGAGCACACGCGATGTACGTACGCACATCGTCGATCTCTCTCTCGCTCGCTCTTATTCAATCATCAAATAGAGCGGCAAACTCTGGCGCTTGTTAATATTATTGTTACTGATTTTGATCTCGCAGCCCTTCTTGACCTCGCAGCCATGGCCGGCCGTGCAAGGATAATCATCACGACTTTCACGAGCAATATCTCTGCTCATCATCTCAGCATAGTTGCCATGTACACACTAGCTAGAAATAAAGTTAATTTGGAGCACAGCTTTTTTTTTTGGAGAATAGCTAGGACTGTTCTAGTAATTTGGTCTTGGTCGTTAATTTACTGTTGATTCAATGCGGTTTGACCCACCGAAGACCGAATCACCGATTCAGTCAACGAAGTTGCACCACCTAGTCGAACGTGCTCAAACGATATGCATTGCTATTGCTTGTTCATCAGGTTCCACCAGGCACCGATGCTTGCTTGCTTGGTAGCCGCCGGTTGGGCGCCTAGTAAACATGCATGCGTTGGCAGTTGGGCCTGAGTCGCTTATCGACACATCGAACGGACACATTTTGGGCCCCAAAAACGAGACTATATAGCTGAAAAGTTTCTCTCTTTTTTTTTTGAGAAATTTGCAAAGATTCCCCCCATGTCACATACTGACATAGTACAAGATTTTGAGATATATGCAGAGTACCACCTCATAAGATGTTTTTATTACAAATGCTAAGGTCTTGTTTAGTTCCACACCCAAAAACTTTTTATTTATCCCATCGAATCTTTAAACACATGCATGAAGCATTAAATATAGACGAAAACAAAAACTAATTCCACAGTTTGCATGTAAATGGCGAGACGAATCTTTTAAACCTAATCTATGATTGGACACTAATTGATAAATAAAAAAAATACTACAACTAAAAACTTTTCGGAACTAAACAACACGTATATCGCTAAAAAATTTGAGGCATTATAAGTTTTGCTAAACATTCATGTTGACAAACAAAATTTTACAAATCGGAAAAAAAACCGTTATGATTAAGCCTAATCGAAGATAAAAGATATTAGGTATGTACTTTTAGAAGTACTAATAAATATATCCGTGCATTGCTACGAGAGAAGGGTCGCATGATTGGGAACTACATGATCGTTCTTCCTACTTATCAGCGCCGCCTCCAATCCTGCTCTCGCTTGCGTCCACTGCCTCATGCACCCCCCAGTTGTCGCCCTCTCTATTAGGCTTCTAGCACCCACAGTCAGCACCTTACGGCTCACACATGATCACTGCCCCACTAACCTCCCACGACGTCCTACCCTAACCATAGGGCTCATGTCTACCAGTCTAGCATGACGCCCCTGCCGCTAGCCCTACACAAACTCTTACAATTTTTTGCTAAGGATTAAAAAAGAAAAGAAAAGTTTTATTTATGTTCTTAATTTTCTAGTATTTATATTTAGGTAGATTTAAAAGAGAAAAGCTTTTGTTCTTATTCTCAATTCACGTTGTTCTTTGCGTATATGGAGGTGGTGGCAGAGAGCACGCGGCAGTGCTTTGAGGGGGCAAGGACCGACCGCATCCTCCATCGATGAGCTCTCGGAGCTCGACCTGGCTGGATTCTCCCAGCCTCTCGGGCCAGGCGATGGCAAGGACAAATAGCTGCAGCAGGAGGGGACAAAGTCCAGGGGCAGCAGCACGTTGAAGATGACCAAAGGGTTGGAGCTCTTTCTCTTGCGCTTCGACGGTCGTCGTACCTAATGTCGCCGCCGGCGGCGCTGCGGGTTGTAAAGGCCGTGAATGAACTATTACCGGAGGAGGTTGCTAAGGAAGAGCTGCCTCTAGAGGCGGCGCTGCGGGTTGTAAAGGCCATGAATGAACTGTTACCTGAGGAGGTTGCTAAGGAAGAGCTGTTTCTAGAGAAATAAATAAAATAACCACATACTTAAAGAAGAACACATGGCGCAGTGGCAAGGCCAATAAGGTTTGGTTCGTCAGGTGTTGGGTTCAAGCCCCAGGCTTGTGTAATCTTTTCTCTAATTTGTTATTTATGGGCGGACAGAAAAATGGGCAGCCAGAAACTTCGGAACTAAACAAGGCCTGATTCTACACACATATACCTCCAAAAATGGAGGCATTATAAGTTCTTCTAAATATTCATGTTGTGTAACAAAATTTTACAAATAGGAAAAAAACCGTTATGATTAAGCCTAATCGAAGATAAAAGATATTAGGTCTGTACTTTTAGAAGTATGTATATCCAATTTGGATAAAGGTTACATTATCGGTTCCAATTCCAACACAGGAGAATTTGGATTATTAGCGTACACACGTTGCTGTGATTTCAACAAAAACATATAAGGGGGTGTTTAGTTAAAAAAATACAAAATACAAAATGTCAACTATTTTGGAATGATGGAATGCAAAATATTAAAATTTTCAGGGTCATATTTAGTTCCATCCAAAATATAGAATTTATTGCCCTCATAAGTGCCCCATGAGGCTCTTTTAGGTTTTTTTGCCTCTTGAGGCTAAAATCCAAAATGGAGAATAACCACATTTTTACCAAAAAATTTGCATGGTGTTTAGTTCTGTTTGCAAAATGATGAACCAAAACTCAAAATTTTTTGGAATAGGAGGGGAACTAGGGATGTTTAGTTTCACATAGAATCCAAAATGCAAAATGCCAACTAGTTTGGAGTGATGAAATGCAAAATGCTAAAATTTATTAGCCATGCAAAATGCAGAATTTATTGTCTTCATGAGAGCCTCTTGAGACTCTTTTTGGGGGTTTTTTGGCCTCTTGAGGCTAAAATCCAAAATGAAGAAAGAGCATCTCCAACAGTTTGGCAGATGACTTCCCATCCATGGTTTTTTAGCAAAGTGAGAAAAAAAAACTCTCCAACAGTTTTTTTAGAAAAGTGAGAAAATACGTACGCGTATCCTACCCCTCCCTCTTATTTCTCTTTCCAAAAAAATCCTCAATCACTAGAAGGCAATAAGCACCACATGCAATCTTGCCGGATATGCAAAACAAATCCTCATGTTGGCCAGCCAACATACAGAGGCAAATCAGCGCCATGATCCTCAGCGTCCTCATCAGATCACTATCACCCAAAATTCATGCAACCTGTCTCTTCTTGCCCACCAATTAGGAACCATAGCGCTCCCTCCCTCCTTGTCCATAGCAACCGCGCTGCCTTGTTCGATGTCATTATCGTCCTCGAGTCAGCCTCCACGACCACCACGTAGAAGCAGGATGTCGCTCCGGCGTATGTGCTCTTCACCAGCCGCTAACCATTTGCGGCTACGGCACCCTACTGCGCTGTCGCTGTCATCCTCGAGCTGCCCTCCATGGCCACGACCACCACGCGGAAGCGAGGACGGGCTCCGACATCCCTGCTCTGCGACACGAATTCTTGCTGTTTAAATCCGTGTGGACGGGATCGTCGTCTTTCCTGCAAGGGTGAGTGTATCTGATCCGTCGACAAGAGACCAGGTATGTTAGTTCTCTTTGATGTGTTGCTTGGTTTTCTTGGTCATCCCTAGCAAATAAACAAGAGAGCGAAAATCAAGTCATGCCAACTAATCAAGTATTATCTGCCAAGTGCAAATTGTCATGCAATAGATATCTTTTGACATGCTGCCAAGGACGAGTTATAGGAAATGTATGGTTCTTGTTAAAAAAGAAGATAGATTAGAATACAACAGATCTTAATTTATTTCACCCGTCTCCTATAAAGTCACTTTCCATCGAAAATGCAGCTCTGCTAACATGATACATGAAAAATGCAGCACTATCAGAATGCCAATATATAGTTCATTTGTTCATAGTCCAATAGTGGTTTCACTAAAACAAAAGGGAATGACATATCAATTTTTTCATTGATATTACAAGGCTATGTACCGTTGTAAGTTAATAAATTGATTTCTGAAGAAAATCTTCACCGAGTCGAGATAGTGTTTGTAGTTCCAATAGGCATGAAAATGGATCGGATACGGACGGATATTACCGATATCATATTTGTTTTCATATTTTTGGTCGGATTCGGATTCGAATACGGATAATGTTAATCATGTCGGATAACATACAATTGGATGTCGACATCATAAATATATGATTTAAATATTCGGATACGGATACGGTATCGGATGTTGAATATTTGGACTCGGATACGGACAGATCTGGACCTCTCTAAACGAATTCGGTCTCGAATACGGTCGGAAAATATCCATATCGTTTTCATCCCTGAGTTCCAAAGATAATTATACTTCTTATCCTAGCTTTACAGTGAAGATACATAGGCATTAGGTCACGGATAAACAAACTACTGTCATCAGTAGAGTAGATGATACATACAGATCAATGGCAGATCGGATAATTGCATGAGCAACACCCTGATCTGTTTCTGCATTGCAACATGGAAACACAAAATGTCAAACATTTAACAACACAAGATTAGGAAGCATTTCTGCATTCAAAAGCTAAAGCAGCACATTAGGAAGTGGAAATTTCGTAGCGAGCAATAGCCAATAGGTACGTGCAAGTAATTTAAGATAGGAAGATGTTAGAGGGGAAATAAACAATATGGATTTGAACTAATACAGGGATGCACACATTGGCTCAGCAATAGGATATTGTCATACTCCGAAAATCATCAAACACAGGACAAAATCATGGCTGCGAACCAAATCAAGGTAGAGGACCTAAAGCCACCTGATGTGTATTTGAATAGCAAAGGATGCTGCTTAAATTTGGTGCCAAGAAGGTGAGACATAATGTCTGACGAAAACAACGAAATCTGAGGAACTAAAGTACTGAAATTCAAAACAGAATTGGTTACCTGGTGCAGTGGAATTGTATGTAGATATAGATAATCAAAATTATAGACCCATAGTAAACTATACAGGTGAACATGAATGAAATCTATGTACTAGGTAACAAAATTCATAACAAAATTCAATTGGAATTGAAAGAACTTATGAAATATGGTAGTGCTCATAGTGGACTGCAATAACAAAAGAGAGGAAACATGAGGCATAGAGCCAAGATAGGCAAAAACCTGGCATGTGTGCATTCTAAGCTGATCAGAGCTGGCACTAGGGCATATGTGCAAATGGCCGGCCAAGTGGAGGCTGGATCTATAGCAGCACCGCGCGGGGAGGGATGCGCTTATATCAGGGTTGGTCCCTGTACCGACGCAGGATGGCCACAACCGCCAATGCCCAGGCTGCCACGTTGGAGGCAAGCGTGTCGTTGCTCCACACAAGTGGCCTGCCGAGTGAAGGCTGAGTCTGTAGCACCACCGCTCGGGGAGGGGCGCGATGTACCAGGGCTGGCCCCCATGCCTACGCTGTCGAGCCGCGGCGGCCAGCGCAAGCCTACCATGCGGGGGTGGCCGCGTGAAAGGTCCAAATGGCTAGAGGGGGGGTGAATAGCCTATTTAAAAATTCTACAAACTTTACTAAGCAAGTGTGTTAGTAAAACAAATGGCTAAGCAAACCTAGCACTAGCTCAACTAAGCTATGCAAGCCACCTATATAAACTTGTATAAGGCTAAACACTAATCCACAACAATAAGAGAAGGCTACACAACAACTCTACTCTAAACAAGAACTAAGCTAAACAAGCTAAACAACTAGCAAGATAAGCAAGTATGTAAAGGAGTAGAGAGTGATTGCTATACCAACGTTGCAGAGTAGATATATGACCAATCAATCAATCACAATCACAAGAGAATCCTCGGCAAGAGATGACGCAAGATTTTTTACCTAGGTTCACTTGCTTCCTGGCAAGCTAGTCCTCGTTGTGGCGATACACCCACTTGATGGATCACGAGCTAATTGGCAATCCAAAGCCAAACCCTCAGCGGGTGCCACACATCCACTCACAAGAT
>Ga0182004_10001969_pt1 | contig 15667 bp, 17 predicted proteins | sample Sormic07211540_1_FD_120479 | JGI IMG/M metagenome (GOLD analysis project Ga0182004, IMG submission 120479) | Endophyte microbial communities from Sorghum bicolor roots, Mead, Nebraska, USA - 072115-40_1 MetaG | ecosystem: Host-associated > Plants > Roots > Unclassified | place: USA: Nebraska...
GAACTCTTTGGTACAACCCTTGGACTCATCATACAGAGGCTCTTCAGCTGCCTTCTTCAAGGCCTCCATCCCTTTCATTAATAACATTGATGGTTCAGTATGACGATGCAACATTGCCTCTAAGAATTCAAAGTCTTCTGCAGCTGTATCATTTGGTAAGACATGAGTTCTGTCATCATCATTTCCCCCAGCAAAACCACCGGTGGTAACATTTGGCACAACATGTTCACTTTGGTGTGTGTCGTGGAAAAACTAAAATCCTTCATCAGGCATGCCTGGACCATCGGCGTCGATGTTCGTAGGGTCCCCAATTGTATAAGGCGCTGAGCTACCCTCTCCATGCTGTCTAAATCAAGTAATCCTTAATAAATCCTCGGCAGACCAGATGAGAAATGATTGCTTCAGTATCTTCATAAATGTTAATGATTGCTTCAATATCTTCATAAATGTTAATATTTCTGTAGTCGATGCATGGACAATATATGTGCTTCGTTTTTGTTCTCAAAGCATGGTTCTTAGCAGCATCAACAAACCTATGGACCTCAAGTATGCATGATGGATCTAGTCTTGATAAGTTATACATCTAGAAGGACCTCTCCATCATGAGCTATGGAAAAATTAGTAAATTAATTGATCTCAATGCAAAACAAGTATGAAATATTGTCTAGGAATATTGTTATCTAACCTTTTCAAACAACAACCTGTGAAGATGAAAACCTCCCACTTGATATCTATCCAATTTGTAAACCTTAGAGCTAACATTAAAAATAAAGACAAAACCTAAGTAATAATTCAAAAAAGAACACCTAACAACTAAATCAAATTGACAAGGTAGAAAAACACCATTGATGGAACTGACTAAATATATATCTTGATTTCACTAAGATACATTTGAGAAGGAAACATGCATGGAAATGGTGAGAGGAGAGGCATCGTCTCACCATCTTAAGCAACCTCATACATGAAAAATGCATATTGCATAATTAAATCAAATTTACATAAAAAATAACATCCTAAACAATATAATTTAAAAAACTAAAAAAGAAAACCTATCTTTCTCTCTCTTCCCAAGCATGAAAACACCATCATGGAAACCACTATATATATATATTTCTTGGATTCTATAATTAGAGAAAGAAACATGGAAATGGGGAGACGAGAGACATCATCTAACCATCTTAAGCAACCTCATTTGAGCAAATATAGTGCATACCTAGCTAGTCTACTCTCTCCCTCTCATGGTGAAACCCTAGATCCAAAAAGTTGCTCAATTGAGCAAGAGGGCACAAAAAGAGGCATTAGAGGCATGAACTAACCTTTCTTAGCCCCCTCCTTCCAAAAAATGAAGATCAAAACCTCCCTCTTGTATTTTGGAAAATCTAGACCTCTAAGATGGCCTCCAATGGAAGGTGGCTGCTAGCAACAGTTCTGCCCGAGGAGGAAGAAGGGAGGCTAGGGGTATTCATAGAAAGAATAGCACAGACGGTTTGCTTAAGAAACCGCCTGTGTAAATCGATTAACACAGACGGTTCACATAACTGAACCACCTGTGTAAATGGAACATTAACACAGGCGGTTCAGTTATGTAAACCGCCTGTGTTAATCGATTTACACAGGCGGTTTCTAATCCTCACCGTACAATTTTACAACACAAGCGCACGATAATTAAAACCGCCTATGGAAAGTTTTTACCACCGCCAGCTTAGAGCATCTGTGTCCTAATGGAGAGAGAGAGAGAGAGAGAGAGAGAGAGAGCACACTAGAGATGGCGAGGAGCTCCTATGAGGATAAACTTGAGATCAGAACCTTTGGTTGCTCCAAAGGAACTTTGCTTTTACCTATCTGAGATTGCCTTTAAGTTTAACTAGACCAACAGTGGCAGATTATTGGCCTCTAGTTTCAAGATGTGAACGAAGGTTGGTTAGCATTTCAAGCTTTTTGAGTCAAGCAGTAAGACTTCAGCTAACGAATGCAGTTTTCAGTGCTCTACCAACCTTTGCAATGTCAACGTATCTGCTTCCCAAGACAGTAATTAAACAAACTGACAAGTATAGAAAACATTGTTTGTGGCGAGGGTCAGACGTCAATAACAAGAAACCACCCAAGGCAGCTTGGACGATGGCCTGTGTTCCAAAAGAAAGTGGAGGTCTGGGCATTTTAAATCTGCGTATTCAAAACCAGAGTCTTCTTCTAAAAAATCTGCATAAGTTTTACAGCAGGTTAAATATACCCTTGGTACATTTGGTTTGGGTAGTGCAATATTCAAACGGAAACCCCTCTTTAACCACCAGAAAAGGCTCCTTTTGGTGGCGTGATGTTTAGAAGCTCATACCTTCCTTCAAGGGAATGGCAATGGCTACACTGGGGAATGGATCCTCATGCTTATTTTGGCTTGACAACTGGAATGGGCACTCTCTTAGTACAAGTTTACTAGAGCTCTTCTCCTTTGCTAAAAATAAGCACATAACTGTTCAGCATGTTTGTCAAGCTCATAACTTTCATGATCTATTCCATCTACCTTTATCAGAGGAAGCTTTTCTTCAGTTTACACAGGTTTCCACTCTTGTGCAATCGGAGATCCTTCATGATAGTGAATTCTTCTTTTGGCTCCTAGTTAAAGACAGATTGTCTACACGGAATTTACTGAAAAGGAAAAGAATGGCACTAGATGATTATAACTGTGTCTTTTGCAGCTTGCAAACTGAGGAAACCCTTATTCATCTCTTCTTAGATTGTTCCTTTTCAGCAACATGTTGGGCCACTCTTGGTCTTTTTATTCATAATCTGGTAGATCCCTTTGCAACTCTGGAATCTTTTAAGCTGCAAATTCAGCAGCCTTTCTTCATGGAAATTATTGTCACCATGTGCTGGTCCATTTGGTCATTAGGAATGATGCAATCTTCAGGAATGTTCAACCCTCAATTCAAAGCTGCAAGTCTATTTTCAGAAGAGAATTTGCTCAAGTTATTCTTCGAGCGAAGAATAGTTTAGCTCCTCTTTTAAATCAATGGCTAGAAGCTTATGTGTAATTTGGCTCATCTTTTTTCTTTCTTTCTTTGTTTCTTGAGACCATGTACTGCTGCCTGTTTTATTCATTCAATAAAAGCTCAGTAGGGGGAAACCCCTCCTGTTTACATCAAAAAAAATTATGAAAATACTAATGTAGCCTTTAGATTAAATTTAGAACTGGTTTTGGATCCACATATTTAAGGTTACGGCTGACAATTTAAGTTTCTCTATATTGTTTCTTCTTATTTTCTTAACCATTAGATCTATTCAAATGAATGACTCTAGTTTTTTCCAAGCGCCGTAAAATTTCTCCTTTGTCTTTGGTCTTTTTTTTCCATTTGAGGTCATTTGAAATTTAAATTTCAAAATGTAAGAACCTAAAATAGAATTTTAGGCATGTACTCCCTCCTATAGGAAAAAAGAAGATGTTTAGGACATGAGTACGATTACCAAAGGGTGATTAATGAGAGGTTAGTTTTTTTATCTTACCCTTATTAAATAGAGCTGGAGGTGGTACTTGTATAACAATTCATCGTAGACTGGTTGGCAAAGGCTCTGTGGCCCGAGGCCAGAGCTCCACGTGTTTTGGCCACAAGTTTTGTATGGAGCTTTTGACGCAAGCGAGCGTGCGCAAAATGAATTGTCGATCCATGCGGGTGTGCATGAACAAAGCGTCAGGGGTAAACATGTACATCTGGTGCCCCATGCAGCCTCAGCGTCTTCTTTTGCCAAAACTAGCGACTCGTTCAGGACGTCTTCTATTTTATATATGGAGGGAGTAAATGGTTTCAAATACAAGGTCATCAACCAGAAAGTTTGTTTGAGCATTTAAAAAACGAATTTGAAAATATGATAAAGTTAAATAGAATTTTAATGGCGTGAGGCTGAGGAACAGCTTGTTAAACCGGCCGGCGGGGCTGCCGGTGCCGGGCGACACGGCCATAAATCCCGACGGGCTAGGTGGACGCCGTTACGGCATCGTACTGCGGGACCGTATCGCGTGACAGGGACCGGCAGCGCCGAGACAAAGAGATCCGATCCACATCACCCCGCGGCATCGTACTACTGTGACTGCAATGCTCTCACTCGTACGAGTAGGATCCTGTACGGCTGCATACGCAAATCTGGGTCTGGGAGGAACGGAGGGAAGGGAGCAAGCATTCAACACTGGTCGGGCCGGGGTCACTCGATCGGTCACGCACGCCCCGTGCGCGGCGGCGGGGCCGGACCCTTCCCTGTCGCGAAACAGGAGTTGGGTGCTGGGCTCACTGGCTACTCCCACGTTTCGATGCCAGTTGCATGCACTATACTGTAGCAGTAGTAGCCATTTTCTTCACCCGGGACTCGGATTGAAGCACAGCATTCAGTACTAACTCCAAGCAACACAGACAGAATTCAGACTGAAACCACGTTTCGGCACTCGGGAGGCTCGAACACGGAGCACCACAACTTCATAGCTTGACTCTGTCCATGTCCTGCAGCAAAACAGAGCAGCCAACTCCATCCAGCCTGCCTGCTACCTGCACGTCAGTGTAGCAAATCGAACTCACTATAATACCATGTAGCAGATCCGCTACCTTCAACCCTGTATACAAACTCTTGCATGACATACACAACTCAACCAAACACACACGCAGTCAGGAGCGAGTAAGTACGGCTGTCGACAATACATTACTACGATTCAGGGCCAAGGCTATTTACAGGGCTTCGGAAGGAAAAAGAGGGCCAAGCAGGCGCACCAGCGGTTTCTTGCCTGCTCTCTCGGTCTGTCCTGCTCTGCTACAATAACTTACCCCTAGAACAGGGCACACCCAAAAACTTAGCTTACAACGGGAAACTGGCACCACCAGGACAAGCACCATCTACAAACTGAGTACCGCGGGGCTTACCCGGAGGCATACACACAAAGTACCTACTACACCACTACAAGACTCGTCCCTTTTCTCATTCTTCCGGTCACTCTGATGCTTTTGTCTGCTTCATCCACCACTTCAAAAGACCTGAAAAGTAAAAGCACGCAAGAGATTAGCTTAGGATGAACAAATAGTTCTTTTGTATAACCAGGGCTAGATATTGCTGCTAAAGCTACCTCACTGACTGGAAAAATTAGCAGCTCTCGGAATTGGGAGTCGAAGTAGACGGGCCACCTCGGGGCGGCTCTTTGGAAGCCAACCCTCTTCCCTGCGAGTCAGACAGACTATCCTCGGACCTTGAGTTTAGGGCACCTGGGTTCATCCTTTCCACTTCCTCCCTTGTGTAGATGAAGATCTTGTGGACCATGTCGCAGAATTCACTGCACAAACAGAGGAATTCAAGTTATGTCTAGTTAATTGAAATTGCATTTAAATCAACAGGCAACAGAACAGGTATTCAGGCGGTAGAACTCACTTCCAGGGGTCATCGCCAACCAGCATTATATCGCCTTCATTGTCAGTGTAGACAACCAGCCAATTTTTGCATGGATTCTTCAGCTCACCATCAAAGTCAAACATCTGATCCAGTTCAGCAATCAGCTCATCGTAGCAAGTGAACTTTGTTAGATCAATCGATCTGCCGAGGGCACTGCCTTGCTTATGGACCTGAAATGAGAAAGCCTTGTCATATTCAGAAATACCACAACCAACACAAGATCCCTCAAATAAAATAAAAGGAGAAAAATGGAAGCAATTAGATAGAACATTTGACCGTTATTAGAAAACTCAGATTTCTCAAGGCCCATGTCACTTATCTAATATGGCAATGGTACATTTGTCATCACATATTGTATTTAATAAACATTTACATAAGGCTAGACTATATCCAAAAGGCACATTGCTTAAAGATTAAGAAGTCTTATCACAGGATTGCCAAAGCATTAGCTCTGGATGATGTCAAGCAGATCCAAACATGACACTTGCAGGGGCAAGAAAAACTTAAGCAATTTATTAGCATGAAAGATTACACAACTACCGGTGCTTCTAGATACATAAAACATGCTGCTAAAAGGGATCAACACTACATAACTCCATTGAAGCATATACTTTGAAAAGTATTCACTTGAAGGTTTGGGCCTAGTGAGCATTTATGTTTCAAGGGATGACTAGCAAGGGAAAAGGTGCAATGTATGGTGAACCTTCTTGCAGCTTCTGGTGGAACTACTTTGCACTTTGTTCTGAATATTCTGGGTAGCTTCTGGACAAGGCTGATTATTCTCTGTAATCGAATCTGATTGAGGACCATCAAATGGCTTCACAGTCTTCGAAGGATCAGAACAATTATCCACTCCAACTATGTCTAGCTGATTCCCTTTTTCTGATGGAGAAGTTTGAAGTTTCCCGTCATATGCGACACTTGGTGGGGATACCAGAGGTTCAGATTTTTCCGGGCTGCCAAGAGGAATCCCAAATAGTTTGAATGAAGTGCCTTTGGTTTTCTGAACATCATTACCAATAACCAAAGGCTGGGGCCTGATCGAACTTGACGATGCATGGTCTGTGCGGGAACTTGACTCAATATGTCCAAACCAGCCTGTGGAGCACTGATCAGTGCCATGGCCCTGAAGTGAAGTGAAAGCTGATTTCCCAGTAAACTTTGCAGCTTCAGGCATCACTAGATAATTCTGTTGATTCGTCCTAAAACCACTGCTATGAGGCATAAAAGGCCATGTGCCATGTAACATGTTGTGATTGGCTTGTTGGGCTGGATAACGAGCATCGGCTGTGTCCCAGGTATTTGAGCGAGTCCCAGATATTTGACTAGGGAAAGTACAAAGTGGATTATGTGTATCTTTCAGTGGTTGAAATGCCGAGAACAGCTGATTGTAACCTTCAGGAGTTCTAGATTGCGTCCATCCCTCCAGACTTCGCTTTGTCTGGGCAGCAATATTGTTTCTCTGCTGCTCAGTTCCTGAAGACCACATGGTAAGATCCTGAGCAGTCTTCACATCACTGCTATCATGGTATCGACCTGTCAATTGTGTCCTTCCTTGATTGTGCAAGGCCCTTGGGAGATTACTTTGTTGCGACTCTGCCATGACTTTAGAAGCAACTACATGAACAGGTTATTTGTACATTAGTAATGATAGAAAGAACTACAAGCTTCAGATGAGTCCACAACACAAGGTTAAATTCAAACCTTCTCTGGATACAGTAGGCACGTCAGATGGTGAAGCATTAACACTTGAACGAGACCTCTTGAATCTGACTGGAAGAGGGTTCACAGGAGATGGGCTAATAGCAGGTTCTATTTGCCAAGGAGAAACTCTTTCAGGACGAGGAACAGAAGAAGCTTCATCCCATCTCACCTAATTTCCCAAGAATATGTTAGGAAAAAACTGGAATAAATCAACTCTGCTTCCATAGAAACAAATTGATTGTCAATACCTTAAGGGAACGCCATTTTGAGTCAGCCCAACCAGATGGATCAGAAGCACCTATTCCAACTATTGTGCCAGTGAATCTAAGAAATGAGAATGGAAAGTTTATCTCCAAAGGGGAACTTCGTTGTGGTATGCAAATGAACCAAATACCCACTACAAACACTCTTTACCTTTGCTCTGCTGCTTCTTCACCTTCAAATCTCATCTTAAATCTCATCCCTATTGAATAATTTCGTTTCAGTGATTCATAGTACCTATCTCGCGAGACCACAAATTCAGCTGGACTAGTCCTGCAGGATGAATGTAAATAACTCAGCTCAAACATGCAATTCATTATCTGTTGATCCCAAAACTTTGTTTTATTTTGTACAAGGGAATCATGCAACTTCATGCATCAATTAAGTAACAGATTGGAACAGTATTACTGCTCAAAGTGAACACAGAAATAAAAAAAAAATACTAAGCTTATAATTCCTTACAAACCTTGGCTTGTAGTAGACAGTGAACATACTCCCAGTGTTGACTGCATGCCATGCTGTCGCAAGAACACCAAGATGCATACTGTGGCTTGATATGACTGAAGATGGGATAGTGGTTTGGTGCCTCAGTGCACGCCGAACCCCAACACGTAACTCCCCATTCTCACCTCTATCTCATAAATATAAGGAATCAGGTATTGGTAAGGTAGTCAAGTGTCAAAAAGGAGAATTAAGAGCAAGCAACATTAACTGCTCAGCATAGCATAGTATGAAACCTGAGAAATATGAAGGCATCCCCTGCAACAAGACGCTTGGCGCTAACAAAAACACTCCAACCACTCTGAAGGAGGTGTCTCCGTGGCTGACCTGATGTAAATCAAAGGTGATGTTGTAAATTACAAGTGTCAGATCATGAACTAGCCAAGTTACAATTTACGTCATCAACAATGGAGAAGGAATTCCTAAACCAAATAGACTAAGTGTGAAGAAGAATCATTGATAAAACTACTTCCACCATCCACAAATCAAATGCAGGCCAACCCAAAAAATATGAGTGACAGTATGGCCCTACTCAGAGAATAGAATTAAACTGTTTATGCATATGTATAACTCAGAACTGTTCCTAGAAAACTTTGCAATTAAATTCAAAGTGGATGGTCAACACACAAATAGCCTCTAGTGCATTCAAAAACAAGTAAAAGCTGGTATTAATCATGCACTCCTCTAGTGAACCTAAGTGAACAAACAAGAACGAACATAACACTATTACTCTGGAACAAATCCACAAGTAAGACAATGAGGCATCACCTCGAAAGATGTGACGGAACCGCCACTCAATCCCATGCAGGTCCTTGGCCACCAATTCTTGATTTGGGGGGTGTTGACTCATATCCTAATCAAGGAGAAACGTCAAAGGCATCACCATCATTAGGCCAACAACAGGCATGCTAAACCAACAACATGAGTCGAAGGTTACGAGGGCCTAACCAATGGTGGGAGGCACTCATCTGCATGCCGGCGCAACACTGAGAAACCACCATGCGTGCTTGTGTCTGAGGCAGTCAATGTCTTGCAAAAGGAATGGATCCGAGGTCCCTCATTTGTTGGTGGCGCATGAGGCACCACCTCCTCCTCTGCCTCCTCATTCTCCACTGTTGTAGATGTATTCTCATCTTGCTTCTGTGAATCAAGCAAAAACATAAGTACATAGCACTGGTTAACATTCCAAGTCTGAGCATGCATGAAGCAAAACCAGAAGTTACTCACCTTATCAGGGAGCAGGGTGAGCTGGGCGTACACCTCATCAGTATCCGGCTCAGCCTAGCAAAGGAAACGAGGATCAAGGCATCAAGCATATGCATTCACAAATCACAACATGCTACAGTAAATAGCAAAGAAGCCAAGCTGTTGTTACCTTCAGCTCGATGTTCATGAGCTTGCATGGAATCTTCCATGGCAGGTTGTAGAGGGGCGTGCCCTGCTGCTCAGCAATCTGGTTCGTCGATGCCTCCACCTTAGAGCACAGCAGAAACAAGCAGAATCCCGCACAATCAGCGGCGCAAGAATCTTAGAAAGAGGAATCATTGCATATCTCCCATGTCAGTAAAAAATTTGCGGAGCTTTGGATAACATTAAAAAAACCATAAAGGCACTGATTCCTAATACCATTCGAGGCAGAGGCACTAAAGAAAGACCAAGCCTCGAGGGTCAAATGAAAAACTCATCTGAGCTCACTGAAGTGACCAGTAAAAGTAACCGACGACCTGGCAAACCTAGAAAAAAAAAATCCCCAAATCAGAAGACCCTCCCCATGGGATTCTGAGCGACCGAAGTGCCCATGGCTCAAAATTGCCGAATCCTCCTCCGCATCAGAAGCAAACCCCAGCGCAGACTGCTGCACTGCAGCGGCCATGCGAATCAACCCCAAAAGCCAAACAATTCCCGTGAGAATCCACGATTCGCAAAGGCGCGGGATTCAAACGAACCAGAACCACGAATCCAAGCTGCGGACGACGAGGATTTGAAATCCGGGGCCACAGCGCAGGAATTTCCCAAATCGAGGTGAGGCAAACAGGAACCCCGAACCTCGCGGCGCTCAGATCAAATAATCCCGCGCCTAAACCCCTCCAAACCCCGGAATCCGCTGCGATCACGCGAAATTCGGCGAGGATTCCGACGCATGCACACACACGTAACCCAAAACCCTTCGAAAAAAAACGCGAGGATACAGCGGCAGCAGCAACGCAACAAGAGACAGCTCCCCAGCCCCGGCGTCGTCAGCCCAGGGCACCCTCCCTCGCTATCTCTGCCTCACCTGCTCGATGTGGCCCTGCGGGAAGTAGTAGACCTTCTCCCCGAGCGGCGGCACGCTAGACAGCGGCCCCGCGCAGGCCTTCCACAGCTCGACGAACAGCGGGTCCTTCCCTCCGCCTCCTCCGCATCCCGCTTCCGCACCACCTGCACGGCCCAAGCCACACGAAGCAAGCCAACCTCGTCAGAAACAAACCCAACCAGGCCTCTCGGAGGTGGGGGAGGCTCGGAGTCGGGCCCCAAGCACCCGCAACCAGCAGCGAGCGACACACACACACGCACGCACGCACACTCACCGCCGCCGCCGGCCGCCGGTGCAGCCGCCGCCATCGGATCTCACATGCACTTCCCCCCGACCACCTCCTCACCGGCCGGAATCCGTCCCGACCTCCGCCGCCGCTGGCTGCCCCCGCACACCTGGCACCTGGGGGCGATTTGTGCGGGGAAAGAGAAAGAAAAGAGAGGAGGCAGCCGGAGGCGAGGCGAGGGGATTTTAAGTAGCAGGCCGCCGAAGGCGACGTCAGTTTCCTGTGTCGCTTCTCCTCCCCCCACACCCCTCTCGCAGCGTGACTGCGTGCATGAGCGTGCCGCTGTGCCGTGTGTGTGCTGTGTGAGCAAGGGCTGCAAGAGAGAGAGAGAGAGAGAGAGAGGAGAGGGAGTGTGTCAGTTTCGGCCGCCTCGCGTTGGCCACCACGACCGCGCCGTGGCAGCGCCGCAGCGGTGAGCTCACCCGCCTCGTCGCTCCGGGCCGGGCCCGGGCGCATGGGCCTTGTCTCTCCGCCGCGGGCAAGGGGCGGGGTAAGAATATTTTTACGATTTTTAACCCCGTTTTTTAATGATTTTTTTTATTACTGCTGCTGCTGCTTTGTTCTGATGTTTTTACGGAGGACGCCACTGTCGCTTTGCTGTGCCCGTGCGATGGTTGCCTTTGGCAGCTGTGATGGGCGCCCTGCGTGTGGTGTGTGTGTTTGGCGGCTGCGATCGGGCGCGCGCGTTGGTCCGGTCAGAGGAGGTGGGTTTCGCTTTGGCCGGAGATGGCAGTGGTAAGCCCGAGGCGGACGTGGTTTGGAGGCATTTGGACGGCTGTCAGCCGGCCATTGGTGCTTGCGACTGCCGGGGGCTGAGGATTCCATGCTCGTCCGACGGGGGAGCTTTGTGCGCTTGTGCTGCTGCTTCGACATGGACTTGGTTTTTGGTGCTTTGTTTTCTAGGGCCTTGTCTAGTTCTAGGAAATTTTGTAAAATTTTTCATATTTTTCGTCACATTAAATTTTTAGACGTATACATGGAGTATAAAATATAGACGAAAATAAAAACTAATTGTATAGTTTGGTCGGAATTGACGAAACGAATCTTTTGAGCCTAGTTGTCAAATACAAACGAAAGTGTTACCGTATCAATTTTCTAAAATTTTTTTGAACTAAACAAGGCCTAGGAAAGAATCCCTGCATTTGTCCAAACAAAACAAGATAGTGGTTTGTTGGAGGATGAGCTCATGGTTTGGAGTATAATATGACTCCAATGCTGGTTTGTCCAGTGCTATACATAACTGCCATTTGTTTAGTGGTAAATTATAATCGGTATAGCATGTTTTCCGCTCGTCTGGACGCGACACGTTCCTCGTGTGAGTGCCTGAAAATTGCCAAGTGCAGGTCCGACGGGTGGAGGAGTAGAGGCGATGGTTGGTTGGCACTATTCATGAGGCTCTTTAAAAAATAATATATATAGTTTTAATCTATATTTATATCTATATCTATATCTATATCTATATCTATATCTATATCTATATCTATATCTACATCTATATCTATATTTATATCTACATCTATATCTATATTTATATCTATATCTATATATTTTATAATTCTAAACTCCGCTAGCCATTCTATCTTCACATAAAAAGCAGCCCACTATCAGATATACTTATTTTTTGTCATTAGTGTGTCACATCATCCGCTATCATTAATTTATAATTGTTTATTCTTTCATATAATCAACTTAGCATAGTTTTATTCTAATGGATCTATAATTCCCATAGTAACTCACGAGGTATGCTTTTAGTTCTAACTAGGAGAATTCTCCATGCGTTGCCGTGGATATGAAGAATGAATATAAGTAGGTTAGAGTGTTAATCACTAAGAGTCGAGAGATGTATATATATGGTATTGGTAATGTAGCAATATATGTTGATAAATGATGTGGTTTGCTAATTAAAGTGAATAGCTTTAATGAAAACATAATGATATGTGTTTGTTGGATGTGTTAGTTGATGCTGATATGATCACTTTGCATGTGCGAGATAGTTGAATATGCTATGTGCTAGTGAGATGTTCTAGTGAATGCTGATGTGGATACTTTACATGGTAAGAGAAATAGCTAGTGAGATTTATCTTTATAAGAGATATAGATAGCATTATAACAGTATGATTTCAAGAGATGTCCGCTTGATACCAATTAAGAATGCAAATTACTAGCAACACATATTAGTGATGGAGTCATGAGTTTTTAAAAGCCTGGATGATTCTTGTTGTGCATGAATATTTATCTTAAAAATAATATATTTCTATACAATACATAGAATTTTTTCTTTACACTGTCGATGACCTCGGACGTCAGCTCCGCCAATGACGCATATGTGAAGTGCTTTAAAAAGTGAGAGTGCAACATGAATAGTTTGTGTATACTGTCAACATAACCGAATCGAATAGATGGAGAAGATAAATCGTGATGTTGTCAAAGAATTTGATGTGCTGGTTTCTATGAAAACCACATGAGCCTAGGTGCAGTTAATACTCTGCCAATGTGCTAGTCTATTATTTTGTGTTATTGCAAATCAGTAGCCTAGAAACACAAGGTGTGGAGGTAAAACATTGGCATGAAAAAAATTCAAAATACAGTACTCCCTTTATGAATATAAAGAAAGTCATTTTGACAAGGTTTGGATTAAAAATTAAAAATACTAGTAGCGTGCCCATGCTAACGCTAGAGTTAAAACAAAAGGATAATATGTTTTTAAAATGAAGTAAATAGTGAGATAGACAAAGATTTATGAAAAAAATGCATAGTTAGAATAGGACGAATGGAACAACAAACTATTAAAACAAATGTGAATACAAGGTTGATATGTGTCCTTGTGATTTGTTTTGTAATGAGTGATTGTCAACGTGATCCACGATCTAGGTTGAGTTGGTTACTAACCTTAGCATGAGTTGAGTCGTGCAACTTGTCTCTTGACTTGTAGTGTGTAGGAGTGGAGCTCAGAGACAGTGATCGATGGTGAGGAGAAGGTCAAGTAGAGACATGTCGTGTCGATGGACCTCAAACGGTGAAGGGCGGACATGAGGCTTGGACCGAGAGACCCGGAGGCCGGGTGATTAGCCGTGGTGGCTGACACCTGGAACATCGACAAGAGTAAGTGTACGTGAGAGTGGCTGTGTTGACCAAGTCAAGACAGTGGACATTATTGACGGTAGATAACTCCTAATTTTAATCGTCAACTTAACATGAAAAAGGACATATTTGCAAGCACTCAGTAGATATAGGTTTATCACTAACAGAATTCCACGAGTTTTGGTGATTGTCCATTTCTGCAGGGGGTTACCAGAATAATAACAAAAGAAGGTCCACATGTCAGATTTACATAGAGAGAAAACCGGAACGTCAACTCAGGAAGACTCTAGAAGACTCCAGGAGCCACCACCTCAAAGGTGGGACCCATTTGTCATTGGGCAAGGGCGGGCACCTCACCCTAACAGGGGCGGCCGCCTGGGGCTCTCCACCAATCAGAGTGAACCTCGTGGATCCTACCTCCACTGACTTTGAGGATTAATCTTAAGTGCACGTTTAAGTCGATTTGATCCAAGGGCTGTGGGGATTCCTAGGGGACTATAAATAAAGACCCTACCCCCTAAGATGTAACTTTGAAACCCTAATTCATATTTTCCAAAGAGAGTTAGGCAGAGAGGGGTCCCTCGAATGGATCTGTCTCTTTAGGGTGATAGCAACAAGAGAGATTGAGAGAGTATAGGGTGAAGATAGGAGTCGAGGAAGCCTGGCCTATCAGTGCCTTCTTCTTCGTATCTTCGGGAGTAAGTCTGCTAACCCGAGGCTTGGTTCCAGAATCTCTTCTCCAGAGCACCGCACAATCTCCTTGCGTGCTTCGACGGAGTCACAAGCCACCAAGCCATCTAGGAGGTGGCAACCTCCAAGAGTAACAAGCACCATCGGCTTGCAACACGAACACCTAGTGTCACTCGATGCAATCTCTCAATACAACGCACTAGAATCACTCACTCGCTATTGATTCGCACTCTTGCAAGCACAAGTGAGTTAGAGGCTTTCCTAGCACTCCCCAAGAATGGACACTAAGTCCCAAGGGTGCTCAACACCAACCAAGGCCGGCAACCACTTCTATTTATAGCCCCAAGGGCTAAACTAGCTGTTGCCCCTTCACTAGGCAAAACACGGGGTCACCGGACGCTCTTCAGGGACCACCGGACGCTCAACTCCCAACGTCTGGTGCTCAGGCATCAGCCACGTGTCACTAGCCATTTGAACTCGACCGTTACCGCCAACGGCTAACACACACGCGCGCCTGCACCAGCCATACCCGGACGCTCTACTGCTGCACACCGGACGCATCCGGTGCACACCGGACCCCTGCACAAAGAGCTTCCCAAACTCGCAGGGTCACCGGACGCTAAGCACCGGTAGCGTCCGGTGCTCACCGGACCCATGCGCAGAGAGAGTCGCAAAACGCCAACACACCGGACGCTGAGCACCGAACTCACTCTGCTGTGTCCGGAGCACTCTGCTTCCTCTGGTCAGACCCGACAGTACACCGGACGCTAAAGGCCAGCGTCCAGTGCCTCCACGCAGTGCGTCCGGTGAGTGTTCCCGTGACTTCTCCAAATTTCCCACCGGCGCAATAGAAAATATACACTTAATTTTCTCAAAAGCGTCGAATCCCGCCGAGCTTGGCGGGATTCGGCGCTTTTGAGAAAATTAAGAGCTCGGCGGGATTCGGCGCTTTTGAGAAAATTAAGTGTATATTTTCTATTGCGCCGGTGGGAAATTTGGAGAAGAATCCCGCCTCGCAAGCTCGGTGGGAGGGAGATTGGAACCAACACCCCTCTCAACCCTAGGAACTCCACCTCCTTTGCAAATGTGCCAACACCACCAAGTGTACACCACCATGTGCAAGTGTATTAGCATTTTCACAAATATTTTCCCAAAGGAGTTAGCTTCTCAAACTTGCCACGCCACTCGATCCTAACACGTATGCAAAGTTAGATCACTCAAGTGGCACTAGATGACCGATATGCAAACAAGTTCATCCCTCTAGATAGTACGGCCATCTATCCTAAATCCGGTCATAAACTTCTCTACATACCTATGACCGGTGAAATGGAAAAGCCCTAGGTTATACCTTTGCCTTGTGCTTTCCATTCCATCTCCTCCAATGTTGATGCAACACATGCACCAACCAATCACCAAATGATATGATCCACTTC
>Ga0182004_10001970_pt1 | contig 15666 bp, 8 predicted proteins | sample Sormic07211540_1_FD_120479 | JGI IMG/M metagenome (GOLD analysis project Ga0182004, IMG submission 120479) | Endophyte microbial communities from Sorghum bicolor roots, Mead, Nebraska, USA - 072115-40_1 MetaG | ecosystem: Host-associated > Plants > Roots > Unclassified | place: USA: Nebraska...
AAATTTTGGTTTTGGCTACTGTAGCACTTTCGTTTGTTTGTGACAAATATTGTCCAATTATGGACTAACTAGACTCAAAAGATTCATCTCGCGAATTACAGGTAAACTGTGTAATTAGTATTTATTTTTGTCTACATTTAATATTTCATGCATGTGTCATAAGATTCAGTTTGCAAAGTCAAGTTCCAAAGGACGGATGCCGTTCGCCGTTCATTCTCAAAGATCGGCAGCCAGTTTAAAGTATGCAAGACACGGTTAGATTATTTCCTGTCAAGCAGGATTCCTGTCCAGATTCCATTCCATCCGATTCAAGCGTTGCTTCATGCTTACAAAAATTAAGCATCTGTTGCGCATGGGTGGCACCATACACTGATAGTCTAATACACACCAACATCCCTCACTAGTTACAATGCCGTCCATGTACCGGGCGAGCAAAGCAAACTACTAAAGTACCTAGTATTTACAGATAGCCAATTACAGTATATACAAAGGCCCCAAAGGCCCTTTCGGGATGCAGAACTGAGAGAAAGGAAATATCCGAAGGAATTCCGCTGTATCCGACACATGCTCTTTCAACTCAGGTGAGCGGCAGCCTCCCGCGTGCAGGGAAGGATGGCAGTGCGACAGGCAGCTCAAAGAAAATCCCACACTGGTATTGACGACTGACCCTCATCGCCATTCTGATGATCAATTTGGGGGGTTGTCTCCATAAATTGTAACGCATGCATATCGCCAGGATATCCCTGAAGGTGTGCACAAATTATATATTCATAGTTCAGTAAATGTGGCAGTTAGGATGCTAGGACTAGATAACAAAATAGCAGATTTCCAACATAATGTGCATTTATACTTTGGTCGCATGCCGTTACTCTACAGTGGGCAAGAAATTCAAATGCAAAGGGAGAAAAATGAAATCCAACATAGACTTCTCTATGAATGGCAGTAATTATACAAACACGGAACTCACTTGGGTTAGTTGACCATTCCCAGTAAATGGCTGCTCTTGCAAGGTAGAAGATGAGGAAGCCTGCATGCAACACTAGCCTGAGAATCTCGATGCTTAATCAGCACGATGAGAAATTTACGTTACAAACAAGCACAGACCTGACCGAACTGATTCAAATTGTCATGAAGGTTCTGTGAGCTACCTAGCCCAAAGTTGTGGCCAAGTACATAATGTCCCTGCATGATAAAAAGCATCAGCTAATGTAACATTTTTCCTGAAGGGAGGATAGTAATGATTGCCATCCTGCTTAAGAATTCACCTGCATTAATTGATCTGGGATGAACTGGTTTGAATCATTACTTGGTTCAGATTGGAAACTTCCTGGTGCAATATTCAGCTCTCCTCTTGGTCCACTGTCTGTTGCATCAGGTTGCCCTTTGTTGATGACAATAAGTGAAAATATTAGTGCTCAGATTTACATGCAGAACATCAAAAATTAAAATCCTTAAAGGAATCTATATATACACACCTTTTCTTGCTTTCTTTCGCTTAGTGGTTTCTAAATCATTTCTACGGCGAGCAACTTCACACTTCTTTCCAGTAGAACCTATACCTTCCAGGCCACTACTAAGTAGATAGTCATTCTGGGTCATGTGAGTTAATTGGTCCGTAAGGGAGTGGCCAGATGACTTGTCAGACAGTGTAGATAGTAAAGTTCCTTCGATTTCTACAAGAAGGTTATCTGACTGGCTTGCCATCAGTGCAAATGTCTCTTCATTCTCTGCAGCCTTAGCAGCAATCTTGTAGAACAGACTGCAAAGAGCTGCATAACGTCCTGGAATGGAAGATTTTGTGTCATTATCAAAATTAAACCCATCAGTTTCATCCACAGTCACTAACTTTGCATCTTTCCTCCACCTCTTCAGAAAGTACTGTGGGGGAATCTCTTTAACATTCCTCAGCTCATATACTTTTAATATATGGCAGCATAACAGCCCAGAACTTTCAAACTTTTTGCATGTACATGCAACTGAAGCATCTGATGAGTCAAATCGCACAAGCTGATCCTTAGTTTTGTTCTTGATAGTAATCATATATTCAGAAAGAGAGCCAAATTCCCCACAACCATAAGCCATGCAGTCCATGCTTAGTTCACATTCCTTTCTAAATAATTCAAATATTGTTGGGGTATACAAATTCACAGCCTGCCATAGCAATGGCAGAGGTGTTCTTGGGACCCCTTGGTTGGCTTGGTAATCAGCTTGAATCTCTTCTTGCCTCCTCTTCTCCGCTGAACTTTCAAAAAAATTCAAAAAAAGGGATAGATCTGTATCGTAACCCAAGTACTGTTTAAGCTTAGTGCCAACATTTTCTGCTTGTAGCAAGCTTTTAATCTCCCCAGAGAATATTTGTCGATTGTATGGCATAGCCCAGTTTTCCCGATCTTCATAAAGCTTAATGAACCATTCATTCTCTCCAAGGTTGTATTTTTCCATTATCATGTTCCATGTGTCAATGAACTCTTGTTCATCCTCGATATTAAAAACACAGTGTCTAAAATCATATGTGAATTCTTCAGAAGCACTAAACATATGTGCCAAGGACTTAACAGTGCTCTGGTATATTTGCCACACACAGGAACGGTGGATAGTACCAGGCCAAGTAAGACCCAGGGCTTCCTTCAAAGCTGAAGATCCATCAGTCAAAATTGTCTTTGGGTGTTTCCCACACATGGCATTCTTAAAGGTATCAAGAAGCCACTTGAAAGACTCAACAGATTCATCGTATAAAAAAGCCGCACCAAATATGATCATTTGTTGATGATGGTTCATACCTAGAAACAAAGCTAAAGGCCTGCTGCAATCATTTGCTTTGTAGATCATGTCTAAGCAGACTACATCACAGAAGTAGCGATAGTCCATGATTGACCTTGCATCAGCCCAGAAGACATTAGCCGCTTTGTCATTTTCATCCACCTGAATGGCATAGTAAAACGATGGATTATCACTCTTCATTCTTCGAAAGTAATCCATCAGAGTTCTGAGATCCCCTGACTTCATATCTCTTGTAGACTTGGACCGGAGATAATTCTTGTACCCTGGAGGGATGTTACTAGCATTTTGGCTTCCAGGTCGAACTTTGGTCAACACTCTTTGTGATTTCAGCATCTCAATATCAAATGGTGCAGCAAGTTGGTGATTATGATCCTTCACAAATTCTGTTACACGATATTTACCACTAGGTGTCACCTTAATCGCTACCCGTGCAGGGCAACCCACCCTTGTCTCTGAGCGAGGTCTCTTGGTGTCCTTCTTTGAGCGAAATCCCTCCCTAGAACAGACATAGACCCTTGTCCTGTTGGAATTTTTAGCAGTTTTCTCCCACCATCCTTTCCGAACACTAAATCCCATATTTCCTGCATAACTAACATAATACTCATATGCTTTTTCTTCACTTTCAAAGACCATACCAACTATGGGTACTCCTCCAGCATTTGAGATGACTTCTGGTGGCAATTCTGGCTCTTCTTCTGCCTTTTCTTCTGGCTTATCTGCAGTCTGGGGAAAAAAACAAAAGCACTTACACAACAGAAGTGTGGATAACTAAGTATATATAAACTCATCTTTTAAACACAATGTTGAAGTATATCATTAACATGATGTATTCAGCACTAATCTCCACTTTGATAGTTAACATTAGTCTCCACTTCAGCATTGGTACTTATCTACTACCCAGTTCATTGATGCAGTCAATATAGCTTGGACACTGAAGTAAACGAGCCAAAACATCAACATTTCTAACACTAGAACTGCTTTGTTAATGCAAAATTCTCTCTATTGATAGCATGTCAAAATTCACATAAAACTGGCCTAACTGTTTTTTATATTTCATGAACTTTCGCCTATTTATAATGTGCAATACCAAGTGGTTCCATTCTTTAGGAACCGGATATACCGGGCTGCACCTGGGCGTCATCCTTGCCGAGGAACTTCCCTCCAGCACCCCTCCGCCGCCGGACTGCCAGAGCCTGCCTCGATGGGACCTGCAAAGCAGCAGCAGCAAAGAAACCTGTCAACTTTAGCGCGCTCTGCAATCCAATCACCCCACTAAACTAAGCTCTCACCAAACAAATCGCACCTTACTGGCCGCGCGGTTGACGACCTGGCGGCCGCTCCGCTTCTGCATGTAGCGAAGGATGATATCCCGGCGCTCCTCGTGCGTGTAGCGGGAGACGCGGATGCCCAGCTCCCGGAGCAGCCGAGACGGATGGGACGAGGACGGCCCGGCCTTGGACCCTTCAGTTTCGTCGTCGGCGGCATCCGTTTCCTTGTCGCCGGCCTTGGGCTGGTTCTTGGGAGCGGAACGGCGCTTCCTGGAACTGGATAGGTCCAGGTAGGTGCGCACGATATGGGAGATGCGGGATGCTGGGTGGCGACGCTGAGCTGGTCCTAGTGATGGGGTTGGGACTGGTTCACTGCCGGCGGCGGCGGCGGGGTCGCCGGAGGTGGATGGGGCGGCCATGGTGGTGGACCACGGACCAGTGTGGGATCGGGAAGATGAAGCCTGAGAGGGATGAGCGGAAGGATGTGTGCATGACATGTGGGCCCATGAAATCAGTCCTTAGGGGAATTACTCAGGACCTACCTGTCAGCGAGTATGTTCGTGTTCAAACTTCTACTATCTTCCTTTTTTTTGCTTTTCTGTATATCACAATTCACAGCCCCTGGGAGAAAAAGTTAAAGTACAATAAATTACAAAGTTCACAACTAATACTACCAGTAAGGCATCCCACGGACATGGATACGGTGAAAAATCCAGTTCATTAAAATGTCCCGTGAGGCCGTGATATAACCCAACAAAAAATCACAATCACATAGTTCATCGAATATCTCAGTACAGAATTACAGAACAATTTTTCCGTTATCATATCCATTCCGCATACACTTGGCAGTTAGAACTGCAAAGAACAGTTTTATACAGCTTTCTACAAAAGGAACTGGGGAAGGCACCTCAACGCTCAAGACATTTGCATTCGAATTTACAGCAGAACACAAGCAGGGAGACCCTTTTTTTTTTACAACAGAAGTAGGAAGACTTGAATGTCAGGGAATGAGTTTGGCCAAATTTCCGGTAGTTATGAGATTTTTCCTTTTAAGTCACTGCTCCAAATTATTGGGAATGAACACCTCAAATTAAGGTGGACTATACAGATCTCTACAATGTGATCTTGAGAACCTATGAAAGGGCATCGTTTATTCCAACAGATTCTTCCCTGTAAACAAATGGTATGAAGCAGACATGATTAGCCAACCAAAATATTAGATTCCTTCATTGTAAGAGAAATAGGATGAACGAACCTGCTTCATTTAGAGATAACAAAAAATACTGCTTCTGACAAATTCTCATGATTGGTTGCGATTAAGCATATTCTGGAAAGAAATGTACAAGTCTTTGTGTTCTGCTCCAAAAATCTCTTCTGCTTTTGACAGGGTGTCCTGCAGATATTAGTTAGTTAAGCAAAAAAACATCACATGACATGTTTTCCAAGTTTCTGTCGTAATGAAAACAATGGTAGATTACGACACCTCTCGTGATTGTTTCTGAGCATTGAACTCCTTGATATTGGCCAAAAATGCTCCAAATTGTTCGTAAGAAAGTCTTGTCCTGGGAGTTGAAGGCACAAACATTAAGAGAGAAACAAACTAACCATTGCTACAAAAGGTAACCAGAATAACAACTAACCGTGCTTGTCGGAAGAATTCCTTCCCATCTATACGTGGCCGCCCTGGAAACAGAAAAGAGTCAGTGTATGCATCTTTATTAAGCTCCAATATGTGTCACATTCACTGTCTCGAACCTGTGAACGAATGGCGTTGAGGAGGAGAGGTAGGTGCTGAATACTGATGACTTGATGATCCTTGCCATGATGAAAATGTCAATTGGCTCTCGGATCGAGTTTTTGTAGGAGAAGTAGGACCAGATAAGAACTTGGGAGAGGGTGGGCCAGTTGAATAAGCTCGGGGAGAACCACTAGAGGACGAAATCATAGGTGTTGAACCAGGAGTTAATTTTGGAGGCATATATGATGTGATTGAGAACTTGTATCCTGTAAAAGTGTAAATTCTTTCAATGTAAGTTGCTGGGCTAAAAATATGTTAAATACATTAATCTAGTTTAGCTGTTCACTGTTCAGTAGCGAGAGTGAATTACCTCCACCATGGACGGATTCAGTCATTGTGGATCTGCTGGAGGTATCTGAAGAAGTGTTACTGCTTGAAACTTCATCTATAGTCATAGAAAACAAAATGAAAGTGTATCAGGCATGTGGTTACAGTTATTGTTTAACAGAAAATGCTGTCAAAACTGTAAGGATGTTGAATGACACCTTTCCAAGACGGGACTCGAGCTGTCAAATTATCTTCTCCGTTGTGATCTTGACTGGTTTCAGACAGTTGCTGTGAAATATGCCAATAAAATCATTTTCTAACACATAAGTTCCCGCAGAAGAGAAGGCTTGAAAGGTAACAATAAATTTTGACTAAGAGTGAAAAAAAGATTTGATCAATACAACTCACCAATAGATTATCTTCACTCAACGATTTCATCAATTGTTTCTTAAATGCCTCCAACTGCACAGAACGAACAATCTCTGGTAATTCGGGTAACTAGTGAAGTGCGTTTATCATGTAGAATAGAAGTACAGTTTGACAAACTTCATGCTGGTTAGAATTCCTTGCCAGGCTCATGCACAGGGGTGGAGACAAGGGGGAGGACGAGCAGGGGCCCATGCCCCCCTTATGAATGTGAAACCTCCACCGAATTTTTTGAAATTCAAATGAATTTTGAAATTTACCACTGCTGCCCCCCACCCCCCATAACATTCAAAAAATTAACTTCCTAGCTCTGCCCCTGCTCATACATATGACATCATACAAGGAAATGGCAAATACACGGACAAAAAATGTTCCAGTCAAAAACTTCACAGCCAATTATTATAGTTTCTGCAACACTATGCGTGAAACTGCAAAGTAAAGTAACTGACAGTAAAGCAGTAACTGAACCTGCCTTTATTTCTATGCTATTTATCTATTGAACCAGTTTCCACAAATCTGGCTTGACAATCTGATATCCATAACATTGTGTTAAAAATTATTTATTACCAGAGAGCTTCTCTAAAATATCATCAATTTAATCTGCACACAATTTCAATGTCTGCAGTAAAATTATCTATTTTCCAACTATACGAAATCCTTAACTAAGACTGAAAGATATAAAAACACCTGCAGTGTGACAATTTTGTACCCAGCCGAAGTTGAACCATCTGACTAAAGTAATAAAAAAAAATCTACTGTGTTCTTCAAATCATCAACAAATCAAAGGCTGTATTTCTTCCATCACAGTAAGTCAGTAATCATAAAACATAAGACATATTCTCCACTTTGATGACGACTACACTATAAACAAGGCTAGACACACGGGTATCATCCAAATTCATAGCAATGAAGTGTTTGTCCTATCTTTACCAAGTGTCTAAAATCATGGACTCATAGTCACTGAAAAGCACATCTCTGACATACACAAGCAAACAACACTAAAAGATGAGTGCCTGGTCAAAGTCACCAACAATTCCACCAACTGAACACTCTAAACACACCTCTAATCAAAATTTGCAGGCTAACACAACAATCCATGCCAAAGCCAAAACTTGTAACCAGAATTGAGAGAATTCGCACTACAGATGGGCCTAGAAAGCTAGTACCTTTGCCAAATTTCTGGCTAGCTTTTTGGTCGTCGCGGCGAGCGAGTCCCTTTCCTTGGCCAGCTTCGCCTGCGCGCCAAAGGATCAGAGCACAATTACAAATCATAATTCTGCGGGAAGGATTCCGGCAAAGGGAAGGGCGGGGACGGGGGCAGGCTTACGTTCTCGTCGAGAGCGGCAGCCAGGCGCGCGTCGGAGTCGGCGAGGCGGGCGCGGAGCTCGGCCTCGGCGCGGTCGCGGTCGGCGAGGTCACGGCGGAGGCGCGTGGCGTCAGCCTCGAGGCGGGAGACGCGGGACGCGATGGCCATGGAGGTGATCTTCCGCGCCACGTCCAGCTGCTCGTACGGGTCGGTGGGGATCACGGCCAGGATCTCGTCCGGAAGGTGGAAGTCCACGCCCGGCACAGCCGCGGCCGCGGACGCCGACGCCTCGTGCCTCGCCATCTCCGCCGCCGCCGGAGGACGAGCGGGTGCCGGGGTGACGCTGGAGGACGAGCGGGTGGCGCTGGCGGTGGTCCCCGGCGCCGGGGAAGAATAGGAGTGGAAATTAAAGTTTTTTTTTTTGAAATTTCTTTACGGGTATACGGACGCGAACATGTGGTTTGTGATGGGGATGGGTTTGCCTGGCTGTACACTGTTGGGTGTTCCTTGTCATTTTCCCACTCATTTTTTCTCTTTTTGTTGCTTTGGATTTTCTTTGTACATCCTTTTGTTCCTAACCTCCGTATTATTGTTGATGAGTTGGTAGGAGCTACACTTATTCCTTCCATGATCAAGAATGTCTAGCATCCTTTTCCTTTTCAAAAAAAAAGATAAGTGCTGGCAGCAATACTATTATGGTCTTGTTTAGTTCCTAATTTTTTTTGCAAAATGGACAATATAGCAATTTCATTTGTATTTGACAAATATTGTCCGATCATGATCTAAATAGGCTCAAAAGATTCGTCTCGCAAATTACAGACAAACTATATAGTTAGTTATTATTTTTTATCTATATTTAATGTCTCTATGCATGTGCCGTAAGATTTGATGCGACGGAGAATTCGAAAATTTTTGTAATTTTTTTGAAACTAAACAAGGCTTATATTGAAAAAAGGAAATACAAGCAAAGCAGTACGGAATACAACGCAAAGCTGTATTTGTAATAATTTTTTAAAAAATACTTGTATAGCTACTAGATCCTCTTCTGTTTTTTATAGGCACCCCTTGAACTAAAAACCACATATTTGAGTACAGAGAATATCTTATTTATTCTCCTACCAACGTACATATCAACATATCAACATGCTGATGTAGGCCTGTTTGATTTCCTTGCTAAAATTTAGCTGGTTAAATTCTAATTAATTTAGTAGCTAAACTTTCAACACACACAAACTAAAAAAAGCTAAAATAATTTAGTCCTATTAGTCATCTAAGAGTAGCTAAAATAATTTTAGCCAACTAAAATTTAGCAAGAGAAACCAAACAGGGCCTGAATATATGTGATGCGTTTTGGTGACTAAGGCCCTGTTGCCCCTTGCTAAATTTTTATCGGCTAAAATTGTTTAGCTACTTTTGGATAAATAGTGAGACTAAACTATTTCAGCTTATTTTTAGTTAGTGTGTTTGAAATTTTAGTTACTAAAGTGACTACAATGAAACCAAACCATAAGTAGTTTCGTATAAAACTCGTACTTATTATTTTCTTCAACATTCGAATGTCTTGAAAGAAAGAAAGAAAAAGAAGAAAAGATGTGCAAAGGTGGAGCAACTGTGAGTGACAGTAGCACTCTCACGGAGTGGACTGTCCATCTTCTACTGGGCCGGCCTAGCAGCGATCACTGTGAGTGAGGAGTGAATGGCACTCTGTCACGGAGTAACGGGCCAGGCCCAATTCGCGTCGCGCGGCCAGCAAAGTGCGCAGTGAGACAGTTTGGGGGCATTAGCAGTTTTAGTACCACCTCACTACTCTAGCTCAGCTGTAGTCCAAGTGAGAAGCATAAAAGAAGGGCCAGGGCAGCCTTGACAAGGCACGCAGCTGCGCGGTGCACACAAAGCGAACTATTCTTTCGCCTTTTACTAAAGAATACCGTGTGTGCGCCGCAAATAGCAGCATACGCTAATTTTTGGAGGGGATTCTCCTTTTTGGAGGGCCCCACAAATCAAATCAAAGTTGTCTTCAAAAAATTGAAATAAAATTTTTAAAGTCAATTAAAATTTTAAAAAATAAAAAATAAGAATGCAAGTTCTTTCGTGGGAATTCTCTATTTTTGGATGGCCTGCACAATTCAAATTAAAGTTGTTTTTCAAAAATAATAAACAATTTCGAATGGTTAAATTAAATTAAAAAATACATTCTTTTGCGGGGACGCAGGATGGAGTAGGTCAGGTCACGCCAGGACTGTGTGACACTGACTGTATACAAAGCCATGCTGCCACAGCTTATGCAAGCTGAGAAGCTCATCCTCCCCTATACGTATTTGATAAAATGCAAAAGCGTGAACCACAATACTCTTACTCATATCTATGGCTCATGAAGGCAACAAACAAGCTCCAATCCCTATTTCCTGCCTCTTTCATTTTACTGCAACTATTATAGAAGATCATCCCAATACAATTTCTTTAGGCCTGTATATTACCTTCAAGAAATTGAAAATGATGAGCATAGCTTGCAGTTCAATTGCTTTCCTTGAGCTATAATATAATATCCATAAATAATTTTGTAGTGGTGCAATCTAGAGCTCTTTCTCTCTGCCCAATTTATTCAACAAGGCAAAAATTTATAGTCAATAAAAGTCACTACAATTTAGCTAAGTTCATTCACTTTATTCATCTTGACCTCTGTAACATGACCCTAACCTTTTGTGTCATACAGTTTTTGGAGAGATTAACAATCCTGATGTATTTTATTGTCTAGAGAAAAACATTATAACTTGAACTCTGGACTACTTATGGTTTTTTTTATAAAGACTACTTTTTTTTTGGAACATATAACAATGGACTACTTATGGTTGGTTCTTGCATGAGGAATAACTGTACTGTGTGCTGAGTGGCATAAACAGGACACAAAAGAGCATACTCCATGTAAGTTGCTGTATGGAGCTGAATTTTAAATGACGTTTACACATCTCCTGGTAGGACCTTGTTTTGATGTTTCTCATCACAAGTTATTCTGAAAAGTACTTTAAAAGATATGGATATGATCGAAGATCTGCTGGTAGGACCTTTTGCTGGATGGTAAATAATATACATAGATTATCGCTGTGCAAGCATCTCAACTATTTAGCTGGTGCATCTCTTCGTGGTCAAATTTGAGCATCTCGTTAGATCTCCTGATGGGATTGTGCTGGTGTACACTGGCCCAATCTAGTGGAGGCGCAGCAACGCCACGCTCCTGTTTTCTAGTTGTTGACAGTAGAACCTTTGTACATCTCAAATATTCCGAACTAAACACTCAAACAGGCCATTTGATTTCATTCAAAACTGACGATTTACACTAGGGGGGAAAACAGAGCCACAAGCAAACGGAACCAATGGCACAAAATCAGAGGTGATCTCAGTTGTTTTTGCCGTCTCTGTTATCCCCTCCGGTTACCTCAGATTCCTCATCACTACAGGCTCCTGCTGCATCATCAGCCTGCAATTCTGATGCTGTCGAGATGGAACCCTGCAACATGCGCGATAAACGGCAATCAGAAGTCAGGGCATTTCAGCTACAAAATGAAGCAGTCCATTTTTCTCAACAGATAGAATCCCGGAGATTTCCCAGCTACTGTGTCTTGTATAAGCAAAATAAAATGAGATTCAAGAAGATGAATAAGCATTTACCGTCGAACCGGAATGAGCAATAGTGGCTCCCCTTCGCTTCCTCTCTTCCTTGGATCTCAGTGATTCCACCGGCGTGTACACCTGCCAGCCACCATGACGTCGTCTAATAAATTACCAAAATTGATAGCAAAATCAGCGATCCGTCGCAGACACAGAACGCCACGGCGGGCGGACTTTTTACCTCAGGCATCCCGATGAGGCGCATGAGCTCCGAGACGAGCCTCCGCTGATCCTCCGCGCGGCGCTCCCACTCCACCGCCGCTCGCTCCATCACCTCGGCGCGGCTCTCCATCTCCCGCTCCGTCTGCTCCCGCGCCGCGCGGAGCCGCGCGCGCCGCTCCCGAGCCTTCTCGAGCTCCTCCGCCAGCGACACTTCTGCCACCCCCGCAGCCGCAACAGACACGCCGCACTGGGCCGGGAACAGCGGCAGTGAAGGCAAAGCCGCCGCCGCCGCCGCCGGCGGCCCCGGCCTCGTCCCCGCCCCCGCCTTTGGATGAGCTCTGGGCGTTGGCGCAGCGGTCTTCTTCCCGACTACTACCGTGGACGCCGCCACGTTGGTGTCCCGCGGTTGTAGCGGCCGCCTGACCGCGGCGCTGGCAGCTACGGCCAGGCCGCCGCATTTCGCCTCCATCCCCATCAGCCTTAGCCTTCGAATGAATCTCAATTGGGAATGATTTGAGTGATTGGTAAGGAAGGAAGGAAGGAGGTGTCGTTGATGACGAGTTTATTTGTTGGGATCTGGTGGACTGCGGGATTCGAATTTGAAGGGAGGTAGGAGAGGAGAGCGATGGGGTGAAATTGAAATAAACTGTCTAACGGCTAGTAACTTTGTCAGTGGAGTGGGAAATGGACGGTCTTCCAACATGGTTTACGGGATAGGCGGGTCTCACAGTCACAGCAGTGCGGGTGCGGTGCTGCCGTGCCGGTGTTGGTGATGAGCTGATGACCAACTTTCGCTTGAATTTGGAGGCTTTTGACGAAATGTTCCGGTGGGTTGGGCCGCTTTCGGGTTTGAACTGAATATCTTCCAAAGGTTAAAGAAAAAAAGAGTAGAGGAGCTCGTGATTAATTTGGAGATTGAGTAGAACTGGAGTATACACACGACGGTGTGGTTTTAGTTTTTTATTTAAGCATGAACTGTTTGGTTTCCCTTGCTAAATTTTAGCTAGCTAGCTACCCTTGGATGACTAATGAGACTAAACTATTTTAACTCATTTTAGTCAATGTGTTTGGAACTTTTTAGCAAGGGGAACCAAACAGGGCCTTAATGTCCAGAGTTTGGTGTAAATTTTGCCATACGTCTATTGGCTGGAGGGTATGTTCAGTAGAGTTTGCAATTCAAAACTTTATAATACCGGTCCAGAGTTTGGTGTAAAAATTTGCCATACGTCTGTTGGCTGGCTTTTTGGTCACTGCATATGTACACAAATTGGTATTCTGCCACACGTTGCGCTGAAAAATGTGACAGAATACATGATTTGAAACTGATGAAAGTATTTTTGCATAATAACCACATGGTTCATATAAAAATAGGTTCATATAATCGATGACATGAATGTGCAGGTTAGGTACACAGGTTCAACCTTTCGACGTGATCATGAGACTGATCCTAAATTGAACTAGACTACTAGAGTGTTAGCTTTGGATCTTTGTACACTGTTTACTTTGCCATCATATCCATCCCCATTGCTTCATACAATTGCTCTCCTTGGACTTGAGAGCCATTGTGAGACAGCTTTGGACAAATCAGGAACCTGCACCACAAAGCAGAGTAAATATATGTACTGTTACTTAAAATTTGTATGACTGAAGAAAAATGCGGACTACCTGAGCTTATTTCTGATTCAAGCAAATATCAACCAATATATAGCTGTTCATTCCAAACAACTCAACTAAAGATGAATAATTGGCACCCTGGTCATTGGGGGATCCTGTTAGACTATACACAGACCACACTCTGAATCTATTGCCAACCCTGTTCACTTTACAGACCGCACACCAACAGTTCTGACTTTAAACTTGTACTGTGGCAGCTCATCTTCTTCTTCATCGTCGTCATCTTCACTTGAATCGTCTTCAACTTTGTCCCATTTTGAGTAATCAAGCCCTGAATGGCCCTTTGGTTTTGGGATGGCCTCCCAACCCTGGGGTTTTGAAGGCAGAGCGGATGGAACCTCAACCTTTTGAGGTTCAGTTGCAGGTTTTCTATTGAGAATCGGTCCATTTGAAGGTTTGTTCTCGAGAACAGGTTCAGTTGCAGGTTGGTTAGGCTTCGTGATAGAATTCTCAGTCTTCTGAACTTTTGGAGGAAGTTCTTCCTTTTCTTCTTCGAGACAAAGAGACTCCTCTTCACACTCAGGAATTGGGGCTAGTGACTTCAAAACAGTACAGCAGATGGGCAATAAAATAGGTCAGCTAAGAACACGAGGCACAATTAGGTGAGGATGTCAGGGAGGTTAACAAAGGGAGCAAAAACTGAAAACATACTAGCTGTGTCTTCAATCGTGCCTGCAGGTTCCGATATACTTCAGATGACGGATTTATCTCAATGAGCCTGTTGACATCAAATAGAGCTGACTGATAATCTTTCAGAGTAACGAGAGTCTGGGCACGTAACATCAGAGCTCCGGCATGCTCCGTATCCAACTCAAGGACAGATGTACACTCTCGTGCTGCCTGTACCAGATATCACAAATGGAGAATTTAGTGTTAGAAACAAAAATGATAATATAGAAAAGGGAACCAATAAATGATGCCATGATGCCTGCAGTACCATACGATTCCAGAGGAATGCAGACTGCTATTTTCACGGTCAATATAAATAATAACTATGGCCCTTTACTAGCTTTCATTGTCGATCATCCATTAAGCATTTGGCCGTCCCTCAAATTTCAGGTGCCCAAATCAAGGGAATCATTTGAGTAGGGCCACTCATAAATTTCAGGTATCCAAGTCTTTTTTTTTCGATACCATGCCTAGCCTGTTTTCTAGTACTTTTGCTATTTTTGGTAAGGCAACAGCAAGCAAAACATAAGCACTGCATCTTCTCAAGTCGATTCCAATCAATCTAATGGATTCAGTTGCGTCTTAGAACACAAATTTTACCAGCAACTGAGATAAATGTGGAGAGATCACCATAATAAGCAAAAGCTAGACTGAAGATTTGAGGAGTTTGGACATAACAAATTAACAGGAGTACTCAATTAACAGTATCACTACCTGCACACAAATGCCTAGTGTCACAAGTTCCCCTTGCCATCCACAGTCAAAATTGAGCATTCATATTGTTCCTTAAAGAATGGAACTCATCCACAGTCCAAATATGACGACCAGAAAACACAATCTATCTATATGAGACCAAAATCGCAGGAGCCCTGAATCCGGAACCAAACAGGACACCTGTATGGCTGAAAAAAAAAATCGACCCTTTGTACCAAAACTGACACTTGGAAGCGCCAGAGGAGCGCCCCTCCCCCGCAGTCACCACCGAGGCGAAGTCAAATCAAAAGCAACGACGCAATCCGCCAAGGAAAGCAACCGGAACGCAGAGCAGGGGGAGCCAGGAGCAGGTACCTTGTGGAAATCGTGGAGCTTGAGGTAGCAGGCGGCACGGTTGCTGTGGAGCGCGATGCGCTGCGCGGGGCCCCGCGCCGCCGCCAGCGCGGCGGAGTAGAGCTCCAGCGCCTCCCGGTGGCGGCCGCCCCGGTAGAGCCCGTGCGCCTTCTCCACCGCCTCCGCGCCCGCTGCAGCCCCCGCCATCGCCCGCGCGAAGGACACGGGGACGAATGAATCGGAGATGGGATTTGGAATCCGGGGGGGATAATCACGAGGGGAGGAGGAGTGAGACGAGAACGAGACGACGACGGAGCGGAGGGCCGGAGGGGAGATTTTGAATGGGGACGGTCGGGGTGGATGCCTCGGGACAGTTGCGGGTTGTTGGGTTTTGCTGCCCGCCGCGACCGCGCGAGGAACACGGCTCCAGGCTCACCTGGGCCTGGGGGTTACCTGTTGGCTATAGCAATTGACGGATTTGGCGCCCCCCCCCCCCCCCCCCCCCCCTCCCCCTCTCTCTCCTCCATCTCATCTATCTTCTTATTTACTTTTTTTTTTTCAAGTAGTTATGTTGTTATACACTTGATCTGTAAGTTGTTCGT
>Ga0182004_10001971_pt1 | contig 15655 bp, 11 predicted proteins | sample Sormic07211540_1_FD_120479 | JGI IMG/M metagenome (GOLD analysis project Ga0182004, IMG submission 120479) | Endophyte microbial communities from Sorghum bicolor roots, Mead, Nebraska, USA - 072115-40_1 MetaG | ecosystem: Host-associated > Plants > Roots > Unclassified | place: USA: Nebraska...
ACTGTCCCTAGGAATTTTCCATGAAGTCCGAGCTCATGTTTTCTTTTTTCTCTGGAATGAAGTTATAGGATTCTATTCCTTTGGAACACTTTCTTTGTTTTTGCCAAGCACCGAAGGGCAGGAAAGGAAAATTTCCTACGACATTCCTATCCTCCAAAATTCCTTTGTTTCACGAAAGATGAGCAACGGGTTGGCCCGGTCCGACCCAGCATGGGCCCGTGCTAGGCACGGCCCGATAGAGCACGAGCTCGTATGGCCTGCGTGCCACCGAGCCATGCCATGCCTCCACAGGCCACCGTGCCTGCCTGACGGTCCAGGTACGGCATGTGGGACGATTTTCGAGTCGGGCCAGCCCGAAAAGCACGAGGCCTGATAGTGCTTCGGGCCGGCTCATGGTCCGTTATAAAAAACACCAAATTTAATACAAAAATCAACAAAACATAAGTAAATCACATTCAAAGACATTGATACTTCACAATTCACATAATACAATATACCACAGATCATATTTCACTTGCCAAAAGTCACAAGTTTCACAAGTCATAGAACTTGATACTTCAAGTTTCATAAGTTCCCTAATACCGGGCCGACACCGTGCCTGCTGTTAAAAGCAGGCCGGGCCGTGCCGCCTAGCGGACCGAGGAGTCGGCCGAAGCACGACACACTATGTGCTTCGGGGCGGCATGGGCATGGGTAGGATCTGGCCATGCCGTGCTCGGGCGGAGCCAAATCACCGTGCCTTGGGCCATGCCTTTGGCCCGCGGGCTGCATGCTCAACTTTAGTTTCACCTGCAATCTAAAGGGCTCCAAAAATGGTTGTTTCTCATGTAGTACTAATATAATAAATGCGGTAAAGACGTAAAGTATATCCACGGTATAAATGGTCTATTGGTTTCTATGAGGCCATACAAGATACTAACATATACAAGATATTGTTCAATCACGAAATAACAGTTAGAATAAAGGGTAGATCTATATATTTCAAGCTGATGCATATCTTGATTGAGAAGATCATATATATCAAGAGTAAAATCATGTATGTATTATCATATGCCAAATGAAAGAAAATTTGGAAGATGCTTACATGCCACGCTGTGGCTAAGACATACTTAGACTAAGGTATTTTTATGACTTTTAGATGCACTAGTATAAACCGCGCGCCCTTGCGCGCGAGCACAAGCAAGTACCTTTAGGTTTATACAGGTAAGATACACATGTTATATAGAGTGTGTATTCATAAATACAGGCAATTTTGTCTGGTTGTAGAAGATATATGTTAACCTATGGGCTCAAAAGCATCTAACCGTTACATAAACATACAAAGTGCAGGGTATATGAACTACAGATAGTGTGTACCACTTGGAGAATCCAAAAGTTGAGTACATATATGATACCAACACCTACATTTACTGATGCAGCAGGGTATAAAGCACAATATCTGGTGGGTATGTAAGCATACATATTTACAGTCGTGGAGCTCATCATACAACAACTTTTGGTAAAGTGAGACATCTTACATACGCATACATTCCACAGTTCACGAGACTAAGATAGAATCCAATAGTTCCTCCACATGAATTTGGTGTGCACATCTCTCTATGCCTGTGACAAAAAAGACACAATTAAGGACAACCTGTAGAATTAAGAGTACCAATACAACTAAATTTATTTGACATCTCTGATCTTGAACGAAAGTAGATAAGTAGTATTTTTCTTATTAGAACATTATATGTTGAATGGTTATGTGAAAATAAATCTATGTTCGTGTGTGTTCCCTAAACTCATAACACCTAGTTATGACAAAATATAATAATTTGAGCCACTAATATATCCGCGAATTTACTTGTGCAATCCTACGTCAAATAGGAATAGGAAAAAAAATAAAATAGCACCAGTTATGATGAAATAGACATTAATTAGATAAGCTATTGTAAAGTATAAAAAAATATGAACCTATAGGAGGTTAAGGTCAGTGTCATAGGGATAATCAAATGCTGCAAGTTGACAGTAATTTGTGTATGACATACATTTGCTTGAAATCATACATATGAATCTACAAGGGATTTCTATGTCATCACACATGTGTATGTTTAGAGCTACAACTATTAAGATTTTCTATTTTTTTCATAGGAGATCAATCTAGAAATAGCTAACAATTAAAAAGAAGGGTAAAATGATATTAGTAAGGGACTAAGGAATTTAGCGGAACCAGTTAAGTAAAGCCTAAGGTGTGATCACACAATGGGTGGAGGAAGAGGATATGTACCTTGGGCAATAAGCCCTACAAAAGTTGATGATGATGCCATTTGATTGGAGCGCGGTCCTCAGCAAGTAGTTGCTGCTGCTCTTGGAATTTAATCAGGGGATGTAACAAAGTGTATGGTGAGATGTACTACGCGTAGTGTACGAAGAAGAAATCGGTGAATATGAGAATAGCTGTTAGTCACATAGTAGTTTCCAGGTAAGTAGCAACTGGTAAATGTAGTGCTTGACATGTATGAAAAATATATATAAGAATTGTTCTTGACAGGTATGTACTTATTCATTCAGCACAAATTTTTTAAGGACATAGATCGGTTGCTTTTGAAGCATGCGTCTCTATAATGGTCATGGAACATCCACATAAGCACTCAGATAGTTCACTGGTTCTGAGCTAAGGTGAACAGATGAGGGGTCAGACTGTCCAAAGTGGATTCAAGTTTTGCAGAACCGCCTACCTAGCACACAAGGGTCATCATAGGAATGTTTATACCAAAATGAGCAAGGGATATGCACAGAGAAAATATAGTATCTTTTGTAGAGCGACTAAATTTCTATATTGTTGCTCAAATTGTCAAATGATCTATTGCTTATTACTCTGAAACTTCAATTTATATGAAAGAAACGATGCCTATGCGTGCTGCAAGCAGTGTGGTACAGCCATCAGTAACAGCAAAAGAAGGCACATTATAACATTTTATTCTACAATCAGGAAGTAATTAGGAATTGAGACTATTGCAGAAGAACCATAAATTAAACTGAGGAACACATTACTTAAAAAAGGGAACATTAGGGCCACATACGTCATCACATAATCATCTATGCGAAGTTGTTGATCAGGAAGCACACTTTTGAGTGTCCATTGTTATATTTACAAGATTCATATTATAGCAGAGGCATAATTTTCAAAACCTCTATGCTACCCCAAAGCGTACATGAAAATTTCGCATCAAAACCTCTATGGTATCCCAACATTCTTCTTTCAACAGGGGCACATATTATGATATATCAAATTTGCAAAACTATGAGCCGTATATATTAAATAAATGCAGTGACAACAATTACTCAATCCAAGATGCTTTAAGAAGAAAAGGAAAACACACATAGAATTTTTCCCATGACTTAAATGGACTGATACTTTTTTATCCATCCAAAAATGGCAAACACCTTACTTTTGAGGATGACAGCTGTAGCTTCCCTCGTTAGGATAGTAGTTGCTTTGATTTTTTTTCTTTAATTAGCATGATCTCTCCGTCAATGCAGAGAATTATAACTCGACCATGACCTGCAACAAAGAAACTGTAACAAAGACACATGGTGGGGTAGAACAACAGGCAAATATGATATAAAAAATAGATCCTGTTAAGCAGGTATGAGTATTCCTCGTAAGCCCAAAACACAAAGCAAAGGTCAAAGAAGAGAAGCGAAGAAGAGGGAGTAAAGAACGGGAACGAAAACAATTTGATATAGGTAAAGGTGCTCAAGAAACCAGAGCACCGAAGCATTGGAAATAAAATCCTAACACATAAGAAATGGGCAAGCCTCGTGACCTTTTTTGATACAAACACAGAGGAGGCTTCCTAAAAATATTATTAATATTTTCCTCCTCATAGCAGAAAACACAATTTAACCCAACTATTCTTTGGCTCTGTCCAGCATATTGACATAAGCATGCTCTTTTCAATTCCATATATTGAGATGAAATCAATGCCTGCCTGATGGATATCCCTGTGAAAATGGTGGGTCATGATTAGATTACGTGACATCAAAATTAATAGCATAACTTTACTTTAAAAAACAATATAGCATAAAATCTGGCAGTGCATAAATCCAACCAGGCGCAGAGGTCTGAATTGAGTACACTTGCTAATGAACTATGTGTTCCTTTTGAGAATGCAAGTACTGTAAAGGAGAAAGATTAAAAAATTACCTAGCCATTGAATAGGCAATAAATATTGACTCTCATCGGTGCCTCCAAACTACAAAAAAATAGAATAGGTAACAAGAGATGAAAAAAACAAGAGTAATTAACTAACCATTGCTTGGAGCTATTGCAACTGAGTTCCAAAAACAGCAGCATGCGTAATAATTGTACTTAAAAAAATCAAAGAATCAGGAGAATGAAAAGCGGACGGAAACAATAAAAGCGTTTGACAATATATATATTCTAAAGGTTTCTTACTGGTTTAGCCTCATGTTGTCAATAGGTATTACCTTGTTGCATCTTTTTTGATTTTTTTACTGCCATGTCCTTGACCTGTTGCTTGTAAAGCACACTTCTATTGTTCTGAAGCTATATAACAAACCCATCAGTATGAAGGAGGAAGGCACGACACTGTCTTCTCTATGGCAGTAACACTATATTTACAGTTTTTTTTTCATTCCTAGTTCATGTCTATAGGCATATGATCCATGGTAAAGGTGATAGATTTTTTAAAGCAAACCATGCAGATTTAACCGTAAAGACTTTCATTCCACCACTAAAGAATCCTCCATTATCATCCTATATTCGAAAAGCTAGAACTTGGATTTGTTTAAGCCCCAAATAACATATGGAACTGATAGAGCAACCAACCAATTTCAGAACAGTAACAAAAACTGTACCATATAGCTACAATATATCCCTTCCATGTATATTGGCATGACTAATTCCATTAGGAAAAAATAATCTCATCATCCGCATATAATATATTAGACTTAGAATGTGAACAATGTAAATCAATCAAGTTTACCTTTGGAAAAACAATACATGGAAGAAGATAAAAGAGTTGTCCCATGGCTTCCAGCATATCGACAGGTAGAAGACGATCTGCAAATAAATATTTTTTTGAGTAATTTAGAGTTCAGATTTGAAGAACTATACACCTTTGCTGGTTGCAACTACCTCTGCAGATGAAATGCAGGTTATAAAAATGATAGTATGCATTAACCACGTCTCATATAGGCATTCCATCAAGCATATGGGATGTGAAGTCGTTCACATCTTACTGGAGAAACAAAATCGCAGCCATGAATCATAAAACTGAAACCCATATATATGCAAATTTGGAGAAATTAGAACCCTACAAGCCTCCTACTGCAGCACGCACATGCAGGGAGAAGAGGTGCGAGGGAGAGTAGGCGATGACGCACCATGTTGTACATTGCGGATGGGTGGCGGCCGAGCACAGCTAGGTGGCCATACATGGAGGCACCTGATCCGGTGATGGGCCGATGCGGGGAGGCGAAACCCTAGGTCATCGTCGTTGCCGCCGCCGCCGCCGCCGCTGCGCCGGGTGCCGGCCGGCCAAGTCGACGTGCCGCTTCAGGGGGCCCACGCCGGGGCGGCCGAGCTGGGCCTGCCTGATGCGAGCTCCACCAGGAGGCATGGAGAGGTCGCGAAAGGGAGGGACAGCGGAGGCTAGGAGGAGACGAGGAATCGAGGAAGCTAGACGAGGTGAGGATTGAAGGGGGGAGCTCGGCATGGAGGCTGAGCTGCGTGGGGTGGCGGAGGTGGAGGGGCTGGCGGCGCGCCGCCCGCAGAGGGCGCCGGCGTCTCTGGAGAGAGAGAGAGAGATCGAGGAAGAGAGAGAGGAGGGGGGGACGGTGATTTTTTTTACTGAACGCATGGCCACCATTTCACGGGAGATTTTCTGGCGACGTGGCCAGCTGCTGTCCACGAGACAATTCGGGACGACGTGGCTGAACGTGGGATTTTGGGGTGACGTAGCCAGGGGGAGCACGCAGGGTTCAACATGCGTTTGATATAGTTAATAATAATAATTAATTCAGATAAAACCGTCTATATTGATTTAGAACTAAGAATGGCTAGAATTTATTCAGGAAAAAGTCTATGTAATCCCCCAACCTATGCAGGGTGGACTACCTTAACTCTAAACTATAAAACTAAATATTTTTTTATCTTTTGAACTTTTCAAAACCAGCCAAATAACCGTCCAAGCAGTTTTGAACGGTGGTTTTGCTACAGTAAAGCAATTCTGTCTTTTTCTTTCTTTATTTATTTCGGTTGAATCTTTGAAAAATCATAATAAATCATATAAATCCAAAAAATAGAGAATCTAATTTTATTTGACTTCACATGAGTAAATCTACACAATAAACATGTTATACGGTAATCCTTTAGTGCACAATTTTTATGGTAGTTTTAGATCTATAATTTTATGTAATTAATTGGAATAATTTAGTTTTCGTAGTCCAATTATAGTGAAATTTTTGTTCGCAAAAAAATTATAGTGAAATTTTTATGACAAACTAATTATTACATACTTAAACTATAGTAAAAGTTACTCATCAAATTATATATAAAACGTGTCAGGTCATTCAATTCTATACTAGTAGAAAGTACTTCCTCCATCCTAAACTATAAGTTATTCCAAAAATATTGAAGAATCAAATGATCTCAAGTTTAACCAAATTTATATAATAAGATAATAATATTTATGGCGTCAAAGTATCATTACATTGTTCATTAATTATATTTTTATATTATATCTATCTGATGTTATAATTATAGTTTTTTCTATAATTTTGGTCAAAATTAAGATGCATTGACTTTCTAGCATTCTTATAATAATGAAGGGACTTAGAAACGACCAGAGCAACCGCGTCGTGACTGCCCCTTGGTTTTTCGATAAATAACAACTTGCTCGTTGTCTCATGACAAGACCACGACGCCACGCCTACCAAAATGCCGCATCCCAGCCGATCCCGGCCTAAACCACGTAGAACCAACGGTCCAGATCGAAGCAAAAATCCCCTTCTCGTCGTCCCCTTGGCGACGAAGCATCATCCTCCCGCGGTCTCACATGGCACGAGCTGCTTCTCCCCTAGACTAGAAAAACCGACTTAAAAAACAAAAAATAAAAACACACCCGTAAAGTAATTAAACCAAACACGCGCTTCCACCGACCGATCAGGCGACTCCCCTCCAAGAGGAAAATCCACCACCGCGGCCGGGGCCTCCCAGATCTCGCCGGAGGCAGCGGCAGCGGCGGCGGTTGGGGGGCGATGGCGCTCAACATGAAGACCCTGACGCAGGCGCTGGCGAAGGCGTCGGCGGTGATCGAGAAGACGGTGTCCACGACGGTGCAGGAGGTGACGGGCCCGCGCCCGCTGCAGGACTACGAGCTGCTGGACCAGGCCGGGTCCGGCGGGCCGGGGCTCGCGTGGCGGATCTACACGGCGCGGCCGCGGGACGGCGCCCCCTCGGCGCCCTACCCCGTCGTCTCCGTCTGGGTGCTCGACAAGCGCGCCCTCGCCGAGGCGCGGGCGCGGGCGGGGCTGTCGAAGGCGGCCGAGGACGCCTTCCTCGACCTCGTCCGCGCCGACGCGGCGCGGCTTGTGCGCTTGCGCCACCCGGGCGTGCTCCACGTCGTGCAGGCGCTCGACGAGACCAAGGCCGCCATGGCCATGGCCACTGAGCCTGTCTTCGCCTCCGTAGCCAACGCGCTAGGGTGCCTTGACAACGTCGGCAAGGTTCCCAAGGAGCTCAAGGGCATGGTACGACTTTGACATCTCGTGTTTTTGTTTAACTCTGCTTGTCTGTGTATGTTCTACCTAGCATCGACCTTAAGCAATTACTATTTACTGCTAGGAGAGCTGCAAGACTAAAGAATACAAGTTTGGTCGTGTTTTCTTACTTGTTGTTGGTACTGCATTCGAGACTGTTTAGCAAGTTAAGGCTATTAGTGTTGGTATGGGAGTGGAAAACTGGCGATTGTTTCTAGTTTTAGTTGTTCATGCCATTATTGATTAGCAAATGTCATAGAATTACAGAGGCATGATCTAAGGTGCTGTTTGGTTTATACAATGGCAACCTAACGTAAAAGGAAGGGTTCCCAAGGGGCACGGGAAATCATTAATTTACTTATTCTGTTTGGTTCACGCGAGGCCATCGAAAGGCAGTTTTCTTTCCACGCTGACGCGAGTGGGAATGCTTACCGCCTGATCGTGGGCGTAATCGGCGCTCTGCACGGCCGTATTTATTCCTGTGGCATCAGATTACATAGTGCTTGAAACAAACAATAACTTACGTGATCTGTTGGCGGTGTGAACTGATGATGCTGCAAAATGAGTCAACCAAACAGCACCTAAGAAGATATCGTTTACGTTTCTAATGCAGCATTTGTCAGTGTCACATCCAGAAAACCTGCAAAATTAGTATATTTTTTCTACTTCTAAAATTTTGCAACAAACCTTCCTTAAAAAATGGCATCCTTGTTGGACCCATGTATCAAAATTCTTATTTTTTCCTGGGAGTCTACATGATTATTTTACTTCCTAAGTTATACACCACTGATTTGTAAAAATCCTCCGAAATTATCTGACCTCACTTGTTACACTGTCCCTGCCGTTGGTGTTTCGTATGACTTTAGATAATCAGAATTGTATTCAAACATGAGATTTGACTGAGATTCTTGCGATTTTCTACTGTAAAACTTTTAGTTTACAATATGGTATCCTGTGGAGTTGGAACTTCTCTGGTCATGTAAGTGGTGATTGGTGCCTGTAGATTCTATGTTCCTTGCATTTCTGTGTATCGAGTGGTGCCTTAGTCATGACAATTGTTTGGATAGCCAAAGCATGATCACATTTTTCAATTCAGCAATTTGCTATTTTCTTTCTTGTGTTTTAGGAAATGGGGCTACTTGAGATTAAACATGGACTGCTACAAGTTGCAGAGACGTTGGATTTTCTTCATAACAATGCTCATCTTGCCCATCGAGCTATATCGCCTGAGGTTACTATTATCACCATTCTTCTGCCTTATAATTTTCTGTGTCACTTAGTTGCTGAAAAACTCACATGGTATCTAATATCTGCAAATGGATCTGCAGAATACCTAATGAGTTATCCACTATGCCAACAAACAGAGTTGTACACTAGTGTACTTTACTGATCTTACTTCTTTTACAGACAGTCTTTATAACTTCTAATGGATCTTGGAAGCTTGGTGGGTTTGGTTTTGCTCTTTCGGTTGATCAAGCCACAGGTGGTTTGACTTCGTCACAGCTATTCCATTATTCGGTTAGTAAGTAATCTACATTTAGTTTGTCATTTTGGTGGCTTTAATTTGCAGATTCTTTTACCAAATTTTGGGTACATTGACTAATCTATATTGTCCCTTTGAAGCTTGCTGTAGCAGAAAATATTCCACCAAACTTAGGCCTTGTTCAGTTTCCAAAAAATTTCAAGATTCCCCGTCACATCGAATCTTTGGACGCATGCATGAAGCATTAAATATAGATAAAAGAAATAACTAATTGCACAGTTTACCTATAATTTGCGAGATGAATCTTTTGAGCCTAGTTAGTCCATGATTGGATAATAATTACCAAATACAAACGGAAGTGCTACTGTACCTAAAGCTAAAATTTTTCCTCAACTGAACAAGGCCTTATATTGTTCAATTGATTTCTAAATTTTCATGTAGTTCTGCATGATGCATATTTTTTCTGGCATAGAGTTTGTTCTAGACATGAGCTGATCTTTTCGCATCAACTTTAAAATATAGCACTACTGTCATGTGGCGATTGCCAGCAATTGCTACTGCTGGGATTTGTAACGGCATATGCAATGTGCACCACAGACCTATGTTAGTCATTATTAGACCGCTCCATGTTTAAGTTATTAATTAATCGACAACTAAGCATATTTAGCGCTTCATTATACCCATTACTCAGTACTTGTAGTGAAATATTCTGTGATTGGTTACTTTATGATATGTTTTGTGAATCCTGCTTGTTTCTGCATTCCAATGATCTGAACTGTTGCGAATTTATCTGCTTGGTTTCTTTCTAGGACTATGATGTCGAGGATACAGCTTTGCCTCTTCAACCATCATTGAACTATACTGCACCAGAATTGGTCCGAAGTGGAGATTCTAAAGTTGGCTCTGCTTGCGACATGTTTAGCTTTGGATGTCTAGCTTACCATCTGGTTGCTCGTAGACCACTTCTGGACTGCCATAACAATGTTAAAATGGTATGTTTTAAAATATGATCGATTGCATTTACCCAATATAGATTTGTTATTTTAGCATCAATGGTCTGAACTGTATATTTTACACTTTCTCTGCTTTGGTCTTGCATGTAGACCATCTTGTTTGGCCTGTATCCACATTCTACAGCACCCTATTCTGATGTTTCCCCCTATTCTTGCAGTACATGAATGCCTTGACATATTTAACCAGTGAAGCCTTTTCTAATATTCCTTCTGATTTGGTATCGGATTTGCAAAGGATGCTATCGATGGATGCAGTATCGCGTCCCAGTGCTATGGCCTTTACAGGTGTGTGACCCCTTTCTTTCCCTCATTTAAGGGAAATCAACGGAGATTTTGTTGCCCACTCCCACTGGCCACTGTGTGTGTCGGGGTGGGGGTGGGGTGGGTGGATCATGACCACCACTGATAGCTTCATGAAATGACTTCTAAAATGCAACCTTTTTCTGCAGGTTCTTCTTTCTTCCGGGATGATACGAGGTTGCGCGCTCTTCGTTTCCTTGACCATTTGCTTGTATGTATTTGTTATTCCCCTTTAGTTTATTTTTCTGGATAAGTTCAAAGGTTCAAAGGTTGCAATCTGGTGTGCTGCTTTGCTGTCTGAAAATCACCTTTGGCTAGATTGTTGAGTTATACCTGTCAGCACAGCAGCAAGAGTCTTTTCTGCTTAACTAGAGAATGAAACAACACAATTTGGTACCTAAAAATGGTCCTAATTTTTAAGATACCATTGCTTTCAGGAGAGAGATAATATGCAGAAGACAGAGTTTTTGAAGGCATTATCAGATATGTGGAAGGATTTCGATTCCCGAGTTCTTCGATATAAAGTATGTTCAATACTGCAATCCATTCTGTCTTCTTCCGATCAATGCTACCCTCATGTATCTACTCTCTGTGAGCATGATTTTGTTATGTATCACTTCATTGAAGCTACTGAGACCTGCATATGTTAAATTAAACTGATACATCTAAGCAGATCCTGTAAGTTGCTATCAGCCTGTGGCACTCCCTGTATGGAGAGTTGGAAATAAATAAAAGAATATCTAAACCTCAACTTCTAGATCTTAAACTTGTCACAATATGAATCAATTCTCTGGTTGACCCATTCTGACATTGTGATTCTGTTTTTTCCTGTTTGTGCCTTTCAAACAGTTTTATCCAGCAAAAAGAACAGCCTTATATTTATTTGATCCATTGGTTATTTCAAAGCTAACTCACACTTTGCAACCAGGTTCTTCCTCCTCTTTGTGCTGAGTTACGCAACATGGTTATGCAGCCAATGATTTTGCCTATGGTTCTAACGATAGCAGAATCTCAGGTTATTTCTGCTGTTTCTCATCTGTATCCATTTTAATGCATCAATAGAGTTTCTATCCATTCAAAGAATATTATGGAATCCCATTTCCATGCCAGTATCTATTTTTAACGCTAGTGCTTTCCATGTAAAATATGCATATCACTGTAGTAAAGTCCTAGCTACATGTGGTTTATGTCATTCTATGTGCAAGATCCACAACTAGAATTGAATACTGTAGTCTCTTGTCTGTAGGTTTTTTGAAGCAAAATGCATTTCAGGATATGTTATTTACTGACCTTTTTGGCATGACTATTCTGAACGGTCCTTTTGGCTCTCTTACAGGATAAAGGGGATTTTGAACTCGCAACACTGCCTGCGCTTGTTCCAGTGTTTACTTCAGCATCAGGTGAAACTCTACTTTTGCTTGTGAAGCATGCAGATCTCATCATTAACAAGGTAATCAGGGTTACTTGTGAAACATCGATAAATTATATTATTCCTTTGTGTCTATGTGACTAAATGAAATGGTGCCCTTAGTCCACAAAGAATTGTTATTAACATGTAGTTTAATTAGTAGTTTTTTTGCATGATGATGCTTTGTAACCAGGATATTTCATTTGTGCAGGCCACACAGGAACATTTGATATCACATGTTCTTCCAATGCTGGTCCGAGCTTATGATGACAATGATCCCCGGTTACAGGAAGAAGTTCTGCGTCGAACAGTACCACTGTCTCGTCAACTTGACACCAAGGTTACTGTTTTTCTATACTAAAGAATGAAGATTAATCATTTGATTAACCAGTACAAAAACGATAACCCTTTTTTTAAGACTGTTTGAACTCATTTGACCAATGGGTTACAGTGTATGTGCAAGGCTTGCATGTATTGTGTTCATGTAATATATACATTTTTTTCTTGTGCAGCTAGTCCAACAGGCTGTGCTTCCTCGTGTACATGGATTAGCTCTAAAGACAACAGTTGCTGCGGTATGCACAGTATATACTTTAGTCTATTATATTTGGCAATGTACTTATTATTTGTAATCATATGAACACACATTAAAGAATACCGTGAACTTTTATAAAACAGAAGAGAAGTTTAGTAATGCTGCATAATAGGTGTTTATTGAAGTAGTTGTGCTTTACATTTTGTTTTTTCTCAAGTAATATTAGCAATGTGTAGTTTACTAGTTTTACCAATGTATAGTGATGTTTCAGTTGACCTTAATTGTAATTAATTCTTGTTGAACAAGATTGACATTTTAGAATTCCATTGTTGCATTGCTCTCTCTATCTCTCACATTTTCTCTATCTACTAATTGTTTTGTGAATATTTGCTGCTTTTTCTTATGTAGTGCTGTACTTGTGCGCTCCTGCCTCACTGTTAGGAATACATCATTCTGTACTTTGTACTGTAACTTATGTTGCTTTCTAATGTTCTTAACTGTTCATGCAATATAGGTGCGTGTGAATGCGTTGCGCTGTTTAGGAGATCTTGTGCCATCCCTGGACAAAGAAGGTATACTGGGCACCTTGGAGACTATTCGGCGTTGCACTGCTGTTGACCATACTGCGCCAACTCTTATGTGCACACTTGGTGTTGCTAATGCAATCTATAAACAAGTTAGTTCTTGTCTTCTTGGCATGTTCTTTTTACTATAGCTGAATTATGAGCGTTTTTTTCCCATGCCATGATTTACCTCAGTAATACTCAATTTACTCTCTTGTCATTGATCCAGTGCGGTGTTGAGTTTGCTGCGGAATACGTGATTCCTCTCATCTTCCCATTGCTCACAGCACATCAACTGAATGTACAGCAATTTGCCAAGTATATGCTATTTGTCAAGGACATTACAAGGTATCATTATCCTGCATTGCTCTCCACGTATCCATCAATATGTCAACTAAACTACTACCTATTTCTACAGCAAGATTGAAGAGAAGCGTGGTGTGACAGTTACAGATAATGGGAACACAGAGGTAAAAGCATCGCCTTCATTGGCAAATGGGATCCATTCTGAACCTATGTCAGGACAAATACCAGCTGCAAAGAGCAGCCCTGCATGGGATGAAGACTGGGGTCCTAAGAAAACTAGTGTTCCATCTCTCTCAGCTGATTCTAGTGCACAAACAAAGCAACCCTCAGTAGACCCTTTTGACTTCAGTACTCAAACAAAGCAACCCACAGCACTCCCCTTTGATTTGAGCACCCGAGCAAAGCAGCCATCATTAGTTTCTCAGGTTACAGCAGCTACAATCCCACCTGCGCAACCACAACCATCACTACAATCTCTTGTGCCCAGCTCAGGTCCTCAAACTTCTGGCTCATGTGTTCCTGTTGACGTTGAGTGGCCTCCTCGAAGAACGTCGTCATCCGACTTCAATGCGCCCTTGTCTATTAGCAAGGAGAATGATTCTGGAAGGCTGTCTAGCGATGGACTTGATGATATTGATCCTTTTGCTGATTGGCCCCCAAAACCTAGCAATGTTACTAGCATTTCAGCAACCGAGCATCGACCTAGCATAAATCAAAATATTTCTGGATTTAGCTCAGGTAACATAGGGTTTGGTGGCAGCGGGAATTCTATAGGGCAAACAAAAAGCAACCAAATGAGCTGGTCAAACACGTCTAATCTAATGGGCATGAACTCAACTGGCAGCTATTTGAATCAGGGCAGTGCAGCTCTAGGTTTTGGAAATTCAATTGGAGGATTGAGCACAGGTCTCTCCAATCCAAGTAGTTCTGGTACAGGCCTGAGCATGATGCAACCAAAATCTGATTTTGGATCACTGTCCATGTCGGCCAACAATGCCGCACATGGCCCACCCAGACTTGCCCCTCCTCCATCCACTTCAGTTGGAAGAGGGCGTGGTAGAAATCAGGGACAGTCAGCACTCTCTCGAGCATCAAGGCCGCCTCATTCCAACTCGTCATCAGGACAACAACCTATCCTGGATTTACTTTAGTAAGAGAGGCTCGCTGCTGTTCTTCCTGTTCCGATTGTCAATGTGTACATCTTCAAACCTTTGTAAGGTGAGCGTCATACTGTTCTTTTGGACATGCATGTGGCGAAATATTTTTTTTGTTCATTTTGAAGCTGGATGGTCCTGGTTTATAGTCTGAAGGAATTCTACTTTTGGGAAATCGGGATCTTGCAGAGGTTACCTTTTCTCATGCTTCCATGTTTAGGGTTTTGATTTGGGCATTGAGGCCATCTTCACATTGTTGACAGAAGAAATGTTGTTGTGTATAGTTCTGTCCAAACTCGGCTGTAGCTTGTAGAGTTGATGAATATAGTTGACATGTTTATCTGGGCTGTGAAGTTTTGAATGTTTACATTGTACAACAATGTTTAATGGGCCTTATAGGTGCACCTTGCTCATGTACTCTATGCTCCCCCCCCAACATCATGTAATTCATCAGTCAAGGCCCGTGTTGTGTACGTAGTCTGTTGAATTAAGGCCTATGGGCAATTCCGCTTCTATGTTGTTTGGAGAAACCGTTGCTGGTACAAGCACATCTGTTATGAATGATATCCCACAACTGTGTAAAGTCGATCTTTATGTTTTGCCTTTTCCCTTTACCATGTCTAGCTGGTTAAACAAACTTGGTCCCAGTTGTCTTTATCCGGCCTGATATATTTGGTATTGCAGATAATAAAATCCATATGTATCCCTATCCTTGGTTGGACTCTTGTGTCCAAATCTCTGTTGTTTACCTTGTACAGAGCTGGGGTAAACTGCAGTGGTGTTATGACCCGTGCATGAGCTGGACAACATCGATCGACCATTTTGAATTCGCGACAGTCCTACAGCCCTGTGTGTACCACTAGCTCGCATGCAGGGTTAAATGAATGGAGGATGCATTTCTGGCTGGATGGCGCATGCATAGCAGGAATATTTGCAGTTGATGAGCGCCAGGAGATCAGTGGCTCAGGGAAAATTGAATGGCGACCTGGACTTCACTCACCGGAGTACGTATACGACGTATCCTCAGACGAAGTCAGAAGCGTGCAGGTAGTGTCTCTGTTTTGTCTACCCTTCTCTCATCAACATGGGATGGCCATGCATGCATGCATATATGCTCTTAATTAGA
>Ga0182004_10001972_pt1 | contig 15654 bp, 20 predicted proteins | sample Sormic07211540_1_FD_120479 | JGI IMG/M metagenome (GOLD analysis project Ga0182004, IMG submission 120479) | Endophyte microbial communities from Sorghum bicolor roots, Mead, Nebraska, USA - 072115-40_1 MetaG | ecosystem: Host-associated > Plants > Roots > Unclassified | place: USA: Nebraska...
CAAAGCTATTTGGTGGTCATAGAAGCTGTTTAGTGACCCACCTTCTGTGACGACATACACTTTGTCACTGCAGGCAAACTATGACAGGAAACAGGCTGTTATCGTCATAATCTAATTGTCACAAAAGCCCAGAAAAAACCATCCAACTTCTTGTAGTTAATTTCTACACGAACATGGTGTTGTTGTGGCTCAATGACGTGGAAGCCTAGTCTAGGGCCGTCTTAGTCTAGCTATTGTTTAGGTCAGTCTCAATGCATAGTTTCATAACACAGTTACCAAGACTATAAACTAGGTAACCGAGCCACATGAGTTTTATGGAGATGAAACTCCTCTCTCATCTAATGAAACTACTTCATTTAATGACCCTGTCAAGTCAGCAATTTTGCTTATGTGGTACCCTATTTAATACGCATGACACTCTCATGAAACATGTATTGAGACTAACCTTAGTGCAGTGACATGGTAATGGCTGGACATGTCAAACCCCTTGGAGGCAACGCCCATGTTCTAGTCCGTCAACGGCAATACAAGCTCGCCAACTCTAATTGATGACGATAATGCCTAGGACCCGGAAGTGGCTCATGGTGTGAAAACTTGTTCAGGAGGTTTGCACCATCTAGGACACCTACGTTGGCGGCCGAAATGGAGGGAGGAAAGAGATCTTCTACCGCCCCCCCTTCCCCTCTTCGAATTGATCAGATGGTTATTCTAATAGCTGTGGTGTCCCACATTGTTAGCTCTTTTATGGTCAATGATGGACATCAAATCATCTCCAGCGCTACTACTTGCAGCACAATGGCCTTACGTATTCTCTATGGTTAGCAAATGAAAATGATCGATCTCTAGATTGGTATTGTGGGGATGTTTGGGACTGCTTTGCTCTATGTTTTTTAGCCTTGTTCTATCTTTTAACCAAACGATTTTAGCTTCATGGACTCTGTTTGAGGAAAAAATATGAAGTTGTGATAGCACCTAAAAGAGTGCTCCACACACTTCATGTTTTTATAGACCTGCTCCACAGTAGAGTTTATGGAGCAGAGTTTATGGATCAATTCCAAACAAACCTGAGGGAAGTATGGATCCACTTGTCCTGTTGTATTCAATTCTGTTATGCCCCATTCCGTTATGTCAAATCCAAATGACTAGAGGATTGGTGGCTGAATGCCCAAATAGATAGGAACGGTTTTGATTCTCTGTCATCTTGGCAACATGTTCTCGTTGGAAGTAACAGAATGCTCATGTTAAACGGCATGCCAACCTTACCAACAATAGTATCTAACCTGAGTACCTGAATTGATTCAGAGGTTGCAAGGGTGGTTAGGCAGCTAGAAGGTTCTAATGGTTTTAGCATATATTGGTGCTAGGCATGTTCTTTATTTTAGCCACTCCAGGTTGACGTTGTATTCTTAACCTAAATACGTGCTCACAAAAACACACTTTGGTTGCAACCATTAACGTGCTGATGTGCATATAGAGCACACATAAGATCCATCTTTAAAATCATAGTAAATTTTATGGAACTAATATACTATATATTGGCATGTATTAGAGAACTACAGCTATTTTGACATTGGGTACCACATAACTAAAACTATACTATTCTCATAGTATCAATCAAGTATCAAAAGAGTTGTATTTTCATGGTACCAAATGGGAAAATAATTGTACTTCTATGATACATGTCAAAATAGTTATAATTTTGTAGTTTTTATGCCAAAATAGTTGTACTTCTCTGAAATTTGGCTGCATTTTTTCCTATCCCGCGGGATTTGCTTAACTGTTGACCAACCCTCCCCCTCACTGAACAGAGCATCAAGAGAGGGGAATTCTTGGGCAAGCCAGCAGAAAATTTCTAAACCTAATGTCAAAGGACGCCATTCAGCTTCGACTTTAGGGTATTCTAGTCAATAAATATTAATAGTGACACAAGCTAAGATAGATTGGATGCATGATTCAAAAGCTAAGGTAAAAATTCCCGCCCATTCTGATAACTCAACAATCCAGCCCTGCAGCTAACTGTCGAAATGACTGAACCTTCATTCCGATCCAGCACCAGAGCCCTGCTGAGCGGCTGCACCACGGTAAGCTGCAGACTCTTCTGCATAGCGTTGCTTGTCGACTTGGGACTGCTCCACATATGGCTGCCTCTCCTCAGCTACAAAATTTGAAAGGTGGAAATGGTTAGAATGGATGCTCTCCACGTATGTCTTGGTTGTTTTTGTAAAAAAAATGATCACCAACAGGAAGAATCTATGTAGAAAACATTGGAGTTTTAAATAGTATGTGTCATAGAGCTGGACTGGTAACCTGTCATCTTTTGCCACCTTTCTCCGAGCTTCTTTGCAATCTCTGTGGTAGCCAGTTCAGGATTGCTGCTCTTGATATTCTGCAATGGGGAAGTGTCTGTTAATTTTTTGACATGTACGCCTATTGTTTGTTTCATTTGCAAAATCCTAAGCTAAATGCCTCATCAAGATAATAAAAACGTGCTCTTCATTGCAACCTAGTGTGTTTTGCATACAGTAGAGTTGAAAAAATAGCAGAGATATAACCAAATGGAAAGTGAAGTTCTAGGACCCCTTGTGTTCTGAAAGAAACATAAATCAGGGGCTGGATAAATGAGAGGTTGAAAGTTTCTCCAACTAATTACAGGGGCGAAGCCAGTGACAAAATAACCCTGGTGCATAGCTCAAATGACATATATAATTGTCTTAAATTATATGGTAAATTTGAAGCTGTTTAGTGGTAAAACATTTTTTTTACCCTGGTGCCTTGGCACTCAGCAAGCTGAACCTGGCGTCGCCCCTGACTAATTATATTCAGTTTTCTCAATATTGCGGCCTTCTGAAATTTAGGGTTATAAGTAACTTACAGCTCGCTCAGCCTTTGAGAAGTACATGAATGGGGCTATAGCTCTCTTAGGGGCATTGGGATCTTTCTTCTTCTTTGGCCTCTTTTTTTGAGAACCTTCATCAGGCCCACTCTTCTGCTTCTTCTTCACAGGCGGCTTTGAGCTACTAGCTTCCTTTGAGCTACTAGCTTCCTTCTTGGAAGGTTTCTGGAAGATGTCTGTTAGCACAGTGCATCCAATAGGCTATAGCTATTCTGGTGCATTCTGGAACCATTGCTATGTTGTGTATACTACAAGAGAAAATTTAGTTACCTCCTTGTCTCCTCCACTCATACTAGCATCAGAGCCATCCGCATCAGAATCATCCGTTGGAGATCCACTATCGTCCTTGTCTGCCACAAAATCTTCATCCTAATTTGAAGAGAGATTACACAAAAATGTACATCCAATTGACAGAAGGTAACCTTATACTGAGTTGTTGACCAAGGGAGGCAATACCTCTTCATCGCTTTCATCATTACCAGCCTGATTTTTTATCCGCTCCAGATGTGGATCAACAGAATCATCATCCGTGCTCTGAAGAACAGCAGTAACACCACTAGTTCTACCTTGGCCATCTCCAAGATTCAGAATTTTCAAATGCTTACCACTTGAAAATTTATAAAGGAACAATGATATCAGATTCATAAAACCATGTTGGCTACAATGATATAAATCAACAAAAGCATATAAAACCTGATGAAGTTGAAGAGGTTATGGTATTCATTCCTTTGGATGTTTCTGAAGAGATGTTCTTGATCATTTGTGAGCTTAACCAAAAGGTCGAAGTAATGAGATGATATGCTTGCACCTCCAGCACCATGACGCTCAAACTCAACATACTCAATCTACAGGAAGTAACAGTGAACCATGGGACAAAATAATTAAATGCAAAACTTTTATATTTCTTTAATAAAACATACCTCATCATGAGGAATTAGTGTTGGGGGCTTTGGCAGAAAGAAGAAGCCCTTTTCGAGTGGATAAAGCAAACCATCTTCAGCTTTAAGTGATGATTTGACTGCATATCCATCTTGGCAACTGCGGAATGTACTTGGCCTTGTCACTTTAGCACCAGATAAGCCACGAAGGACCTTGGAGAATACCTCATGTATTAGACCCTACAAATAAATCAATAACCCAACAATTGAAGATGTAAGTAGAAGGGATGATCAACATATTAAGACCCTGTAATGCAGTACGGTCTACATAACGGTTTATTCAATTACATAACTTTGCCAAATAGAAGCTAACGACCACCCTACTTGCAACGAGAACTGTACAGCTAAGAAGCTTAAACAAAGTCATTAAATCAAAAATAATGCATGTAACTATGTAAATAAAATCCTAAGAAATATGCAAACATACAACATAGATCATAAATGAGTAAATATATCACCCTGTAAGAGCTCTCAAGCCTATCCTTGTACTTCTCAGCCAAAACCTCACCACTTAATGCCAGTTCCCTTTCAACCACTGCCTCTGTCTCAAACTGTTCACACAGTAAGGAAATTAATTCTTTTGGATGAAGATTTTATCCAATTAGGTGAAATTGAAGTGTGATACGGCACCTGAATAACAATGTGAGGATATAAAGTTTGCCCTTTCCGAATTGGTGGATCAAGTGTGATAACCACAAAGGTATGTGGATTGTGTGACTGCATAGGTGAAAAAGCAAGGACAGAATCATATGTTATTATGTACAATAAAAAGAACTCAGCATGTATGTAAAATAAATACAACCTTTGGTAAAACAAATAGGCGAAGAATACTACTATATTGGATTTTGAAATCATTAGCTTGTCCTTGGAGTCGCAAGAATGACTGATGAAGCTCAACACTGTATCGACCCCTGAATAGAAAAGGAGAAGTTAGCTATTTAGCAAAACAACACATTCAACAACATATCATATTTTTTTTTATAAATAATATTCTACTACAGAGTTGTAGGATCCTCCCACCTTGGTGTAAGAATTGCAATTCCATCAAATGTAACAACAGCCATCTCTGATGAGCCACCACCATCAATTTCAACCGAGATAGCCTGCCATAACATCTAAAAAGGAGAAATTTAATCATTTCTGTGATGCATGGATGCGTCTTCTTTTCTTTTCCACACTGTTCTTATCAGTGATCTCACCTGAGCTGAAGTACGATGCTCATCTCCAACGAATTGCGTATTTGAAGTCGGAACATGGAAACTTAAATCCATCAAAGAATCTTTCTGCAATCAACGTGAAAGAAATGAGATGAACTCAGCAAACATGGACCATTAAAATTGTAGCTATTATTAACGGTTTCCAACTTAGCACAGCCAAATCCTTGAAAAATTTATGTAACACTAACCATGTTGAACCATTAAGTGAGACTGATAGAACATATATATGGCAGAAAAATCATTTGTTACATAGTGGAGAAACAGAGAAGAGACACTATGCAATATCAAATACTGTGGTGGTTTTGTTATCATTCCATGATATATGTATGTAAAAATAACTCATTTATTATTTTACATAAAAAACTGTGAGGTACCAAAGCCCAAAAGCACATAGCACCAACAAAATTTAACTACAGTAAACATGGATCAAGGGAAACACATTCAGGCAATTCACAGACCTCATTTGCCCCAGTAGTATCATCTACATGGAACTCTAGGACAACATCTGTTTTCCCTTGCATCTGAGTCTGTGCCACATCTGCTAGAGAGACTTCAAACGCTTCCTTTGAACCAACATTAAAGCAAAGCATACTCCCTAAAATGGAAAGGATAGGAAAAATAATCAAACCAAAACAGAGGAAACCAAGAGGCAGCGGATATAGAAATTTCGGCTAACCATTTATTTCTATTCCGCCCCAATTATGCCCAGTAACAGAAAGTTGCTTCTCTTCTGGTGTGATTCCAGTGCTCTTCTCTATGAAATTAGTCAGGCTACTAACATCCTGGAAAGTGAAGGAACAAAACTGGAGTTAGGACATGCAAAGATTTTAATTATCAGAGCGAGAAACATAGACACTGGCACATCTATCAGGTCTATTAGAAAGACTATAAACATTTGATATCTTATTTTTCAATATATCTCTTGAAGTTAGAAATGGAAATTATGTACAACTAATTTCCTTTTCAGATAAAAAAGAGAGAATATAACCTGTTCACGAAAGCCAAAAAATCTGTAACAGAGGCCCTCCTTTGTTCCAACGCTAAGCTGATAAGATTTAGGAATCCTCATCCAAGCCACAGAAGTGATATCACCTTTATCAACCTCAATGATCTTTCCTCCTCCTTGCTTCTTCCATGCCAAGCCTCCGGAGTAAAGTTTGAACTGCCCAGGGTTCTACAACACAAGCCATCCCATCACCACAAGAATTTCAACAATGGCAATAACAATCATAAATAAAATGCATGAATCGTGAATTTATTGGACTTTGAACTACATTCCTTCCTTTTGCATTGAAAAAATGAAGCTGACTGCAAGATGCACAATTCTAACAGCAAAAGATTGAAAAACAAGTTTCTACTGAAAAAGCTAGCATGACAGGAATATATAATAATAATGACCCTTAAAAAGCACACACATTCACACCAAAAGGAATGTGAAAATTTGAAAACTATAAATCTTGTGCTCCTTTTGGTGAACATTGGACTGAAGGAATGCAATTATATATATCGGAATAACTATACTATTTCTGAATAGACCGAAGAAAACTAGAATTTTCAGAGTTAAGATATAATGCTAAACTGCTTAGGCAACAACGCCTATTAATTGTTCCATTTAAGGAGACTGTTCGTTCCCACAAGTTCTGTTCTTACAAAATTTCTCAAGAAACCATGTTCCCCTATAATCTCAAATTTCCAAACATACCGATCCAATAAACCCTAACTTATGATGATCTTAAATAAACCCTAACTTGTGATCTCTAAGCAAATCAAACACTGCAAGCTGAGACACCAACCAACAAAATTCCAATTAAAAAGAGACCAACAAAATTTTCGAACCTGACCCGCGGATCAGAGGGACTATGGCCATTATATCCAAGCCAAACCCTAATGAAAGGATTCCTAAATCTCAATCTCAACCTCAACCTACTGAATATTAAGGGAGAAAATGAACAGAATCGACTCACGCCGCCGCCACGGCCGCCGAGTGAGATATTGTTGAAGTGGTGGCCGTCCGCCATATCTCGCTCGCTGATTGTCACGCGCACAGCGATCGCCGTCGAGAGAAAATCCCGACGTGGTCTCACTGCGCGTCGCCTCGCCCGGGTCTGCGCGCGTCGCCTCGGTGTGGCTCTATTTGATGCGGCTCCAATGCGGGGTTGCGATTGGCCATATGCATGAGGTGCGGGCGGCGCATGTGTATACTTTCTTGGATTTTATCTCTTCTGTTTCCCTTTTGACCATCTGCATGCGGTGCATGCTTTCAGACGAGGCACCGTACTGGGGGAAACTGGCGCTTCCCCTACCGCGCGCGGGTACCCGGCCGCCTCCCAGGACGTGGAGCTCCGGCTTGCAAGAGAGAGATTGAACTTAATTAGTATAGTGTCCTTGGGTTGCTACAGTTTTATTCTAGAGATATACTTAATGAAAACAACTATTTTCAACGAAACAATGATACATTTTTCATAATTTATGATCTTAGAAAATTGCATATGATAATTAGTAGAATTCAAAATACACTCGTGAATAAGAAAAGAAACAATAAAGCTATGTCTCATATATTTATACTATAAATAAGTTCCTAATTGCTTAAGTAGATCTCGAAGCTCTTTAGGGATAATGTTTGCACGTTCATTTTAATTACTCTGTAGAATGTCCAGTAAGTATTCCGTCCTCAGTGAATATCCACTTTGTGAATGACAGACAGTAAATTAACTTATTAATTTGCTATGCACTCTACAGAATTTACATAGAGGATATATAGTTTATATGCTTAGAGCAACTCCAAGAGCATGACTAAAATTAGTAGCCAAATTCCATTGTTTAGCTATTTTGTAAAATAGAAAACTTCTTTAAAAAGAAGAAGTCCACAACAGCCTTGCCATTTTACAAAATCAGATAGCCAGTGTCTGTGGTTGGCTATATATGGCCAACGAAAATCAAGGAATAACCAACTTTCTATTTTACAAAATCAAATAGCACATCTGTTAGAGCCTATTTTTTGTTATACAAATTCTAAAATAGCCTCCATAATAAGAATAGTCAAGCTCTTGGAGTTGCTCTTATAAGGTGGACAAACAATTTTTCCCGTCCCACTCTTTTAAATAACTATATACAAGGAAGCCCGACACTTTCGTGGAGAAGAGTAAGTGTTTATTTGTGGTAGCTAAATGATACGACTATTTGATGAGAAAGATGAAACATAATATAAGTTATATTTATCAGGAATAATTTTTTGGAGTCCATGTTGGAACTTGAGGATGCCATAGAAATATCAGTGTTCTATGTAGCATTTGCCAATTTCATAGCATGGTTGAAATGATAGGCAATGTCATGTAATGTAGTTAGATACGGACTACATCGATCATTGCCTATGTACTTTAGTTTAGGAGAAAGCGGGTCCATAATGTACACAATTTTCTTCCTCACATCCATTATGAATAAAATGTAGAGCCTATCTCGATGATATGGCAATAGAACCTGTAAATGAGCACGATATAAGTGCAAAATAAAATATTTTTTTAAAAAAGGTTTAAATAATATATATATAATATTACAGTGCTGCAGTCTTTAATATAGTAGCACGGGGTCCAGCATTCAAACAATTATGCTAGCTCTTCGTAATTTATCTCGTCACGACACCGTGTATCTCGTCCAATCTAAGCTATATCCTACTCTTTTTTTTGCAAAATTAGTAATTATTCAATTAGTTACATACAACAAGTGAACAGCTATATGAACTTATACAGAACTTGAGATCGATGAAGCACCATTTGTCATCTTCCGTAATAAACCTAGCTTCGTTGCATGCAACCATCCGAATAGCCATATTAAAGCATCCACTATCCATCGGTTTGTTTTTATCTAAAATATCTCTGATTGTCCTGAGATTTATAGAGATTGAGTATGGTGTGGTGCTTCGGACCCGTTCTTTACAAAGAAAACAAGGACGGTGATCAAGAATTAGTTGATCACATCTTTTTTATCAATTGACCAATTAAAAAGAAAAAAACTTACTCTAACCACTCTTGATTATCAATAGATCATATGTATGTGCTCACCCGATGCAACAATTCCTCTCTGTTCATGAATATTCTAGTAGATGGTTTAGGCACATCGGTCGTAATATCAATAATTTCAACATCGCTTGGATTGTCTCCGTCACCACTTGGTTGTTCAAGTTCTCGGTGTACATTCCTTATGTTTAATATAGAATCCCACAATATAGCAGGTAGCTTAAACCTAAAATTATTGATATCATTCTGCAAAGTAGTTATAAGGATTAAGTTTTAATATTAAAATCCTCGACCACATATGTTTAGATGATATATAAGTGTCTACTCAATATGCATCATATATGAACTACCTGAGTTACTTCATCGGATAGGGAAGATCTCTCCAATATTCCATGAAGTTTGCCACCCACAGACCGCACAATATCCTATACATTAGTAATTAAAAAATCAAACATAATACAAGTCTCATGGCATTTACAGGTTGTGTCGCATTAATTACCCATCTTTTTGCATTGGCTCTTGGATCTTCTCAATAATACGCCATGTTGAGACATCTAGGTTCTTCCACTTGCCTCGATCAAGGTTTTTATCATGCTCCAATGCATATTTCATTTGTCTTTCTAGTTCTTTTAACTGTTTTGATAATATGTATAATTTTTCAAGATTAATAGCAATATAATAAGAAAAGATGTCAAAAAAGGCAAAATTACTCACTACAATCTTGAGCTCTGTACGGCCTAAGAACATTAGTCCCAACGAATCGAGTACATGTACATCTTCTAGTTGAGCATGAACAACTGCTAGGTACCAGTGACATTTTATATATATTTTTTTCTAGTTGAGCAGAACAGATGGGTTTACAACAAAAAAGAGGGAATCCAAAAATCTTGTGCACAACTTTCAGTGGCGTGATGTACCTAGCATCCCTATACTGATGAATCTCATTTATTACCCTAGCATCGACAGTGGAGAATGATGCACAATTGTGGCCTTTGTATACATATTTAAATAGATACTTGCAGACCTTGATGCTTGAACATGCTTCGACGTTGATGTGACAGTTATATCTCATAAGCAGGCCAGGGTTGTATGGGACAACCCATCTGTTGTCCAACTTTGCCTCTCTTATCTTGACACGTTGGTCGTCATCTCTTCTCCTGTACAAAGTATAAGAATCCTTGCCTTGTTGTGTTTCTAGGTTGAAATGCCGAGGATAGCGGAAGCGACACTCTCCATCGATCATACACGGATGCTTCAATTCAAGGCACCACATGGTCCATGTGGCATATGCTTAATGACCAAGTTATGCAACACAGGGTACTTGTCCTTGTTGGGAATTTCTGCTGAGATGTATTTGTCATAATCATCTGGGCTTGTTAACTTACGTCCCTTTTTCATAATCAACAGGATGTGATCATGTGACAAACCCCTTTTCTGGAACTCAGTCACATGCACATATGCTACAACCTCACCGAAATATTTTTGCTTTATCAATAAATCCTTGAGATGTCGTAATTTGGCTCGGTACATTCTTGACACCAAATCTGGTCGGTCTTGTGGTGTCTGACCAGGTTCAGATTGCTTGTGACCTCCTCCCAATATGGGTTGTAAGTCACTATGATGAAGTAATCTGGCTTTCCAAAACGCTGGACAATGGCCATTGCATTAAGAAATCTCTGTTGCATATCGTGATCAGACCCGGAAAAGAGCGGGGGAGAACAATTCTCTTTCCAACCTCTGAAGCTCTAGTATCTCTAGAAGAAAGTACATCAACCACGCCCTATGTCAAGTGTCAAGCATAATTAGTGAAATAGCTATTATACATGTTTATTGAAATATTAAGATATTTCATGTTACTCACTTGGTACAGATCAGCCCGTATGAGCTTTTGATTTTCAGGGTTAGAATACCAGTCAAGCCTCATAGACTCAATCTTGATATACGACCCATTGTTGGAAAAGCCTCCCTCCATATAACACGATGTTAAAAAGATCCTTTCCAACTTGCATCACAAAGAAATAGTATTCTCTTGCTGTCACTAACCTTGATGATTTACTATTTTTAGCAGCTCTATTCATGGCATCACCTTGTTGTACGTCATCATCTATTTCACCATCATCTGTATGCATATGGAAATTTAATATATACATATACAATATTAGTAGGATATATAAAGCATGTCTGAATGTGGATTGTTGCCATACCTAGTGGTTGTTGTACTGAATCTTCACAATCATTAGGTGATGTCGATTCTTTGGGACTGTCATTGTATGACATGAACATATTCCATTCAGTTTCTCCTTTAGGTTTTAATAGTGGATATGCTAATACATCATAACAACCATGATATGGTTTGATATCGCACATCTTCTCTCCCTTAGGGTATACAAGGACACTCCTATCAAAAGCATCTTTAGGGGTCATTTCCATTGGTCCAGATAGCAGCCACTTGTGACACAGTAGGAACATTATACCTTAAAAAAGTGATGTAGGAATTAATAAAATAACAGAAACAGCACAAACAAGTAATAGAGAGGAGGTTGTACCTTCGTTGGTCCAGTGTCACATTAGTGTTGAGCTCAATTACATAGTCATCAAGATTTGGAATGGCGCCAAGTTTGTTAAAGGTCTGTACATAAGGGTTTCCTTCTCGTAGTATCTTGAGCACATTCCTTATGATATTTATATCAAGATTGACCATTTCACTCTATGGGACAATGTCTCATCGTGTTCTGTGTCATAAAAGTATAGTTGCAGGTGACGTGGCCCTTTTGATCCTAGCACCAAATGGTCTATACGATGATACATGGCACCATGAACACGGAATGTATATATGTCGGTGCCTGCTGCAGTGTAGTATCTTCTATCTAGTGTAACTCCGAGACTTGTGAAGGAGAAGTGTGAATTGAAATACCATATGTGTTTTCTAAAATACTTGGCATCAGTATCCACCTGACTTGTGAAACAACCTCTTCAACTTAGCAGGGACATCAGGGATATGGACTTTTATCTTCCCCGTTCAACAACATAGTCCTGGTGTTTCGCCTTCAAATCTCATGGCCGCATAATGTTGGCAGTCAGGAACCCTTCTTAAAACATGGTGCCCTTCTGGCAAGTTCTGGTAAACAAAATCATAGGGATCATCGGTGGCAGCATTGCCAATGCAATCACCAGTAAACGATATGACTCAAACATAGTTTTTGTTTTTAATTTGAAAAAATGTCACTACACATGATTAAAGAAATTTATATATTCATATATAATTACATGTAATAGTTAGTTATCTGCACCAAGAAACTGCATCGTCTCAAGATCGTTAGGACCATCTTCTATCACGAGTTCCTCTTCTTCATCACAACATAGATGATCTGTTGCATAGAGCCAAGATGTTTGAAATTAGTATTATGTAGTCAGAATTGCAAGGACTAAAATGTCGTACAAAAGAAAAATTGCACTTGTAATCAGAGTTGTAAAACCAACCTTCATTATCAGAATCATGGCCTGCAGGCTCAAACAAAACAGTATCAAACTCGACGTCATCGGCATATGTACATCTCGGCTTTACAGGTGTCTGAAACATGTGGCTAGAATTTTGTTCCTGCAGAAGGGTAGGGCACGATCGATTGCTGTTATCCACTGCTCTTGCTCTTTTATAGTCTTATCTCTGTTGTAGCAATTTTGTCTTTTTGGTCGCATCCATATTTATGTACCAGTTTCGGCTTCTGAGAAGATTGATATTGCCTGAAGTGGCACCTTGTTATTAGAGATATAATATTTGATCTGACATGTATCATAGAAATTTACGATGTCTTAAAGTAGGGAGCATACCTGCCGTTTGAACCTTCAATCTGCAGAGGCGTCAATGGTGGTCTCTATTTGCTAACATACTGATCATTCCTATGTAGCCAGTCCATAGACTCAATAGGATCATCATTTTCCTGGCAATGATGTATTGATGCTTGGCAAATGGCTGAAACACCACTTTCTTGTGGTGATTTTTCTCCTGAAACACCAGTTTGCATCAACAAAAGACTAACACTCGGGCCAGAGACACACATTAGCATTGGCAAAAGACAAACACATACCCAACCGAGATGGTGCCAAGGTGGAATGTACTGCTTTGGTCATTTGGATATCTGTGCAACCGGAGATAGGCTCTACATCATAAGAAGATATTGCTGCACTATTACCTTGATCAGGTGTCTTTGATATTGCTCCAGCTTTTTTCATTGTACGATATTCACGTTGCTTCCTATTTCTTTCTTCTCTTTGGTCAATGGTTTTCTAGGCCCTTTTACGTGTGCGGTATTCACGTTGTTTTCTATTCCTCTATTCCCTCTTTATTCTCTCTTCATCGGCCGGTGTTCTATCTGTGGCTGTGAAATATAGTGTGTGTTATTAGTTTTAGAATTTTTTTGGGAAACTAACAAATATGGATGGTCGTGAACATACCCTGTCCGATAGTGTTTGATATGTCATTAAGTGCAGGACAGGTTTCTCGCCGATCCCCCATTATAGACCTGTAGCAGGCCCATCGATGATGGCGTTCATTGTAATCTGCAATAGAAAACGTAAAGCAAGTATACTTACTGCGTTCATCACGACGTTCGTCATCTAGCCTTGTGCGTCAGCGTTTGCCCTGCGTCGTGCCCTGATCGCGTCCTACGTTGCGCCCTGCGTCGCGCCCTGTCCATGCTCCGGCGTCGCACCTTGGCCACGCTCCGACGTCGCGCCCTGGCGGCGCCCTGGCGTGCAGGCCGCTAGGTGCGGAGTCCTGGCGGCGCCCTGGTGTTGCGCCCTAGCCACGCGCCCCGACACGAGCCCCAGCGACCCTCTAGTGTGGCTCCAGCATCGCGCTCTGGCCGCGATCGTTGCCCTGGCGGCGGCCCAGTGCAACGGCCATCGGGCACGGAGTCGAGCCCTGGCGGCGCTCCGGCGTGGCGGCCTTCCGATGCTCCGGTGTGGCGCGGCGGACCGGCCCGGCGGCCCTCTGGCTTCCCTTGCGCAGTGCGTCGTGCGTGAGACAGCCTCGGGAAGAAACACGGTCCTGCGTGAGACGGCGGTGGGGCAGACAGAGGGATGAATGAGGTGAGTGATGAGTTTGATCTGAGCGTTTATGACCATTGGATGTGATTGAGTTAGAGGAATTAGAGTTTAGAGTTAACATTGTCCCTTAATTTCAAAAGATACATCTTCATGGGTGTATTTAGTGTAGCTTATGATTGTAGTAGTAGGTTATGGAGTGCATTTAGCTATGTTTACAACTGGTGGATTATATAGTAGTGGAGAAAGTAACCTGCTTGCTTGTAGTGCTTGCGATTTCGTAGGTCATCCAATGTCAGCGATCCCGATTATTTGTATGATAATAAAGTTGCAGATTTTAGGTAGTTTGGGATCTGTGTGTGTGCAATAACGTGTTGTCTAATGTTATTTTACTGGTGGCACCATTGCGCCGTACTTGGTTTTTTAGGACATTTAAACTATGTGATTAATGCAAACGATGAGAACAAGCTCTGCAATGGAGGCGCTATTTAGGAGCATTACAAATCACTTCGGGTGAACGGGCCCTTCAAGCATCCAAAATACATCGGGGTTGTAAATGACATAGCCTTCCTGATAGAAAATGACGACTCCTTCATAAAAACAACCCCAGATTAGTAGGTGGTTATCGAAACCCCCCTATGAACTAGGCGGAAGAAAGATGATCAATCGAAATGGCAAGGTAGTCTTTCGAGCAGGAGTGACTGATGCAAACAAGCTGAGGTATATGCCTCGGAAAGGTAGAAGTTGGAGAAGCTAGCTCCTCGAATCGTAGCCGATGCAGAATGTGTTTTGACAAAATGTGCAACTTCACGTTTCATCACATTATGTCACAGCCACACAGGCATAAGGCAAACTATTTAAGTGTTGATTCTCATTCTATTGCCCAAGGGCAGGACAAAGGCACTTCATTTTGCTAGTTCAGGGGAGCCTCCTCCTTGCTTTGTTGTTTGAACTCTACCCTGCTACTGCTTAGCAATATGCCAATGTTTGCTTTTGGAGCGTGATGACGCGTGGCGCGAGCCGGCTCCGCTTCATCTTCCTCGCGACCTCACCTCAGCCACGTTGTCTTCCTCACGCCTTGCCTGCCCCACCACTGCCTTCATCACCCATCACCCACCGCACGGCCCCACTGCTAAACTTGGACCTCCTCTGAACATAGGGCAGTGCATCGGTGATGTCCTCCTCATGCTCATCCTCGCCCCCATCCTCATCCCCACCCCCACCACTAGCCCCTCCCACCACCTCACCGCGCCACCCGCCTGCCCTTGCCCCTCAACTCCGCCCTCCCCTAGTCATAGGGCAGTCACAGGTGACCTCTATTGCGATGCCCCCACAACCAGCCCCCGTCCAACTGCCATCTCCCGTCACCCCGCCCCACCACAGTATTGCCCACCTCCACCGTCGTGTCACGGCCGCCACCCCATAAAATCCCTTCTAAGTCTGCCAAAAATGGAGAAAAGGAGAGGAAGAGCGTGGGAGCGGGAGATGCCGGTGATGCCAGTACCCTAACACCGGTGAGGTCCCCATCTCCGACGCTAGCTGTGAGGGTG
>Ga0182004_10001973_pt1 | contig 15653 bp, 13 predicted proteins | sample Sormic07211540_1_FD_120479 | JGI IMG/M metagenome (GOLD analysis project Ga0182004, IMG submission 120479) | Endophyte microbial communities from Sorghum bicolor roots, Mead, Nebraska, USA - 072115-40_1 MetaG | ecosystem: Host-associated > Plants > Roots > Unclassified | place: USA: Nebraska...
ATATATAATATTCCGATCAGCAGCATATATACATCACGTTCAATTTCCTTTTGGAATGCTGATCAGATCAGCATTAATTATTCAGTACTCATGCTGAGACGAAAGCAAGCAAGCCGCATGCATGCAGCGCGAGCAACCAGACATGCAATTCATCAGTGATGATGCCACGGCCGGCTGACTCGGTCGCTCCCTCACTCTCGACATGCATGTGAACTGAGCCGGGCGGCTCCCTCTCCAATCAATCATTTTGAGCTCACGGAATACATTCAGTGGGTCAGTGACCGTACCGATGCCTTGAAAGTTCAGAACGACTCGTAAGTCGTTATTAACTGCACGTTTCGTGGCTTCAACCGATAAATTAAAGAACGGCCGGAGAGAGGAACCAGCTGGACGGTCCAGCATTCAGACCAAAAGGTTAAAAAAAAAAAGGTGATCCGAGACGTGTGTATACCGGGCCAACCGGCCATGCACTCAGCAGTCACCACACATCGTGCGCCCTGCTCTGTACATCATGCGGCAGTGTTGCTGGCGTGGCATGCTGATGACCGTAGGAATTTTACAGAAATCATGCAGGAATATCATAGAAATAGGTTCAATTTCTTTAGCTCCTAGCTAGTGTCAATAATAGAGACGTAATTCTTATCCAATTCCCACTAGAATATTTAAGCTTATTTGGAACCAACGATACAAGATTGTCCCAATTTCATTGATAGAGAAGAGACTTTTCACATCCCAGCTAACCTCTGCAGGTTTACGTATGCCTAACCACTGTTAACGCTAAATGTCATGCCTTTGCCAAAATTCAGCTGGACGCCGCTTTCTTGATTTGTCTATATGTTTCTTGTGTTCGAAAATCTTTGACTTTCATTTTTTCCTAATTTCTCAATTAGCGTTATACAAAGAGCATTGCCAAACGGACTCTAAAATAAGCAAGGGTGATTCTTATAGACAAACTACTACAAAGAGCATTGCCAAACGGACTCTAAAATAAGCCTTCACGTATAAAAAAAAACGTAAAGATGATGATCAATTGTTGATCTAATAATCTCGTGTGTCACGAAGTTGATTGATATCATATACCATGCCACGCTGATACAACGAAGTCCAAAGGTCGAATGGAATTCAAAAGAATGAAAAAGGACAAACGTTTCTTCCACAAACACAAGAAAAAAAAGAAATAAAGAGGAACTTTGACCTTAAAACGTAAGCAGCGTGTGCATTCCCCTCCTCCTCCCCCCCGCCCCCCTCATGTTAAGTTAGCTTTTACAAAGGTTTACATACAATCTTAGATTGTGGTTTGTCAAAAGAAAATCTACTAGAATTTTAGATTTTGTGAGTGGATTTAGTCATTCAACGAGACCTGGGTGCCATCTTATACTTTAGGTAACATTTCGACATCCACAACAAAAGTTTTGTACTATCGATCCCAAATTAAAGGGCTTGTGCTCCAGGACCAGACAAGATCTTGAACCAAATTATATATAAGGGTAAGCGGTTTCTTTAGCCAAATTAAATGAGATATAGTACTAATTCTTCTACATTAAAATATGTAGAAAATTATAGGCATGTAGTAATAGGGACACACGAGATGTGTAAGTGTGATGTATGCGCATAGTGATGTGTGTGTGCCTTTATACATCAACTTATTATAGTCACAAAGTAAATGAATAAAATTACTTTTTTTAATAAACATATGAGAAAATGAACAAAATTAAACTAGCCATCAACCCTGCTCTAGCATGAGCTTGAACCATCAGAGACATAAGTATTAGAAGTTCCTATTTAATACCTAGAACTTATCAAAATTACTTATTTTGTGCACTCACTTTATGTTTATGCAATACCAATATACTCAGGAGAAATATTATGAAATACCATGTTTCCACCTAGTAGTTCATTTCCGCCACCTTTTTTTTTTGTAATGGCTTGTTGGGAAGTATTGGCCGGAGGACACATGGCCATAGACTATTGTAGTTAACTCAATGGCCACCATTTTGTACACCGAGGAGTGAATGTTTATATTATTAGACACGTACCAACATAGCCTCAAATTGACAACACAAGGTTCACATTTCAAAATTCAGAGCAAAGAAACACATGGACATTGCCTAGTATGGAACACTACTCTATTAGCATTTGCTAGTTTTGGTGCTTCACCACCCTTCTATCTATTTGTGGGCGAATTTGCTGGCCGACCACAATTAGAGTTGGCGATAGATGCTATAAATACATTAAACCCGCTCGCGAAAAAAAACCTATAAATACATGCATTTAATTACAGGGTGTGAGACTGCTAGCTCTAGCAGATGCCATTCTTCGCTGCAAATATTCAAAATGTTCCTCAAGATTTGTTAGAAAATTTAGGGATAGGGCACCTTTGGAAGGAAGATGTAGTCTTTTGACTCCATGCATGGATATAGATGTAAGTACCACTCTATATATGCTGTAAGTGATAAACATGCTTTATCATCATTTTTTTGACCGAAATGCTTTATGATCATTGAAATGTAGCTGCTTGCATTATCGTGGCCTCGTTCTGGGTGCTCTTGCCACAACTGATGGTCCAGATCAAGCTGCTACCTCAGCTCAACATGAGTCAAGATAAAGTGCACTAATTACCCACTTGCTTTTGCATTATTCTCCTAGTCTTGAGATTAAGGCTAATAAGCTACCATTAAGATTTTTTATGCTAGGTTAACAAAAGAAATTCCTTCCCATTAAGTGGCTCATATAATAGGGTGCCTCTGTGATCAAAATTTTATATTTAGCAAACTATCATGCTCTTACCAGTGATTTGATCAGGCAATGTGTTTCGCATCCATTTCCCACTAAATTATTCAGAGTTGGAGAATAAATGCCTTCCGTAGTTCATTCGTAACAAAGCCCTTCCTCAGAGGAAAGCGACTATATAGCTGGGGTACTGGCCGGGTACACTCCATACGAACAGCATGTCTACACATTATGCCTGGCACATGTGTGGGACCCCAGTGCACAATACGTACACGTGGCAGTGGCACCCAACACTTATTACTAGTAATAAAATGATAAAAGTTTGTTTCATGATAAACAATGTCCAGGGGCCGGATATACACACACACACACACAAAGTGACCCTACACTAATCATTTCCCAGCATGTTAATCTCATGATTAAATACTTTTCTTTATTTACTGATGAGTGTTCATCAATGGAGAGAGATCCTACTGGCCAACCCACTAAACACAAATAAAGTGATCCAGGCCCAGGGAACTAAACCCCACCAATTGCGTGAGACCATGAACCATGCATTCCAGAATCCAACACCCAAGGGGGGAAAAGATATTCACCTTCCACCAGGGTGTTCTTTTACGTGAGTGATGATGAATCTGTCTCTTGTGTTTCTTTTGGAAACTGGGGTGGAGTGGATTCTCTTAAACAGTTTATAATAAAGCAGACTTGTTACAGGTTTCAATTAAGAGAAGAGGAAGACAAGAAACCAAAAATTCATAAAGGTTGAACTGAGAATCTTGTCTCAACTTTTTTTGTTTCAAGTATATGTGTAGGAAGCACTCATTTATATTTACTCATAAGCAACTTGGTTTTAATTAAATCCTCATTTATACCAAAAGTTCTTATGAGCCTTGTATGCATAGTTGTTGCTCGTGTATCCAGCAACATAGTCAGTGGTGGAGCCAGGAATTACATATAGAGGGGGCCAACCAAAAAATCCAACTTGTTAAAACTAAGCATAATCGGCGACCACCTAGCTTGATTTATTGACTTGGCGTAGGTGCTCGCATTTTCTATATGTATTTTAGGATCAAATGTGTTATTTTTCCGGTGGTAAACGACACAGCCTTAACAGAAAGATGTTTGAGATGATTTTGTAAACCAGCTTGAGAGACGTGTTTCTATTTTTCTAAGGTGCTTCTTAGTATTATCTAGTTATGTTTTGTATTCCCTCCATCCCAAATTATAAATCATTCTAAGAATTTTGGAGAATCAAAATAGAAAGAATCACAAAGATTTATGTCATCAAATAGTACCTAGTGGCACTTAGTGAAGAACCTAGTGGCACTTAGTAATAAGATAGTAATACTGTGAAAATATAATTAATGAAGAACCTAGTGGCACTTAGTTGATATCATAAGTATTACTATCTTATTGTATAAATTTGGTCAAATTTAGGATGCTTGGACTCTCTAAAATTCATAAAATGACTTATAATTTAGAATTGAGGGAGTACGATTTTACTATCTAAAGGATACTGATAAGTATATATAAAAAAATTGTTATATTTTTCTCTTAATATAAATAAAAATCATAAATATATAGTAATAAAAATATTTGTTGACACATGTTAGGGGGGCGCCATGGCACCTGCCAGCCCCCCTTGGCTCTGCCATTGAACATAGTCGAATTATGTTGGTGGTAGGTTATATATGGAATGGCACTTCAATTGACATGGTCCAGTTTCACATGCAGTCGTGCAGACATGCTATCCTAGTTTTTTATCATAAATAATTAAACAGAAGTTGTACCAATTAGTATGATTCTATAGTAATTTATCAGTAAATAGGATCCAACACTTTTCAATAGCGCTTACAAAAAGCAAATTCTCACAATTTCATCCACCACATCTTTGTCTCCCATCCAAACCCTTGTGCTGTGCACAATCATCCATCTTTTCCACTCTTTTTCCATAAACTTGGCCTCATATATAACTTTTTTTTGCAAGACTTGAATGGTCATGAAGACTACATTTTTAGATATGCAATGATAGATGCACATGTTATGGATCTACTATCGTAGATATGGATTAAAAATTTAGATTGCATTTATCAGATAAATCACATGTTAGATCAGAGTTGAGAAAAATTGTTGAGACATAAACCCAAGGTTTGTGGAACTACCTCACCACAAGGTTTAGATGTTTTTTTAGTTTCGTGCACCCTATGATATTAATCCATACCCCCAATAGTTGTTTGAAAATACATGCACAATTTTTTGAGATGGCATTTATTTATCAGTAACAAATGATTAATATATAGACTTATTTTTTTCCTTCTAATTTTCTATTTGGGTTTTCTTTTAAAAACCAAAAGCCTGGATTTCTTAGACATCACATTCTAAGAGGTAAGAACATATCCTCTTTTGAAAAACTTGGGTGGAGTGGATTCTCTTACAGATTCTAGAGCAGAGTTATTAATATGTTAGTCTAAGTGTAGTTTCTTTTGTTCCAATGGAGATTCCAATTTAAGAAAGGGCCGACATGAAACTAGAAATTCGCAAAGGTGAAACTGAGAATCAAGCTTTTTTTTTTCCCTTTCATATCTCTTTGTATGGAATACCTATTTTATCTTAGTGAAAGTAAAAACACTTATTTAGTGCAATGTAACTCCATGTTTTATGGGTTTAAAATCTGAGCCTTGATTTTTTGTAGTGATTGTCACGTATCAAGCCAACAATGCAGCACTACAGGTTATGTTATTGATCTTGTCATATTGGAGTATATAGAGTCGTGAGAATCAAACTCTAGTGGTCGACTGACGTCCACTTTTATCGGACATAGTCCAGTTAGGCAATGTGTTAGGGCACTCACAATGCAGACTCTATCATATAGAGTCTAAAGTTATTTATTACCTCGAACAATGTGGACTTAGAGTCTAAATAAGACTTGGAGTCTTATTTTTTCTACATCTTTCTTTAATAAATATACTGTCACATCAGCAAAATATGATAAATAATATGTAATTAATTGTCTTGGACTCTGTGAAAGAGTCTTGCATTGTGAGTACTCTTATGTCTTTGTTTGTTTTACATATCAAACAATAGGATTTTGTAGCAGATTATCAATAAAACCGAATCAGAAAGGCTTTTCATCAGTTTTCCAAAAAGCATATTTCGCCAATCACATAGAAATTAACCACCGCTCCTTTATCTCCCAACCAAACACCTACGCTAATGCACACTGTATCTCTTTTTCGCCCCCCACTGAAAATAGACCTATCTTATTCTATTGCAAAAAAGTCTATTTTTATGATAGGACATATAATAGAATATAGTTATTATTAGTTAATAGAATTTTGAGTATGTAATTTAAATCCCATTATATTAGTTAACTGATTTTTCTTCTATTTGTGTTTTCCTTTAAAATCAGAAGCCAAACTTTCTTAGACATCACATTCTAAGAGTTATGAACATATCCTTTTCGAAAACTTGGGTGGACGAGTAGATTCTTTTACATATTCTAGAGCAGAGTTGTTAATACTTTAGTCTATTGTAGTTTCTTGTGTCTCAATAGAGATTCCAATTCAACAAAGGGCCGACACGGAACCTGAAACTAACAAAGGTAGACTGAAAATCAATTTAGTTTTTTTTCCTTTCATATCTCTTTGTATGGAAACACTTATTTTATTTTAGTGAAAAAAGAAACACTTATTTACTGAAATGTAAGGTTTCATGGGTTTAAAATCTGAGTCTTGCATTTTGTTGTTGTTGCCATGTATCAAGCCGATTATGTTGTTGGTTGTTCTCTTGTCGTATTGGAGTATATGGAGGTGTAGGAATCAAACCCTAGTGGTTGAGTGACGTCCATTCTTATCGAACATGGTTTTATTTGACACAAGTTGCAAGTTATTCCCCATTTTTTCACCGATCCAACGGCCAAATTCTATAGCAGCAATTTGCTGATAAACAGAATCCAAGACTTTTTATTGGCTCTTCCAAAAAGCAGATTCCGAGAAAGCATGCACAAATTAACTATCACTGATCCACCACTTTGTCTTTCAACCAAACACATGTTTCTACGCATACTTCCTCTTTTCCACCCCTCTCATCTAATGATCTAAGGCCTTGTTTACTTACAAAATATTTTGCAAAATGTGAATAATACCAATTTCGTTTGTATTTGACAAATATTGTTCAATCATAAACTAACTAGGCTCAAAAGATTTGTCTCGTCAATTCCGACCAAACTGTGTAATTAGTTTTTATTTTCGTCTCTATTTAATACTTCATACATACGTCTAAAGATTCGATGTGGTGGAGAATTTGAAAAATTTTGCAAAATTTTTGGGGAACTAAACAAGGCCTAAGAATAGACCCGGTGTCAGAGAAGTTTTAATTTTTCCTAGTGCAGAAGAAGAATATTTTTTTTCTAGTGCAAAAAGAGACTGAATTGCCACGGAGCAATTCCCGTTTCATTACTTGAAGAACAACTACAACAACAACTGGTCACATCCTTCAAAAACTCTTCCCCTCCCCTGCATCTGCATCGGGTCGGAGGAAGAGGAGGCGGCCATGCATCACCATGTTATTCGTCCTGCCCTACCACTACCATCAGTACCAGTAGTCTCCCTCTCCCCTAATGGCCGGAACACGATGTCATCCTCCTCCGAGAAGCGCTCGCTTCTTCTTCTACTGCTGCTGCTTCTGCTGGTCAGAGGACCCCCTGTGCTCCATGCCCCCATCCACCTCAGGGTCAGCCGGCCGGTCAGGGCTGCGCCGCTTTGCATGCCGCCGCCGCGACGGCCTCCCCTACGCTGAAGAAGAGGCGGTCCGACCCGAACGTCTCCCCCACCGCCGAGTTGAATATCCTCTCCGCCACCGACCCCAACGGGTTGGCAAGCACCAGCTGCATTCATCCATGCATCCGGCCGGCAGATAAAATTCAGTCATTTTGATTGATTGATGGCAATCCAAATCGATGAACAGCAGCTCTATATATATATATATATATGCAGCAACATCAGCCAGCAGCTGTACCTCGATGCTTCTTTTGTCCAGGACTTTCTTCAGCTCCGACAGCGCGTCCAGACCGCTCGTGTCGATCGCCGTCACGGCTGCAAGAATCGAACAAGATTCCATCACACGATGACATGAAGCTAGTGAGTAGAGTACCTTAACATAACTGATCAAGTTCGTCCATGGCGCTATAGCTAAGCTAGCTAGCTAGCTCACTCACCGCTCATGTCGAGGACGACGGATCGGATGGAGGGGAGGTTGGACTTGAGCGCGCGCTCCTCCTCGTCGCGGAGGAACCGCAAGACCCGCTCCACCAGGTACATGGAGTTGGCGAAGTAGATGGCCGACTCGACGCCGACGACGAGGAACGCCGGCACGCGGACGGCTTCCCGGTACTGCGCCACGCTGCGGTAGCTTTGCGTCCCCGGGACCAGGCCTTCCACCACCAGGTTCGGCCGGGTCACCTGGAGCAGGATCTTGAACAGCGAGATGCCGACGGCGATGGCGAGGCCCATCTGCACGGACACCAGGAGCACGCCGAGGAACGCCGACACGCAGGCTAGGAAGTCCAGCTTGTCCACCTTCCACAGCTTGGCGGCGCCGCGCACGTCGATCAGCCCGATCACCGCCGTGATGATGATCGCCGACAGGATCACGTTGGGAGTGTAGTGGAACAGCGGCATCAGGAACAGCAGCGTCACCAGCACCATCGCCGCCATCACGATGTTGGAGACGGCTGTCTTGCACCCCGCGCTGTAGCTCACCGCCGACCGGGAGAAGGAGCCCGTCGTCACGTAGCAGGAGGCGCAGGAACCGGCCATGTTCATGATCCCGATCGCCATCATCTCCTTGTTCCCGTCAACCTGGTAGTTGTTGATGGATGCGAAGGTTCTGCCCACTGCAATCCCTTCCTGCATTTTTTTTTTCGAAATAACAAATCTCCTTCAGCTAGCTAGCTGGGTCAAAACCAAAACTTTCATGAATTTTGAAATCAAAATCACAAATTCACATCGCCGGAGGGCAGTTTCATGGAAATTTGTCTTACAGTTAAGGATAAGATGCCTGTCATGACCCCTGTTTTGATCGCCAGCGCCACGTTGGAGCCACTGAAGGTGAGCATGTTCGCTGAAGGAGGGTTCACTCCCCTGGGGAGGATGCCAATCTGTGTTTTTGCAGAAAGTGAAAACATTTTGTTAAGAAAAAATATATTTAGTTTACAGATGAATTAACGAATAATGATTGGTGAGGTCTGAAGGGAACTGATTCAGATTGGCCATACTGAAGATACTTACAACACTGATGCTGGGGGATTTCCACATGTAGGAGAGAATGGTGGAGATGATCACTGACGCCAGGGGAGCACCTGCTGCTACCAAGAAAAGCTTTGGATTCTTTTTGCTCTGAAAAAAAATACAGCGAACAAAATTAGCGGTTGATAAGTTTGTCTGTCATTCAGTGCTTTTATAATCTCAACTAGACAAAATAGATAGATTTGTGTACTGTAAATTACTAGTAGATACTAGATTTTTTATAGGAGTATAAATAAATAAATTATGAAAAAATCTGTTGATTTTGGAGCTCCCACTGATTTTTGAAGATTTCTCAGGCATGGCCCCAGCAGAGTGGAGTTCTCAGACTGACACTTTTAATCATATCATACCAAGCGACAAGGAGCGGCGTCCTTCTTAAGCAATTTTATCTGCAGCTAGGCTAAAGAGTGATGAAACTATAGCCACTTGTCATGAGTGATGGCGAATCATTTACAGTCGCAACTCTCATGAAGGTGCTTGTCAATCAATCCTTTCTGGAGATTTTGGTGATATATCATGCACAGATGGCTATGACCAACTTGCTGCATATTAACAGGTGACACATCAGAAGCCAAATCAGAAGCATTCTCCCCAAAAAAGAGCATTGGGCGAGGTTCCACTGGTGCATTGTCAGAATAGATTCTAAAGCCACAAGCACACGTCTTACTCATCTGATCCATGTGGTTTAGCCATGTGAATGCTTGCTAACATTCTATCTACACAAACAATTGGTACTTGCAAGTTCACACCAGACTATAACTATTCAAAACAAAGTGCTGCTGCAAATTAAATACATGTGTGCTTCAGCAATATATGTTTGGTTCCCCCTCCAGTTCCTTTCAAAAAAATATATGTTTGGTTCTTAATTATTTACTTAAAGAAAACAGTGGTGCTTTTGTTTAAAATAAAAATGAAAGAAATGATGCTTTAAACTATTCCCAGTTTATAAATACACAACCTTAAAGAGGAAACACTTTTTGGCACCATGTTTCAGTCCATTGATAGCTACCTTGGAAGATTAGGCCTGGGTGAGGACAACTTTTCTTGGCATACCAACTGTTTTTCTTTAAGGACACTGCATAGAGCACAACTAGCTTGGGTAACTAACTGAAACCGTTCAAAACATCCTAAATTAGGGAAACAGGCCATGCTGTTTTTTTTGTTATAGAAAATATTTCTTTTATTGCGACAATGTGTTGAACTTAGGGGTTCTATTTGCAATAAGGTAGATGGATATTGAAAGGAGCTATTTTTCTTTTTTAGTGGGGTGGTGAGGGGATATATGTCAACATTACTAGGTCCCAAGAAGCAGGAGCTAACTCTTAATTAATCACCCCCATGAATTATTGGACATTTCTTAATTAAACTACATATATATGCAGTGGAGTCAAAAATTCCCTGTTAGTGGCAGGCACCCTTCGGGCCCCTCCATGAACTCAGGGTTTGAATCACCACCTTCCCTTTTTGCAGCCCCATCTTTCCTAGAAGCTAAGCTAAGCTACCTGTCCATCCATACACCATGGTCAGAAAAATCGTAGAGAATTTTGCCGACTGATGATTAACCAATCAATCTAACTGCATCTGCCCTTTTTAATTTAAGAAAAAAGTGACAGAGATCAGATTCTACCCGGTTTAGTTTACACCGGTCGGTGTCGCGGGAGAAATGCGAAACCACTTGTACAAACGGTCCGTGTGACATTTTGTATGTGCGGCCACTGTTACCCCAGCTAGCTAGCTTCATATCTCTGTTACTACTAATAGTAATCAGTTGTTTAATCTTGGCAATTTCATTTCTTGCCTTTGTTCTTTTGATGAGGATTGTGATAACTAATTAGACCTTGTTCACTTTGTGTTGGATGTGAATTAGAATAGTACTTGAACTAAATTCCACCTCATTACACGCGGATTAAGGTGAACCTGACAACTCTGAACAAAGCCGTATTATGGAAATAGAATCATGTAACTAGTTCTGAAGAAATATATACATAGTAAAGGTGAAGAATGAATAGTTAATCAAATGAGAAATTAAAGAGCTTACGATTTGGCGCGTGAGGAGGAGGATGGCGAGGAAGGCGGTGCCCATGACGATCGTCTGCCATTTCCACTGCACCGACCGATCGTTGGCATCAGCGTGACGAGCAATTGTGAGAGGGAACGAGGACGATTTGTTGCGTAGCTGGTGAATTTTATACCAGACGCAGACAGGCTTGCTGCTCTGTCGTCATTGCCGGCCGGCAGGCGACGACAGAGCACCGAGCACGAGGGCGTACGTACCTCGTCGTGGCGGTTGACGACGGAGCGCATGACGTCGACGAAGCCCATGTGAGAGGTGAAGTGCACGATGCCGAGCAGGCTCTTGAGCTGCTGCAGCGACACGATGACGGCGGCGCCGCCCATGAAGCCCGTCAGCGTCGGCTTGGACAGGAAGTCGACGATGAAGCCCAGCCTGCGATGCATATGGACATGGGCGTGAGCTGCTCTGCCTTGTCTACCGCGGCGCGGCCGATGGAGATCGCCGGCGGCAGATAGCGCCACCAGCCAATGGAACAGTGTCGTTGTTTGTTCATGCAGAATGGCACCCACCTGAGGAATCCCAGGGACGCCTGTAAGGCGCCGGCGAAGAAGGTGGCGGTGAAGGCCAGCTGCAGGTACAGGATGGGCTGCTCGTCCGGCGACACGGCCTCCCGGAGCATGGACCCCATCACCAGCGACGCGATGGACACCGGCCCCACCGCCAGGTCCCGCGAGCTCCCCAGCAGCGAGTAGATGAGCGGCGGCACGAAGCTGGAATCTGCTTGCAATTGCATGCATGCATGCACAAGGTTACTTATTATTCGAGATTCATTCGTCAAGACAACCAGCAGAGATTGAGATTTTCTCCTACGAAATTATTGCAGGCAGGAGCAAGAGAAAGAGAAGGAAGACGAAGAAACTCACATAGGCCAATGATCGGCGGCAGGTTGGCGAGCTTGGCGTAGCTGATTCCCTGCACGGCGACGGCGACCGTGTTAGAGTGAGTTATGGCGCGCCGCACGCCGGCCGGCCTATATTCTGGGCAGTGCCATAAAAAACCGTGCCAAACGTAGCTAGGAATTGAATGAAGGCGCGAAGAAGCAGAGGGAGGCCAGGAAGGGAAAGCAGAGGAGCACGTGCCTGCGGGATGGCGAGGCTGGCAATGGTGAGGCCGGCGATGAGGTCGGAGCGGAGGAGGGTGGGGCTGTAGGCGGACCCCCACTGGAAGATGGGGAAGAAGTACTGCAGCGCCAGCACCAGGCGCCGCGCCGACGACTGGTTCTTGAACTGGTGCAGCGGGTCGTCGGGGAAGAACACCTCGGCGAGCCGCTGCCGCAGCGCCTTCGCCACCGTCCGCCGCTCCGGCACCGACACCTTGTGCAGCTCCAGCACCGACGCCGACGCCGTGCCCTGCCGCGACACGGGCGCGGCGGGACGAGCCGAAGCCGGCGCCGGCGCCGGCGGTGGCGCTGCCGCCGCCGCCGCCGCCGAGGCGGTGGCAGGGGGCGGCGGCGCCTCGACGTCGTACGACAGGCTGTCCACCTTGTTGTTCGCAACCATGCCGGCTGGCTGCTGGTCAATCGCTAGCTTCTGGTCGATGGCGTGCGTGGTCCCCGCTGGTTTATCGCCGGCAACGGCGGGCGGTGAGCCGGTGACCGAGGCGCGCGCGCGCGTGGGCGGCCTTGTCGATTTGGGATTTTAATTCGTCGTGCCCTGATGGCTTTCCTGCTGCAACGGCAGGGGAGTGAAGAAGGAGGAGGGAGAGAGGTGTTTGTTGTTGCCCGCTTGTTGGTTTGCTGGTTGCCTGGATGGATGGATGGATTCTTGCGGAGGAGGACGACGACGCCGCGGCGCCTTTTATAGGAAAGGGGAGGAGGGAGACGGAGGCCGGAGGCGGGAGAAGGCAGAAGCAACCCCGGTTTGGACCACGGTCGACGAGTGAACCAACACAAGACAGGAGAAGACAAGAGCGACAGAGACTACTTACTGGTGTTGGTTGATTTTGGGGGGGCACCTATTACTGGCGAAATCGTCTTGGAGAATTTGAGGCATATGGATGCATGGAATTTAATGGAGGATTTGCTTCATCTCTTAATTCTTCTTAGTATTAATTAGTATAGATGGTATAAATCAAAGAGAGGTGTTGACTTCACTTTTGGAGGTGTTTGGTTTCGAGACTTTTTGAGAGGTTGGATTTCTCCAACAAGAGAATATTCCTCGTAGATGCGGGTTTAAACGGTTACTCAAAATCGAGCAGACCGAACCAACTCACTTTGTCGCACGGTGCGGGCGTGGACAAGGGGGGTGGTGGCACGGGCCATTGTGTTCACATGTGCAGGTCGACCGAATGGCCGTTTGCGCATGCAAGCTGGTATGAGGGTGGCAGGCGCAGGTGAGATCTGTTTTAGATCTAAAATGTTTTTAGATTTTGACATACTAACACTTTCTTTTGTATTAACTAGGCTCAAAAAATTCGTTTTCATAAATTACAAATAAACTGTGCAATTAGTTAATTTTTTATCTATAGTTAATGCTCTATATATGTGCCGTAAGATTCAATATGATGAGTAATCTTAAAAAGTTTATAGATTTTGGGGCAAACTAAAGAAGACAGCAATGCTCGGGTTGAGGAGGGCGTATTTAAGCAGCCAGTTGGAGCGTAGAGTTTCATGAACATTAAATATGCTGATATGACACTATATTAATAAAGAGAGAGATGATAATAGTTTCATAGAAGTAGAAAGATTTTCACGAGGATAAAACTCCTTTGCACTGTTTTTAAAATATGGATGCGTTGGAAACTAGGTCAGAATGACCTTAGATACTTTCTTAGTTTGCACTATTTGTCCATAGATCAACTGTCTGCATTCGGAGGCATTAATTAAGAAATAAAAAACCCATTGAGGGTGTATCCTCATTAAATAAAACAATAATTAAGGAAATTGAGTGGATAAACTACAACAACTATACTCTTTGACTTCTTTGGTGGTCAAATATTTTAAAACATATATTCTCGTGAGGCTTGGACAAGCATGGTTAAACAAGAGAGCAAGGGAACAAAAACGTGTCCTCAACAATCTAACCTTAAGGGCACTCACAATGCAGACTCTATCATAGAGTCTAAAGTTATTTATTACCTCGAACAATGTGGACTTAGAATCTAAATAAGACTTGGAGTCTTATTTTTTCTACCTCTTTCTTCAATAAATATGGTGCCATATCAGCAAAATACCATAAATAATATATAATTAATTATTTTGGACTCTGTGATAGAGTCTTGCATTGTGAGTGCCCTAAGATCACTATTATTTTGCCTCTCTCTTTTCTTAATGCTAATTTTGTTTTCTCCCTTCAATTAAATTCTTTCTTTCTAAACAAATGAATCCCTAACATGCATGGCCCGTCTTTACTTGGTAGTCTCACTGTTCACAAAAGAATATAATTCTCACTCTTCGAAAAGTCAAACGGTTTAAACTTTGATTAAACTTATATAAAAGTGTGCTAACATTCTTTATGATATAAAATAAGTACAATTAAATTAGCTATAGAATATATTTTTATAATAAATGATTTAAAGACATAAATATTTATATTATTTACTATAAATTTAGTCAAACTTGATAGGCGTGGATCCGATATGGGCAAAAAAGATTATACTCGGTATATGCCCTGATTCAATACATGCATGTAAACACGCGAAGTTAAAAAGTAAAGTACTAGTTATTTGAGGCATATATGGAAGGATGCACACGACTTGAATTATAAAATATGAAAGAAATGTGGTGCTGACCAACAAAATAAATACTAATTAACTTGCGATTTCCATATGAGCAAGTTTTCATGCTACGAGATTCATAAAACCCAACCTGTTAACTGCCGCATTGGTGTAGAAGCCTTATTTTCTAGGTTGACATACTATTTTTATTGACAATTATAGAGTAAAAAAGAAATTCAAACTATCTACAGTGTCGCACACTCACACGCCCTCTACCGGTAACTTGTCCACTTGGGTCAACTCTCTCACAAAATAACAAGTTCATCCGTCAACTATTAGAGATAGAATCAGTAGTTGACTGTACGCTGCATTGATCAATCACTGTGGTAGCAGGTCTAATGAGTATTGGGCCTACCTGAAAAATAACAAAGGCAGATATAAATTGACCAGATGATCTCAACAGGTTCATTACGCTTCTCCCTCTTATAACAAAGGCAGATATGGAAGAGCCTCCTATAAGATTAACGTTTTGTTCGTCTGTTGCTCCTTGAAACCACACATGACACCATAAAATTCAGAGTTTTTTTCCTTGAATTACTATAGAAACTAGGTGAATTCGCCGCGCGTTGCTGCGGGATTTTCTTAAAAATAAATCATTATATATATAGCACTACTATGCGGTATTTAGTCTATTATGTATGTACATATATGAATTTAACTTGTATGTATTTTATTGTATTAGATCTAGTAAAAATTGCTAAGCTAATATAAAACAAAAACTAATATTTGGTTACATTATAGAGGAATTAATTGGTGATGAAACAAATAATGTATGTACATGACTTGTATGTGAATATATTAAAGATTTAAAGTATTTCACATGATATAGA
>Ga0182004_10001974_pt1 | contig 15645 bp, 13 predicted proteins | sample Sormic07211540_1_FD_120479 | JGI IMG/M metagenome (GOLD analysis project Ga0182004, IMG submission 120479) | Endophyte microbial communities from Sorghum bicolor roots, Mead, Nebraska, USA - 072115-40_1 MetaG | ecosystem: Host-associated > Plants > Roots > Unclassified | place: USA: Nebraska...
CCGTCGGGTACCGGTAGAAAGCCGAGCGCGGAGCGGAAACTCCAAACCGCTTCGGCTTGCGGCCGCAGCCTTTATCTTTCACCGTTCAACTTGCTTTAAGATTTGTGCACCGGCTAATACACCCAAAAACCCAAAACTTTACAAGATTCCCCATCACATCGTATCTTACGGCACATGCATGAAACATTAAATAGAAATAAAAAAGATAACTAATTGCACAGTTTACCTGTAAATCACGAGACGAATCTTTTAAGTCTAGTTACTCCATGATTGGACAATGTTTGTGAAATAAAAACGAAAATGCTACAGTGTCAAAATCCAAAAAGTTTTTAGATCTAAACAAGGCCTAACTCCCGCTTCACACTCTTCCCATTCCCATGTTGTATGTTTCTGATTTCCCATTCCCATGCTGTACTCCTTCCTTCTCACTCATCCCAAGCTGGTCGCCGCTCCCATCCAATGAAAAGACGACAGCACCTGTCACCTGTCTGCGCGTGCGTCCAGATCGGAAAATTTCTAGGGAGTCAGAGGCACGTTGAAGAAGTTGACGTCCCCACTTCCATCTTTTTAGGTGTAGAGAAACAAGGCCTAACTCCCGCTTCACACTCTTCCCATTTCCATGCTGTATGTTTCTGATTTCCCATTCCTATGTTGTACTCCTTCCTTCTCACTCATCCCAAGATGGTCGCCGCTCCCATCCAATGAAAAGACGACAGCACCTGTCACCTGCCTGCGCGTGCGTCCAGATCGGAAAATTTCTGGGGAGTCCGAGGCACGTTGAAGAAGTTGACGTCCCCAATTCCATCTTTTTAGGTGTAGAGATGAAGATATGTGGTTTCATAGGGTGCCAATTTTTTGCCATGCATGATGTCTGTATGGAAGAGGAGTCTGGATTGGAGAAGCATATGACGATCAGTGGAGCCTATTATAGTGAGAAATAGATGAAAATTAGGGTGAAGAGAAATTTGCCTTTTTACAATATTTTACAAAACAATATATAATAGGTTAGATAGATAAATGGCTGGATGGGATAGAGATATATCTTTATGTGAACCTAAAAAAGAAAGCAACGATTGGAACCGTTTTCAAATACTTGCAGAGAAACTTGCCGCTTGTGGAGCTGTCATCTTCGCCCTCAGTGCTCCTTCTCTGATTTTTTGTGTAATTTATTTGTAATGAACTAGTACAAACTTTTAGCAGAACTGCTTGTGGAGCTGTCGTCTTCACCCTCAAGAGTGCTCCTTCTCTGATTTCAGATAAGGTTCTCCCCCCTCTGGTAATCTCTTCAAAAAAAAATATGCATGTAAAAGGAAAAGAGAGTCCAAACAGAGGAGGTGAAACTGCTAAAAGGTAATTAACAAGAATAGGAACTCGGAACTTTGGGACCTATAAACTTACGGAAAAAAAACCATAACTCCAACTGTCGGAACAACAATGTGAAATTAGAAAAAAAAAACTAGCAAATATGCATGTGCGTTGTAACAGGACAGTTATAATTTGTTGTATAAATCCTTGGCTAGCCTCATGCTATGAGGAGCAATTTTTGCAGCCGATTGACCGTAGTCCAATACCGGCTGTTGCACTGACTGCTAAACAGTGTTGCAGCATTGACTTCTATTTGCAAATTCTCTAGATACATGGTCTCCCGATGTTTGTCCAACAAATATTTACCTATTCCCAACAGGAACAGAATATGTTGGACCCCTATTCTGTATAAGTGTATATCCAAATTAAAAGCTTCCTTAATGACATTAGTAATATCATTCAATAATATTTCATTATGATTAGCCAAAGTTGCTGCCATGACTTTGCTGTTAGTTTCACTCATAGCTTGATGTTGGATCTGAACAGCAGGGTCACATTCTTCTTCCAGAATCACCCTCGGGAAAAGAATCTTCTGGTACACCTTCTTATCCCTAGTCCTATTGAAAGAAAGCAAACACTTTTTTGTATTGGTTCATAGCAGTCACAACCAATTCCTTCAACTGACCTAGGAGTTCATCTAGAGTGACACTGAGTACGTTCTCGTTCTTTATGTTGTTGATTGATGGTCCCACCGGACGTGTCAAAAGATGTGTTGGTGCAAAAATTGGTATCTCACACCAATAGTCTTGAGGGCTCTCAGAAGAGCTGAAGTTCTAGACCTCCTGAGCCACAAACGCATTAGCTTGATGAATTGATTCTAGGGCGTGCCAGTCAATTTGACCTAAAATTGACAAGGTAGAATTACAAAAGTTAAATTATTGAAACCTACCGGTTGTTGCCAGAAAGTTCCGAGATGTCCTAATAGAGATAAAAAAGATAATCATTGTCGAGTATATTGAATAACCGCATCTCATAGGTGTAAATAACCAGATCGGCTATTTAGCTGATACACTGTATGTGAGAATAAGAGATAGCTTACGTGTATTATCTTTTTATATCCATTAAATAAACAACAACTTATTAAAACTGGTCTAAAGATATGCGGTCTTAATAAATTACTTTTGTAATTTGTATTAAATCTATATTCACCTGGTCTAAGGGTTGCGGGCTTCAATAAACTCAACACAAATTACTAGTTTCATTTAATGCTACAATCAGATTCATACACGCGCGCTATTCGTTTAAGCTTAACTGGATCGACTATTTAGTCGATACATGGTCCATGAAGCACGAACAAAATCTATCTACTTCGTTATGATCAGATTCAATTATTATTATCAAATTAATCATAATAGAATAAATATCTCGAACGCACAATATGTAACGATCAAGATCAACAAGTTAGCTATCTTAATTTTGCTTGATAATCATTATTTATTCAAAGTTTATAATAAGCATTTAGATTTAAAGTTCAAGCTAACTCGTCAAATTTTGATTGAGCAGAATATTGTTAAAATAAATAAAGCATTAATCTTTAAACAATATTGATAACTTAATGAATCTATTAAATTGCCAATTTAATAGAGCCGATAACAAACTTAAACCAATATTCATAAGAGATTGAAGCAATGCGGCCTTACAAATACAATTCAAGTTGATAATTAGTTCATAATCGAGTTTGACATGAGTTCAAACGATGCAGCCATGACAACTTACAAGCAAACCGAAGGCCGATGCAGCTCGATTCATTGAAGGTCTCGTCAAGATCTACTATTACTCCTACTCCTAAGATTGGTGGCCGAAGCCGAAAAGGGTTTGTATTATGATTGTGTATATTCTTACAAGGATCGGGTTCCTAATATTTATAGTCTGGAGATCTAGACTCGTGTCCTAATATGATCTATCCCGAAAAGGTAACCCAGACTCTAACTTTTCCTTTCTTAATAGAACCCGACAAGTCTTTTGCCTTGATCGACACCCTTCTGAATCGACTACTTTCACTGCGCCTCTTATTTAGTCGATCCACTTACCCGGCTGTCCCTCCTTCTGCGAGGCAGGCCCACTGGCAGTCTCCTGACTTGCCAAAATTTAGGATTAACAGATGTCTAACTCGTTAGTATGTCAAGTTGGACTTATGATAGCCATAGAGGCACGCAAAGATCATATGACACACATCTTTGAACTGGTCACTTACAACACTGACCGAGACTTAGCGTTTGATTTGTTTGGTGCCACAAAGGCACACTAGATCATATGGTGACCACTTAGCACATCTTTCTTTTTTAAAAAATGGTTTTACAAGTCTATAGGGTTCCATAATTGCATATTCTCAATATCACAATTTCTTAATACTATGACATCTTTTTGTGATAGTTCCTAAGCACTCTTCATTAAGAGAAAAAGAATTACATGAAGTGGATACTAGAAAGCCCTCAGCACAGATTACAAACCACCAAGTCAGTGGTAAGTGATATGAAGAAAATCAAATCAACTAGAAAAAGGAAAAGATAGCAGTGATAGGGAAGAATCAACAATCCCCAAACCCTACTAGCTTGAACCTACAAGAGGAAGATAAATCAATGCAAAGGTTGTCTATAGAGAGGACATAACCGCGATGGCAAAGCATCCATCTAGAGAAGACGGGACGAACAAACAACAAGAGCGACAAAGAATCCACCTGAGAAGACCAAAGCAATCTTGATGGCAAAGCATATGCAAGGTGAGAGGATAATGTGCACTCGACAACAAAGTATCTACCAGAGGGGACTGAAACAGCATCAATGACAAAAGCATCTGCTAGGGAAACCAACAATGGCTAAGCATCCGCCAGGGAAGACGGTGGCAAAGCATCCACCATGAGAGCCAAATGACAATGGTTAAACAAGCACTGTTGGCTGACAGAAAAAGTACGGCTTATTATAAGACAAGCGAATGGAGCCAGCAGGGGCTAAAAAAGGCTACTCTTTTCGACAAATCTAACGAAGCCTTTTTTTAGCCCCTGCTGGCTCCATCGCTTGTCTTATAATAAGCCGTACTTTTTCTATCAACTAACAGTGTTTTTCTCTTATAATAAATCAGTTAACAAATCAGCTAACAGTACTTTTACCCATGGCTTTTGAGACAACACAAACAGACTCTAAATCTAGGGGAATGATCTTTCTTCTTATTACTATCTCCATGTTTCATGAGTTTTTGTTTGTCAACCAAAATCTCAAAGTTTTTTTTTTCTATCAATTACGCATGCCTCTTACCTAACTCCAACCAAATTTTGAAGTTTTTTTTTTCATAATCAATTACACATGCCATTTACCCTTAGTAGCTCACAAAACATATTAGGTGAGCGGGGTAACAATGTGCGAAAGGCAAATGCTCCACGACGGTGTGTAGCCTTTGCTTCATCCTGGAAATATTAAGAAGAAAACACAAACTATCACAATAACCTTTTACGAACTCCAGGTTTGCAGAGCCAGAGAAGTGGCGTCATAGTTGAGCTCGATATGTTCTCAGAAGTCAGAGCTGACGCTATACACCACAAAACTATCACACTAAACTGCGAGTTAAACAACCCACTGTACCTATTCCTATATATACTGTACGAATTTCAGTTGGCAGAATCCTAATATGGTGAAGCTATGAACAAGCATATTCCTCTCCAGCTCCAGATCAAGCAATTCTTGCACCTCTAGTCATAGTGCTCCACAAACTGCATCGGCTCCGCGAGATACGAGCAGTCATCATCCCAACCGCAAGGCCGTCCACTGAAATCCTCGACGTCGAAGCCAGCCACGCCCTTGTCTGCTTCTCGCCGGTCCATTTCAGCGCCTGGTATCGCGTCCAGCTCGTCCCACACATCATACCAAATACTGTCCATCTCCTGACCATTCAACTCAGGCCCAGGCTCCTGTTTCGCGGCTGTGCCACCATGGCTGCTCCCCGCAGAGACGCCAACGCCAGCCGCCACTGTCGCAAACGCAGCTTCGGTGCCACTCCTCAGTGGCAAATCGCCGTGCCGATGTTCTTCGTTTTCCATCAGCCGCTGTCTTTTGGAAGCGCCACGTAGTTCTTTCTCCTTGGCATAGTTGAGCAGGACCTGCTGCACGAAACCTGGGTTGCTGAGCACCTTTGCGAAGAAGGCGATGGCCCTCTGCTGGTTCCTCTCGTTGTTCAGGATCCTCTCCTCCAAGGCGACGAGTTGGGATTTGCAGATGTTGTACTGCTGCCTTAGCGTGATGACTTCGGCCCTGAGCGCTGCGCGGTCTCGTTTCAAACTCTCGACCTCGCTGGGATCCTTCGGCGAACCGAGACAAGCACCAGCACAGTTTCTTGGCTTTGCTTCCATCTGAGGCTTGGAAGCACGCCTCCTCTTGATATTTTTCAGCAAATGCTTCTGGCCTGCTAAGAAGGATTCGTTTGCAAACTCCCAACGATCCGGATTCACCTTCCTGAATCCCTGCACAACAGGAACAGAGCCATTAGCATTTATGCAGGAGGTAACATAACACAATCAACCTTTCAATATCAGCATTCGGTCAGCATGAACAGGAAGCCAAAGTTATATGAGAAGAAATACAAAGCTTTGCAACATTTTTTCTATGAGCCCAGCCCAAATCACTGGTTATATATATTGCGTAATGGCAATATGTGATTGTGGCGGAAAAAATAGAAAACAAGAAAAAAAATTAAATGGCATTGCCGTTTAGCACACAAATCAACCTAAGGTACCATAACACACTGCAGTATGAAATTACTTCTTAACAAAAATTAAGGCCTTAAAGAACAAAGGAAGTGTCCTGTCGCTCACGGAAATTAAGTCCAGATATATACTGCTAGAAATAACGGAGCTCAACATCATCAAAAGCACAAACAAAAACAACAATTTCAGTTAGATCATGTTCCCATCACCTTTTGATTTTTAACTGCTAAAAGTTGGACAGGTCATGAGGTTCAGTACTTCAGAGCAGTGGAATAGAATTTGATTATGACATACCAACTGCTTGGACACTTGTAGTCTCCAGTAGAAAGCACATTATCCTCTTGTTTTTAGTGAATATAACAAGTACTTTAGATCACAAAGTGAAGAAACTGGAATCTGAAATCTAAGCACATCTAATTCATCACAAAAGATTAAAACCTTCTCCAAGATTCGGGATAGATAAACCCAATTGAGTAGCGTCAACATTGAATTTCCACTGTTTTTTTCAGATTTCATGATAACACTGAATTACTGAAACATGGCTCAGCATAATAAGCAGTTGGGTACTTGGGACTGGGGCCAGTTCTACACTGTTAAAGTTGTTATCTCTGCAAAGGTACCCATGGTTCTAAATTCAAATTCTTCAGAATCCAGGAACACTAGAACACCCTCCCACGTTAGTCTTGGCACCAATTCCAACTGAATTGAATGCTCAATTGCCAGGACACCATGACGTGTACACATTTGCCGCAAAATTGAGGCAGCTCAAAGCCTCATACTAACATGAACTCATTTGAATCAGATTCCCTTCTCCTGCCTTTTGCAACACAGACAACTAAGACCAGCATTGATCAACAACGGCCGGTAACAGGGAACTGGAAGCATTTGACGTCCAGGAAGCGCTAGCAACAGCTTACGCAAGGAACAGAAAAGCATACGAGGTAACTAAAGCGGTCGCCGAAACAACGCCGTTCATCACAGCACGAAGCAGCAACTAGTAGTAACAACTAACAAAATCACACAACAAAGCACTTCGAGGGCATGTGCGCGTGGGTGCTGGTGCGGGTGTGGGAGAGACGAGCCGTACGTACGTAGATGTTGAGCTGCCTGATGAAGGACGCGAAGTTGGCGTGCTTGAAGAAGCGCGGGAGGATGCCGGCGGCGAGCGCCCGCGGGTCCCACACCACGAAGCTGTTCCCCGCGCCGCCGGGCGCCCACGACACCACGGCGTCCGTGGCCGCGTCCGCCACCATCTCGTACGTCTTCGACACGAACGGCGCAGGGAGCGGCGGCCCCTCCATCGACCGCGGCACCACTGACGACGCCTCCTCTGCGCCCGCCGCCCACGGCTCCGGCTTCGGCTCCAGCTTCACTGCCGCCACGGCCACGCTCCGCGCCATTGCTACGCCTCCGAACCCGACGCCGCTGGCGCGCGCCGTCGTCCTGGGCTTGGAATTGGAGCCGCTTGGCCCGGGGGAGCCCGAGAGCGGGCACGAGGAGGAGCCCATCTGGCTGCGCGGTGCGGTGAGGTGCTAGGGGCGTGACAGGGGGTTTCATCAGCATTTTAAACAGCGGCCGAGGTCTTCTGAAAAGAATAGGGCAACTTGAAAAAACTTTCGGTGAAACAGTTTGAACGCCATGTCTCATAAATTTGGTACAGTATGGAGCCTCTTTTTTAGTAAGATTTTTTTACATAGAGAGAAATTAAGGTCCGAAATTTCTGATATACAGTACCTTTTTACATTTGAAGCCCGTATGATATTTGGTTAGCCACTTTTAGACGTTTTGTGGCATAAAATAAATAACGTGTTCCAATTCTTTGTACCCCATCTATTCATGATTTTATTTTGTGCAATCAACCCGTGGAAAAAGGCCAACCTAGTGAATCACAGGAGGCCTTTTGCCCTTTCCAAAACGTGATTAGTTTCTATTGAAGTTTTATAGTGACCTCTGTGCTCTGGCCAAGGAACATGCTGATCATGCTTCTAGTCAAACATCTAAAACTGTGGATCGTCAAATGTCTTCGAACACATAGAATAAAAACATGAGAAATCGTATCTGTAAAATCCAGTTCAATGCTATCATAATTAATAATCAATAACTTTTAGATATTTTATTACATTTCGATTGCAAAACACCTTTGTCGTTATCAAAAATTTGAGTACGTTTAGCGTGAGGAAGCTTGGAGTACATATTAGATACTCTCTCGGTTACAAATATAAGACATTTTGGCTTTTATAGCCTTATAGTTACGTAGTTTTTACTTACATGTTGAAGGCAGTATATCTAAAAAAAATCAAAACGCTATAATTTGGAACGGAGGAAATACCAATTTTCAGCAAAAAAAAAAATTGTGTTGGCATGTGCCAGATGAAACTTGCGGTGTGTGTCTTAACTTTTAAGGACCAATGCTGTTTCCTACAACATCAAGGAAGTAGTGCCCAAGAATATCAGCTAACATGCACCGAGTTGGGACCCAACCGCAACACGTGCGAGCTCACGGCCTCAGCTCCATGCGCTGGGCGCCAAGTGCCACATACATCCAAACTCCAAAGGCATACCGCATACACGGTTGACGAGTGATGAAATGAATGCCTTGCTTCCTTTCTCCAGCACATAGTTTAAGGTATGGTATATATATATATATATACCTCATGCTCTCAGCTTCAAGACTTTCAGAGCCGTGGTGGTGGTGGCAGGAGAGAGCATGGGCATCCACGTACCACGAGAGGCTCAACCACGTAGCAGTCGGTAGGAGCGTGACCAAGCGAGCAGCTGCCACCGCACCACAGCGAACAGGGCAAGCAAAGGCAACGCGTCCAACCCGTACCAGGCTATCATGATAGTATACCACCACAATGTCGCAAAAGAAAATAGCAGCAGGTATATATCCTACTACGCTAGAACCGCTGAGCCCCACGCCCACCCAACAAGCACTGAAACAAGCACAAGTGGCTAACACAAGCAGCAGCACAACACAGCACAGCACACTCAAGCGTATCATGCATATACGTGGTGATTACAGTTACAAATGAACAAATGCAGCAACCACAGCACGCAGCTGCTCAAACTGAACTCATTCGCCGCAAAAAAAATTCCCAGTTCCTTTTGACATGTTTATTTCACACAAGAGTTTGTTTCACAATCAAAATCCATACAGTCACCTTGAGCAGGATGGTAAAGCATAAAATAAAAGCTACTAGGTGTTCACACAACGAACACAATACGAATCTGGGGGTACTGAAAACATCCAGGGCTGCTAAACTGAAATTCTGTGCCTGCCTTTGGCGATTCTCCGGGCAATCACCTTGCGCCCACCCTTGGTCGATTTACTGCAAAACCAAAATCATGCCAGGCAAACTGATTTCCTAATCCAAATGAAGTGTGAAAGGGGAACATGAACGGAAATGTATTACTAAATTTGATAATTCCAACTTGAAACCCGTTGTCTTTTTTTGCATGAGGGATGAGGGAAGCAAAATAGTAGCACACAGTTAAACTGGACAACAGGATAAGGGAAGCTAGAGAGACAGACCGTGTAAGAAATCCATGGGTTCTTTTCCGCTTGATGGTACTGGGCTGGTAAGTTCGTTTCGGAAGCAACTGAAGGGGATCATTAGCAACAGGATCCTCAACTACAAATAGCAGAACACAAGCAACGGATTAGCAAAGACATCAAACTCACAAAATTAATAATTTGATCCTAGCTCCCAGGTCATAATCAAAAGTGTCATGATCAAGACTACAGCATTCACCAAATATAACTATGACAATATTTGCAGCATCAGAAGTAGCAAGGAACAGTAACTGTTTGGGACCATGCAAGCAAACAATCCAGGAACAGCAAGATGAACAGCTGTACTTGGGTATTTGTAACTTGTCAGACACTTTCTACCCAATTTCAGGACAATCAGCAGCAGATGGAACAAGCCACAGTCACCATTTGGCAGCATGCAAGTAAACAATTTTAGGATAGCAAAAAGAAACATGAGTAATTGAGTACTTCTAGTGCACTTTCTACCAAATGCAGGACTTAACAGAAATCATATGTTTATAGGTGGGAGACCTTCCCAAGCTCCACGCAATCTCAGTTTTAGGCTTTCAAATGATCACACACAATTATGCAGCGTATAAAGCTTTGGATTCTGCCACCTACTAATCAAGGTAGAAAAGGGCATACGGGGAACTTTAAATAGTGCATAATGTATTGCAAGCAACGTGTTCTTCTATGCATAAGAGTATCAATCACACTACATACATGGCTTTTCTCAAGGTTGATCAACCACTAATTAACTTTCAACACAAACCAAATAACACAGAAGCCGTTGCTTGTGAATCATAACGACAGCACAGGCACTAAAGATTTATTGTGAAGCACACACTCATTATTGGGCCAGATACCCAGAAATCATCACTTTTGTGGCAACTTCTTCAGAACATTGCACCAAAACAGAACATAGAGGACATGAAAGTCAAGCATCATCTGCAGACCCCCCTCAAGCTACAAGAAGCTAATAATAAAACAAGCGCTGACACATAACACAGGTTATAGTAACACATCACCATTGAGGGAGACAACCATGAGATTTCAGAAGACAATGTCCCCAGAACGAACAAACCAAGCATACTATGCGTAATCATGGCAATTGTTCCCAAGTCTGCACAAAGCAAGGCTAATAGCGTAATGGTATAGCTGCAAATCACAGAAATTGTGCACTGCAACAGAAATCAACCGTGTTTCGATTGGTCACACGCTACAATCTCTATATACAACAAACGGTATGGCAACATTGCTCCCCCGTACTCCCCATTTCTGAAGGTGGCAGTGACTAGCGATCCGAGCCCAAATGTAAAACGCAATCGCGGGCCAATTCATTCATGAGTGCGTGCGTGTGTGAGAGAGAAGCGGTACCGTCGTCGATGAAGAAGCGGAGCGACGGGAGGCCGCAGGGGAAGGAGATCTCGCCGGGGAGCGAGCTCAGCCTGGCGACAGTCTCCGCCTCGTAAGCGTCCACCCCCGCCGGTGCCGGCGGCGGGACGTGCGGCTGCAGCCTGGCGAGCGCCGGCAGCCCGGCGCGGAGTATGGAAGGGGAAGGGGACGGAGACGGGAGGATGCGGCCGAAGAGGGATGATCCAGCCCGCGCCAGAGTCTTCGCCGCCGACGCCATCGCCGTGCACCTTAAACCCTAGCCTCCTGCTCTTCCTCCTCCTCACTCTGCTCCGTCGCCGCACTTGGGGGCGGCGAGCTATGCTAGACTCTGTGGGCCTCGAATGGGCCGAACGACGATGTTGAAGAGGCCCGTTTCAAAGACTCGGGTGGATCGGGTTTCTATGCTTGCGGCGTTTTGCTGAGGCCTTCATCTCGTCAAATTTAATCATTCGGTATTTACATAGAATATTAAATCTTGCTAAAAAAACATAGAATATTATAAATAAAAAATAATAATTACTCAATTTATCTATAAATTATTGGACGAATCTTTTGAGTATATTTAGTCTGTGATTAAATGATAATTATCGAATAATGAATTTTTTTATTTAAATAGAAACGAAAGTGCTAAAGTAGTTAAAAACTAAAAAAAACTCCGTGAATTAAACGAGGCCTAAAAATGCGTCAACAGGGCACGTAAGGTTAGGGGTCTGCTGCCAGCTGGCGTGTTGCTGACTTGATCGTGGACGGTGTCAACGGTCAACGTGGGTGGAGGCACGGCATATTCCCATTTTGCTTGGATGGGATGAAATGGAATGGATCAAACGTGCATCCAAGAAGCAAGCTGCTGAAGCTTCATTGGTACGGCACACTCCTATCTGATGATAATGATGATGATTATCCGTTTCCTTGGAGGTTTTGATTACCCTTTCTTGCACGGCCCATAATCGTGAATAGGTACCACGTCACGTACAACATCTGTAACTCACAGGATTACCATGTTCATCATCTTCAACTTGCACTGGTTTAGCTCGTCACATGAATGATGCAAATAAACAAACTTCAAAGGCTTAAGGCTTCTCATCATGTGGTGGATGGATAAAAACCGTAAGGTCTTGTTTGGATGCACATGCATCCACCTCAATCGATATATGTTAAAGTAGATTGAAGTAGAATTTAAACTGATTTTCACTCTAATCCACTTCAATATATGTAGATTCATGTACATCTAAAAAAGGGCTACAAAATGATTTTTCACCAAATAAACAATGATTTTATTAAGTTTTCAAGATAGTTTGATACCATTTTTTAAAAGTGCTTCTCATATCTATATATATTGTTAGGATACACAAGGTCTACAAACATTTAAACAAAAACAAAAATCAATAGGTCTTTTCAACTAGCAATTATGTGATAGGCAATGTTTTTCTTCTCTTCACGCAGTCTCGTTTTTTCCTTTAGATTTAAGGGTTACGCGCGGTAAAGTTTACTGTCCGTCACATTAAATATTTGAACTTATGCATAAAATACAAAATGTAGACTATTTACGAAACTAAAAATATAGCTAGAGAGTAATTTGTTATACGAAACTTTTAAGCCTAATTAGTCCATGATTGGACACTAATTGCCAAATAAAATAAAATACTACAATACCTAATAAAATTTAACAACCTCAACCAAACACCCCCTTAGGACATTGTTTTCAACATATATGGTGTGCTTGGTTGGTTAGCAAATTTACCATGTCAAAGTTTTGTAAGGAAAAAATTATTAAAACTTGGACAAAAGTATCTGCCATAGTTTTTTATGAGATTTTGGTAAATTTTGGTTCCCAACTAAATGGAAGTAGTCTTGGCTTGACTAAGTTCTAGCAACCAAAATTTAGCCATTAACCAATCACACAGCCGAAACAACCGCCTGATTTAGCCACATGGATAGAAAAAAATGAAGGACAACCTAGGTAGGGATGGACGTCGCAACCAATCCCCCATTCTTGATAGAATATAGGCCTTGTCCCTGGGTAAAAAAGTTTTCTTTTGTACTAGAACACTTTCGTTTGTATTTGACAATTATTATCTAACCATAGACTAATTAGATTCAAAAGATTCGTCTCACAAATTACATGTAAACTGTGTAATTAATTATTTTTATTTATATTTAATGTTCTATGCATGTGTCGAAAGATTTGATGTGATAAAGAATCTTAAAAAACTTTTGGATTTTGGGTGTAACTAAACCATACATGCCTGGATGACCAGCAAATGCTGGTTCAATTCAATGCCTGAAAGGGCAGGTGAAGACGCCTAGCTGGAAGATTGGTACTGTCATGCTGTGGAGGAAGATGCATGAAGCTATAGATCATCAGATCGAAAAAAAAAGAAGCTATAGATCATCACTCGCCGTGGTCAAGCAATGCCACAAGCTGGCTACAGCACGGGCTAAATTATCGAACGAAAGGGGAAATAATTTTACTCAATATGTCCACGTAACCCTCACATCAAACTTGACTTATTTAATTGCTTTTTAATTTAAACTATTATTTGATTAACTGGTCCGATTGAATTATAACCTAATGGATTTTTCTTTTTGTTTTTAGTCATTCAGCTTATGTCTAATGTAAGTTTTTGGGAATTATAGCTAGCATTATTCCCTGTGTAGTGAAATAATTTGGAACTTCATTCATGATTGTTTGCATAGTTGAGAGTATCCACAAAATAACAATATAACCCTCAAATATGAAACTTCATAAAAAAGTAAACAAAATAATCTGAATTAACTACTATATATAGGTTATGGTATCATCTTATATACTTTGAACATAATACCTAACTTGTAAAAACATAAATAAATTAATTTTGGATTACATTATTGGTCCAATTTAGATAGTCTAGGAAGTAGAATAAGCAAACATTTTTAGAAAAATAGGGTTGAGAGTAGAAAGCGAATTGTTGAGATAGAAAAGTATAAATAGTAGTTTCTATAGATAAAGAAATTCAATATAAAATACAATTTTATCAGTTGAGATAGAAAAGTATAAAGAATGTCCTCCTTACTTAAGACACTTCCAATGGCATGGCACGTGCCCCGCCAGCGGGAATAGCTGAGGCTCAGCACAATAATCTGGCGGGCGTCGAGGCTCGGTGGCAAGCACAAAAGCCGATGACGCAGCACGCAGGCCGACAGGGCCGGTCGAGGTAGAGAGGGCCCAAGGCATGGCAGATCTGGTGGCCAGTCGAGGCCGACTATGACAAGCATCCCATCCTCCCCGTTATGCCAAAAACCATAGCGCCCGCGTGAGCAAAGAGCGGTGCCATTCTAGTTCCGTAGTGGTGGTCGCGTGAGCTTTGCTCGCGCCCGCCATGGTGGCCGCACGAACTCCACCCACGGCAGCGATCGCGGCAGTGCGAGTAGGGTCGGGGGTGCACGCATGAAAGGTCCAAATGGCTAGAGGGGGGTGAATAGCCTATTTAAAATTCTACAAACTTCACTAAGAAGTGTGTTAGTAAAAAATAGTGAAGCTATTCTAGCACTAGCACAACTAAGCTATGCAAGCCACCTATACAAGTCTAGAAAGAAAGCTAAACACCAAGTCATAACAAGAAAGCACAACTAAAGGCTATCTACACTTCTAAACAAGAAGACTAGGCTAAATAAGCTAAACAACTAGTAAGGTATGCAAGTAAGTAAAGGAGTGGGGAGTGATTGTTATACCGATATAGTAGAGTAGAGACATAACCAACCAATCACTCACAATCACAATCACAATCACAATCACAAGAGAGAATCCTCGATAAGATATGACATAATATTTTTTTACCGATGTTCACTTGCTTCCCGGCAAGGTAGTCCTCGTTGTGGCGATACACCCTCTTGATGGATCACGAGCTAATTGGCAATTCAAAGTCAAACCCTCAGCAGGTGCCGCACATCCACTCCAAGATATAGATGGCCAGCGGGCCGGCACGGCCCGCAGCGTGCCGTGCCGGTTTGACCCGCGTGCCTGCCGTGCCGTGCCTCAGCAGCCTGCGTGCTTGGCCCAAGCACGGGCCCACGGGCCGAATTCGGGCCGTGCTCGGCCCGAACAGCACGACAAAAATAACGTGTCGGCCCATGGCCCATGTAATTCAAAATGCCTCAATCAACTCATCATTTCATCAAGATTATAACACACCACAGAAACATAGAACAAAGAACACACAAGTTAAAAGAAAATGAGCTGTGTGCAATGCTGCCTCATTAAAAACCTTTCTAGGTAAAACTCACCCTTGTGAGAAACCCCACAAAGGGAAAAAGAGTGCAGCACAGCTCTTATATAATGAAAATGTTCAAAGGTTCACAGATACATCACAAACTCAGTCACAGTCATAAGTACCACTCAACCTCTCATAGTCTCAGTCTCACTTAAACACTCAACTCCCAACTCTAATTCTCAAGAACCAGCAACACTAGGACCAGGAGCAGAAGCCATAGACATAGAACCACTAGGAGTTGCAGCAGATGTGCTAGCATTACCAGATCCACCTTGATCTTCAGAAACATCAAGGTACAAATTCTCAAAGGAATCTGCAAGATCTTGGCTGCCAGCAGAGTGTTGAAGCCTTCTATCACCGAGCTCCCAGTCTTTGATGCAAGCAAGCATCTCCACATGTTCAGGTAG
>Ga0182004_10001975_pt1 | contig 15641 bp, 10 predicted proteins | sample Sormic07211540_1_FD_120479 | JGI IMG/M metagenome (GOLD analysis project Ga0182004, IMG submission 120479) | Endophyte microbial communities from Sorghum bicolor roots, Mead, Nebraska, USA - 072115-40_1 MetaG | ecosystem: Host-associated > Plants > Roots > Unclassified | place: USA: Nebraska...
GTTCGGTGGCTAAGAGGTGTAGCACGAACCTCGTCCTCACTAGGACACCACAAGAACCTACCCACAAGTGAGGTAGCTCAATGACACAAGCAATCCACTAATGTTGCCTTTGGCTCTCCGCCGGGTTAGGCACAAAACCCCTCACAATCACCGAGAGATGGCCACGAACAATCACCAACTCGTGCCAAAGCTCCTCCGCTGCTCTAAGACGTCTAGGTGACGGCAACCACCAAGAGTAACAAGAAAACCGTAGCTAGAACGATCCCCAAGTGCCACTAGATGCAATCACTCAAGCAAATGCACTAGGAATCACTCCCAATCTCACAAAGATGAATAATCTATGAAGGAGATGAGTGGAAGGAGTTTGCTTAGGCTCACAAGGATGTCAAGTAAGTTAGAATGCCAAAGGGGATGAGCCCTAAGCCGGCCAACAACTATTTATAAGCCCCTCAAACAAATAGAGCTGTTGGCTCTTTCACTGGCAGAAAACGGGGCCACCGGACGCTGTTCATGTTACACCGGACGCATCCGGTGCCTTGAATTTGACCATTAGAAATCCAACCATTGCAGTCAACGTGAGTCTCTCTGTGGCCGCAGCACCGGACTCTCAGTGAGTCCACACCGGACTCGTCCGGTCCTCAACGGACTTAAACTCAGGGAGGTATGCAAGCTCAAAGGGTCACCAGACGCTGAGCACCGGACCGTCCGGTGCTCACCGGTCTCATACCTAGAGAGGTCTGCAAAACGCGCGGTCACCGGACGCTCCCCACCGGACGCACCTTGAGCGTCTGGTGCTCTCAGTTAGGCTTACTCGCAAAAGTCAGATAGCACCGGACACATGAACAGGAGCTACCCTGCTTCCGGTGCTCACCGTCCGGTGCTTAGCCCTAGCCGAGCCGAGCACCACAGCACACCGGACGCGTAGGCCCAGCGTCCGGTGCCTCTGGGCTAGCGTCCGGTGCAAGAAACACTCCCACAACTTCTCCAAATTTCCCATCGGCGCAATAGAAAATATGCACTTCATTTTCTCAAAAAAGCACCAAACATGTGCACTTGTGTTAGCATTTTCAAACTCCATCCTCTCTCTACCCATCAAACTCCACCTCCTTCTCAAAGTGTGCCAACACCAAAATGTGTAAACCAACATGTGCACTTGTGTTAGCATTTTCACAATCATTTTCTTTGAAGGAGTTAAGTTAGCTCACTAGGTTCTAAATGCATGCACATGAACAATGACACCTAGTGGCACATGATAACCGCTTAGCCAAAGAATTCCCCACTTTATAGTACGGCTATCTATCCTAAATGTGATCACACCCTTTATGGTGTCTTGATCACCAAAACTAAAACCCTAAGTCGGTACAAGACAAATAAAGACTATCTAGAGGAAGAGTGTGCTGCCTCCATGTGTAATGCAGGAAAGAAGTGAAAGCAGGCCCAAAAGAACAGGAGTAGAGTTCAAAACCCACCAGCAAAGATAAAGAAGAGGTTGACTATTATGCATAGAAAAAGATTCCTACTTTGTACCTTCTAGTGATAGATCGACTGAGGAGTTTGTTTGCTAACCCTGATGATGCAAAACTTATGAGTTAGCATGCTTCCGATGAGCGCAAAAATGATGGCAAGCTTCGCCATCCAGCCTATGGAAAGTAGTGGCAAGATTTCAATGACAACCACCGAGACTTTTCTAGCGAACCAAAAAATGTTAGGTTCGCACTAAGTACCAATGGAATGAATCTATTTGCTGAGAGGAGCAACAAGCACATCACATGGCCGGTGATTTTCACCATCTACAACCTTCCTGCATGGTTGATGCAGAAGCGAAAATACCTTTTGCTAACCATACTTATCTCTGGACCAGTCGAACCTAGAGTTGACATCGATGTTTTCTTGGAGCCCTTGATGGATGAGATGAAAATGTTATGGGAAAAAGGTGTTAAAATGTTGGTTGAGTACCGCAAAGATTCATTCAAGTTGAGAGCAATTATTTTTGTTATCACCTACGATTACCCTGCTCTCTTCACATTATCAGGGCAATTCAAGGGAGATGTTGGTTGCATGGTGTGCATAGATGGAACCCACTACGTGTCCCTTAATGCATCTAAGTGTATATGAGGCACAGACACTTCGTATCGAAAGGACACAGGTACCACCTAAAAAAGATGGATAAGTACTTCGACAATAATGATGAAAGGAACTTAGATGCACTATTAGGTAATAGCAAAGGCCAGAGAGTTTTCAAAATAGTGAGCAACATTAAATTTGTATTCAGAAAGAAGACAAAGGATGGAAAACAAGAAAGGATGTCAAATCAACTCCATGGGAAACATTCAAGAAGAAGTACATTTCCTTCGAGTATTTGCCATACTGGAAAGACTTGGATGTACAACACGCGATCGAAGGTATGCACATCTAGAAGAATATGTTCGAAAGCCTAATTGGCACATGATAGACATCAAGACCAAGACAAAGGAAGGACTCAATTCATGCTTCAACATGGTGCAGTTAGGCATAAAAAAGAGCTTCATCCTGTTCGTCAAGAAAATGGGAAGTACCATCTCCCAGCAGCAAGCTACAACCTCAACACGGATGAGAAACATACAATGTGTGAGTGGTTGAAGAGTTTGAAAGTCCCATCTGGATTTTGCTCTAGCATACAAAGTATTGTGTCAATAAAGACCTTGCACTCACTAACTACAATTCACATGATTGTCATATCATGCTGACTACTTTCCTCCGTAATGCAATAAGGCACTATAAATCCAATGTTCTTAAAGATGGTAGTCACATGATTATGCTACTTTTTCAATAAGATCACACAAAAGGTAATTGACCACGATGAGTTGGAATCCCTTCAGGAATTCGCAGTGGAGACAGTGTCACAGTTTGAGATGTGTTTTCGCTCATCATTCTTCGATATCATGGTGCACCTTGTGGTGCACTTGGTTCCACAAATTTAGGCATTGGGTTCCATGTTCCTGCATGAAATGTGGACGTACGAGCATTTCATGTCAATACTAAATGACTATGTATCAACTCATGCTCGTCTTGTGGCATCCATGATAGAGGAGTACTGTACCGAAGAGGCGATTGAGTTCGGAGGACCATTCTGCAACAGTGTCCTAAAAGACCAGGTTGCAATAGGTTTGCCTCTGTCAATACATGAGGGTAGGCTGCATGGAAGTGGGAGGATTAGACAGAAATCATTCATCCCACCAAATTACAGTACAGTCCTTGAGGCACATCACAACATCTTACAATAGCTCTCGATAATGCAGCATTTGATCAAGCAACACATGAATGAGCTTCGAGAATATAATCCTAGGCAACAGATGATTGGGTAATGAAGGAACACAAGAAATAGTATTACACATGGCTAAGGGAGTAGAACATTCCATATGGGGAAACAATTGAGAAACAAACCATCACGACTTTGGCATCTGGACCATCATGCCAAGTCACAACATGGCAAACCTATGACATAAATGGATTCACATTTCATACCAAGTCCAAGGACAAAAAGAGCATGACACAAAATAGTGGTGTTCGATGCGAGGCCATAGACGATGAAACTGGTGATATTATTACATACTTTGGCTTCATCGAGGACATATGGGAACTAGACTATGGTACATTTTAGATGCCCATGTTTCAATGTCAATGGGTTGAAGATAAACATGTCACAATGGATAATTATGGGGTCAGAGTTCTTGATCTAAGTAAGGTGAGATATAAAGATGACCCATGGATCCTTGCAAACCATGCTGCACAGGTTTTCTATGCTGAACAGATCCTTTCTAAGAATGAGAAGAAAAGTACCTATAATCTGAAGCATGTAGTTTTTCTAGGAATGCAATAAGCAATAGGAGTTGATGGTGTATCGGACCTAGAGGATTTTAACCAGTTCAACGACATATCCCTCTTTGTGGACCATCATGTGAAGATAAGAAATATTGAATGAAGCATTCCACAGAGTTCTTGGCCATAGGTGCACCCTGATGGACAAGGAAGAATAGTAGCGGCCTAGATTGTATCTGTGATTCATCATGTAATCCATTAATATTATAATATGTACCCTAAACCCTTAAATGTTGTCATCATTATATTTATGCTCCTTAGATTATATTTGTCATCATGTACGAGTGATAACATAAATCCTAGCTAAACAATATAATAAAAAATATATAAACCCGATATAAACAAAACCCTAGCTAATAACCCTAAAAATAGTAACAGTATATAAACCCTATATAAACAATATATAAAAGAATATAAAAATATTATATAAACAATATATAATAGCAATATACAAGCCCTATATAAATGTTGATGGTCGATAATGTCAACTTTTATTAGAACTTTAGACACAAGGGAACACCTAAAAGCACACTAGTCTAGGGTTGTATCTGACCACAAGTTTTGCATATTTTGTATTTGCCAAGGTTAATTTCAGAAAAGCTGAAAAGAGGGATTCTAGTGCATAATTACCACAAAACTTATCTGAGACGGAAAACATCGTCATCAGGTTCAGGAAGGGTCTAGAAGACACACGAAGGAACAAGACCTGCAGAGGAGAGAAGGTGGAGCCAGCCGGCCCCACCCTAGCGCCGACCGGCGCCCCCCTTGGGTATCTGGCTGCTGCCTTCTGGAGTCTTCCTCCTACGCTTCCTTGGAAGCCAAGCAAAGTATCACTACGTTGATGTTAAGTTGGTTTGATCTGACGGTGCACGCAAGATGAAGACACAGATCGATGACGTGGCGGTTCCTTGCCCCCTACTCCACCTCGGCCTATATAATGACGCCCAAGGCTCCCCCTAGAGGCATTCGACACCCCGGTGCTTCATATTCTCTACATAATTAGGGTTAGGGTCCCTCTAGTTGATCTAGTTCTAGTTCATCTAGTTCTAGTTCAGCTAGATGTAGCAATTAGGAGAGACTAGTTCTTCTACATCTAGTCTAGTTTAGAGATTAGAGAGATTGAGTAGACGAGTAGAGATTCTAGAGGAGTTCCTGCTTGTCGACGCTTCTTCGTGGCTGTATTCATCTGGGTTCAGTTCCCTAGCCCGGAGCTGCGTTCTGAGGTACTTTTGTACTTACCATTCCAATTTAAGTAAACAACTTGTTCTTATTCGTTCTTTAGTTCACATCTCATATTGAGTGCTTTGATCTTGGTCATTACTTGGTTGAAGTAGTATTTCGTAGTGTAGGCGTGGTGCCTAGGCTAGGTTTACTTGTGAATGTCCCCTGATTAGCCGGACTGTGGTAGCTCGCGCAAGTGACTTTATAGCTGTGTTGAATCCTCTATAGTCCACATCTCGTTGATAGGACTGATAGGCTTATGGGTGCTTAGTAGGAGAATACTCTGTTTCTTCTCCTATTCGGGTTACTTGCCCAATAAGACGATATTATTCAAAGTTAGCAGAGTTAGAACGAGAATGCATTAGCTTTTTCCTTTTTCTTGATATGATATAGCATAATTGCAGGGTTAAAGTCTATACACTTTATCATCATCACAACTGTTCCCTATGGATACGATATTTAAAATCTCTAGATAAAATGTGACACTGGTATGATATATGTGCGCTTGCGGATAATCCTACTTAAAATCTATTTAATGAAGTGAAGTTAATTTGTACCAACAATAAACAATATAATTATGTTACAAATAAAGAATATAGAAATAATTACATAATGTAGAAACAATATAATTATATTATAATATCAATATACAAATAATATATAACTAAAAACAAAATAAAAAGGTGTTACAAAAAATATAGAAAATAAAAAACATTACAGAAATGATCAATGGAGGCCTGCTGGGCCGGCCCAATTGTGGCCAGGTTTCTACATGCGGTGGTCAATGACTACCGCGTGTATAAATCAATTTCTACACGCGGTTGGCATTGACCACCGCCTATAGAAATTGATTTATACAGGCAGTTGGCATTGAGAACTGCCTGTGTAAATCATTTGTACAGGTAGTTCCTAAGACCACCGTTTGTAGAAATGTCACCGATACAATGGTCGTGCCCAGACCCCCAAAAAATCCTAACACCAAAGGCGCCGGTTTGTTCAAACCCACACCAACAGGCTGTCGAAATCTCCCTTCCCGTCGAGGTAAGTTCACCAGCATTGAGGTGGCAGCTGCGCACGGGGGCTGGTGCGGGAGCGCGCGGTGTTGGGGAGGCAGGGGAGGGCACGTGCGGCCGTGGCTCACCGGCGGCGGCGCGGCTACAGGCGGTCGGGCACGGGGGAGTGTCGGGGCATGGTGAGGGGCAGGCTGCGGCTACGGTTGCGCACAAAGGGAGCGCCGGGAGCGAGGGCGGTGGCGGGGCCACCTTGCATTTCTTGGAGAGGGGAAAGGGGGAGAGGTAGGCCGCCTGGGCAGCTAGGCCAGCCCACCCGCAGCCGGAGAAGGGAGAGAGGGAGAGGTGCCCCGACTAGGTAGCTAGGCCAGCCCACCCACGGTCGGAGAGGGGAGAGGGGGAGAGGTGGGCTGGCCAGCAGGCCCAGTCGGCTTGTGACCCCAATTACAATCCAGAAGGGGATGAGGTGAATTACTCATCTAAAATTAAATATTTTTAACTTTTATGCCCTTCGGTCTATGCAGAAGAATGATTTATATGTTTAATTTTGACATGAATAGGAGGTGCTATCTTAGTTGAAAGAATTGAGAGAGATCCTAGCCCAGGTAGAATTCACACATGAAGGTGCACCCAAGCCGACGATGAAAATGAGGTGAAAGAGGATTGAATCAGTTTCCAAGAGTAATGTTTAGAGTTATAGATGTGAGTGCGACAGGGCAGCCCCTAGCTCCTCCAGAGGCCTTACTTAAATGGCGTTACACACTCAGATTCTTAGTTAGGGACCATCTTGACATCACAGTCAGGAAGTGGGCAAAAGTGGACTAAAATGAAATCACAAGAATGTGAGACAAGCTGCTTATGAGGTTTGTTTTACCTTAGTTTCAGAAAACCTCGTAAAGGAGTATAAATTAAAGCAGTGGGTGATCATGTTCAGGAATTACAAGTCCGAGTTGAATTCGAAGTGGGCAAAGAAAGGGTTGGACCCAACAAAGAGGTATAGAATCTCAGCTGGTCAGTGGGCAGTGTTTGTAGAGCAGAGGAGTACTAAGGAGTTTAAAGTTTTGAGCGAAGCCAACTCTAAGCTCGCAAAAAGGAACAAGTACCACCACCACAAAGGCATAGGTGGTTACCAGCGCAAGCTTCCCCAATGGGAGCAAGAGGATAAAGCACAGAGGGCTAAGGGTTTGCCTATGCTCCCTAACCAACTTGGTTGCATGGGCTCATGGTGGGTTCGTGCTCGGGTACTAGCAAAGAAAGCCAAGTTCAGATTGTCATTTGCTAACCCAATGGTCAAAGAGCCTATGAAGAATGTTTTCATGGTGGCAGCTAAGCATAGAGAGGGATGTCCTTACTGTTTCTCTAGGTAACCCAGAGCATCCTGGTGGTGTACGAGGCATCTCATCCAAAGAAGGATGGAAAGAAGGATTCAGACCAGAGTGGGATGGAATGTATAGGAAACCCGATCGCTAGAAGGAAGAATTGTCTAATTATTTTAAGGAGGAGGCTGAGAGAGAAGTCGAAGAGGTGATGTCTAAAATCGTCTCCGATCCACCTCCTAAGCTGATGCAGCGATTGGCGACTGTGATGTCTAGCCAATTGAGTGGTCAGTCTTAGATGCAGCTAGTTGTCACCCCGACAACAACAAAACAAGCTCCGGTCGTCCCAAGCAGTGTTGCATCTATCGGAGACAAGGTCTGCTATCTAGTTGACAAGATCAATAGTCCTGTTCCTTGCTCCCTAGTCATAAGGTACGAGTTTAACAATAATTGTACAAGGAAAGTAGCCACAGGACTTGTGATCCTGGAGTGCCAGTTCCATGGTAGGGAGATTCCTGAGGACTACTGCAGGGTGGAAGTGCTAAGAGTTGTCCAAGGATACAAGGACAACATGCTAGACAGTTTCGGTCCTCACGGTATTGAGAAACTAGGACAAGCAATCAAGAATTTCATTTTTGGCTTCGACGGGACATCCTATTGTCTAAGCTACCACAACCATCACCCTGAGAAGTGTCGCAGACTCAGGAGTTGTCCCATCCCATATCTTTTACTAGTCCACCACCCTCTCCAATCTTGCAACCACCATCCTCACAAATCATGCCTCAACCACCATCCCCGCCACCATCACCTAAACCACAACCTTCGCCACCATCACCTAAACCCACTCCACCACTATTGGGAGAGGTCGAGGTTGCTTCAGTGGTGAAGTTTCATCAAGCTCGCTCGCCCGTCGCGGCAAGGGGCCTAAGCGTCTTGGCAAACAAGGAAGAAAGAGCTCGAAATCCTAGAACAGACAGCACTTCAATAAATCAGTTCCAACTAACTCCGAGAGGAGCATTACAATCTCTTTATATAGGGCACGGATTCGAACCAGGATCTGTTATAGAAATACCCCATGACGGTGGTGGAATATTCTAGCATATTCTGCCACTGCAGTCTATAGTCAACCCACAAGGTCACCTGAGTAAATTCTACCCCAAGCAACTTACAGGTCGACATGTCAGGACTTTGGACCTAACCTAGCTTGATCCTACGCCTAACCTTCGCTGGAGCTTAGGAATCCTTCGCCATCCGGCTGTCGAAGGGTCAGCTCCCATCACCAAGAGGTTCTCTGCTTTGCCCTGGTCTATGACTCTGTAACCTTCGCCGAACAACGTCCGAAGGATAGGCGATCACTTTCAGTCCTCTATGTCGGGTTGGTCTCCGAACACTTGCCTCACAAAGTCAAACTGTATTAGCGTTAACTTTTCCTCAACCTTCGCCCCATATTGTACGAAGGTTAGGGGCACGAAGGTTCAGTCATCGTGATCGGGTCGTATTCTTATACTTTTAACACAGCTGGAGGGAAGGCGTGGTTGAGTCCCCAACAACCACCATCACCTAAACCCCAAGCTTTGCTGCCATCAGCACTACCATAATCCTCTACACCACCACAACCCAAAATGACAATAAGACACCACCACCACCACCCAAAGATGACGAGAAGACACCACCACCACCAAAAAAATCAAAATTTTCGGTGGCCAAAATGGTTTTCATGTACGAGCCAAAGAAGAATACTGCTGGTATGACCCTATTTTTGGTAGGAATTGCAATGAGCCGCATGTCAAAAATTGTTGACTTGGCAGAGCACGAGAAGGAGGTGAAAAGGTCTGAAACACCTATTGTAAATATCAGGACACCAATGAAAGATGATTACAAATTCGTCCCTACTAAATATGAGCCCGGCAGGCCTTTACTCAGCTGGGACAAACTCAGAAAGGTCCCAGTTGGTATAAAAATAATGCATGACTAGTATATGAGAGCAGCTTCTATTGGCATCGACACAATCAATGTGAATATACCACCAAAAGCATTCAACAATGACCATGCAATGGCAATCGTTGCCTTCGAGGACCTGCGGCTAATCATGAACCTCTAGAGACTAGACGTGCAGCTGGTAACCATGTTTGCATTGTAAGTTCCACTCGTACTAGCTTGTCTTATTATTCATGAGTTGCATCAATTTTTAACATCTAACATACAAGTGCGCCTTGCAGAATGAATTTTGAACAGCAAGAGATGCAGTACGGTTTGGATCCAGATAGAAATACTAGTAAAAGGGTTGCGTATCTGAGCCCGATGAAGATATGTGAGGAGCAGAAAATATTTAGAATCAGAGATGATCACGACTCCTTACAAGGTTTGGATCCAGCTAAGTGTGCAAAGGTCATAGCTGAAAAGCGAAAAAATTATGAATGTCTATACGACCTCTACATAGCCTTAGCACTGCTCAAGTTTCAAGACCAGGAATGCGTTATGGCCCTATACAACTTTGGGTACTTTTGTATGCAACGTCGTATTAGTAATTCCAATGGGCACTTGCATCATAAATTGGATTCTCTCAGGGACCACTGGATCTGTCTCCTCATTAATCCTAGGCTAGGATGTGTGCTAGTCCTAGACTCCGCAGAGTATGATCCTTCGAGTTATGCAAAATTTATTACACACTTTGAACAGTAAGCCGATTAAATATGTATACATACTTTAATAAGAGTTTCAGAATAACTTGAGGAATATATTCGATACCATAGGGCCTATACATATTATAAGATTAAAGGTGGAAGGTGCGAGTCATCAAAAGCGGGGCAGTCATTGAGATTATTTTATAAATGGCCGGTATGTACCAAAATTTACCAAGTTATCTTTGTTTTATACATACAATACGCATAAGACGTTGTTGTAACTAATAAATATCTACTTTTTCATTATACTGTGCCACAAGCAACCAGTCGAATCGGTCCACTGTGGATTTTACGTTTACGAGTTTATGAGAGAGACCGGAAGATATGTCACAAAGCCTTGTAAGGTAATGCTCTAATAGTCGCTTATATAGTTGTATCATTTGTAGTTGCTAAGCATGTATTATGAACTATAAATATATGATGTTTCTAACTTCCTCCGCAGCAACATGAGTTGGAAAAGGCAAACAACATGACTCAAGGTGTTCTATACAACGTAGTTGAGGACCTCTGCACTTTCCTCTTGAGAGAAGTCATTCCCACCATAGGAAAATATCACGATCGGACCAGCACCCTAGTAAAACCTGAGTACAGAGCGCTAAGAGATATTAGTATGCTAAAGCTAACTCGATCGGATTATTAGAGCAGAGGTTTCAGATGTGAAACCTCTAATATATGTAAACAGAGAAAACTTGATTTGTGATGTTTGTAATTAATGTAAATTTATGTAGAAAGTAGTGGTATATATAAAGGAATTGCATGTTGCATTGGTTGACATGATCGACTAGGCTTTAGGAATTTCAATATTATGTATATATATATATATGTTGTATGCATATATTAATATATATATATATATATATATATTAAAAATAGGGCCTGGTGGGAAATTTGGAAATTGGCGGGAAATTTGAAAATCTTACCACAGATGGTTTGGTTATGTGAGCCGTCTACAGGCGGTATGTAGAAATGCATTTCTATACGCGGTTCTCAGATACCCAGCTGTGGAAAAATTTATTTCCACAGGCCATCAGCGCATGGGGTTCGCCAAACCGTCTGTAGAAATGGGTTGCGAACCAACTGTATAGTACCTCTGTGTACTAGTGGTTAGCACTTAAGCTTTTATACAACCATGTAGCTTGTTCGCTTGAGATTATCTGATAATTCTGCCAGCCATTCAATAGTGTTTCTCTCATAGCAAATCAGCGAATAGTATTTTCAGTCAAGCGAACAGGCTTGCCTTAGGGATTCAATTTGCTCACAACCAGATTTTATAATTTTTTCTAGTGATGTAGGATTCTCCTAGTGTTTTAGCATTTAAAATTTAGTATAAACATTTCCAAGTAAATGCCTCATAGTGAGGATTTCCTCGTGTTTTGACTAGTGGCAGTGTTTTTTTACTAAATAAAAACACTAGGAGAACTTCGCCATTTTAGTAGTGGCTGCTCAATGAAATTACTAGCCCAAAAGGATATTTCATTTTCTGGAAGTGCAAGACAGTCCTCTCTAAAGTTTGTTTTTGATGTATATATTGTTATTACTCTGAGCATATCAAGTCAATTTACATCTCCTATAACCACCGTCAGACTCCCCACAGCACGCACCTTTGCTACAGTGCAATATGACATTTTTTTGAGGGTCCAACAGAATTTTCTTAATGGGTCATATATGCAAAAGTGAACATCCGTGGCTATATATACAATAGGACCTCTTAAAGCTATTTTACCCGGCAGCATGCGCGTGTGTTCACAGAAGAAGCTAGCTAGACATCTCTACTAGCGCAATACCACTGCAATATATAGCTAGCATGGACCATGGGTGGGACAAGGACGATACTCATTGTACCGGCAGACGACGAGCAACAATATTGGGATTAGGCGTCGCTGTTCCGGAGCATGTGTGGCTGCAGAAGTCGTTCCCGGATTACTATTTCGAGATTACAAATTGCAATCACATGATGAATCTAAAAGACACGTTTAAAAACATTTGTAAGTTCCCTCCATCCAAGCGCCTCTTGTATCTCGTCGTACTTTAATTATTATACTTATTTATTCTGAGTTTTCAAGTTCATATTTTCTTAGTTTAATTAAGTCCTTCAACTACGTACTAATCCAACATTAAATACCGGATGGCAAATTTTATTTCGGATGCAGTGAGAGGGAATCTTTCTGTTTATCGATAGTATTCCTTGTAGATCTACAGAGCTCAGCTTTTTTTCTCTCTTCTGTTTAAGAGGCAATCTTTATTTAAGAGGCAATGCTGAGCTCAGCTTTATCTACAGAGCTCAGCTTTTTTTTTTTCCCTCACTACCTTAAAGATGAAAGAATTTAAGAGGCAACCTTTATTTGATTTTGCATGACAAAAAATCGTAGTTTCATAGCACTTTTTCATTGAATCTGAGTGAAGCGCACATGTTCTTGCTAGTTGAAAATAATTTCCATGTGGGATTTCTAAAAGGACCCTGTCTCTAGAAATACGGGATTCTAGGTGTAGTTCTCTTTAAACTGCAACTCATAATCTATTTCTGTGTGTAGTTCTCTTTCTCAACTGCTCAAAGAAAAGATTAAAGCGGAGACACTAGAAGAAAACCTTGTTTATTAGCGCAACAGATGCAAGTTTGTCTATATACTACACAGGTTATCTATTTGATTGCATCTTTTTGCCAGTATTTATTTCATTTCTTTGTTGTTATACCATTGTACTTTGTTCAATACATTTGATTTACCTTTACAAACTATTTGAATCGAAGAATCTCTTTTTTTATATATGAGAATCAGAATTTTGTAGCGAAATTTGTGGGGGTCATGAGCTTAGAATTGGATCCCGTCGATTTGTCAGAACGTTCTGTCACTGAGCACTTCACGAGTACAGAACACTGATTGAGCTGCTATAAACATGTGAGTAGGTGAGAAGACTATGATTGAGAAGAGGCATGTGTACATGTCTGACGACTTGTTGAGGCGCAACCCATGCATCACTGCCTACAAGGCTCCCTCGCTTGACCTGCGTCAGGAGCTCGCCAACGCCACGGTACCCGAGCTCGGATCGGCGGCTGCACGGGCGGCGATTCAAGACTGGGGCCGGCAGGCATCCGACGTCACGCACCTTGTCTTCTGCACGACGGTGAGCGGCTGCATGCCCGGCGCCGACTTCGAGCTCGTCAAGCTCCTCGGCCTTCCGCTCTCCACGAAACGCTTCATGCTGTACCAGGCCGGGTGCCACGGCGGCGGCATCGCGCTCCGTCTCGCCAAGGACCTCGCCGAGAACAACCCCGGCGCCCGGGTGGTGGTGGTGTGCTCCGAGGTGATCACCATGGCGATGCGCGGCCCCTCGGAGACCCACATGGGGAACCTCGTCGGGCAGGCCATCTTCGGCGACGCCGCCGGCGCGGCCATCGTCGGAGCTGTTGCCGGTGACGACCTCATGGCCGGCGAAGAGCGTCCCTTGTTCGAGATGGTGTCGGCGTCCCAGGACATCATCCCGGGGACGGAGGAGGCGGTGGTCTCCAAGCTGTACGAGGAGGGGATAGTGTACACTCTCCACCGGGACGTGGCGCTGCACATCTCGAGCAACATAGAGCGGCTCGTCAAGGCGGCGCTGGACCGCGTCGGGGTGGCCAAGGACTGGAACGACGAGGTGTTCTGGGTCGTGCACCCGGGCGGCAGGGACATATTGGACAGAGTGCAGACCAAGCTTGGGCTGAGGACGGAGAAGCTGGAGGCGTCGAGGGAGGTCATGAGGCAGCATGGCAACACGCTCAGCTCCTGCGTCATTCTTGTCATGGAGGCGATGCGGCGGAGGTCGGCGGAGCGCGCATGGCGCACGCCAGGAGAAGGCCTCGAGTGGGGGCTTCTCTTCGGTTTCGGCCCTGGCCTCACCGTTGAGACCATCGTCCTCCGTGCTCTACCCTACGATTGTCAAGCTGCCGTGTAACATATCATGCGCAAAGACATATCCAGCTAGGCAGCTATTATTACCTTCTTTACTGAAATCAGCTTACTTTTTTATTTGCATTTCATGTTTCTTGGACACATATTAAACCTTGAAACTTGCATGGTTTGATGTTGTACACTCTTTACTTCGTAGGAGGTAATATCTCAAATAAATATAAGCCATTGATCTTTATAATTTTTTGAATCCATCAATTAATTAAAAAAGGAAAAATATTCACAAATCCCTCTAATCATAAAAGACATAGATGCGCATGCAGCCCCTTCCAGCCTTCCTTTGTTCTTGCTGCACATGCGGCTGCATCCTTTGTTCTGTGCGATTCTCATCACGTCCTTTTTTTTATTATTCTCATGGCAGAACTAAAATAACAACTATCACTTTCATGTCATGATGCGTATAACATATCATATTATAAGATTGAAAAACACAAATAACAACGGGGTATTAGAAATAAACTTTTAGCGGCGGGCTTCATCATGTATAAAGATTGATGATATTTGATATTACAATTAATTAATTAAAAACCGGTCATACATTCAGAAAAATGTTTATAGAGTTTCATATACGTGCATGTAAGTTTGGCATACACACACGTTATTTTGCATTCCTATGTAACAAGTGCATCAAAAAATAATATGTTTATTATAATTAAATTATGTTATATCTGAAGTTGCATAAAAAGATCCATGACACCTAATAGATCATCCATGCACCAATTAGATCTAAAAAAGATTTTATATCTAAAACTTTACTTATTTTTATCTATTACCTTTTAGAAAATAATAAATAGTTCTAGTCCTCCAATCTAATCAAATGAATAGCTCACGTTATTTAAGAGTGCCACGCCAAAGTTCTATGTGAAAAATGCCGATATAAGGAACGACTACGACGGTGACCGAACAAACATGATGTACTCTCCACAGGACATCAATTAATCGATCTGTAGTATTCCTTTCGATCGCACTACTTCTTGGTGTGTGTTAAATTGTACTACCGAGTACGGATATTGGTAACAGTGTAACACCCACTCAACACACCACAAATCCCAAGTATGTGTATCGGTGGACACCAGCCCGATAGCCTGCAGGCCTCGCTCCCGGTGTGACATCAGCGATATACCCAGTACAATCACGCTCATAGCTGGCGCCTCCTTTTTATATCACATGCGGTTCCCGTTACGACGCGCTTGTGGTATAAATAGGGCGGTGTCAGAGATTTTCGGCCGCTTGTGGAAACATTTATGGCAGTTGACTTAAGCCAACCGCCAGTACAAATGCTCCATTTACACTGGCGGTTGGCTTAAGTTAACCGCCTGTGATAAAATGTTTCCACAGGCGGTTGACTTAAGCCAACCGCCAGTGTAAATCTCTGTATAAATACCCCTTTTTCCTTCCCGACCAGAATAGTATCTCGCACCCACCTTCCATTGGGGGCGATTTTGGAGTTCTAGATTTCTCAAAATACAAGAGGAGGTTTTGATCTTCATTTCTAGGAAGGAGGTTGCTAAAAGAGGTTAGTTTATATCCCTATTGCCTCAATTTGCTCATTCTAGCTCAATTTGAGCCACTTTTTGGATCTAGGGTTTCACCATGAGTGAGAGAGAA
>Ga0182004_10001976_pt1 | contig 15635 bp, 7 predicted proteins | sample Sormic07211540_1_FD_120479 | JGI IMG/M metagenome (GOLD analysis project Ga0182004, IMG submission 120479) | Endophyte microbial communities from Sorghum bicolor roots, Mead, Nebraska, USA - 072115-40_1 MetaG | ecosystem: Host-associated > Plants > Roots > Unclassified | place: USA: Nebraska...
AATTCTTTGGATCATTTTTCATATTACCTTTCCAAATTTTATTTGGACGTTTTGACTCTGATTTCTCAATAGTCAATTCGCCTCATCGCGTGATCTGGACTAAAGAGAGATGGCCACGAAGATTCAAAGAATTTGCTGGCTTTAACTTGGACTATAAAACATACATGAAAAAGATAGCATATTCCCCAGTCCTCATATTCTTTATTCATTTTCTCTCAAGGCCTTTTCAAATTGGCTCCTGCAAGGTGCTTGGGGCACCCATGCACAACAGGCAGCACATTTCATGACCTCGTAATAAGCCACATTACATGCTACCAAATATTTTAAAACTCATTTTGTCCGAGTTGTCATATATCCAATATTTTCTGGTCAAACTAGATTAGAAGGTGTGTCCTGCATGCATGAAGCCATGTCAGCTCTGCCTTGCTAGCTGTTGCTTGTTACCACTATAAAAATATTATTTTTTGGTCAAACTAGATTAGAAGCTGTGTCCTGCATGCATGAAGCCATGTCAGCTCTGCCTTGCTAGCTGTTGCTTGTTACCACTATAAAAATATTATTTTTTTGGTCCACCTGAAAGAAATGTGAAACAGTTGGTCAACAATGGGACACACTGTACCAAATCATACACAAATAATTGGTTCTTCCGCTTCAAAGATATAAGTTTATTCAAACTTCATTCAAAGTTGTGTCATTCATGCACAAAGCCATGTCAGCTCTACATCACTAGCTGTTGCTTGTTTAGCTAGCTTGATAAGCATAAAAAATATTTTTCTCATTTCAAAAAGAAAATAAATACTTTTATCCACTTGAAACAAAGTGAATTAATCAAACAATTAGTTATTGAACGTGTCCAATTACATAAACTAGTAGTCCTTTGACGACGGCAAATATATTTAGTCCAATTTGTTGTCTTATCGGATATTGGATAAAGGAATCACTCGTGGTGTGCACGTCATCTTTGATGGGGGGATGAAGTTTTCACTAATATTTATCTCATGATAAATAATGAGTCTGTTGCTCAGTCATGTGTGCAATGTGCTGCAGGCTACAGTGCTATGGCAATGAGCATACAAAATACCAGTTCATAACAAAAAAAATAATAACTATCTTTAAGAGACAGTTGGTTGGAGATTAGGTATAGATAAGCAACACCAAAGACCTAACTAACGAGCATGTGAAACCGCAGGCTTTTTGGCATGCATCAGCCGCATGGTTTTGTTGGTGAGCAAGATACCTTCAAAAGAATATTCATCCAATAGGAGATCAGCGAAAGGAGTTTTGAGATGTGATTCATACATTATTTTTCTAGGAACAGGAGGGCCCGGGCCCCTGCTAATAAGAATGAATTAAAAGAGGGAAACAAACAAGAATTCACACAAAGAAGCTAAATTTTAATGTGTGTTGTGGCTAATACTCGATCATGACAAGTTAACCGTACCACCAAATGTTATTTCTATAGAAGAGCACAAGAGATACATGATAATATCACATGGTGGCATGCATATATGGTGTACATGGGCACTACAATAATTAACATATCAGTGTAAACTATTTTCTTAACCACAAATTTATGCATTTTTGTTTTCTTTTAAACACACAAGTTTATGAAACATAAAATTATAGAAATGATTAATGCGAATTTTTGTTAGGGATTAGTCTCCGCTCTTACCCCTTTGTCCACTCAGCGGGCGCCTGTGCTTTCCTGTTATAAAGGTAAATGCGGAGCAAAGTAGCAAGAATACAAGATTGGCGTTTTGGGACAAGTCCAAAAGTACGTAAGGCCAAAAACAAACTCTCAAGAACAAAGTCTATAGACACAAAAATTGTGATAAGTATATATTTTAACAGTTTACCGGTTGTAAAAAAAATGTGGAAGCTTAGCATGGATGATGATGGGTGGATGACAAAGCATCAGCCGGCCGGTGGAAGCGGACAGGTTTGCTTTCGTGGAAAGCGCGATTCCGTGCGGCATCCAGGGGTGCGGTGGCACGTCCGGCAGCTTTCGTTGCTGCGCGGCCTGCGGGCGGTGCAGCATGCCCATCCATATCATTGATCATTTCATTCATCGACGTACACGTACGCCAGCGGCACAGGGTGGCCGCACCGAAAGGGCTCGCGTGCGCACGCGACACACACCTCCAAATTCATGGAATCTTAAATTCTCTGAATCTTCATTTCGTTTTTTTAGTCAAATCATGTCGGAATAGTTTCTCAAGTGTAAGAAGATAGTATAAACCAAAATGTCGTGGTGTGTTTTTGGACATGTCAAAATGTTGTGCCACTGGTACCAACTCTAATTATTACTACATACTAAAGGTGCATAATATACCTTAATTTTACTGCTTATTATCTTCTACGGTGGTCGCGTTATGGAAAAGGTGACTACTAAAATATTTTTAAAAATATCAAGAACATTATCTGACCTTTAATTTAGTAAACTATAATAGTTCACCAATAATAGTAATTGGATCAATTCTTTCTATATTCTAAAAATGTACCTGCCTCTACTATTTATAGTACATAAAGTAGCCCTTAAACTTACATCTAAATTAAACATCTTAGTCGTTATGAAAGACAATGCAAAGTGACTCTTAACTTTTCTTTTTAAAAGTACCCACATATATCATTATGAAATGTAGTATAAGCTAACCACTTTAATTTGTATCTAAGTTACACACCTCTATAGTCATAAAAGATAAACATCCCTCAAATTTATGCCTTAATTATTGCTAAATGATACTGTTGGAAAATAAAGAACCGCCATAAAGTACACTTATATATGCTTCTAATTTAAATAATATCACTGTTAAAGTTAAAGTAACACAAATCACATATGTCAAGTTGTATACAAAGTTACATGCATACATTATGGAATATAAATACCTATTTTGTGGCTTATTGATTGTGAAAAAATGTTCTCACGTACCAATGTCGACACTAGTAATTCATTTAAATTGTATCAAATTTTATAACAATATTATCTCACGTAAGTTCATATATTTTGACTAATTATGGCCTATGAATAATGGGACGTTTGTTTGGTTGCCGGTCGCACCGCACCATGCTCAAAGTGTGGCGGCCACACATATGTGGCGGTAGAAACCAGTGCCACAACTGCAGCAGAATTTGCTGAGTGAAAAAGTTGTGGCTGGCAAAAGTGAAATACAGACCAAACAACAACAGTAAAGTTGTGGCAGCCAAAGTGTGGCTCTAGCGTGTTGTGACTATGAACTAGATACACCCTAGTGTTTGATTCTAAATATTCTATTTTTAACAATACATTACACATTATTTTAATATAGAAAATTAAACATCTTGATGCCGTGATGCAGACTCAAATGACTGTTTATTCTGTTATATATATTGGCTAAGAGTGGGGTCTAGGACATATGGTTCAGTTTTTAATAAAATATAAAAAAGGAAAATTTGAATAATAAGAACTATGTAGTTTGAACTTAGCACATGGATAAAAAATCATGACAACTAATAAGATCAAAAGTTAAAACCAAGATATATATTCATGATGCCCTGAAAAAAGTACAAGAATAGTTGATATAAGCTATAGTTCAGCTAAATACGCACTAGACTCATAGATAAGCAATGCAACGATGAATATATAGTTATTAATTATTAAATTTATCAAAATTGGATGGGGATTACAAGTATGCAAATGTGCATTTCGTTCAAAAAAAAAGTATGCAAATGTGCATATTGTATTAGGAAATGAATAGAGAGAGTGAAAACAACCAATTTTGATTAGTTGTGCATACTAAATTTCTTCATAAAAATTTTAATAACGTAATTTAAGATTTTAGGACATGAGCATGGGTTGATCATTTGATGTCCTAGTATATGATATCTTGAATATAAGATTCTTTTTCTTGGAAATACTTTAATTTGGAGCATAAAAGCTTCAGACGCTAGCATACCATACCAGCAGCGGTTTGTTCGGAGTTATTTAATCAGAGATGTTTACTTGCCTGTATATGAATCAATATTTTAGAGCAATTTCTTTGCAGAAAGTATTCTACACCAATTTATCGATTCTAAGAGCATGTCTAAGAGACTAGGTAAAATTATATCCTAAACTACAAAATTTAGTCATTGTCTAAAATAAAAAATTCACTCAAAGCATAGAGTTCCACAACAACCTTTGTATAAGATAGCTAGTGAGGACGACATATATATGACAAGCGAAATTTTAGGGATAGCAAACCAAATATCACACCTGTTGGACTTTAATTTTTGCTTTAAAAATGTTAAAATAGCCTATATAACATGGATAGCATATCTGAGTTGCTCTAACGGGTGGCATGGAAAGGCGGCTTTTGATGAAAATGATGTCTTTCAGTCCAAACATGAAAAGTTGTCTAGTCTACAAACCTCTAGCTCCGCCCGTTTTCTAAATACATGACATTTAGGACAAGATAAATAATTAAAAAAACAAACTAATTGTGTTGCTCTAAACGTTATATATTTAAAATGGAGTGAGTAATAGTTAAAGTTTATTTAAGGCTAATATTTGAACCAAGACTAAGATTAAATCGAATGCATGGTTGTCACTTCAGGTGTGGTGTGACGTAGGTTAACTTGGACATTCCAATAATAGAGTCAATTTTAGAGGAAAGGAGGATAACAAACAACTATTTTTGCTTGCTGATACTTTCTACTAAACAAGGACTCACTTATTGCTTGCTTTCCTTATGCATTCCTAAGACAGTCTGTATGGGACTGGGCACAGTCTAGTCATCCCTTTTCGGCTCACCCATTGAACTCACATGGGGGGCATGATCGTTTCACCTTCACTTCACAGTCACTGGCTGCCATCTCCAAACAGGTCAGGCAGTGTCAAGCTGGGTCCATGTCAGCTCTTGATCGGACCCCTGATTCCCTGCAGATTTAATGAAATCCAGATCTTTGCCCCCAATATGAGGACCCCGCAAGAGCCTTCTGGTCAAGTCACAAATCAACACCACCCCATGGAAGTGAGCTTTTCCATGGCAGGCATATATACAAATGGATTGGCTATTTGTTCCAAGAAATAACAAATGGATTGGGCTGTCACTGTCCAAGTTGCTGCTACGTGTTTCATGAGCTGCAGGAAACCAAATAGAACCATACACTGAACTTGAGCCATTTATGGCTTGACAGCCATTTGTCAGAAGCAATTTTCATGAAAGGAATTGTTTGAGAGCTATGCATACATGCATGGCCAGTGCTGTTGGATCATGGTTGGTGCTCAACGCTGTTGATATTCACTTGTGCCCTAGGTGTAGGGTTACACACCGGGTTATCTGAACCAAAATTTTGGTCAGGTTGCCTCCGTCGTCAGGATCGTCTGGGGCCTTATGTTTGCTCTGCCAGCTTGCCCCAGTTGTGGAAGTCAGGGTCACCAATTGGGCTGGCATCCGTTGAATTGTACATTAGGGATAGTTTCAGGATCAGACATGGATAACTCTTTTGATTTGTCATTTTCGTACGAGATCTTGGGTTCAAAATTCCTTTGCTGATTTTGCATCCATGTGCAGGCATCGAAAATGTGACTGCATCTATGTGGTCGGGCACGCATGCAGTTTTGTAGCAAGCTGATGCATGTGGTTCGAATCTGAAATAATGGTATTCTGCAATTTGCAGTGCTAGAATAGCGTTTGATGGTACCATCAGCACAGGATTTGGCATGTGTGTGAGGGCATCAAATAAAAAACTCTGGATTTGATCTGCTGCTAGCAGTACCACAACAAGTTGGCACAGGCTATGAATCTCTCAACAGTTGGTTGAGTAGATTTTCAGATTACAAGTTGGAGCACTAGCTAGTTTCCAAATTGAAAACGCAGGCTAGCACATCAAAAAATCCGGACATCAGGTGGAAATAAGTAAATTTAATCATTTTGTATTTCGGTCTGTAAAATAAAGTAGTTTAAACAAGAGTATTTAGTTAGTTAGTTTGAAGTTGGAAAGATTATCGAAATGTAAAGAGATTATCAGAGCCATGTGAGAAATGTGATGAACAAAGAAAACTACATGTCAGCTGAATCATTTGAAAAATGAAATGAGCAATTTTTATCTTTGCATCTCAATTTGCAGATAAAAATCCCACATGTCTCAATCAGTCTCTACCACCTGACATACTAGCTAGCTATATCCTCTGTTTTGAAAACGTCATGAGTAATTTTTGAGACAAGAGCAAGTTAGGTACACGTATTGTCTCTGAGAATATAATGTTATCTCGAGAACACTGAAACAAAATGCCAAGAGCAAGAGGGGACTGAAAAAAAGGCTACATAGCCATTCACATATGCGTGAGCCAAAAAATCCAGAGGAGACATCAGTACATCACCCTACCTGCTAGCTTTTAACAAAACAACAAGATGACATAAATTTACAATGTGCATAAACAATGGATCAACAGTGTCCTGGTCGGTCTCACCTTTTTTGAGTTTTTCAGGAAGAGTTAGATCTTTGTCACATCACAAGCAAAGCAAGCTGCTAGTCATACCAGAAACAAGCTAGCTTTCGCTCTTGTCATCCTGTGTAATGTTAAGAATCATAACAATTAACATCATGATAAACTTCACATTGAAACACTATACTGTACGCGGTTATTAGTATTGTAGAACCAAGAACGATCGGCGTATAGAACTAAAGCCTTGTTTAGTTCGCAAAAATTTTCAAGATTCTCCGTCACATCAAATCTTTGGTCGCATACATAAAGCATTAAATATAGACGAAAATAAAAACTAATTGCACAGTTTACTTGTAATTTGTGAGATGAATCTTTTGAGCCTAGTTACTCTGTGATTGGACAATGTTTGTCAAATAAAAACGAAATGCTACAGTACCCAAAAACAAAAAATTTTAGAAACTAAACAAGGCCTAACTAAAAGACTGAGAAATCGAAAGGGGCTCTGAAAGATGTTGGCAGACAACAGTGGCTGGCCACCTTTTTCAGCCCTTGTCAAAGTTGTGGGTCAGTCAGATTAGGGCCGGGGGTCTGCTGTCAAGAAGGAAGAAAAAGAGATGTTCAGTTTCATTCTGGCGAATGCGATAAATCACTATCGGAGGAAACTTAGTTGGACTGGAGACCTACAAGTTATCACTAATGATGAATAGGAGGAATCTTTCTCATTGTGTGATGACATGTGATTTGGAAAGGCCACGCAACAAGGTTGTTGCAATGGATGGTTACCAATGGTGCCTGGAAAAGCGGTAGAAAAAGGCTCAAAGGATCTGCAGGCAAAAGGACGAGGTATAATTGCTGCATCGATTAGCTTTCCCTGCTTGATGATTCAATCATGAACTGGGTTATTTAGTGCAGTGCTTTGAGTACCTGTTAATCCTAGGTTTGACGGTCACTATAAGGTTCCTTAGTGGCCAAGACACTTGAGCCTTCAGATTGGATAAAGCATGGACGCTGTTTGTTCTTTTGTAAGGTTACTTGGAATCTTGGAAAGGAACTTTCTTGTGAACCCTGTGCAGCGTTGCAGTTGCTTCAGAGCAGCTCTGTTCATGTACGAGTTGGCTAACAAGCTAACTTTGCAGGGAGATGCAAGTGGTTGTTGGCCTTGTACAATCTCTGAAACTGGAAAAGAAAATGTATTTGGTGTATACACTATATCTTTTTCTGGAGGGATCATAAATTCTGAACCAGCGTTGTATCATTTATTCAAATCATAGTAGTATATGTGCCAAATCTGCCAGCCATCTTACAATGTTTTTCTCTCATAATAAATAAGCGAACAGGACTTTCAGTTATGGCTTATTAGCGTGTACTTTTGCCTTCTTGTACTGAAAGAGTTTGAAATAGTTGAAGGAAAACACAACAAAAACAAAACAAAAACAAAAATCCAACACCTGCACTGCAAAGTGGAAACTAGTGGGCCTTACATTGCAAGAATGGACGATACAATTGGGCCTGCACATAGGCCGCAGGGAGAAGATGTACCACTCAAAAAAAAAAAGTGGTCAATTTCCATATCTCATTGGCCTCTGCTCGGAAAGGCGCTTGCACTGCAGTAGTGCAATGGAAAGATTATCGCAAACTCAGCCCACCTAGCGTGCAGTATGCCTGAAAGATCGAAGTGTTAGGATATATATTGTTCAACTTCTGAATAATATTTCTATAAAAGAACGGAAGCCAACTAATAGGTAGAATTTAACGTTGGCCTTGTTTAGATTCGAAATTTTTTTGGATTTCGACACCGTAGTTTCGTTTTTATTTGATAAATATTATCTAATCATAGATTAACTAGGCTTGAAAGATTCATCTCACGATTTACAGACAAACTGTACAATTAGTTTTTATTTTCATCTATACTTAATACTCTATACATGTGCCGCAAAATTCGATGTGACGAGGAATTTTGAAAAGTTTTTGGTTTTTGGAGTGAACTAAACAAGGCCGTTGTTTTTTATCAGCTACTTTCGTGTAGTACAATTTCTGTAGCACTTTGGACGCTATTACAAGATCACGGGACATAAGCGACTAGAGCTTCAGAGAACTCTTCCGATAGCAACTCCCTGCACCCCATCTCTGATAATAAAACCCCAGCAGCCCTTTGCCCTTTCTTTACAAAATCCACCGTCAACATTGATCTTCATCACTCCATTCAAAGGCTATTGCAAAATCATTTAACTAATTGGTGTCTGACGCTACTGCAATGGCCTATTGGAAATCTCCACCAATCTGAATTCCAGCAGTTGTTTCATGGTAGTACAGCATCATCTTGCAGCTCATGACCAGCTTCTCCATCCCAACTTCTATTTCGTTCCCACCACCAGTTATTCAGTAAGAAAGCGATTAGCTTAGCTTTGTCCGGTTTTAGTTTCAGGATGAGTTCAGTTCACTGTTTCGCATCCGGCAATAGGCTTAACTGAACTCTGACATCCTGCATTGCCAATTCCCGCCAAAGGCTCTTTGCTCCTTGTATCTATGTCGGCTGTAGTTTTTGTTAATCTAAGAATAGATAAGCTCATTTGCAAACATCATTTACCTAAGCCCCCAGCTTTTTTTTTGTTTTCTCAATTGATTTTGGTTGGAGCCGGAGCCGCTTTTGACCTATGCTATAGTGCGGAAAGCCTGTTTGCTTGGCTGATAAGCTACGTCTGGCTGACAGATTCGTCAGATAAGCTCAAGCGAAAATGCTAGTTGTAGGGAGGGAGCTTAGACACTAGTCTCAATAAGGATTTCATATTCGAGTTTCCAACATTCACATATGTTTGTAAATATATAGTAGATTAATTTCATCTCCGTAAAACTTATCTTAATTACTCCATTGAGACTTCATTAATATTATGTCATATTAGCATATTTAGTAAGTTGGTAGCTTATCTAATGTCAGTGAAACTTTTATGAAATCCTATTAAAACTGTCTTTAGAGCTGTGGGGAGGGGATGACGATGGCCCATTTGAAGACCACGACACTGTTAGGTTCAAACCCATATGTGGTGTTTGCACTTTGCAGCTAGCTTTACTAAATTACACACCTTGTCGCATGCAAAAGGCAAATACTGTTATAGTACTATATAATCGATCATCAGATGATACGTGACACGAATTCCCTCTGTGATTCCGGGATTCTCAAAAATAAAAAGAAGATTGCATTGCTTCAAACTAACAATAAATCCGTAACCCGAATACATAAGTACGTTTTCAGTGTTGAAACCAGTGCCGTCGGATCATGACACGACCACCAAAATTCACATCGCACAACTCTAATCGTTAAACCCTAAGAAAACCTCCGGACGTCGACGATGCAGCGGTGGTCCTCGCGCACGGACACCAAGAAGAGCATCGCCTCGCCCTTCCCCTGCACGTCCACGAAGTGGTGCCTCGTGCACGTGGCCGCGTCGTCGAGGAAGCTCTCGCTGCCCAGCACGCGCGCCGCCGCCGCGCCGCCCCGCGCCGCCTGGGCCACCTCGTTGTCCTCCGTCAGCGTGAACACCACGCCCTCGCACCTCACGAAGCGGGCACCGGCGGCGCCCTGCGTCATCGTCGTCGTCGTCGTCGTCTCGCGCGCCGCCGCCGGCGAGAGCTCGCTCCTGTCGGTGTAGCGGGCGGCCATCACTTCCATCTCACGGTCGATCGCCGGACAATGTACCCTGGGTTTGAGTTGCATGGACGTGGGCTGGATATCTGTTGGGTTTGGGTGCCTGCCTTTGTAGATCCAGAATCGGTTCCGAGTCTCCGCACAATGTGTGGCCGTGTGAGTTCGTAGTCGAGTCGATTGGCCTGCCAGGCCGAGTCGAGTCCTCAGCTCCCGCATAGTTTCATGGTAGAGTTAATTATATTACCAGTTTTATAGGAATGAAACTCCTCTCTCATCTGATGAAACTCCTTCATTTAATGACCCTGTCAAGTCAGCAATTTTGTTTATATAGTATCCTATTTAATGTGTATGACACTATCATAAAACATGCATTGAGACTAGCCTTAGTCTACTAGGACGAGGCACACCAGGATGGAAAATCCTCCATATAGAGCATCTCCAAGAGTTTCAAATTTTTCTTTCTGATTCTTCAACTCGCTAAAAAGAGGAATAAATAAAATCATCTCTAACAGCTTTCAATAAAAATTTTATATGAGGAATTCTATACTATTTATAAATTATCTTATATATTCGTTCTCTCTTATACATTTGCATCAAGAGTCCTTGCCTATTCTTTATTCTTTCTCATGTGCCTATTCTTTATTCTTTCTCATGCTCTTTCACCTTAGATTGGCAGTGTGGAAAACATACACATATATGCATGTGTTCGATGATTTTTTAGTGCTAAAAGATTGGAAGGTGAGATTGTGAACTCTTCAAGATGTGTATTTCCTATTCTTGCCAAAAATCCTAGATTATGAGGTTTTATTGGAAACTATTAGAGATACTTTGAGGAACACAATGGGTTATTCAATGATATCTCCATGGATTCCCACCCTGAAAAAGCAAGTGATTTCAAGGGGATTTGAGTTTCCGAAGTAGCCCAAAGGGATTCCCTCCCCCTTCCTCTTACAAGATCCAGTATTGCACAAAGCAAGGGATATACTCCTAGTTGCTAATATGAGTCAGGGAATTACCGAGGCTTGTTATATCCGGACCATAGCAATTAGTCGACATTTTTTTGCCACGGGCCGCCACCGCACATCCCCACTGCTCTGCCACGGCGTATGGTATGGTCTCACCGGAGCTCCGTAGCCATGGACTACAGCTGTGGACCGTGCCCGTGCCCCCCCTCCTTCACCTCCCCGACGCCACCATGGCCATAGTTGCCCCCGCTCGGCGGCCTCCTCTGTCGCCTGCTCCAGCATCAGTGACGCTGCCTCGACCTCATCACCGAGTCGGTCTGCCTCCCCTGGGCCCCTTCTAAAGTCGCCAGAGATGAAGATGAGGGAGGGGGAAGAAAGCTAATGGGCCTACTTGAAAACTATTAGGCTCCCATGGAGACTTTTTGGCCTATGCGTCGCTAGGCGCATGACACCGGTCCGAGTGCTCGGACTAGAAGATTTTCAAGAATTACCTTAGAACACAAAATGAGACAATGCACAAGTTCCTCGCCTACATGCATCTGAAACTAAGGATGCAAATGGGTGCATTTCTGCCTACAACATGCTAGATTCAGCCTACAAAAAATCCTTTGTCTACACCTGCGGACACACACACTTGCGTGGTGGGCCTGATGTGTAGGATTGCCTGCAATGTCTACTGGGCTTAATTGGCTCAATCATATTGCTTTTCCTAGGAACCACTCAAACACACACGCCAAAGCTCTTGGCGAGAGGTAGAAGAAGCATAGTAAACACTGTTTATTTCTGATGATGAATGTCGTGGTGAAAAATTCCCTTGTATCTTGGATACTTTATTAATTGGACTTGGCAAATAAATATAGAAGAGCATAGGGACTACATATAGGGCACACACTCGCTAAGAGCTAACCTTCACGTCCAGCCTTCATGCCATGATCCGTATAACTTGCTTAGCGACATCTAAGAGCCTTAGAGCCAGATGCTCCTTTAGGCATCACAACTTCTCCCTGCAACCCCGCAGCCGCACACAACACCACTCCATGGGACCCTGTCAAACCAACACTTATCTATAACTCCCTACAAAATTAAACTTACCACCCTTCATGCTATGATCTGCATGACTCACTTAGCGACGATCACCCTCCTTCGGGCATCAAGGCTTCTCCATACAAACCGGCAACCATGCACACCACTCCATTGGACTATGTCAAACTAGCACCTAATTCCCGATGAAACTAAACTTAGGTTCTATTTGGGTCCTCTCCCCTAAACTTTAGAGCTCTAAAAGCTTTAGAGCACTTTAGCTCACTTTTGATCTCTAAAGCTCTAATGTGAGGTGTGCTAAAGTTTAGAGCTAATTTTAGGCCACTTGTTTGAAATTTTAACTCTAAAGTTTAGAGAAGAAAATCCAAACATGCCCTTAGTGTAAGGTCCAAATGGCTAGAGGGGGTGAATACCTATTTAAATTTTCTACAAACTCAACTAGACATGTTTGTTAGTAAAACAAATGGCGATGCAATTCTAGCACTTGCAAGCCACCTATACAAGTCTAGTACAAGACTAAACACTAAACCACACCAACAAGAGAGGGCAACACTAAGCTCTACTCCTAAACAAGGAAACAAGGCTACACAAGCTAAACAACTAACAAAGTAAGCAAGTAAAGGAGTGAGTGATGATTCTTATACTGATGTTGAAGAGTAGAGATATATCCACGAATCAATCACAATAGCATACATAATATGAAATCCTCGGCAAGAGATGATACAAGATTTTTACCGAGGTTCACTTGCTTTCTGGCAAGCTAGTCCTTATTGTGGTGATACACCTACTTGATGGATCACGAGCGATAGTCCAAAGCAAAACCCTCAGCGGGTGCCAGACATCCACTTACAAGATGGGGATCCTCCAAGCCACGAGCAATCCACTATAGTAGCTAATTGCGATCTCCCACGCGGAAGGCTTAAGAACCCCTCACAAATCACAAGTTGAGGCTTGAAACAATCTCCAGTCATGAGCTCAACACCTATGCTGCTCCAAGCCATCTAGGGTGTTGGAAAACACCCAAGAGTAACAAGAAATTAGCAGCAAACTCAAGGATCAAGTGCCACTAGATGCAACTCTCAATGCAATGCACTTGAATGTCACTCAATCTCACTAGGATTAGCATTCAAGCAAGGAGATGAGTGGAGGGGATGATGTTCTAGAGCTCAAAGTATACCTCAAGTGTTCAGATGTACAAGAGAAAGCCCCCCCCCCCAAAATCGGCCACCTTATATTTATAATGTTACCCTCGGGGGCTAGTCGTTAGGTGTAGAAACAAGGGCATCAGATACTCCGATGCCTACCTGTCGAACGCGGTCTAGCGTCCGACGCTCACCGGCTGCGCGTGTTAGATCACTTCCACATGTCCCTCTTTAAACGTGGACCATTGATCACCAATAATCACTTAAGTTTTAACGTACTTCTGGAGCACACGTCGGACGCGTCAGATGCTAGGTGTCAGACGCTCCTGCTCACATCGGACGCTACTCAAAGAGGTTTGAAAACCTCTAAGCTCGCACCGGACGCATCCGACAAAGGGGCATCAGATGCACCTCGGCGTTCGATGTGTTCAACGTCAAAACCCTACTGCTACACTGCGAGTATCGGACGCACCGATGCCTGAGCATCGGATGCTCTGACGCAATGAAGAAACTTTGCCTCACTAGATGTACTTGTCGGACACGGCCTAGCATCCGACGCCTGTCTGACCCAGCATCCGATGAGTGTTTCTCGCTAATAAACACTGGCGTGACTATTCAAAAACTTTCCTCCAGCGCAATAGAAAATATGCATTCTATTTTCTCAAAAGCGTCGAATCCCGCTGAGCAAGCTCGGCAGGAGGGAGAGAGGAACCCCAAACCCCCTCTCCCCCTCAAACTTTAGCTCCTTTGCAAATGTGCTAACACCACCAAGTGTACACCACTATTGTGCATGTGTGTTAACATTTCACAAACATTTTCTTCAAAGGAGTTAGGTTAGCACTTTACTAGGTCCTAATGCATATGCTTAAGAACTGACCTAGTGGCACTAGATTCGAGATATGATCGTGATTTCCTCTCTTGATAGTCGGCTATCTATCCTAAATCTGGTCAATCACTTTTCTACTTATCTTAGACCGGCAAAAGCAAAACCCTATGTTTATACTTTTGTCTTCATCACTTTACTTCTTTTCCATCACCATGTTCTCCACTTCATGCTTCCTCTCTGTGTGATCATGCGTCCACCACTTCATGTCACATTGCTCCTTCATCACATGTATTGCTATGCCTAACTCAAATCACTAACACAATGGCATTAGCAACTTGGTGTCATTAATTACAAAAACTAAACTTGGGCTTTCTCTTAGTCTCCACCATTGCATGCTAGCATCCATGCGAACCGGCAACCATGCACCCACTCCATGAGATACTCTGCCAAACCAGCATCTAATTTCCTACGAAACTAAATTTAGTCTTGACCATTGCATGCCAACATGCATTCATACAAACAGGCAACCATGCACACCACTCCATCAGACTTTATCAAACCAGCACCTAACTTCCTTTGAAACTAAACTTAGTCTCGACCATTTCATGCTAGCATGCAATGCGCTTGAATAGGACTCTCTGACCCAAAAATAGTGTTGCTAGCACCTCTTCCTACGAAACTAAGCTTAGTCTCAACCATTACATGCCATTATGCATCCATGTGAATAGACAACCATGCACACCACTCCATCGAACGCTATCAAACCAGCACCTAACTTCCTACGAAACTATATATACTTAGTCTTGACCATTTCATGCTAGCATGCAACACACTTGAAGAGGACTCCAAGAGGCATACACGACTAGAACCTGACCCAAAAATAGTGCCGCTAGCACCTAACTCCCTATAAAACTAAACTTAGTCTCGATATGCATCCATGTGAATAGGCAACCATGCACACCACTCCATCATCAAACCAGCACCTATAACTCCCTATGAAACTAAATTTAGTCTTGACCATTTCATGCCAGCATGCAACGTGCTTGAACAGGACTCCAGGAGACATACACGACTAGAACATGACCCAAAAGTAGTGTTGTTAGCACCTAACTCCCTATGAAATTACACTTAGTCTCGACCATTGCATGCCAGTATGCATCCATGTGAATACGCAACTATGCACACCACTCCATCGGATTCTTATCAAAACAGCACATAACTCCTTACGAAACTAAACTTGGCCTCGACCATTTCATATCAGCATGCAACACGCTTGAACAAGACTTGCATATACGACAAAACCTAACCCAAAAATAGTGCCGCTAGCACCTAACTTCCTACAAAACTAGACCAATCATTCTAGCATGCAACACATTTGAATTGGACCCAGGGCCTTGTTTAGTTCATCTCAAAAATCAGAAAGTTTTTAAGATTCCCCGTCACATCGAATCTTACGGCAAATGCATGAAGTATTAAATATAGACGAAAACAAAAACTAATTACACAGTTTAGCTGGAAATCGCGAGACGAATCTTTTGATACTAGTTAGTCCATAATTGGATAATATTTGTCACAAACAAACGAAAGTGCTACAGTACCGAAATCCGAAATC
>Ga0182004_10001977_pt1 | contig 15635 bp, 9 predicted proteins | sample Sormic07211540_1_FD_120479 | JGI IMG/M metagenome (GOLD analysis project Ga0182004, IMG submission 120479) | Endophyte microbial communities from Sorghum bicolor roots, Mead, Nebraska, USA - 072115-40_1 MetaG | ecosystem: Host-associated > Plants > Roots > Unclassified | place: USA: Nebraska...
ACTCTTTCTCCTAGTGGTAAAAAAATAAATACGATACTCTGGATAACCTCCCGGGTGAAGTGCTCACCGATATCCGTGCGCTTGCGGATCAATTCCTTATTGCGTTCCCAAATATCAACACCTGATACATTGATCTAGTTTGCGTTCACCCTAGTGTACTTCATTCGAATTGCTGACTCTCTAGAACCAATCCTTCCATCCCTTAGTAGAACTAGGCCAGGATCGGAAGGTATCTTTCCACAGATCTAAGGAAAAGTTTTCAGTTCTAAAGGGAATCCTATTTGTTTCTCCATTTATCAGATCGGTAGGATCTGAATTTCCCAACGGACTGAGGCATTGAAGGTGAGGTTGCTCGGTAGGAATAACGATTTTCTCGGCCAGTTCCTAAAGGTTTGAAGATTGGAAGAACAGAAAAAGGAAGAAGAAAGAAAATACTAAGTAAATAGATTTGCAGAAGATAAAAATATGGCAAGAGAAAGAGAGAATGGGAGAAATTTGACCTCAGGGACGATGAAGTTGATGGCTATTTCTTCTCGGAGAGGAAGAAGATCGACGATTTGAAGAACTGATGGGAAAGATTTTCACTAGAGTTCTTGGGCTTTTCGAACGACGCCGCCACCAGGAAGATTGGTTTGAGGATGTAGAATGACAAGGTGGAGAAGGAGTGCCGAAGAATGAAGTATTTATAGGTTAAAGAGAGCAGGAGCATTTCTGACTTATCTCTTTGCTGTATCCATGAAAATCGAGGGTGTTCAGGTGGATATGGTAACTGTTCGCATGGTAATCAAGGGACTGAGCAGGTGATTTGACAGCAAGAGGTCATGATTTTGGGAGATATTTTACTGTGTAAAGATCTCCTAGTCGGCTCATCGGTAGTCCACTCTAATAGAAAACTTACCGATGAGTGAATATTTAGTGAGATTCGGTTCGAGAAGTTGAGGGATTCGAGGTGTATGCTAGAAATCTGGGCTGAGGTTGTTTGGATTTGGTAATTAATTGTTGTCAGTGAGAAATTACTGCGGAAAGGGCGTTATTATTAGAGATAATTTTGGAGCATTAAAGATTTTAAACTCCGAAATTGGGGACATGTGTTGACTCCATTTTTGGACACGTACCTGAGAAATTAATGGAGTACTGATCGGCACACGGAAAAATAATGCTTGATTGACAGAAGAGTTTCCGATGGGTCATGATGCCGATGATAAGGCGGTAGGATGTGACCAAGTCCGGGGGTGATTGATCTATGCCGATGACCGATATGGGTAGTTGCCGATGCCGAATGAAGGTGATTTGCCGATGATAGCAGAAGAAGGAACATGAATTGTCAATTGGATGGTAACGGTGTGCCGATCGCCTATGGTGGATAGATTAATGTTTTCCATAGTTATTAGAGTTTGTTTTACATACGAGTTCCGTTCAATTTAGAATTAGAGTCCTAGTCGTGTCTGGTTGTAACTCTTTTGGACAGGGTATAAATGTAGACCCCGTAGCAATGTAAGAATATACACAATCAATCAAACACAAGTTTTTATATCTCTTGCAGCATCTACTTTTTCAACGACTTCGTCAACTCGCATATTTTCTTTTTACTTACGAGTTCTTAGGAATTCATCGAGTCAACCTCAGCGAGTTCTCAAGTTCTGCTTGAATACCTCTTGGCCGTGGCATCCGGGCGTATCGCTGTTGTCGGGACCAAAGTATTCAAGTTATCACCTTTGTCGATTGCAAGGTCAAATCGGCTGGCACGCCTTAACATTGAAATCGGGTATTAGCCCTTTGCGTTTGCAGATCCACTTTTGCATCAACAGTAATAGTTCAGCACAACACAATGATTGTTACATAGTTCATTCACTGTGGATGAAGCGACACCACATCGGAGTTTACTCAAGTTGTTACAACACAAGTTCAAGTAGCGGAAGCAACATAGTTTTCACAAACACATTACCGGTTCTTGTTACAGCGAGGGTTTCATCACATCCACCAAAAGCATCATTGGTATGAAGTCGTTAGAGAACTACGCCCAACGGTTTAGTCCTCATCCCCAGTAGGGTGAAGACAAGGTCTTGCAGAAACCGTCATAGAAGATGTCATCTACAAGAAGTGGGAATAAACCCTGAGTACGAGGATGTACTCAGCTACAGTTACCCATCTAACCACACATATAAGACACCAAGGATCATGTAAGGCTGAGTATAAGTGGAGCTGGCTTGACTCATAAATTTGTAAAAGAGCTTAAATTGGATAGTAACCATTCTTATTAGCATCATTTTGATTATCATTAACCTATCCCTGCACTTCACTAGATTATTAACAATCAATAATAACCATATCAAGTTTCAACATATGTTCTTTCTTACTATCATCAACATCATCATTAAAGAACCATTAAGTACTTAGTGAATGCTATGTTTGCCACTACTCTATCAAGTTCTCACTATTCGGGAGAGACGGTGATTCGAATCGATTTCTATCTAGCTGGAGGGTTATTCCTAGCAATCACCCATGCATCCCCCGTCAGAGAGCAAGCGGGTCACCTTTGGTACGACTCAGGAATCATGGCTTCGATCAGCGCCGCACTCCCAGGGCTGCCACTCTGCCAGGAAGATCAGGACTTTTAAATCACCTGCCCTTGGTCTTACGCCAATGGCCCCACACACACCGCACTTCCTCCGGTAGTGCGCACTTTATAATTGCCAGTCTTCCGGCCTGAGTCATACTACTAGGCTTCACTGTCAGAATGAGTTATCCAGCCAACTAAGTGTCAGGCATGCGTTCAACATGCCAAGAGGACGTACAACGATCGGTACTTAGTGGCCACAGATGGAGTTACTACCACCTTGCAAAACTCCGCTAGGCTTAAGTCATTTTAATCAGGTTCTTTTCCCACGATAGCAAATATAGCTACCCGTGATCCAACATCAGACCCTATTTCGCGCAGGTGATAGGATATCACCCGACTTCTACCGATTAAGCATGGCTAAGCTACTACTCGTTCCTGACTCTATACCAGGGGTAAGATGAGATATATAGACAAGGATAGGTATAATGCAGCAAGGGTTCCAAAACAACTCTTATACTTAATGCAACAATAGATATAACATAATTAAGCTTGCTTTGAAATTAAAGTGAGGGACTTAAGATGCTCCGGGGCTTGCCTTTCACGAACAACGCGGGCTTGTGACTAGGGCACTCGACTTCCTCTTCGGGCTCCTCGGGTCCTGCTGGTTGGACCTCTGTCTCCCGGGTGACTTCCGCACCTTCTGGATTCACCCTCTCGAGCTCAAACGAGGCTGCGATCTCCGGTGCACCTATTGCATGCACGAAATGAGTGAGGAATGTATGCATACAAGGAAAATGGTGAATGCTTAACATAATCATGGTTACACACTTCACTGCAGCTATACATGCTTACACAAGAGCCCCACCACAACTAACAAAGATGCAACTATTCCACACAAACAGTCAGCAACTACACACAGCAAGACAGTCCAAAGAATGACTCATAACTGGAGATATATAAATCCAACAGACATGAGTTAACACATTCTGGAAAGCTTGTAAAATTGTTTACATTTTATCTTTAGACACCTCAGCAAGATTCACAAGTTAATGAAGCCAATTTAAACAAAATTCCAGGTTCTATCCCAGAAAAACAGAGAGCAGCTAGTTCTGGAACTTCACTTGGAAAAGCTATAACTCTTAAACTACTGGGCCAAATGACCCCAAATTTTAAATACAGCTAGAACACAAAGTTTACAACAACTTTGGTATAGACAAGGCTTCCAGAAAATGAAGCTAACATCAAGCAATAATAAGATTACTCCCTTATTGTCCAGAACAGCTATATAACCTTTAATTAAATATTTGTCAACATAGTAAAAGCATATTTAGTGTCAACCAAGTGACTCATAAGAACAAAAATGATACAAGATTACCAGAAAAACATATGTTAGTTACTAAATCCTTAATTATGAAGGCTTTATTAATTTAAATCTATAAAAGAGCATAATTAAGAGATACCAGCAAGAGTGCTCAGAAAAATCTACAAACATTACAAAAGCACAAACAAGACACCTAGACATCACCATAACAATTTCAGAGCAATTACACACGCCAAACTTAAGCTACTTAATTAACATGTGACAAGGTGCTTATTACATAAATTAAGAAACATGGACTAAACAGTGTCAAACAACAGATTTCAAATTATTTACACGATACTACTACCATAACCACACTTGACACCAAAGAAGAGCACCAGCATAAGCATACAACATTTACTATGATTTAAATAAGGATTTAGGCAATAACACCAACATAAATTACATAACAGAGATACAGTGCTTCAAAAATCATGAAATATTTACCAGAGCATACTAGTACCACAAAAAGCATAGCATAAACATTTCACAACATTTGGAGCAGTGTACCAAGAGATATGAATTTACTTGGAAATAACAAGATTAATTCATAACAATTATTTTTTGCAGAAAACATGGTACATATTATATTTTTATTAAAAACTAGCCATCCCATGGATTATCATAAACTTTTTTCCACAATTTTTTGGAGCTCGGAACAGGAGATATGATTTTTGCAAGATTGCACAAAATCTGGAATTTGAATAAAAGTGAGGAGGGAAACATTGAGTCACTGACAGCGGGACCCACGTGTCAGCGACACTGAGAACAGAGAGCACACTCGCTGGTGAATGCTCACCGACGGTGAGCTTCTCCGGTTGATCTAAGGACATTAGCATGCTCCCTGAGTCCTTCCGCGTTGATAGGGGTAGGTGGTTCGAGGGTTGGAGCAACGAGAAGAGGTCACCGTCGGCCATGGCGGTACGGCGAGGCTATCCTGGCTTACGCCGGCCATCTCCGACCAGTAGTGCGATGGGTAAAGGCGGCTTAAGCATCAGCGAGACAGTGTGGAGCTTTCTGGGTAGAAAGGCCTAACCCTATTAGCTCCGGTGAGCTTGCTCACGTGCAGGGTGGTCGTCGGCGTTGAGCGCGGCAGCACGGCGGCCGTGTTCCCGCATGACGGTGCCACCAGAGACGAAAGGGTGTGACACAGAACACAACGGTGACCTAAGAAAGCCCCAACTTGACTCAGACAGAAGGAAGAGGGTAGGGATGGAGCAGCAGCGAGGTTCGCCGGAGTTGGGGACACGACGGCCGCGAACCCGATGACAGAGAACTTGAGAAATGTAGCTCACCTTGGGGCAATCTCGGGCAGCCAAGAGGTGGAGATGAAAGCGGACCTCGAGGCGGACTCGGACATGCTAGGAGAGGTGACACGACATGATTACAAAGGCGCGCATAGCCCGTGAAGCTCTCGGCAGCAATGGCGATGGCGCCTCTGCCATCGGAGGGCGCGAGAGAGAGGAAGAGCGAGTGGGAGGGCGCTGGGTGGCGTGGCATCCTTGACGGTGTCGATGGCCTGAGCAATGGGTCCAATGCCAGCATACGGGTGCCAAATGGCAGCCAGGTGCTGCGCTCGGACAGAGCTCACCATCAGGGCTTTCGTTGATGTGTGACAGAGCTACTTTGACAAAGATTAACTCCCAAAGCATGGCGAATTAGGAGATTGTGTAGTTGACAATCTTAGAGTACTAACTGAGTTCTACAAGTTTGTCAATTGGAGCAACAGCCACATCGGCCTGGCTGAAAAGATATAGGGCTTCCAAAATCCTTTAGACAAACGGGTGGCGCCAGGACATAGCAAAATTTTGCTAAGTGTCAAAACAGCCTCCAATTCTTCCTTGTGGACCATTTTTCAGCAAGTTGTGATTATTTTCATGAGATGGCCATAAAACAACTTTTGTTCCTTATAAAATTTTCTACAACGTTGCTTTAGAAAATTTTGACATGCAAACATTCTATGAAGCACTTTTTAAAATCCTAAGCAAAAGAGGTTTATGAGCCCCCTAAGTGAAACTATGACTTAGGAACACAATTAGAGGATATGATCAACATGAACATTGCTCCTTAGGTTGAGTTAAGCAAAGTTAAACCACTTACCAAGGTCTAGGACACATACAAGAGCATGACATACTCAAACACTAGCATAGGAAGCATAAATAAACAAATTAAGCAACACATACACAAAGAATGACATGTCTCAAGATATATGATGATCATGGTATGCTTATGAAAATGATTATGCTCATGCTATGCATGTGAAAGGATGCAACCATAACACTAGGGTGTTACAAGAGTTCTCTAAGTCTATAGCACTAGTATGGTATTATGATAGTCTACAAGAATTATTCCTAAGTATTCTAACTATACTGTCAAAGCATACATTGATTGGTGCAAATACACCTAGCATCATCACTAGAAAAGGTTATATCTATGCATAGTGATATTAGCAAGAAAGATCCTGGACAAAGCAAGAACTTCCCTATAATAATGGTGCTCTACAATCCTTGTAATCGGGAGAAGGAATACAAAGGACTCAACAGGACTGTCACTCCCGTGATCTACCTCAAGCTCCAGACTATAAGGGCTAATCACAGAAAAATACGGTCTAGGCATGTCGCCTACACAATATCTATCACTTACCCATCGGCCTAATGAGTAAGCGTTATACGATCCTATGCATTCATAATTCTAGTCTAACTATGCTAAGCATATAATTAAAGTAGACTAAGAACAATATAATTGAGAACATAAGCAAATAGAATAAAGTCAATTCCGATATAATCAAATAGATCAAAGTCGTATTCATAGTAGCAAGAACTAATAAAAATATAGGAAATAGAATAAGAGTTTACCATGAACTGAAGATTGATCTGACTCCAAGATTAACTTGACTCCTTCTAGATCTAATCCTATGCTAAAGAACTATAGAGATCTAATCTAGATGGTGGCTAAGAATCCTATAGAGACATATCCATTTGAGGGACCCCTCTCTGTCTAATTCATCTCTTGATCTTCTCAGAGAATAATGAACTCCTCCTCTATGGGGGCAGGGTCTTTATTTACAGCCCCCTAGGAATCACCACATCCCTTAGATCAAACCGACTTAAATGTGTGCTTAAGATTAATCCTCAAAGTCGGTGGAGGTAGGATCCACGAGGTGGAAGCTGATTGGCTTCTTCCCCCGGGCGACCACCCCTCATAGGTGGGGCGCCCGCCCCTGCCCTATGGTAGGTGGCCCCCACCTATCAGGTGGTGTCTTCGTGAGCCTTCTGGAGTATTCATGAGTTGACATTTCACATGTTCCCTCTATGTAAATCTGACATGTGGGCCTCCTTCGGTTCTTATTCCGATAACCCCCTACACAAATAGATAAATACCAAAACTTGTGGAATTCAATTTGTGATAACCCCTATAGCTAAATAATATTTTGATTTTAAGCCTTTCTCATGCTATGTTGATGGTTATAAAGAGTACTTATCTGCCGTCAACAAACTCCCCCAAGCTTATCTTTTGCTTGTCCCTGAGCAAAGATAGACTAAGTGATGGATCAGGAGTTGCTGCAATGCTTTCACACCACACCGGATTAGAGTGAACTATTCTTACTCAAAACTTACCCATATTACCTTTCACCATGGAGCTTCTAGCTATCACTTAGGTCTTGGGCAGTTGAAAGAAAGAATAGTTATGTCGAGCACTATCCTACTCACCCTTTGATCAACTATTATTCTAGAGTTTTGCAAACTTTTCAAATAAAACTCAAATTTTCCTTATATGACACATTCCAGACTCTCGTATGTAGTATTTTTGGATCCTCTCCAAGGCAAGTGAGTATGCCTTCTCTCAGCTCTCAGAATATGTAGTATTTATAGGACTAAGTCATAGTTGCCTTCTCTCTCTCACCCTACTTCTAATTGGCTTATGTGGAGCTCATAGGTGGGAAAGACTATTAAAACCTACATACATATATTGTATAGTTAAACCGTGGATCTATAGAAACTAATTATACAATCAAGTCATGTGTGCATGTGAGTGAATGAAGTGGATGATAAGGATGGAAGTGGTTGTGAGGGGTGATTACTGATGGTGAATATCTAATTCTACATTTGCTTCTTGGGGAAAAACATACCTCCCTAAACTAAGAATAAGGACTTGGCTGTCTTTCTTTTCTTTTTCATTGGGACTTTTGTCCTCTTTCTTTCTTTTCTTATTTTTTTAGAGATCAGCCAACCCTTTTAATATACTGATAACAGCAGGGAGTATAACTGGAGCTTTATTAGATAAGTAGAATAAGACATAATGGCAATAGATATTTTTGGGTATTCCCTCCCACTGTAGGAGTAGAACATTTTTATAAGTGGATGTGCGTGTCTCCAGGATAGAAACAACACAGAGTGAAGTGCGTATATGTGGGTGGTACTTCTAGGGACAGAAGTAGCATATAGTGAATGTGGTGGACGTAAGTGGTTGCGTACTTCTAAGGACAGAAGTAGCTAACATGAATGGATGGAGAGCACATAATATTAACTTTAACTGCATGACTAGTTCCTTAGGGTCTACACAACTTAACTATCCTCAATGTTTATAGGTTGAAGTAAAAGTGGTGGTTTTCCTAATCTAGCAAGCATGAGTATTTGGCTGTGGTAGGCATTTTAAACTCTCGTCATAAAGGAACTCATCATGTAGCATTTAAAATTTTCAAAATAAATTCTCCAGAACTCTAGCATCTCTAGGACCAAGTTTGATAGTAGCTCAAGACCTTCTCATATCATATCCGCCAACTACCTAGACTTAGATTAAGCAATTACTACCCACAAGTTTTAGAGCAAAATCTTAAGTCTAAACAGTTGTGTCCAAAACTCTAGAGAATACAAGGTTGAAAACTAGATACTTGCAAGGAATTACGGTAGAGCAACTAGTCATCATCTCCATATAAGAATTTATTCTAGAGGTTTATTTTAACAGATTCCTTGAGATCTCTCCATAGCTAGCAAAATTAATTATGAAACATAAAATATTTATTAGGTTTCTAATGTTATTCATCTTTTTATCTTATCATAACGCACTAGGAATAGATAGATGAGTAAGTAAGAGATACTTAGCTCGATAAACAGGGGTTGCTCTTCCCTAAGCTAGATGTTGACATAGTCTGCTAAGGTTGCTGACACGCAGTGAAGGCGTACTGATCCTCTTGGAGCGTCATAGGTACTTGCTATCAGAAATAACACTTGCCTGATGTAGACACAGTACTCCGACAGGGGATAGGATGTCCTTCTTCCTATTGATTCTTCTTGATCCTTTGAAGCCTGTGAAGCTCAAATAGACAACAAAGCTTATGGAACTGATTAAGTGTTAGTAATAATCCTCTAAGCTTTCGAAGTCTAGAACTTTCTTATACCCATTTATCTTGTAGTAGGATCAAATTATATTTATGGTTTTCATATTTATGGTATGCAGGCAAGGAAATAAATATGCTAAAACTTATTTTTGTGCCTCCACAGTAGATAAGTGCGTGAGTTGTAATCACACATTAAATACATGGGGCTTAGCAATTTTCTAGATGTAATGCAAAACATATTTATTTTCTTTTCTAATGTAGCAATGAAAATAAAGATGCAACTCATAATGTAATTAAGAGAAGTAAATATGCATAAAGGAAAATGTAGATAAATACCAAGTTACCTCTTGGCACGGCGTTCGGTGATTTTAAGTCCTCCGAACAGGACCTTCTTGTTCGCTCAGTGATTGAGAGGCGCATCAGATGGCGCCACAGGTGTTGTGTACTGTGTAGGATTTAATTCTAAATTTACCTCAGGCTTCCATACTTGCTCTATAGGTGATGGCGACTTGGAGGACAGAGTGTCTAGGATCACTATCTCTTCTTCTGCTGGTACTTCCTCCTTGATGGCGTTTTTGTCAGGGTATTGATCTTCGAATCTTGAAACCTCTCCTTCATAATCAGCCCATCTCTACAATATTCTTCTTCTACTGGTGTGTTGCTTTCTTCTTGACCTATTCTTATTGGGATCTTCATCAATTATATAATTGTTATTAAAATACAGGCGTACCTTCTCTGAGGGGAATTGGAACTGGACCTCCCCGGTTCCAATGTATATGATGGCCTTGGTAGTATTGAGGAACGGTCTTCCTAGGATGATAGGTGGATCAATTTCTTCTCCCATGTTGACGGGCAAGAAGTTAGTGGGGACATAGTGGTCTTTAATCTAGACTGGGTCATTTTTGGCTATCTCATCCACAAAGCGAAAGGACTAATCCACCAAATGTAGCTGCGCATAGGTGGGTTCCATAGGCGTAGTACCATATAGAAATTCATAGGTTACCTTGGCCATGATGTTGACACCCGATCCGGTGTCATAGATAGTGTTGTAGAAGTAGCATCTGTTGATGGAGCATAGGATAGTCAGGACACCTAGATCATCCTACTTGATCAGATGTGGAGACTTGAGCAGGTGGTCATACTCCATATGGATCGTAGTGACCATCTGTGCTGTCTCAGTCTTCTCGGCCTTCTGTTTGCCCTTGTTCTTAGTCTTAGCCTTGTTTTGGGTGTTACTCTTGTTTCTACCACCGACTGTCTCCTTCTGAGCAAGGGTTGACAATGTCTTGTTCTTAAAAGAAAAGGCTTCCTTGTTTCCCTTGATGTTGAAAGTGATCTTGGCATTTCTACTATAAATGATAGCTCTAGCAGTGTTCAAGAATGGTCGTCCCAAAATGATAGGCAACCTCTCCTTGGTTCCTATGTTAACAACTATGAAGTCTGCAGGTACGTACGAGTTGCCTACTCGCACGCAAATCTCTTACCTGACTCCCATTGGGTAACAGAGTGACTGATCTGCAAGTTACAAACACATGGTTGTGCATGATAAAGGATAATTGAAAAGTTTCTCGTATATCACCTTAAGCATGATGTTGATGCTTGCACCGAAGTCATAGATTGCCTTGTCGAAGTTTGCACTTCCAATAGAGATTGGGATAACTGGTCTCCCTGGATCACCTTTCTTAGTTGATAGAGACGAGTCCAACCATGTTCCTCTCAGAGGGTCACTCCAGTAGCTTCCTGCATTAAAGATGTCTACAAGATTTGTAGTTTCTAATTCTCCTAGTTGTCCAGGAATCTTACCTTGATCATTGGCGATAGCAAAAGGAGCAAGCTGTTACAGCTAAGATTCTAGCATCTTATTGAAGCTAAGCTGATTCTTGAAAGCAATTGAAAAACTTTCCATTCTAATGTTAATTGATTCTAAAGTTTTATTATTAGATGCTAGCTTCTTAGATAGGCTATCCATTAGCTTACTTTGATTAAGCACTAACTCTCTTAAAGGTGGTTGATTAGTGTTATTGTAAGAATAATTACCTTGGTAATTACCTGAGTAATTACCTGAGTAGTTAGGCTGCTGTTGCAGATCCAGTCTTGATTTTGCTGAGGTCAGTAATAGTTATTGTTGTTGTTGTTGATGTAGTTCATGTCCTCCCTCACCTCTGGGCAGTTGGTACCTGTATGCCCAGTTTCTCCACACACTTCACAATCATGCCTGAATCATGAATGTGCATGATTTCCTTCTTCTTAGTGGCTATTTCATCGAGCCTCTTCATTAGCAGGTCCATCTTGGCAGCTATCATGTCTACCTCCTTGAGCTGGTGCATTCCTCCACCTCTCTTGCGGGTCTGAGTTCTTTCTTCACACCACCCATGATTGGAGGCCATCTATTCCACAAGAGCAGTGACTTGAGAGATAGTAAGTGATAAGAATGCTCCTCCAGTGGCAGCATCCATCGTTTCACGAGTGTTGTTGCCGAGCCCGTGATAGAATGTCTGCATGAGCAGCCAATTCTCCATCCCATGATGAGGACACTCGAGTATGCAGTCTTGAAAGCGCTCCCAAGCTTCTGGACAGTCTCATCATGTTGTTGCTGAAAGCTCGATATCTTTGCACGTAGAGCATTGGTCTTGCCTATGGGAAAGAACTTCGCCAGGAAATTGGTGGAACATAGTGCCCACATATTATTCTTCTCCATGTTGGCATAGAACCACTGCTTCGCTTCCCCAAGAGTGAGAATGGGAAAGGTGAAGTAGTATAGTATCTCTAGGGACGTCCTTGATAGTGAAAGTGTTGTAGATCTCCAAAAAGTGTTGGAGATGAGCAGTAGCATCTTCATGGGCCTTCCCGTAGAACTGGCTTGCTTGCACCATATTGATTAGCGCTGGCTTAACCTCAAATGATCCATTAATGTCTACGCTGCCCCAGTATGGATGTTTGTCATAGTGGGAGTTGAGTACTCATGAAGTGACTTGTCAGCCATGGCTTCAAACTCTAGTGTCAAACCTTGAGTAGGTTGATCTTCTAACTCAGGAGGATTGGCAAGCTGAGATGTTAATGATGTTGATTGATTCCTTCTCAACTTAGCCTTCATTTTCTTGATCAATGTCTCTTAAGAGAAGAAGAAGCTAGGTTGATCCCAACACATGCAGGCACTGTAGGACAGTCCATTTGGCAAAGGAGTGCCCAAATCGTAAGCAGGAGAAGAAGGTCAAAGCTCATTTAGCATAGGTTGATGAAGAAAAAGTGATGGTGACGTTCTATGCACTACACGACATTGAGGCCAATGAGAAGGGAGACAAGATGGTGGTACAGGAGCATGGGAAGGCTTTGAAGGCTGCCAACCTCGATGAGACACGTGTTCAAGTTCACCTTGGATGTGTGGGTAGCGAGCAGGAGCAGCAGTGGTACCTAGACTCTGGCGCCAACAACCACATGACAGGTTCCAAGGCGGCCTTCTCTAAGCTCGACGGGAATGTGATCGGCACAGTGAAGTCTGGTGATGGCTGAAACCGCACACTGACAGATGTGTATTACATCCCTTAGCAGTGTTCAAGCATCATCAGCATTGGCTAGCTAGATGAGAACAACAATGAGGTGCTGATCATGGATGGCATCCTCAAGATCAGGGCCCGAGAGCAGCGACTTCATGCCAAGGTGAAGAGGTCTCAGAACTGGTCGTACTTTCTTGACTTGAAGGTGAAGCAACTCATCTGCCTGGCTACACAGCGCATGGAGGAGCCATGGCTGTGGCACGCCCGCTATGGCCATCTCATCTTCAATGCCCTCGACAAGGTGGAGAAGATGGTCTAGGGCTGCCTCACATTGAGCACGCAGGCGAGTGTTGACACTTCTTAACACGATTACTAAAAATAGACTTTTAAACCAATCCCTAGAAACAACACCAAAATTACTTAACATCACTTAAGCTAGGTTGTCCTCCCTAACATGATGTAGAAGTGCTGGTATTAAATCTATATGCTTTTCTAGGAATAAATAAATAAATAAATAAATAAATAAAGATCCACAAGCACACAGATAATACCGATGTAGCATTTTAATCAGGAGTATTCTAAGTATTGTTATTTATATTTTTACCATTAGGAAGGGACTTGCAATGGATAACGAGCAATGAGCACTGCATGTAATCAATGGAGACCTTAACCATGTCTTTATCTATCTATCATGCAAGGTAAGTGTCACAAAAGATAAATATATGAATATGAATAATAAGTGATAGATGATAACAAGGAATTCATAGCCATAAGTTAAACATGATAATCATCTCAATTAGAGTACTCTAAGTCTATAGCACTAGCATGGTATTAGGATAGTCTACAAGAATAAATCCAAAGTATTCTAACTATACTGTCAAAGCATACATTGATTAGTGCAAGTACACCTAGCATCATCACTAGAAAAGGTTATATCTATGCATAGTGATGTTAGAAAGAAAGATCATGAACAGTGCAAGAACTTCCTTGTAATAATGGCGCTCTACAATCCTTATAATCAGGAGAAGGAATACAAAGGACTCAATAGGACTGTCACCCCCGTGATCTATCTCAAACTCTGGACTATAAGAGGTAATCATAGATAAATACGGTCTAGGCACCTTGCCTACACAATATCTATCACTTACCCATCAGTCTAATGAGTAACGCTATATGATCCTATGCATAAACATAATTCTAATCTAACTACGCTAAGCATATAATCATAGTAGACTAAGAACAATATAATTGAGAACATAAGCGCATCCTTTGGTGATATCTTCCTGAAATTTCTTCTCGGGCCTTTTGGAGTATTATTGAAACATCTTCTCGAGCCTTCTGGATTATTCCCGAGTTGATGTTTCACGTGTTCTCTCTATGTAAATCTGACATGTGGGCCTCCTTTGGTTCTTATTCCGATAACCCCTTGTAGAAATAGATAAACACCAAAACTTGTGGAATTTAATTAGTGATAACCCCTATAGCTAAATAATATTCTGATTTTAATCCTTTCTCATGCTATGTTGTCAGTTAAAAAGAGTACTTATCTACCGTCAACAGCGAGCTGTGTGATAGTTGCCTGGCTAGAAAGCAAAGGAGGTTACCATTCTTGAAGATGCGAAGTATCATGCGGATGAGGTCCTGGAGCTGGTCTACGATGACCTCTGTGTGGCCAATCACGCTAGTGACACATGGAGGCCACAAGTTTTTTTATCTTGCTGGTAGATGACTATAGCCGGTTCATGTAGCTATAGCATCTGACAAGCAAGAGTGAAGTGGCGGAGGCGATCAAGAAGTTCAAGGCATGCGTGGAGGTGGAGAGCGGCAATAACTTGCACATGTTGTGGACTGATCAAGGAGGTGAATTCACTTCTGTGGAGTTTGTCATGTATTGTGTAGAGGAAGGTGTGGTGCACCACCACATAGTGTCGTACACACCATAGCAAAATGGCGTGGTAGAGAGGTGCAACCAGACTGTGGTCAACATGGTGAGGTTGATGATGAAGACCAAGAAGATGCTGATAGAGTTCTAGAGCGAGGCGGTGACCATGGCGGTGTTCATCCTCAACCATGTGCCCACCAAGGCCCTAAAGGGCAAGACACCATTCAAACTTTGGCATGGAAGCAAGCCTAATGTCTCCTTCCTTAGGACATTTGGTTGCATTGGTCATGTCAAGAACACAGAGCCCTACCTTGGCAAGCGAGAAGATAGAAATACGCCCATGGTGCTGTTGGGCTATGAGTAGAGAAGCAAGGCCTATCGGTGGTGATCTCTAGGGATGTTGTGTTTGATGAGATGGCTGCTTAGGATTGGGTGCAGTAAGGCACCGGGGAAGCTGGTGGCATCAGTAGCACCTTCACCATCGAGCACTTGGTGATCCCAGGAGGAGGAGGTGGCACTGGAGCACAAGCTACTGTTGCTGCTGCTAAAGTGTAGGCAGCTGCTAGAGAGTAGTCTCCACCAGCAGTAGTGCATTCATGTCCACCATAGTCCCCTACTATAGCAAGATAGGGACACCACCACTATAATTCGCTTCACCCACCAACATTGACGAGTACATGAATGCCTTCCATGACGGTGAGGAGGTCTGGTTAAGATGGGTGGACAACATCGTCACGTGAAGGGCGGACTCCTGGATCGGCTAGTCGGCTTCTAGATGACCTAGAGCTACTCCTTATTAGCGTAGAGGAGCCACCAATTTTCACAATGGCTGAACGTCACTACAAGAAACACATGGCTTTTTAACATTTCCTTATGTGACAATATATGGAATTTATGTTACAAATTAAGATTTGTGACATCAAGTTGACAAAAATCAAAACGTGGAAAAGCCCGCGTCATAAAATGATTATGTGACATTTGTTTGGTTCATGTCACAAGCA
>Ga0182004_10001978_pt1 | contig 15635 bp, 15 predicted proteins | sample Sormic07211540_1_FD_120479 | JGI IMG/M metagenome (GOLD analysis project Ga0182004, IMG submission 120479) | Endophyte microbial communities from Sorghum bicolor roots, Mead, Nebraska, USA - 072115-40_1 MetaG | ecosystem: Host-associated > Plants > Roots > Unclassified | place: USA: Nebraska...
AAAGATATAAGATAAATAATGATCAGTCATCATAAATAGATAAATATCAGAGCTCTTCTAGTCATAGTAATAGCTAGCCATTGGATAAACTCAGGAAGAAATACTAAGGTAATTCTATAACTATGTCAATGAATAACTCTAATTAGTGTAGTTACATCTAGAAATCATTGTTAAGTCAACCCTATATCATAATCACATGTAAAGAGGCATCAACTAATGAGGATATTAAGATGCAATCGTCACCTCCTTCACGACTGCGCCCAAGCTGTCCTACATACAGGGGGTGGACTACAGAGGAACCAAGGCAGTTGTCACCTGCGTGGACTACCACACGTCCTGGCATGTCAGGGTGCCCTCACAGATAAACAAGATAACTAGACACCACGTCTATATATTGTCTACCATCTACCCACCAATTTATTGGGTAAACGCTATGCGAGCAATTACATGAATTCAATAAGATAAAACCAACTATCCTAGACATATAATCAAACTATACAATGACTATTGCAATTAAGAATATATAAGAGATTAAGAACAATGTTGCCTGAATCATAACATTGAATACAATAAAAGAAAGGTACTAGAACTATACCGAACTCCACGCTCCAGACAGACACCAGGGGCTCCGGATCTCGCTGAAGAACTAGAACTCTTCTACTTCTAATCTAACGAGACTAAAACTATGAACAAGAGAGGCTCTAATCAACGAGAGAAGGCTCTTGATGGATTGATCTCCAAATGACGTGATGCCCCCAGGGAGGGGGGTCTACCCCTGTATTTATAGCCCGGTGGGATCGACGTGCGCTGCAGGATCAAACTGACTTAACCATGGGCCAAGATGGCTCCTCAGAGGTGGTGGAGGAAGATTCCAGAAGGGGTGCCAAAACCCTAACAGGGGGCGCCGGCCAGCGCCATGGTGGGGCTGGCCGGCCCCACCTGGCGGCCTCTGGGCCCCAGTTTCTTCAGGTGTCTTCCAAAGTCTTCCCACGTCCCGTTCATGATCTTTTTCGTGGCGGATAAGTTTTGTGTTTATTTTGCACTTGAATCCCTCTTTTCAGCTTTTCTGGAAATAGACCCTGGAAAATACAGAATATCCAAAACTCATGGAAATTGTCAGTTTAAGCCCTAGACTAGTGTGTTTTCATGTTCTCCCTCAGGTTGAAAGTTCTAATAAAAGTTGACGTTATCGACCGTCAACACTCACCATCATTACCATGGAACTCATCACCTTCCCAGTACTTAATATTAGAACTTATGCTAGCTAGAAAGAGGGTTTATTACCCATGCCTTTTTGCTCAATCAAATCATATGGAGTTTTTCATGTATTTTTTTCAAAGAAACCATGTCTAGTTGTTTCTGTGGCACCCTCAGTCTCTCCTATGTAAGTGGAAATATATCCTCACCATAAAGGTTATACATGATGCCTTTAATCCTATCACTAATTATTTGTGGTGTTTCTCAATCAGGAAATGATGTGGTGCATACAATGCTAAGCATAGTGTTGTGAAGTCAAGCAATTGGATCAAAGGAGCAACAGGTCATACTATAGATCAAGAGTGTGCATGTGTGATAACTATGGTGGTTACTCTATCAAGGCATTTCTCCTCTTGATTGTATGGGTATGGCTATCTTTTTTTGCTGAGACACATGCCTCTTTTTTTCTTTTCTTTTTTTTTAAGTAGCCATACCCAGATTTGACACTTAAAATTATGAGAAGTAAATATTTTCCATAGAGTAGTATATGATGGAATGAGCATGTTTGTGCATACCTCTCGGTGTGATAGTAGCAATATATAGGTGGGTGTACGTGATTCTTGATCTTATTAGCATGACGAGCTTCTCAACTAAGAAACAAACAAAAGCTTGATTAAGCTCAATATTAGCATGCAGCAAGGTGGGATTTCCTCTCTTCTAAAGTGCATGGAATATTTGGCTTTGGTAGGCATTTTAATTGCCACAGAAATACTAATGCAAGTTTTATAGCAGTTTAAAAATAAAGGCTCTATAGATTGATCTTGCTAAAGACTGGACTCTAAACTTGCTCATTTCTTCACTAATCGTTTTGCTATTATATCTCAAGTTTAGTTCTAGCAATTTATCCCATAGAAAATTAGGTTCATGGCATCAGAAAAAAATATCAACAAGTTCAACTTTAATTAGTCACTAATTTCAGGCATGATAACTTGTGAGTGAAAGCATTTTATTCAAATTAAAACAAATGAGGTGATAGAAATTTTATTTATTTGCTATTACCATTTTTTTGGATGCGAAATTAAAAATTGATGAAAGTGAAGGAAATAAGAACTGGTCGGGCTCAAGAAAACATACCTTATGACGGGGGTCCTCCCCCAAGCTAGTCTTCATCAATGGGTCGGGCCATACGTCCACCCCTGGCGACGATAAAAATCGTTCTAGTGGGCCTTGTTGTCTTGTGCGAGCGAGTTTACTGCTCCAAGCTCTCCTCTGGTCTCCTGACGAAACTGCTGAAAGTCCTGCGAAAGAAGGTTAAGGTCCTGGCGCATTTGTGTGCCATCAAGCTGTACTCCCTGAAGCTGGTGTTGCAGGTATCCGATGTCACGCTCCGACCTCGTGTTGGTGGAATAACGAGAAAGATGATTCGGTGGATAACCATCCGAGCTCATCATGTTATCGTCCCTGCGAGGGGTGTAGCAGAAGGAACCTCCAAGTGATGGTTGGGATGAAGTCCCCATCTGTGATGAGTGGAATGAGGACTCTCTAGTGGGTCCCCATGGATTATGGCCCGATGGGTGTTGCACTGGTTCTTCATACCAGTTTGATCCCCCTACTTGATCAAAGCCAGGGTGATAGCCCATCCCAGGGCCCTCATGGGCGCCATAGGTGGGACTGGTATGGTGTGTCTCATGGTGCATTTGTGCAGCCTGGGCGGCCTCTTGGGCAGCCTGGGTTTGTGACCTCATCCTTAGGTGGGGTACCCATATAGAATCAACTTGTGCACATGCAAGCCTGTGGGCTCACTGCTCCTTGGTCTCGAGAGGGATGGTGAGGCGATCAACATTGGCAAGCCAATATTCGGGGTTAGGCAAACAAATTTCATTCACATAGCCCGCATAAATCATGTAAAGTGTACCCTCTCTTTTGTCTTCCCGCAAGAGATGTGCTTGCAGGAAGTGATCTAGTGTAAGCTCTTCCCTCTTGGCTGAAATGTAATTAACTAAAGAGCCATCTAGTAGACCCATATTCCTAGCAATTCTAGTGACCCAAGATGTGATCTCTACGTCACCATCATGTGTAAAAGTTTTAGACCGATATTCGACAATGGACCTAGCAGGGGACACTCTAATCCTATTAACCACAGCATAAAGCAATTGCATCTCCTCTTTTCTAACAGGCCTAATATAAACTCTAGGATAAAAAGTGAGGCCTAAAAATCGGTGTAAAACCGCAAAATAGGATTGTGAATGTTGCTAGTCCTAGGCATTTGATGTGTTCTATTATCTGCTATTTCTTTCCAAAAGATTTTCTTACCATAGCCTTCGCATGCTTTATCCATGTTTAATTCATAGCTTTTATCAAAACCTAGCAACGCGCTAAATTGCTTCCATGTATAAGCAAATTCCTAATTAAACATTCTAAACTTGCAGTGACTAGCAGATAATTCTAGCGTGGACAGGAATTCAATTGAGTTCTTTGCACCCATCCTCATTTACCCGCCATGCATTTTCCCACCCCCAACGCACGGAAAATAAATTGAAAGTCAGTGATTATACCTATGTTGTTGACAAGGTCGGGGTCGATGCAGCGCTTGTGGATGAAGTTGCGGTCGGAGATCATGCGGAATGCTTTCCGCTCTCGGTGGTTTTGCTAGACAATTTAGTTGACGTTGGTGAGCACCCTCACCGTGGGTGGTTGAGTACCCGTGATGGATGGTGATTGGCTGGAGTGATCAATAGACATTAATCGTCTACCACATGAGGAGCTTCCCGAAGGGCTAGTACCCCTGGGATGCTCTCCACGGCTACTGGAATTACTCCTAGACCCAAAGTGAATATGTTGGTTCAGTCGGCTGCTGCTACTTCCATCCTTGCTCTTCTTCTTGAAAACTTTCTTCCACATTGTTCCTGCACATCAACACAACTAAATAAGAGAGGTGATGGGTTAGGAAAAAATAAACACACCCTAAGAGGGTGTTCTACTTTCCTGGATGAACCTCTCCCTTGCTTAGTGAGGTCTCTTGATTAGTGAATAATCAAATGGACTTCACGTAGTGTGTATTGGGGGCAAGGACAAAGAAATGAAAGAAGGAGAGAGTGTGGTGTTTGCTGGTGAGTGAATGAGTGATGCCTGGGAACTTACTGAGTGCGTGGAGCAGCAAAGGAGGCAAGGGGGAGTGGTGGCCGCCAAAGAAAGGTGGCGGACGCCAGCCTTGGTCCTCCAACTTTTATTGCTTTGCTTTGGCACTCTCTCTAGGATACTCACCATACAACAAACATCCAAAAAAGGTATGTGCACGGCTCCAAACTCTTGAATGAAGAGAAAGGAAAAAAGGAGAGAAAGAGATGAGTAGGGGGAATCCTAGTCTTTCATCTCTACTACCCTATTTTGGCCTTTGTGCACATGTGAAGGATCAAAGAAGTGAAAGGAGGAAAAGAACAACAGGAGGGTGTGGCGGGCGCTAGGAAATGTTGGCGGGCGCCAGCCCCTTTGTGTCATATCACCCATTTCGACACTATTAATTACCCTACTAAACTAGATTATGTAGAAAATTAAATTTACTTGATGAAAACAAAGTTAAATTAGGGATAAAAATACGTACCTTTGCTTACTTACCTTGTTTAGGAGCTTTGGATTCCTCTCCATGGTGATCATGGTGGGTGTAGTGGCTTCCCGTGATTGTTGTCGGCATGCTTTTCCATTGTGGATGAGCCCTGTTCATGTCGGGGACGAAAGCAAAATATTTCTTCCTTCCCATTAATCATGAGTTGGATAACTCCAACTCCAACATTAATTGTGGCATTAGCAGTACTCAAAAATGGTCATCCTAAAATTATCGGTGTTCTGAAGTCTAGATTAACATCCAGTACAACAAAATCTACCGGGACGAGATCTCTAATTTTCAATAGGATATCTTCAGCTATCCTAGCCAGATACTGGACTGATTGATCTGCCAACTGCAAAACCATAGAGGTTGGGAATAACAAATAATGATCAAGCTTGTCATACACTACCTTGGGCATGACACTGACGCTAGCTCCCAAATCACAAAGTACTTGATTGAATTGCTGGGTCCATATTGAGCAAGAAATGGTTGGATTCCCTGGGTCCTTCTTTTTTGATAATTGATTGAGTATGGAAGCCCTACATTGCTCAGTCAATTTTACCATTTCTGCGCTAGGTATAGGCTTCTTTTATTAAGCATATCCTTCAAATATTTAGCATACGTCGGGACCTACAAAGCATCAACTAAAGGCACATGTATATATAATTTTTGAATTACCTCTACGAATTTCTTGAATTGTTCATCCTTCGTTGCTTTCCTATTTCGCTATGGAAATAGCTAAACATGTGTATCATAAAAACTCATGAGGGTTAGTTCTTACCTTTGTCTTGGGTGTAGCCAGAGCTTCTTCTTCGACTTCCACCACTTCGATTGACTTCTTTTTCGATACAGGCTTAGGATGTGGTGGATCACTAGTGGCTTTACCACCTCTCGTGGTCACAGCATTAACTTTCTCATGATAAGCAACTTGGGATTTAAAGTTAGCTACTTGATTTCCTAGTCTTTTATTAAAACTAAGTTCTTCTTTTAAAGACATAGTAAAATTATCAAGTTCAACATGAATTTTTCCTAACATTTTATCATGTTGCAGAAGCATAGTATGTAATTTCTCATTAATTCTAGCCTGATTAAAAACAAGATATTCAAGCGAGGAATTAACATGCAAATAGCTAGGAGAATTACCTTTATTGTCGTGCATATTCCATTTCAGATATTTTGCTGGTGGTGGTGGGTCATACCCACCATCATTAAGAAGAGATTTAACGTCCCTCTTACGACAATATTCAGCATCGTGGCAATGTCCATATGGTGTTGTGGCTCGTAGCTTGGAATAATGCTCAATAGTAGCTCGATCTCTTTTCCAGTTTGCTCTTTCATCTAACCTGTTCAACAAAGAATCTAGAGATATAGAATTAACCAATTGAATATTATTCGTACCTTGCAGATGATTGTCGGTCCATCCTTGATTTTTCAACATCTTTTCACTCAGCTCCTTGGCTTGCTTTACATTAAGAGAAAAGAAAGCTCCTCCGGCAGCAGCATCAAGATGATGATAGGACTCAATAAAAAGTCCATGGTAGAAGCTCTGGATTAGTAACCAATCTTGCATCCCATGGTGCGGACATGCTTGAATATATTCTTGCATGCACTCCCATGCTTCACGAACTGATTCTTGGTTTTCCTGTTGAAAGTTAGAAATTTTACTACGAAAAATATTAGTCTTACCAACTGGGAAGAATTTGGCGAGGAAGTTGTTTGTACATTTCTCCCATGTGTCGAATTTCCCCAGGTTGTGGTAGAACCAATGCTTAGCTTTTTCTCATAACGAGAATGGAAAGAGACGGAGTTGAATGACGTCTTGTCGAATTCCCTTGATAGAAATTATGCCACATATCTCCAAAAAATTCTGAAGATGAGCATTGGCATGCTTAGAAGGATTGCCATTAAAAGCATTAGCTCGCACCATATTGATCAGTGAAGGCTTAAGCTCAAAGACCTTGTCGTCACCAGCACACGGTAAAGTTGCTAAATCAGAATTAGATGGAGTAGAATACTCACGAAGAGATTTCGTTGATGTCGGTGGATTGGTTGAGCTATTGGAGCGATTAGTTGGATCTGACAGAGGTTCATCAAGAGGTGGATCCCTTGGATGAGCTCAAGAAGTTCTTCTTGGAGGAGTAAGATTAGCTCTTGCTCCTCTAAGAATAGTCTCGGGATCGTCTTGATAATCTTCTAAAAGATTAAATCCAGCCATCCTAGCTTAAACAATCACAACACAAACAAAACTCTAATACACACCCGCTAAAGACAGGGGTTAGTTCTATAGCAAATATTAAAGACACAAATCTATTTAGGCTGACTGCTTCCCCGGTAGCGGCGCCAGAAATGCTTGTTGGCAATTCTTAGCGCAATCACTAAAGGTAGACACAAAGTCTAGCCTTCGGCAACGGCACTAGAAATGCGTGTTGATTATTCTTATGTCTATTGGAAATTCCACAAGCGCACAGAATATATCGATTGTAGCACTTCACTTGGGAGTACCAAGTATCATATTTATTTCCATAGGGAAGCCATATATGGCTAAGAGATGACTCTAATGAACTTACTAAGAATAACCTAATCTAGCAAGGGTGATCTAAATAACTGATAAATTGGATATGGGTTATAGACTAAGTAATAACCTAGCTACTACCACTTGCAGACAATCTAGACGTAATAGGAGAGGTCCTACAGTGTGTAAGCAATATTTCTATCTAGCTCAAGAATATATAATTTAGCAATCAAGGATCCTAACTAGTACTTCAGACCGTATGTGTCCTGAATTAATCAGGCACGACGCACAACGAGGTCTATGTTTTAAAAACTAGCTCCAACGTGGTGGAATACATAGGAAAATAAAAGTTGTCGCCACCTGCCACTACTACAGCTATCCGGAGGGCTAGCCACAATCCAAGCTAATGTATAGTCTAAGCACCACGCCTACACTATAAGATACTACTCTAATCCTGCGCAAGAACTAGAGCACCGGCTAGCGGCGCCCGATGAACAATGATGCTTGCCGCGGCAACTACTCCACGATAGTAGTACGCCTACACTCACTCATTAATGTCTTCACTTATGTTGTACAATCAAATTGTTAATTCAACAAGACTTGTAATATATGTTTTTCGCTGATTTATGTACTCTATTGTGAGATGTGATCTTGATATATGACGGCTATTGTGGTATGATAATCAATCATGATCATGATGTAGTGGAGATGTGGATGGCATCTCCCAAGGATCACCAAGTTGGTTTGCTTAAATTGAGTTGGTCAACTGGATGACACTCGCTTTAGGTAAATTAACACCGCAAATCTCTCTCCAAAAACCATACAATCCTAAGTTTGACTAATTATTTATAACACTAATAATATTTATAATATATAATAAGTATCACTGAATTGATCATCGAAGATATTTTCATAGTAAGCCTTAAAAATACAAATGTGATATTAACTGGTCAAACTTGGAATCGTTCGACTTTCATCCTTTTTAGCACAAAAGTGGTAGTTGACAACAAATTAATTCCTATAACTGTTTGTTCATGTAATGTCAGACTTATATTGGATTCGGTGAGGCGGTTAATGTCTTCACCTCTCCCCGCTCATTTGCATCGCAAAAGACTTAATTTAGAATTCAACTAACCAAGAATTAGATGACGAGCAGTCAACAGAGTCGTTGGGATTTTTTTAGGCTAAATCTTTCGTCTCACTGTTCACCTTTTTTCTAAGAAAAAAGAAGCATGTTTAATTCTTTACAAAATTTTTTGAGGACACATGATGGGTAGAATCTCTGAAGAAAGAGCAAAGCATGTACTGAAGTACGCAAGAGCATGTACTGAAGTACGCAAGGCTATTTTTCGTGCAAATCAGTTATCCTAACTGGGCAGCAAAGGAAGTAACATTTGGCACTGACACAGCAGTATAGAACTGCAGAGGCCAAACAGTAACAGTAACATTAACTCGTACAAGTTACACAGAAAGTGCAAGCATCCGAAGCATGAACACATTCCTTAGCATTTGGCCACACCTCAGTCGCGACAGCGCACAGGCATGGCAACCGATCCTTGGTTACATTGCACAGTGGCAGTGTAAAAATATGTGTTCCCGTCACAACCAGGCAACCACCTTACTCTTCTGTGAAGGTTGGAAGCGGGAGCTTTGCTCTATTGCTCAGAGATGACCGCAAAAGCATATTTGGAGAAGCTTGTACGACAGGACAAGATTCTGGTACACCGACGGATGTTGACGTTATTGGAGCAGTTTTTGGTGTAGCTGGAGTGGCTGCGAGACTCACAGTGCGAGGTAGTACTTGTGTAGGGTACACCTCGGTGACCTCTTCGATGCCTTCGTCAACATATATGACATCCTGCATAGTGAGCTGGTGATACTCAACTATTTCTCGCAGGAATCTGTTTTCTCGTGCATATACTGAGTTCTCATGCGCAAGCCGTGCCTTCTCAGCTAGTAGTGTTTCCAACTGGAGGCGGATCTGCAAAAGAAATGAATGATAAGTGGCCAAACCAGTAGCAAGTACACGCAGCACTTGTTAATTCAGCTAGACATACAATGGAGTAAGTAAACTTCACAAAAGAACTACTCTTAAAATTATCACATTCCAAAAACAATTTCAGAGAACCTCAGTATCATGTCGGGTTAGTATTCACAAAACCAATGCTATGCACCACCATAATTTCCAGTGAGCTTAGCAAGCCAGGCCTACTTGTTCACCTAACAAACTAGTATTAGATGTATATACTGTGTGTTTACTTAGTAGTGTAGGGTCCAACAGTTGACCATTTCCAGGTGATTTTATCCTCGACCGCTGGTTGTAGAATGTTCTGTAAGCAAATCTATAGGGAGATGAACTCTTCAACTTGTGTTGCTGTAGTGATCTTTCCCCTCAATGCTCTGATCCAGGTATTGTTCGTAATTTCCTGAATCCTGATATATCATTCTGTTTTCCTTCTGATAAGTTGGAAGAGATGGGGGGTAAGGTTCCTTGGGGCCTCTCTATCCAGCCAGCTATGGTGCCAAATTATTTTGCCTTGTTCCCATTTCCGATGAGTATAGTGGTGGAGGGGTTCAAAAGGAGGCAATCCACATTATTATAGGGACCTCAGTGCCGGCCCAAGGTTTATCGTCCACCGTCCACTCTTGCCAAATCCTTTGTAGCCACAGGGCTCTGCTAAATTTGTCAAGATCTATCACCCCAAGATCTCCCAAGTCCTTCGGCATGCAGACTGTTGGCCAATTTAATACTGTCAGATGCTGGTCATCATCTGTTTCTTGATTTTTCAATGAGTGCCAGGCCTAGGGAGCATGTGCTTTCAGGCACTTGAGTAAGCTTACTTCTTCGTGGGTGAGAGACCTATCCTCCTGTGCAGTCTCCACATGAAGTAATCGTTCTTTTACCATTGCAAGTTTTAGTGACATGTCCCTAATTTTTTCTACTTCCACCGCTTGATAGCCTTTATCATGCGAGCAAAGTGAAGGTGTTTCATGGTTGTGTCAAAGCGATGACCAAAAGATGTTTGCTGTTTCTCTTTGCATCTCTCCTTGCAGGAATATGGGTGTGTGGTCAAACATTAGGGAAGGCAAGGAGTGAAGTGGGAAATAAAAAAAGCTCTCAATCAGGTGTGTAGATCCTTGTCATGGTTGGGCTATCTTGCTCATTTGACCATGTAAATTGTTGTCCATTCAGGCAAATTTCTTTGAGCTGTAGGTCATCTAACACCACTTTGAATGAGCCCATCAGTCTCTCGTTGAGGTTTGAATTATTTCTGCCTTTGAGCCATCGGTCATCTAACACCACTTTGAATGAGCCCACGAGTCTCTTGCTGAGGTTTGAACTATTTTTGCCCGCCGCTTGATAAATCAAATTGAAGTCACCAAGCACCAGCCAACGGTCTGTTCTACGCTGCTAAATCCCATGTTCTTATGGGAATAGGAGATTGTCATTCTCGATTTGCAGTCTGTAGTGTACAACGATGCAGCAATATACCTCTTGTTTGGATCGCTGGTAGTGCTATAAAATTGTTTAGGAATTTTGGTCTTGGTCTTCACGAGTTCCTCTCTCGACTTCTTCCTAAGTTTGAGCCCGTTAGAGAAGCATTGCTGACTGATCATCTATGCCATTCGCTTGAGACGATGCCTAAGCTGCGATCCAAGGAGACATATTCTGTTATGTGGCTGTTGGGATTTAGAGTGGTGAGATGGTAAGCAGTGGCTGCTGGCGTGCTACAGTACCCACGGGTACTGTTCACAGTACTGACGGGTACTGTTCACACTGAATGTTGTGGCAGCGACTAGGGCTGCGAGGGCGAGAGGAGGCCGGCCGCAGGGCCTTTACCCACGGCCGAGCAAGAGGGAAGGGTTTTCCATCTTAATTCTTGCTTGATTAGATTGATACATCTCCTCTCCTTATATAGAGAGGTTTACTTGACTCCGAAGCAAGGCTTACTCCACCCCTAAGCAAGTGACTCTTATCTCTAATTAACCCAATATGCCCCTGACATACTCTAACACTACACCCCACCTGGACATGCAGCTCGTCCTCGAGTTGCAATCTAACCAACTTATAACGATGACTTGACTCGATAAAAACCTAACACCTAAAAACAAGCCTTTTACATCTCGGCTTATTTTATTATTCTCAACCTTTGACTCCTGAACATAAGGTGGACATTGTTCGCACGCCAGACCTGCACGCGTACAGCCTCCTGGATCCCATGGACACCATTTGGACGAAAGGGGTTCATGTGTACAGCCACTTGGAAGTGGTCGCAACAGAGACCAGTGAAGACACCCTCGTGGTGGCCGGTGGCGGAATGTGGAAGCGCTAAGCAGTGCACTCCCGTCGGTGACCCCATGCCTTCTGCCCGCCGCATGGCTGCTGGTCTGCATCGCAGAGAAGAGAGTGGAGGGCTTTCAATGGAGAACGACAAGGAGGGGAGTGCCTCTCCTACCGCCGCTGAAAACAGAGTTCGCCACCAGCATGGGGGCAACTGCATGCCCAAGATCTCTGACGCAGCGGACAAGATCGAGGTCCTCCCCGCAGCAAAGAGCAACTTGGAGGAGCTGCGATGGGGTGCAGGGCTGAATCAGCTGCAGATTGCGCATCATCCGCACCCGCCGATGCGCTAGGAGGCCGCACACAGCAGCTTGCAGCCGCACCACCGCCGACTCCTGATGGGTAACCATCTTCCCTGTTGGCTGCTCGATCTGCTTTCTTGCCTATGTCTTGGATCTGCCGGACGCCGACGCCCCTATAGAAGATCCCATCATTGAATGGGTGTTGGAGGCTCGGCCCACCATGGACAATGGTGCCGGTGGTGGGCTCTGGGGCAACTGTCGTCATGGTCACCGGGGCGATCACCATGGTGTACAACTGCCCCATCGTCAATGCCACAGCATAAGACAGAACCGGCGAAGGAGAAGGCGACATCTGCAGCTGGTGGATGGGAACCGAGGCGGTCGTCTGCGCACCTAGAACGAAAACGTCGTTGTCCCGTAATCGGCCATCCGATATGGGAAAACCAGTGGCAGAGAGGCCACGACCGATTGTGTTGTGGCTAGCTGGCCGGTTGCAGCGGCAGTATGCCAAGGTAGGACTGGATGTCGGCCACGAAATGGGCGAGATCGGTGATGGCCGCAGTCAACTGATCTGGCATCATCGGTGAGGAAGTGACCGGCAGCAGCACATCGTAACCTAGCATCTCTGATAGATTGTTATGCGGCAATTGGGATTGAGAAAGAGAGTTGAGGGGAGCGCCGGAGGCTGCCATTCTACAGTACCCACGGCGCTACAGTACTCGTTGGCACAGTTCATGGGCTAGGGCTGTGAGGGCAAGAGAGGACTGGCCATGGGGCCTTTGCCCACGGCCTAGCAAGAGGGAAGGGTTTTCCTTCTCAATTCTTGCTTGATTAGATTGATACATCTCCGCTCTCCTCTCCTTATATAGAGAGGTTTACTTGACTCCCAAGTGTTGGGATATAAGTGAATTGCCCACCTCTCCCCATCAACTTAAGCTTTTGGGTTGAATTGGTCGGTGCATGCAACTCAATATGGTATCAAAGCCAGAGGTCTCAAGTTCGAATCCTGGTTAGCGCAATTAAAATAAAATAATTGTTACTCGCTCCTATTCCACGTTTGAGGCCTAAGGGCCTCCACGTGAGGGGGAGTGTTGGGATATAAGTGAATTGCCCACCTCTCCTCATCAGCTTAAGCTTTTGGGTTGAATTAGTCGGTGCATGCAACTCAATACCAAGCAAGGCTTACTTGACCCCTAAGCAAGCGACTCTTATCTCTAATTAACCCAATATGCCCCTGACATACTCTAACATTTTCAGGCAAGGAGTGTGAGCGAGGTTCAATGAACTTCGGTTCTGGCGACCACATCGGTAGGCGGGGGGCTATTGTGGCAAACTTGGCCATGATAAGGACGACTGCAAGAAGCAAAACCATAGTGGTTCCCCTCCTCATAATCCTTGATCGGTGCATGTCGTTGAGCAAGAGGACTTGCCTTGTTTTGTCACCTTACTACCTCAGCACATAGGAGCCAAGCTTCTAGCTCTCCCCTACCTCCTCGCCCAGGTATATCATCTAAGTGGTTCTGCTTCTTTTCATGACCCCTGATTCCACTAATTTGTCCTTTGTGTCTTTACCTAATCTATTGGAGACAAATCCTAGGTTTGGGGCTAGATTTTCCATTCATTAGCGTTGCCACAAACCATGGTAGGTTGCCAGACATATATTGTAGCATACTTGGTCCTTAAGAAAGGATTACAACATATTCTAGAGATGCTAAAGTAGATGCTAAAGCAAGATAAGAATAAAGATAAAAGCTGACACAACCACCAACTACTCTAGATAAGTATCCAAGATAGATAAGCACAAGACTTATGCTTTCATTCTCCCCCAAGTCTTGTGTGGCGCCTTCTCGGAAATTTGAGCCATCCCAATTCTAGCGCGAAGCTCCTAGAACTTGACCCACCCAAGAGACTTGGTGAGTGTCAAGGGCCTGGTGATCTAGGGTAGCCGGCCCTTGACTACGTAGTTCGTAGTCTCGTGTCGTGTCTTCCGATCGCGGAGGTTATGCCCCTCACGGCGGCTCGTGCTTGAGAGCGTTAGGGAGAAAGAGAGATTGGAATAATTGATCTTGCTTAACCACGCAATGTTTGGGTTACAGAATATAAGGCCATTGGCGGCTGCCTCCTGGCCCACTGCTCCTGAAATCTAGAAACTAAAAGTAGGAAACAAGGTTTCTGGAAACAAACTAGAAATATCTGGACACAATCTATTCCTGCCGATCCTCTAGCCACTGATCGCGGCCTGGCCTTGCGCGGCAGCCTCCTGGCGCGCCCGTGCAACGCGCTCTGCGGCCCGACGCACATCGCGGGCACGGTGGCGCCTGGTGTACGTCTTTCCCCACATGACATCTCCCTCCCCGCCGAGACTCAGCTCGTCCTCGAGCTGGAAGTGAGGATGCTTGGCGGCAAAAGCTTCAACATCTTCCCAGGTGGAGGCGGCGGCAGACTGACCTTTCCACTGAACCAAGACCTGACGAACGCCACGGGCGAGTCTGTAGCGCACGGCGCGTTCGGGCTCCAGGGCAACCGCGCCATAGTGGATAGGTGGCAAGGGCGGTGCTGCATTGAGTGGCGTGCCTTGAAACTTCTTGAGAATCCCCACATGAAACACGTCATGTAGGCGAGCACCAGGGGGAAGGGCGAGGCGCACGGCCACATCGTTGATCAGTTCCACGACCTGATAAGGCCCGTAGAACCGAGGCTTGAGCTTCCCTGAGGACTGTTGTGACATGGATGCTGGAGCGCGATGACGAAGACGCAGGAGCGCCCAGTCACCGACCTAATAAGCCACCGGCCGATGACCCGCGTCGTAGTACCGCTTGTGGACCGCCTGCGCCTGCTCGAGCCTGTACCGAACGTCGTCAAGGAACTCTGCCCGCTCCTCCATGCTGCGAGCTACAGCTGGGACCCTGGATTCGCCCGGCTCGTATGATCGGATGGTCGGGGGATCCCGGCCGTAGACGACGCGGAACGGCGTGTCGCGCTGGGATGGCTGCTTGTAAGCCTTGTTCCACTCCAGTAGATCTCAATCTGAAGTTGTCTGCTGGTGACCCTATTTCAGATCCTACGGATATCGCATATGCAGTTCAGCAGGTGTGTCTTCACATGCATGATCCGCGCGAGCCTCATCTTGCAGCCCTCAAGCGGATCCTTCGTTATGTTCGTGGCACTCTTGACTTGGGTCTTCATTTGCGTGCTTCTAGTCAGACTGAGCTAGTGGTCTACTCTGATGCGGATTGGGCCGGATGTCCTGACACTCGCAAGTCTACCTCAGGCTACGCAGTTCTTCTTGGTGACAATTTGGTTTCCTAGTCTTCCAAGCGTCAGAATACTGTCTCCCGTTCCAGTGCCGAGGCGGAGTATCGCGCTGTCGCCAATGTTGTGGCTAAAGCATCCTGGCTGCGTCAGCTGCTTGCAGAGCTTCACACACCTTTGGGTCAAGCCACCTTGGTTTACTGTGATAACATCAGCACTGTATACATGTCTGCTAACCCCGTTCAGCATCAACGTACCAAACACATTGAGATTGATCTTCACTTCGTTCGAGAACGAGTGGCCCTTGGAGCAGTTCGTGTTCTCCACGTCCCGACGACATCACAGTTCGCTGACATCTTCACCTGATAGACTGCCAATAGGCAAAAGTAATGCACTTCATAATGGGATTACAGTAGGGGTTACATATTTATAGGGAATACAAGAGAGCCCAAAGGGCCTGGTCAGCCTGGAGGCGACGCCCCAAGG
>Ga0182004_10001979_pt1 | contig 15628 bp, 14 predicted proteins | sample Sormic07211540_1_FD_120479 | JGI IMG/M metagenome (GOLD analysis project Ga0182004, IMG submission 120479) | Endophyte microbial communities from Sorghum bicolor roots, Mead, Nebraska, USA - 072115-40_1 MetaG | ecosystem: Host-associated > Plants > Roots > Unclassified | place: USA: Nebraska...
AGGAAAGAAATAGTTTGTTGCTATTTTATCTCCTCAATTATCTCCTGGCCGTTCATCTAGGTGTAACATCCCATATGTAAGCCACGGCTGGGGCTTTTCCAGCCATTCTGTCAATCAACACGCCCGTCTACGGCGTTTCCACCTTCCAAGCGCCTCTGAAACTCGCACATTGGGGTCTCAACTATGTAGAACTATACCGCCAACTTAATATCAGTATTGAAAATATAGTACTCCCTTCATCCACACAAAAGAATAATAGAACTACGGGGTTTGTGCTAGTGAAACTAGTTTAGGTTTAGCCAAGTTGTAACAAATAGTATTAACATTTGTGTATTCACTAAAGTTTACTATGAAAATATATATATTCTATAACTAATCAATAGTAGTTATTTCGTATCATAAATATTAATACTTTTATATAACTTTAATCAAAGTTCACAATGTTTGATTTCTCAAAAAACGAGAAATGATTAGTTATGCTAGAATTTTATAATTCTGTGAGTAAACATGTATGCATAATATAATGCTGGTTGGCGGTAAGATAAATAGTGAGTTGGCATTATTGGGTGAGGAAGACAAGCAGTGAGTTGACACTTGGTGACGCAGCAGTAATGCTGGTTGGTACAGGGAATGAAGCTTGTTTAGTGTGGAAGCCACGGCTCACACTTTGCATCCATACAGTGGACCGGCCGGGCGAGAGGGGCTCCCATGCCCATTCGTGGTCGTCGTCTCTGCTTGGCGGCGAAGCCAGAGGCAGCATGAGTGCGGAGTGGCGCCTAGTTCGGCAGTTCAGCTAGCCTGTGAATCATGGCCAGGATCCACCACCATACCGCATGCACTGTTGTAGCAATGCGACATTTGGTTCCCACTTCCCAGGGAGGGAGTTGCGCCAAATTAATCTCTGCCATGCCGGCCGTGGAGGGTAATCATATCATGGGCGGCCGGCGATCGTGTGTAGAGCTGGTTTTCTTGGCTTGTTTCTCACTTGCACGGAGATGGGTGATCATTGCATAACCGATAACGATATATTGGGTGGGTGGGGTACTACATTTGCCACATGATAGTTTGCTTCCCTGCATCTAATAAGAGCGATTAAGGGTAGTTAGAAATGAATTTGCCGAATGTGTGTCACCCTTGGAGTATTATAATTAGTAGTAGTAGTAGTAGTACATCGTTGACAGCCATTTTAGGCTGATGACAAGGTTAGGCCAGGTTTCGAATGTCGGCTAGACCGGGTTACCCTGTTTTTCGAATGCATGGCCCAAATGTGTTGCTTCGCGTATTGTGCAGCCCTCCGGAAAAAGTCTACTTTTCCTCTCTCAATTTTGACAAATATCAGCTTTTCCTCCCTCAACTCTAAAACCAGACAAACCACCTCACTCAACTTTTCAAACCGTGCATTTTGCCTCCCTGGAGCGGTTTCAAAGGCGGTTTTGCGACAGTGACAATGTTTTTTGTTTTTTTCTTTTTTAATTATTTCGGCTGAAAATTTGAAAATTCATGGTAAACCACAGAAAATCATAAAATAGAAAATTCAATTTTGTTGGACTCCACATAAGTAGATCTACACAATGAACATATAATATAGTATGCTTTAGTACAAAGTTTTTACTATAAAGGTTTTGTCTTTTTATTTATTTATTTATTTCGGCTAAATATTTGAAAAATCAAAGTAAATAAAAAATCATAAAATATAAAATATAGTGAATATATAATATGGTATGATTTAGTTTAATTATTTTGTTGTAACTTTAGATCTATTATTTTCTCTAATTAATTAAAATAATTCATAGCTACACCTTCTATAATTATTTTGTCGGACTAAAATGTACATATATTATATGTTCATTATGTATATATATACTCATGTGGAGTCTTAGAAAATTAGATTTTCTATTTTATGATTTTTCTATGATTTAATATAATTTTTCAAAGATTCAGCCAAATAAATAAATAAAAGAAAAGGACAAAACCTTTATAGCAAAGATTTTGTACTAAAGTATACCATGTTATATATTTACTATGTATATCTACTTATGTGGAGTCCAAAAAATTAGATTTTCTATTTTATAATTTTTCTATGATTTATTACTATTTTTCAAATATTCAGTCGAAATAATTAAAAAAAGAAAAAGACAAAACCACCGTTACTCTAGCAAACCACTATTCATTGTAGCAAAACTGTCTTCAAAACCGTTCTAGGGAGGTAAAATACACGGTTTAAACTGTTAAGGAAGGTGTTTGCTTGATTTTAAAGTTGAAAGAAAAAAAATAAACTTTTAAAAAACTGAGGGAGGAAAAATAGATTTTTTCCAGCCCTCCCAAAGCAGCTACAGTAACAGTCCAGTACGCGAGTTCAGGCCCAATTGCGTCTCATAGCACATTTGGGCCACCACCGGCTGGCGGCTCCGATTCCAAGCAGCTTCGATGAGTTTTTAGGTTTTGCGGAACAGGAGCTCGCCGCGCCACTCACACACCTCGAGATGGCAAGTAACCGATCGGTTTTACCCAATAAAAACACAGCTATGAGATAGATTTTATCCATGATACTAATTGAATAAAATTCTATACCCATCGGATATGATGATTACGAGTGTAGTTGTGTACCACCCATACTCACCTACCCAGACACAGCTATGATGGGTACGGCCCATATAACCCATGAATTTAGCCTAAATTCTATATATATATATATATATATAAAATTTGATGTCACTATATGAATGTTAGCTTGTAACTTGCTGGAGGCTTGGAATGATTCATTTTTGTATGTCAATGTCTGATATTTATATGTAATTGTCGGGTATGCTGTCGGGTGCGGGTTACCCGTTGTCACACTCCAAAATTTTCAATTTTGGGTTGTGCATAAAAAACACTAAACAAAATAAATATATTTAATATTTATATAAAATTTACCAAGTTTAGTTTGAGTTGGTGCAAATTTAGTTACAGAAAAATGTGAATTTTTAAATTGTTCTGAATTAACTCAATCAGTTTTTGTTGATGTGGTGTGATGCTTGCTTGCTGCTTTGCTTTGTATTGTGAGAGGGTAAAATTTAGAGTGCATTTAGTAAGTTGTTTATCTTTCCCCGGCGTGCTTGTCATTAATCAAATCCTTACTTTCTCAGTCTTAGTATTTTCATATGAAGTCGCTCCAGATCCTATTCTTCTACTCTAAATCATTGTTTTGAGCTCATTTTCCATCAGCCGACCTATAAAAACATCTAGGAATTTTTTTCATCTTTTTCTGGAATTCTTTCTCGCTTTTCTATGAGCATAATCTAAATTTTGGATGCTCCAAATTATCTTATCATGAACTCTAAATACTTTATTTGGGTTCCCCATGTTCTAAAATATCTCTAAGAATTTTCTCTAAATTTTTAGAGCCTTCAGAGTATTTTTTCGCGACATAAAAAACAATTTTGGGTTTTTCTAGAATTATTTTAATCTCAAAATTAATTAATTCTGAAAATAATAAAATATCTAATTTTTTCATGACGTCAAACCCTAACACTATATATATGCTGGTGTAGCCCTTAACGCGCTGATTCTGAAAGTACAATCGCTTTTCCGAGCCGCCACTCCTATCGTCTTAGTCTAAAGGCGAAGTTTTGAAACCTAGAGCTCCGATGAACTTCCGGTGAAGGTTCGGCGAGCTTTTTCGGCCATATTTTCCATCTGCGGTGATTTCTGCTTCCACCATAAGGTTCTTCTCGTCGTCCTACCTTTCCTTTTATGAATCCATGTCGGTTTTATGGTTCTCTAATTTTTTTTCTTTTCCGACAAGGAGCATCCATGGCCGGCACCACTCCTCTGTTTCCGGCCAACTCAACCCCTTGCAGCATCATCCCGGTGACACGACGGCAGGTCCCATCCACGCCCACAACTCCCGCGCCCGCTGCCCATCGCGCGTGCACAAACAGGATGCTGCCAGGTTCGTGCAGGAGCTCCTGCCGCCGGCACAGTTTTACGTCAGATTCAGCCCGTGGGTAAAATTTAGTTCAAGTTCTACTCTAATCCACCCTAATATATGTGGATTGATGCGAATCCGACTACATCCAAATAAGACCTCAAGTGGTTCTAGTTGCGTTAGGTTCGTATCGTTACACTCTACATAGTAGTTCTAAAGTTTATCATATCACTTGATTATGAATTTATAAATTTAAATACTAATTAAATTAATATTTATTTAATAACTTTCTAATTAAAACTAATCTAAGTTTTACTAGATTCTTATTGTGTTACGACCGTGCTGACCGTAAATTACATGTTAGAAGAAATATTTAACATGTCTCACATCATTGAATTTTATAATTTAAATATTAATTTGATTTATGCTCATGCAATTGAGTTTCTAATTAAAAGTATAATAGGTTTATACTTCGATCTTTCATAAAATACTTAGTTCAACCTCAAAACATATGTGCTTCCGTTTAGTTATCACATGTTTATATGTTTATAATTAAAAATTAATTTGGTTAATGGGTACGTAAGTAGTTTTCAATTTAAAAAAACATGGTTAGATAAATGTTAATATAATAATCTACTAACATAAATATATTTAATTTCTAATTTGTTTAGGCTAAACACCGATGTAATATAATTAATATTTATTTAATATCTTCAATTGAAAGTGATCCAGGTATATAAGCTTGGATTTAATAAAGAATATTAATATGAATAATACCAACATTAATGTCCTTTAAAATATGACCTGCTTAGATAAATCTCGAAACATGGTAATTCAATTAGTTGCTCTCGCTTGCTTTATGCTTTCTACTTTATAAATGCTTAAATAGCTTAAATGATATATAATTATTTATAATTTAAATACAACTAAGTTTTAACTCAGCCTTCGCAATTAATCTAATTTGATTAATTCCACTCTAGGATGTTTCTCTAAAATATCCATCACCTGGTTTTACTAAAATAAAACAAATATGCTCCGTAGTCTTTTGCCTCTTTTTATACTCAGTCACGACAATCACATCCTTTTTAACGATAGCTCCATTCTTAGTGTTTTCTTGCGCTCACGTGACCCTAGTAACTAGTTATCTTTTAGTACGTTGCTGTTGTGTGGTGTATTATTCTTAGATGTTTCTGTTTGTTGCTTGTATGTTTGTCTATGTGTGGTGCTTGCCATGAGTAGACGAGAACTGCTTGTGAGTACATCAGAAGGTGATGACTAAAAGCTGATGATATGAGAATTGTGCAAGTGTTTAAGGCAAGTATAACATGGGACCATCCTTGTTACCTATACATATTTAATACAATATATCATATGCATGTGTCCTTGACAACCTTAGCGAAATCATAGATAATTGTTATCTTGAATTCCTTGTTACCTATTTGTTGCTAGTGCTTGATTTTAATCTATGATCTTGTAAGATGGTTAATGACTATGCTATGAATGTTAAAAGATGCCTTATAACTGTATGAAATCTTGTCTGTACGTGATCACCCGGATGACAGTGCAACCATGAGGGCTATAATGGCTCTGGCTTTAGCTCATTGTGAAGATCTTTTCTAGCTTATTAGCGGTTACCCGTAGGGGCGCTAGAGGGGCTTGATGTTGATGATGGTTAACGTCAACTTTTATTAAAACTTTAGACACAAAAGGATACATGAATACACACTAGTCTAGGGTTTTAACTTTTAACTAACAATCTCCACGAGTTTTGCATATTCTATATTTTCCAGAGATTATTCCAGAAAAGCTTAAAAGAGGGATTCAAGTGCATATTTACCACAAAACTTATCCGCTACGGAAATATCACAAACGGGACGTGGGAAGGATCCAAAAGACACCGGAAGCAACCAGGGGCCAAGACCCTGCCAAGTGGGGCCAGTCGGCCCCACCCCTGCGCCGGCCGGCCCCCTACTGCTAGGGTTTGCCTTCCCTTCTGGAAGCTTCCTCCACCGCCTCTCCTGATGTATCTCGGCCATTGGTTACGTCGGTTTGATCCTGCGGTGCACGTCGATCCCACCGGGCTATAAATAAAGGGGCAGACCCTCCCTCCCTAGGGCATCAAGTCATTTGGAGATCAATCCATCAAGAGCCTTCTCTAGTTCATCAAATCCTCTCTAGTTCATAGCTTTAGCCTAGTTAAATTAGAAGTAGAAGAGTTCTAGTTCTTCAGCAGGATCCGGAGCCCCTGGCGTCTGCCTAGAGCGTAGAGTTCGGTATTGTTATAGTACTTTGCTCTTATTGTATTCAATATTATGATTCAGGTAACATTGTTTTTAATCTCTTATATATTCTTAATTGCAATAGTCATTGTCTACTTGGATTATATGTCTAGGATAGTTGGTTTGATCTTATTGAATTTATATAATTGCTCGTATAGCGTTTACCTAATTGATCGTTGGGTAGATGGTAGACAATATATAGACGTGGTGTCTAGATATCTTGTTTATCTACGAGTTGTATCCTGACATGCCGGGACGTGTGGTAGTCCACGCAGGTGGCAGCTACGTTGGTTCCTCTGTAGTCTACCCTCCGTACGTAGGACTAGCATGGGCAGGGTTGTGAAGGAGGTGACCCTTGTGTCTTAATACCCTCATTAGTTGATGCTTCTTTACATGTGATCATGATGTAGGATTAACTTAACAATGATTGCTAGATGTAGTTGCACTAATTAGAGTTATTCATTGATGTAGTTATTGAATTACCTTAGTAATTATTCCTGAGTTTATCCATTGGCTAGCTATTACTATGACTAGAAGAGCTCTGATATTTATCTATTTATGATGATTGATCATTATTTATCTTATATCTTTTATCATGTGACTTATCCCTATTATGAGTAGGATTATAGTTATGGTTTACCGTTCACATCAATAGTATAAGTTATAGTTATAAGTTCTACATATAGACCTTCCCAGTGGTATAAATATAAATCGACAACCTGGTAGAACTCCCTAGGTAAAATGCTACAACGGTATAATTATCTGTCCGCTTGCATAACCTATTTAGTTTATATTCATATCTTTTATCTCTGCCTAGTCATATTGAATACATGTAAACCTATAGTTATTCCTTAGTACTATAATTGAGGATGACAACTTAATTCATGCTTAGGAATGTTAGTAATAAATGTGTGGCTAGTTGCTAATGATAAGTTAATTTAATACCGAGCATTTTTGGCGTTGTTGCTAGAGGTGGGGTTTATCTTTATTTTTAGTAATGACGTTAGAAGTGTCAACAAGCATTTTTGGCGCCGTCACCGAGGAAGGTAGCTAGGCAATTAAGGAACATTGATAGACTTATACTTAATTATGTGATCGAGATAACCATTAACCCCTGTTCAAGTAGGATTACCCTTGTTTGTCTACTTTTATATCTTATGCAGGGTAATAAACGACTGATAAAGATGGATAACCCTTGCATGCACACTAGAGTAATTGTGAATAATGTAGACATGGTGTCTAGCTTAGATGTTATCTTCGGTTTGCCTCTCTTTCTCGAGTTAAGGGGATAGCAGAAGGTGGTGATAACCCTATCCATTCTTAACATTCCTCCTGGTTTGACTTGAGGTAGAGCTTTTATCGACATTGCTTGGTAGACCAGGCATACTCTGGAGACAGAAGCAAGCTGCGGTAAAACAAAGTTATCTTCATTTAATATACTTAACCATAGAAAACCTCATCACCTCATCCATCATCCTCCTTGTGATCCCAGGCTAACTAATTAAAGAGTCTAGTTCAACCGTTCCTTTGGGAAAATATGATACCCTAAATACTTCCGGGTGAAGTGCTACAATGGTGTATTCGTGCACTTGTGGATTCCTCTGTATGCGTTAAGAGACACCAACAAGCATTTTTGGTGCCGTTCCCGGGGAACCATTGTCATATCTAGTCTCTAAACCTAGTTGTCTACGTTCTTTCAAAAAAAGGAATATAAATACATATATAAAATTTTATAAAAATCAATCATCATGGAGCACCAATCCGCTACTACCGCTATGGCCAAGTCACTCAGTACTCTATTCCCAACATGGCCAACGTGCCCACCTAGTCCATTGTCAACACTGGGGCCAAAAACTTTGAGCTCCGCACTAGCCTCATCACGATAGTGTAGGAAAACCAGTTCCATGGTTTGCCAAGTGAGGACGTGATCGCACATCTCCAACACTTCCTCGAGCTCTATGACACCATCGTCATTAAGGATGTCACACCTACAAGCATAAGGCTCAGCTTGTTTCCCTTTTCCCTTGCGGGGAAAGCGAAACAATGGTTCTACCATGTGAAGGTGTCAACATGTGGAACAAATGCACTGCAACGTTCCTCGCCAGGTTCTTCCCCATGGGCAAAACCAATGCCCTAAGGGGAAGAATTTCAAACTTCCAGCAGAGTGCCATGGAATCAATTCCTAAGGCATGGGAACGACTTTAAGACTACATCCAAGCATGCCCACATCACGGCACCAAAAACTAGTTAATGCTCTAGAATTTTTATGATGGATTAACCCTAATGTCTAGGGGGCACATTGACACTGCTACTGGAGGGGCCTTTCTCTCTCTCACTATTAATGGAGCCATAGCTCTGATCAATAAAATGGTGATGAATCAAAGCTGGAGGGAGGAAAGAAAATCACAAAAAAGGGATGACTGCCTTAAAACCTGAGAAAACGTAGCGTTCATCAACAACGGGTTTCGCCAACCAGGTAATAATGGGTGGAACGACCAACAATGTCCACACTACCAAGGTAATTTGAACTACAATTCTAATTCTAATTATACTTTGAATCAACCTTCATTGAAAGAGTTATTGCTAGGGCAAGCAAAAATTAATGAAAAATCTCACCAAAAAACTTGCCTATCATGATAAAAATATTGAAAGTATAAATTCTAAATTAAAAAAATTTGAATTCCTCTGTACAAAATCAATTGAATAAAATGATAGAAACTCAACTAGCTAAAATTTCCACTGCAATACTTGTCAATGAGTCAGAACCATCCGGCAATAACCCTAGTGCAGCTGCAACCCAATGAACGAGTAAGAGTCTTGTCCGGCGGACTAAAAACGTCGAACCCTTCTCCAAAGGTAAAATGGTATGTCAAAATATATATATTTGCAAAGACAAATAAATAAATAATTATAGATTTATATAACTCCTTTATAAAATAAATTTAACTCCAATTACACATTTTTTGAATTATTGCATTTTTCCATCCAAAATAAAAGTTTTGAAAAATCACAAAAAATTTATGTTCTGTATTAGAATAATATATTATTGTCAAATATGATTTCTGAAATTTTTTTAAAAATTAAGAATATAATAAAACGGAGAAGAAAAATCAAAATTAAAAAAGACCGTTGGGGGTCTGAACCGACACCCCAATGGTCGGAAGCTTGAAATGGTCGTTGCCCCCACACTCCCATCGTGTTTCATGCTTATAAATATAGAGGTGGCTGGCTGGAGCTCTTCACCCCTCTCACTCCTCAAGTTTTAGTGCAAGAAAACTCTCCAAGTGCTTAAGCTCAAGCTAGTTCTAGTGTTCTTGAGCTAACCCCTGACCCAAGCTCGAGTTTTTGTCTTGTGTTTTGTTGTTTCCACCATGAGCAGGTTCAGAAAGGAGATCACTAGCATGCTCAAGAGAGCCCGATGAATGAATACGCAAAAGAAGAATATGTCGAGGAGCAAGAAGATGAACACGCCGAGAAACTTGCACCGCACGACATCGAACAAGTGGATGCCGCCTTCCTCGACTTGAGGAATGATTGAGAAATGCAAGCCTACCTATGCATCGAGGACCTCGAGTTTGAGCTTACACTAATGTACGATCCTGACATTCTCACCACGATAGGTATTGATAAGAATTCTTCACAAATTGGAAAGTTGTCAGGTGGGATGATATTGATTGACCATACAATTTTTATGCACGACACAAAGATTAAATGATGGGATCACCTTTGTTGGGTGGGATGATATTGATTGACCACAAAAGTTTGGAACAGAATACACTTGCACTTGGAAAGAACTTGCCAAGCACATAGGCTTTCATAAACGATGTTCTACCAACTTAGATTATGTGCTAAGAGGTTTTAATCACTAGAAATTTTGGGAAGATATCTCGGGACAACATATCACCGACAAACTCACACATAGAAACGTAGACATTCACCACCCTACTTTGAGATTTATGCATTGTTGGATATCCATAACTTTGTTCCCTAGGTTTGATAACCGAGCTATTTACATAATTGAAATGAAACTTCTTTATGCCATGATCAAAAAAATAAAAGTTGCCCCGATTATAAAAATGGTTGATTTGCTAGGTTTAATCACAAGTTTTTCCACCTCTATTTCTTGCACATCTCTTGTCACTCGAATAGCAAATGGTGTCGGGGCGTTGGAAGATCAAAACATACCTTATCTTGCTACTCCTCGCCTTATTATTGATTTACATTGCTTGTTGCAAGGGCACCATTTAAAACATAATGAAGCAAAAGAGATTGTCCATTTCTTTCAGGGTATGCAAACAAAATCTGGTTACCTAACCCGGAACTTCATTTGTATAATTCCCGATCACTCACCTTCACTCTTGACCAACAAGAGAAAGTCGCAAGGCGATTTGTGTCTGGCAGGATGACAAGGAGCAAGACAAGGGGTGAAGGGAGCAGCTCAAAACAACCACCAATGCTTCACCCCAAGATGTTCTATGGCCCATGCACCACATATGGAGGAACACTAGCCCCACACGATCACGAGGCTACGGGATCTAGGTGGGCACTTGCCAGAGTAGCACGAGAGCGGTCTCCTTCGACTTCGAAGGACTACCTCCATCCATGCACCCTCGATGCTCAACAGCCGGCCTAGAGGACCTCACGAACCAAGTGCAAGGGATAAACATCCACACCAGTGAGATACAAACTACATTAAACTCCCCATGCCAGTAACAACGGAATGGCATCAAGAAGACATGCATTGGCGGCTCCAACAACAACAACAATTGGTGGAGATAAATGAACGCATGAAGGAAGAACAAGATGTCAAACCTCCTATTGGAGGCACCAGGGGTACTATCCCCCCGAGCCATGAGCGAAGAACAAGCTTGGGGGAGGACCCCCGCCAAGGTAAGTACCCTCTCCCCTCTGTTTCTTTCCAGTTTTTATTTTTTATTTTTATTCAAAAAATATGCATCATTATAATTCTTAGCATCTAGCATTTAAAAAAACAAAAAACAAATATCATAAAAATAACAAAAATATTAATTCCACTCTGATATGTGACTAGGAAATGCTTAAGTTCTCCTTATATTGAAATGATTGCTCTGTTTATAATTCATCATGTGCCTAGTTTGTAACTTAGTATTCCCCAATATTTAAGTTTGTTGGCTAAAAATGTCTTAATCTAAGACTTGAGAAACTTGTGGGTTGCAAAAGCATGACGCTTTTCTAAGTTGTTGCGAGTTATGATATGCTAATTGGATTATGCTATGACTTAGTTCTAAGAAAAACATGACACCTAGAGTTTTTCTTTTAAAAAATTTAAAAATGATATTTTCTTCAATGGTTATAAAATTCCTACCACAACCATATGATAATATTTAAATTCAAACCTTAGTTATATGTTGCTTGTATTTACATTGACCTTTGTCAAATTGATGTGACCCTTGTCGAGATACTTGTCATGCACCCATGATCAAGATTTACCTACACCCAGAAATAAAAATGCTAACTCTCACACTGAGAGTTATGCAAAAACATGTCATGAATCCACCAAAAATAATAAATACTCCATTCATGTGCTCTGATGTCTTTTAAAATTTCCAAAAGGAATTTGGGCTATGTAAAAAAATAAAAAGAAAAAGATATATAATATCCATGCCAAAGGGCATGAGAGAAAAAGGGGGTACAAAGATGCCCGCCGAAAAAAGAGAGAAAAAGCATAGCCCATCTTCTACATATTTTCTAGAAAAGAATGAGATTCATGACAAAGGAGTTCAAAAAGAAAATAGGATTAGAAAATATTCCACACACTTGCACATCTTGATCAAAGTGTATGCCTTGCATCTCTTTGGATCCAATTTATTTTTGACTTAGCAATATTATGTGATGCAAGTAGGCACATTATTCATACTTACCCAAAAAACTCGACATATAAACCTTCCTAGAAGTTGGATGAAAAACAAAGGCACTATGAAAGGCCTATGGTAAGGGTCATACACATTGAGCGATTCAGTGAATCATTTGAGGAACTTATTGATTATTTTCAAAATTTATAAAACCTCCGGATGAAAAGTTGATCAACGAACATATGATTAGTAAAACTATTATGTTGTTCTATCTTGCAACCACCCAAGGATTGGAAAAGCAGAAGCTATGGCAGAACCACCCTAATTATATGACCCACATATTGTCTTTAAGACATCTGACTACTGTACATGAGAGTCATGTAACTCGGATAGTTTGTCGGGTGTCCTCAGAGAACCCCGAATCATCTACATTTTACAACTCATACAGGATGAACATGGAGTTACCACAACATTACAACATTTGTTACAAAAGATAACTTACCTCGGAGTGCGGAAGATTTATAACTTGGATCACAATATATGATGGAGTATAACTTAACTAAGTTCCAACAGGTGTGTAGAGTAGCGGAAACAACTTAGATGAAGCATCTGAGATAGAAGAGATGGACAAATCATGTTGTGCCCACCGACATGACCTCCATTACCAGCATAAGTCAGCACCTGCAACGGGGATTAACAAACCCTGAGTACAAAAGTACTCAACAAGACTTACCCGATGAAAAAGAGGAGAAACTCACGAACGCACGTCTCAAGCTATATCCTAGACGAGTTGTGTCAACATACGTTTGCAATAACTGATGTTACTACCAATGCGTATCCCGTAGACGCGTCCATAGATTTTGACCCCGCCATCCCGTAACAACACAAGCAACTATAATAAAAGAATATTACAGATGTGTGTTGATCTCGTCGAGCCGACGACCCCGTCGGTCAGTACAACGCATATGTAGTAGTACTACTGCAGACACGTGTATGTGGTGGGGTCTGTATAAGGGGTGTGAATTCAATGCTTTTTCACATAGTGAATATGTTATTACATTATCAATACCGGGTGGAGAACTGACAATGATAGGTGAGCTCTATCATTGTGGATTGTCCTCTACCGGGTGGAGAACTGACATTTCTAGAAGTGATGTTTGGTTTCATCCGACCAATTTCTAAATCTGGAGTAGCTGGTGACGCTTGGCTGGCCAGGTACTCCGGTGGATACAGGTGGTGCTGCAGGCATAGTTGAAGATACATGGTTTTATAATTATATTGTATGATTCTATCGTCTTAAATCAATGGACTGTTTTTGCAATGAGGAGAGAACCGAAATTTCACCCCAATAACAAATAGGAACTGCTCCGGTGCACCAATTTTCAGAAATTTGCACGAATTTTGAAGCAAACAAATAATTAATTAACTTGCTTAATTAATTTCCTCTTGGTCTTGTATGGACCTAGCCCAGCCCATTCCCATGCCCATGCCCATGTCATACCCAATATATGTCCAGTGGAACTTTCTGGAATTTCGGATCTCTTGTTCATCCGCCGCTTTCTTCAGTTCGACCTCGGCTCACGAAAATGGGATGGGATGGCACCGATGGAAGCAAATCGCTGGGCGGGCTTGCCACCATCATCCCCGCTCGCACTCGATGCCGCCGCCGTAGTCAGCCGCTCTCCTTCACACGAGACAGCAAAATGCAAGCAAAAAAAAAAAAAGAAAGAAAAACCAGATCGATGAACCAAGGGGATTAGGATTTAGAAGGATGAGACCAAAGACTATTGGGCACTTGGGCTAGGTACGGATTTGGTGTCGATAGGTCCAGCGCGAAACGGGCTAAATGAAAAGTAATTAAATGGACAATTAACATTGCAGTTGCTTTAAGATTCGTGCATATTCGAGTGCCTGTTAATTGGAGGGTGGTGCGCTTTTGATCAGACCATATGCACCTTCTCTACGTGACACAGCCATATATAAATGCGTCCTTTTGTAAACCATATAACCAAGCAACCTCCATCCATAAACCGGGCTAAAACTTCATGTCTCCTGCTTTCCTGGGTTTGACAGGCTGCGATGAGTAATGCATCAAAAGGCTGGTCTTTTCAGCATATGAAAACCCAAAGCATTTCACACCATTTTAATCACCACTGAGGCATTGTTTGGATGTAGTCGGATTCACATCAATCCACATGTGTTGGGATGGATTGGAGTGGATCTTGAACTAAATTTCACCCCAATCCACTTCAACATATGTAGATTGAGGTGAATCCGACAACATCCAAACATAGCCTGAGTGTTCTGAGTGCAAGCCAAAACTTGAAATAACACATAACCGAGTACTTAATTGCGATCTGAACCATGGATGCATCGGTACTTCGGTAGCTAGGGTGTTGCTCGCTCCTCCATGATCAGGCCTATCTCAGCACCTATCGTACATTGCCATAAGTGGATCAAATGGGAGAAATTAAGTGCAAGATAAACATATTATAAATTATCTGATGATATTTTATCCAAATCTCAAATTGTGCTGGTTTCTGCGATGTGTGAATATGTATGTACACACACCACGGGAGATGCCTATTTTGCCAAGTGCAGGAGGCTTTGCCGCACTCGGCAAAAGTGTTGCACTTGGCAAAGACCGACACTCAGCAAAATAGGCCTTTGCTGAGTGCCACCGAGTACCTGTCAATTGGCAAAGAGTGACACTTGGCAAAGACCTTCTTTGCCGAGTGTAACACTCGGCAAAGTTGGCCCTCGGCAAAAATAACGTCAGGTGACGGGTGAGGCCACCCATGCCGTCAAGCTTTGTCGAGTGCTGGGACTTGGCACTCGGCAAAGATTTTTTTATTTTGATTTCAAATTTTTTATGTAGTCCTTATATATTGTATACAAGCACATGTTTGAATTTATAACTTTTTTTATAACATTTTGCTATATTTCTTGAATTTATTTTGTTTACTTGCATTTTTCTCGAAAAAGTAAATTTGAACTGTAGGTGCATAAAATAATGAAATGTAGCCATTCAAAGAAATAATATTCATGTTGGAGAGTGTATTTTGAGGCCGTATCTATGAACTCCCATAGCTCTACATTATTGAAATGTTGGGGGACAAATGTTGCGGGCCGAGCTGTAGCAACTTCGGGTAGAGGCCAAGCGTCAAAGGATACAAGCTTTCGAAACATAGCAAGATTGTTTGCTCAAGTTCGTGGAACAAATTGGGCAGCAACAAGGTTGGGAGATCCCACAACACCTGCTTGCACCACCACCACCACCACATCATTCAGATTCTACTTCGGTAAGTATGAGTAGCTCATTCTTAGTGTCAAACCTAGTGATGGCCTTTGTGTCGGATTTGTTAATGTGTGGGCCTTTATTTCGGATTTATTGATGTGTCGGCCTTCGCGCCAGAAATATGGTCGTCGGCCTTCGTGCCGACGTCTGTCGAATTTTCAACTTTTCTTTAAACTGCTTACATATTTATCATTCACGTGCAGTCTCTTTTCTTTTGCGTAGCATCAATCGGGGGCATATATATATATATATATATATATATATATATATATATATATATATATATATATATATATATATATAAATTTTA
>Ga0182004_10001980_pt1 | contig 15627 bp, 13 predicted proteins | sample Sormic07211540_1_FD_120479 | JGI IMG/M metagenome (GOLD analysis project Ga0182004, IMG submission 120479) | Endophyte microbial communities from Sorghum bicolor roots, Mead, Nebraska, USA - 072115-40_1 MetaG | ecosystem: Host-associated > Plants > Roots > Unclassified | place: USA: Nebraska...
AAATAAACAGAAATATCTATAGTACAAACATAAACAAAAATATTTAAAGTAAGCTACTACACATGCAGTTACCAGGTACGCAAGGTGTTGTTTAGAGCAGTAAGTAGTTCACATGTACAAAACATAATTACTGTCAAATAGAAGTAAACTATTTGACATGTTCTAAGCAGGTAGGCAGGGTCTTGTTTACCTTTCCGACAGAAGCTTGTGAGCGGTGCCCGCGTCCTCGGCCGCGAGATGACGTGCGTGTAGATCTAGGGTTGCTGCCCCCGCTAGGCGACAATGGGTCGCCGAAACCTTCCTCTGCTGACCCCATAGGGTCACCAGCTTGCCGAGGCGGCCGGAACAAGGGACGCCGAGATGCCCCCACCGTCGGAGGGCGAACGGGAGGCGGCATAAGATCTCTGCTTCCGCGGAGATGCTCGGCGTAGTGGTCCACGTCCTCGGCCGCCCATTGGTCCCCAGCGTTGATGTGGAGGCCGTCGAACCCTAGGTGCGGGTTGGGGTACGAGCTTGACCCAGCACCGGATCCGAAGCCGCTTGGTCCAGAGCTGGCCTAGAAATCGCGCGTGACGCCGCCGGCCGCAGATCCGCTGTTGTGGGTCCGGTTGAAGGGAGCCTCGTCAGCGTCGAAGCCGCCGCAGCCATGGCCGGCCATGGTTGGCAAGATAAACGCGACGATGGATCTAGAGGGGGGACCTAGGCTGTGTGGAGCAAGGAGGGGAGAGCATCGCGGCGGAGGGAGAGGAGAGCGTCGCGGCGGCGGAGGGAAGGAACGGGGGAGAGGAGAGCGTCGCGGCGGCGGAGGGAAGGAACGCGAGAGAGGAGAGCGTCGCGGCGGGCGGTGTGCGCTGCGGGTGGGCGAATGCGGAAGGGTTAGGGTTTGACGCGGCGGCCGGGTATAAGTACGACCGCGCCCTGGAATTTTGGGCTGCCAGAGCCGCCGTTTAGGCCTGCGAAATCGGCCCAAAAAATTTCGGGCCCGTTTACTTCCAAAAGGCCAAATTGCAAATTTTTTTGGATTTCGGCCCAAAATTTCGGGAAGTAAACAAGGCCATAGTGGAGGGGGTTATGTAGACTTTTTCCCTTTTTTTTCACATACACTTGTGCTTGTATTTAGGTACCTATCAAGCGTTAAGTATTTTCATGACTATTTATGTTGGTTGGGAGGACCTGAGATGGGTTATTATGAAAGTATTTCGTAACAAAGGCATGGTGCCATTTGTTGTCCTGCAAAACGTTAACTCAAATCTTGAACCTTATAAAGAACCAAAAAAATAAAAAATAAAAATGTAACTAACTTATGAGTAATTTGTTGGCATTGTAAATAACAAGAAATAGGCAGCAAATTCGAGTTTTTAGAATACTCGAACCTGCATTTTGTGGGTGTACATCCACCTCACCTGCTGATGCACAGTTATTACTTTTATAAAGAACAACAAAATCTTGTTCAAGGGTGAAGTGATATACTTCTTTATTTAGTTCAATGGATGAAATGAGATGGAAAAAGTCCTTTAGGGGGTTGGCTGGACTGATGAAATAGTTACATGAGTAAATTGGACATTTCCTTAAAAAACCTAAGTAACTATGATTATTATTTGAGAAAACTTAAGTTAACGATAACCAGTATTTGTATTGTGACATGTCCTAGTCGGTTCTGATCCCATTCTTATGTACGGTTGTTTTCATAATTGTGTCAGTTTTTGGAATGCCTGGTCTCTCAGTATAACTTGAATTCATGCCTGTATTATGCTTGTACTCACTTTTGTCTTGTTTCAGTGCATTAGCAGCATTTTATACAAGGCATTTTGCTGAAAAGGTTCCGGATATAAAACCTCCATCTCTACAGGTTCTATTATATTTATTTCAGATTTCAGATACTATTTGTTGCAATCTTGTGACTCTTTACAACTTCACAACTTCGTTATTATTCTTTATCATATGAAGAAAAGGACACTGGAGACCCTGTTGTCACGTTGGCTTTATGAAATAAAGTTATACCGTATTGATTCTTAGGTTGTAATTGCTTAGTTGATGCTCCAAATATGATAATCTGACTAGTCAATTTAGTATGCTTAGTTGAGTTTGTTTCCAAATCACGACCAAAGTTGTTAGGATTGGGATACTAGATACTAGGTAGTATCGTTTTTCTCCAGCTCCGAGCAGTATTGGATCGTACATCGTAGTATCGAGATCCTATTAGATTTTCTTTTTAAGTTTAATTTAATATCAGTTAAATAAGTAGAACTATATGTAGCCATTCTGTAAGAAAAAGATAGAGTAATAATACTATCATGAGTTCATGGCATAGACATAAAGAGATATTTGTGAAAAGAAAACCGCACACAACAAAGAGATATTATCAAGCAGTATTATTAAGCAGAAAATGCATTATCTGTTTTTCTTTTGAGTAAGCATAACTTGTGGCACCAAGGAAACGTAGATCACAGACGCCACTAACGGTGCTATGGTAGCAGGATTGTAGGATTTTGCTAGAGCTCTTCAAGGATGCTTTTATTGTACTGTGGGCCAATCAGGTAGCAGGCTAGAGCTGCTTCAGAACAGAGACAGAGAAGTGGAGGGCAGAGAATGAATGACCTCTCTGGGATAATGCAGATGCTGCTAGCAATTCCAGCGATGTTCTGGATGTTTATCTCTCTCTCTCTCTCTCATACCAAATCTTTGTAGCTGGCCACAAGGATTCCTCACCATCCCTATGTAATGTTGAACAAACAAACAACAAAGGCTGGGATTGTGGGAATGATTGGTTTGCATCTGCTGCTTGGTTCAATTTGAAGACCTAAAGCATTACTCTACAGCTAAGGAAAAAGAAACCCAACAACTAAAGCATAAGAAGCTAAAATGGCTGTGATCAGCCGTACAACTTTACAGCTCTACTTTCTATCTTAAGGGGAATCCTAGATTGGAGCTCCAATAACAGCATAACACACAAGCTTATCTTTCATTTGTCCTCCTAAGCCTTGCCTATGGTCTTCGACTTGATGTGAACCATTCCAATTGAGCTCTCATCTCATGGAACTTTGCCCGTCCAAGAGATTTGGTGAGAATGTCGGCAAGCTGGTCCTTGGTGTTGATGTGACTAGCCTTCACACTCCCGTCCTCATGAAGTGGTACTTGATCCGGATGTGCTTGCTTCTCTCGTGGAAGACGGGGTTCTTGGCCACTGGCCAGTGCCAGAGTAGACTTGCTGAACTCAACTGAACTCGACTGCTTGGTCCTCCTTGCCAAGCAGTTTGCCCAGCAGCCGAGCCAGCTAGAGTGCTTGTGTTGCAGCTGAGGTGGCAGCAATGTACCCAGCTTCACAGCTTGACAGTGCCACCACCCGTTACTTGAGGGACTGCCAGCTCACGAGACAGTTGCCGAGGAAGAACAGCATGCTGCTCGTGCTATTGCTCGTGTCGATGTCACTGGCAAGGCCACTGTCGTAGTAGCCGATGAAATGTGCCGTGCCGGGACGCATTGCATAGTGCAGGCTGAGTGCCCGTGACACAGTGTAGAATCTGCTTGATGGCCTGCTGGTGCTCCATCGTGGCCGTTCCATGAACCGACGTACCCGACGGCAAACGCCAAGTCCGGCCGGGTGTGCGCCAGGTAGCGCAAGCTGCCGATGATGCGCTGGTACTGCATTGCATCGACCTCCTCCACTATGCTGTAGCGGCTCACCTTCAGCTGCTCCTTCATCAGAGTGTGGGCTGGGTATCACCCATTCAAGCCACTGAACTCGATGATGTGCTTGGTGCAGTGAGCTTGATGGAGGGAATTGCCAGAGTCATCGGGCGCACCTTAATGCCAAGGTAGAAACAGAGGAGGCCAAAGGTCACTCATCTAGAAGGTAGCCTTCATTTGAGCCTTGAATGCCTCCACCTCTGCTTCTTTCGCGCCGGTGATGATGAGGTCGTTGATGTAGATGTAGACGCAGACCAACAGGGTGGAGCGACTGCTACCCTGCCGGTGCACAACCGCTTTGTGCGTGCTTTGCTGGAAGCCCATCTCCTTGAGGGTGCTGTCCAGCTTGCATTCCAAGCCCTCGGTGCTTGTCGCAGGCCATAGAGTGACTTCCGCAGTTGCAGCATCTTGCCCTCCTTGCCAGCAATGACGAAGCCAGGGGCTGCCGTACGTACACCTTCTCCTTCAAGTCGTCGTTGAGGAATGCTGATTTCATGTACATGTGGTGGACGCGCCACCCCTCGTCGGCAGCCAACGTGAGGATGCAAATGGACTCAATACGAGCCACGGGTTCGCGAACACAGTTGATCCCTTCCTGCTGCGTGAAACCTTGTGCAACAAACCTTGCCTTGTGCTTGACAAACTCGCCTGCCTCGTTTTTCTTCAGCTTGAACACCCATTTGAGAGTGATCGGGCGGTGGCCATCGGGCATATCTGTTAGAATATAATTATAACAGCCCATATTGGGCTTACGGCCCATTGGCCTTGTACCCCTAGCCTGACTTGTATTAGTACCACTTGTAACTTGTACATGTACTGCAGCCTTCCCAGCTATATATATGAAAGGTCACCCCCCTATTGGGTGTGCGGTGTTTCTCTACATGGTATCAATCTAATCACGATCCTCGCTTCCTCTGCTCGTGCGCCCTGACTCTAGGGCTCGTGCCATCGCACCACACAGCTGCCGCCGCACACTAGCGCCCTCAGCCGCGCCGGTCCGCCGCCCGTTTGCCGCCGTCCCAGCCGCTTGACTTCGTCGCGCCGCCCAAGCCGCGGCCAACCCGGCCGCCCGACTTCGTCGCACCGCCCCAGCCGCCGCCTCTCTTGGCCGTCTGACTTCGTCGCGCCGCCGCCTACCCGCACCCCTGCTCCTCGTGATCAGGCGCGCCAGTCCGTCATGACAGAATCGTCGCAGTCCTCTGCTACCTCCGGCGTCCTCGGGTCGTCCACATCCGGCGCCATGGGAGACGGCGTCGCCCCTGCCTTCTTCGCTGCCTATGCAGCCGTCAACGTGAAGCAACACGTTCTGATCTCCCTCAGCCTCGAGCGTCCCAACTACTTCAAGTGGAAGGCGTTCTTCACCGCCCTCTGCGGCATGTATGGGCTGCTCGGCCACATCGACGGCACGGAGGACGCGTGCCCGACTGACCCCATGTGGTCTCAGCGCGACGCCTGCATCCGTGGCTGGATGTACGGCTCCTGCGACGACACCGTCCTCGACCTTGCCATGGAGCCCGATCAAGACGCGCGCGCTCTGTACATCTCCTTCGAGGCCCTGTTCCAGGTGAACAAGGAGCCTCGGGCGGTCGTCCTCTGGCAGGAGTTCCACAACATGTCCCAGGGTGATCTCTCCGTCGACGCCTACGCGCAACAGATGAAGCACACCACCGATGCACTACGGGAGGTTGGGCATACCATCTCCCCCTCGCAGCTCGTGCTCAATCTCCTGTGCGGCATCAATCCCCGCTTCGCCACCACCGTCGACATCATCGCCAATACGTCGCCGCTTCCCGACTTCAAGTCTGCCACCAACATGCTCCGCGTCAAGGAACTTCGTCTCGGCAGCGAGGGCAAGGAGGTTTCTTCATCAGCGCTTGCCGCTTCTACCAACTCCTCTTGCACCTCGCCTTCCTGCCAGTCCACCTCTTCGGCCTCCAATCGTGGAGGTGGTGGCAAGGGCAAGGGGGCCAAGGGCAAAGGTGGCCGCGGCGGCAACAGCAACGGCAACAACAGCGGCGGTGGGCGCAACCAGCAGCAGCGTGGCGCCCCTTAGGGCGTCTCCGGCGGTCGTCAGGCTCCTCAGCCGGCCGGCCCTTGGGTTTGCTACAACCCTTGGGCCGTCCAGTGGACTCCTCAGGAGTAGCAACAACAGTGGGGTGCACCATCAGCGCCTCCCCCACCGCCTCCGCCTCCGCATCAGGCTCACACTGCTTTCGCGTCGGCCCTAGTTCTCTACGCCCCCGACATACGGATCTTGGGATCAGGCCAGCCTGATTGCCGCCCTCAACCAGATGGCATACGGATCCTGGGATCAGGCCAGCCTGATTGCCGCCCTCAACTAGATGGCGATTCAGGGGTCCAACTCCTGGGTCATGGACAGCGGAGCAACATCCCACATGTCCTCCAACGACGGTATTCTTCTTTCCCGTCTCCCGACGCCACCATCCTCCATCACAGTCGACAACAGGCAATCTATTCCTGTTCTTAGTCGTGGCACATATCTTTTACAAATAGCCGATCGTCCTTTTCATCTTGATCATGTTCTTGTCGCTTCCCAGCTCACCCGTAACCTGCTATCTGTTCGACAGCTTACTCGCGACAATAATTGTTCAATTGAGTTTGACGCCTCTGGTTTTTCGGTTAAGGATCTCAAGACCAAGACGGTTCTCCTTCGGTGCAATAGCAACGGGGACCTCTACACCATTCCACATCACATGCCTCCTCGCTGTCATGTTGCCGTCGTCTCCCCAGAGCTGTGGCACTCCCGCCTTGGTCATCCAGCACCTGCTGTCGTCGCTACTCTAAATAAACTATCAGCTATCCAGTGTAATAAAGCAGCTCGCCACATTTGTCATGCTTGCTAGCTCGGTAAACATGCTAGGCTGCCGTTTGCTAGTTCGGTCTCTAGTACATCAGCACCATTTGAACTTGTTCATTGTGATGTTTGGACCTGTCCAGTTGCGAGTATTTCTGGTTATAAATTTTATCTTGTGTTAGTTGATGATTATACACATTATTGCTGGACGTTCCCTCTTCGCCATAAATCTGAAGTTCATGAACACATTGTTCAGTTTTGCTTATGCTCACACACAATTCAGTTTTCCTCTACGCTGTTTTCCACCGAGTTCCTCAACAATACCACCGCCGCCTTGGCTAGCCGCGACATCCTACTTCGCACCTCGTGCCCCTACACATTTGCTCAGAATGGCAAGGCCAAGCGCATGCTCCGCACTCTAAACAATGGTGTTCGCACGCTTCTGATTTATGCCGCCATGCCTCCATCTTATTGGGTCGAAGCTCTCTACCGCCGTGTTTGTCACAAACCGGCGGCCGTCCTCGTCCAAAAATAACGGTATACCCTATCATCTTCTCCACCACAAGATGCCAGATTACTCCATCCTTCGGGTTTTTGGCTGCTTATGCTACCCCAACCTTAGTGCCAAGACTCATCACAAACTATCTCCTCGCTCCACGACGTGTGTCTTCCTCGGTTACCCTCCTCAGAAGGGCTACCGGTGTCTTGACCTCTCCAGTCGCAAGATCATTATCTCGCAACACGTCGTTTTTGATGAGACTCACTTTCCGTTTGCGGCCTCAAAGCCTCAACCAGATTCTTTTGATTTTCTGTTACAGGACTTACTTCCGGCGCCTGCTCCGTCCACCTTGGGCGTTGAGCAAACGCGGGCCTTGGAGGATGCTGACGACCCCGTCGGGCTTGACCCTGCCATCCTGGGGCACGGCGCTGCCCAGCGGCTGCCCCAGGCGTCACGGCAGGCCACCGCTCTAGCACCACCTCCACCAGCAGGCGCCGTCGCCTCTGCTCCGCACTAGGAGCCTCGGCAGGTTGCGGCTCCAGCGCCTCCTCCGCCAGCCGGCCCTGTCCGGCACCAGTTCGGCATCCACTACAGTCGTCGTCAGCCGACTCCGGCTCCACCGCCGTCGCCGAAGGGACCTACGGCTCCAGCACCACAGGCAGTGGCGCCTCCGGCCCCAGCACCGCCTCTGGCTCCAGAGCCTCCTGTGCGGGCGATTCGTTCCCAGACGGGTTCCCTGCCACCGCCCGTGCAGTGGTATGGCTTCACCGCGGCGGCCTCCGGCCTGGCTTCTCCGTTGCCAGGCAACACACGTGCCGCACTCGCCGATGCAAATTGGCGCGCGGCCATGGCTGAAGAATACAAGGTGCTCATGGACAATGGCACCTGGTGTCTCGTTCCTCGACCGCCTCGCGTCAACGTCATCACCGGCAAGTGGGTCTTCAAGCACAAGTATCACGCTGACGGCTCTCTGGCTCGACATAAAGCCAGATGGGTCGTTCGTGGGTTCTCGCAGCGGTACGGCATCGTCTACGACGAAACGTTCAGCCCGGTTGTCAAGCCGGCCACCATCCGGATCGTCCTCAGCATCGCCGCTGCACATGGAGCTGGCCCGACCCTTCTACCTCGCTGCTCGTTGTGACGATGAGGCTTGGCGCTGGCATGAGTGTTTTGGACACCCACTTTGAGGCGCTGCAGAAGCTAGGGTGCCCTGCGCCGACCACGGTGACCGTGACATCGATGGGTGATGGGAGACGTGGCAGTGCCTGTGTGGGCTCCGTGACACACGGGCGTGTTCCTCATTTTGTCCTCAGGGAGCAGAGCAACGGTCGCTGCAGCCTCGGCGACAGCCATCGCCTCTCTGGCCGTCTCGGCTGCCTCCGCCGCCGCCGCTTCTGCTGCAGCGATGTGTGCCTCAGCCTTAGCGGCGGCCACAACCCTGCACTGGCTCGACAAGGTGGGCATCCCAGGTGATACTCTGGCTCCTGATACCAAATGTTAGACAAACAGACAACAAAGGCTGGGATTGTGGGAATGATTGGCGGTGCTATTGCATCTGCTGCTTGGTTCAATTTAAAGACCTAATGCATTACTTTACAGCTAAGGGAAAAACAAATCCAACAACTAAAGCATATGAAGCTAAAATGGCTGTGATAAGCCCTACAACTTTGCAGCTCTAGTTTTATCTTAAGGGAATCCTAGATTGGAGCTCCAATAACAGCATAAAACACAAGCTTATCTTTCATGTAATCCAGTGATAGTTTTACAGCTTGTGCAGTGGATCGCACAAAATCAAATATGTATCACGACTCTAAAGATTCTACAAATGTACCACGATACCACCGTACGATACTATGACACCTATCGCTATTCTGACCTTGGTCATGATTGTCTAGGACTAAACCTTATTACACTTATTTAATTTTTATACTAAGAAATTATGAAAACCTTTAGGGGTGTAAATTTTTCCTACAACTATTTATTCTCCACATATTTCATATTTGTAATAATGTTTTGAGGATACATCCTTTAATGTAAAATATGTGTTTTGGTTTTATTTCAAATTGGATAGCAGGTAATTATAATAAAATTTGAATTTTAAATTAAATGATATTTTCATTTAGATTTAGTACTTGGTTTGTGTCAATGTTAATATGTTAGCACAGCTGTGTACTTGTAAATAGAAGGTTTTAAGAGGGGAACTAACTGGTAAATGTCTTGCAGCTTCTGGTGAGCTTTTGGCAACACCCTTCGGAACATGTGCGAATGGCTGCACGTTCCTTGTTCCATTGTGCAGCTCCCCGTTCTATTCCACAACCACTACGAATAAACAAAAATAAAGTGGCTGATGTCCCTTTGTCTTCATCAGATAATATGAATGATCTTATCTCTGCTGTGCAGAGTGCCTCTATATCCAATTATGGAGAGTTGAAGGCAGATGATCAAAATGTTGATAAAGATGATAGTGACACTGCTAATATGATCTTATGGTTGGAATCATTTGAAAATCAGGAATGGTTATCATGGATAGGAGGCACAAGCCAGGACGCAGTGGCATCAAATATCATAGTTGCAGCTGCTTTGGTTGTTTGGTATCCAAGTGTTGTGAAAGCTAAACTTTCAAGTTTAGTGGTTAGTCAACTAATCAAGTTAGTTATGTCGATGAATGATCGATATAGTTCAACTGCAGCTGAACTTCTAGCAGAGGGAATGGAAAACACTTGGAAAGCATGCTTGGGTGCTGAGATCACTCATTTTATGAGTGATATCCTTTTCCAAATTGAGTGCCTAAGCACTGCACCTTCAAGCAATGCCATCAATAAAACTGCAGTGGCCGTTACAATGCGGGAGGCATTGGTTGGCACACTTTTACCAAGCTTGGCTATGGCTGATGTAACAGGATTTTTTGGTGTAATAGAGAGCCAAATTTGGGCTACTTCGTCTGATTCACCTGTTCATGTCGCTTCACTTAAAACTATTATCCGTGTGGTTCGAGGTGCACCGAAGTCCTTGGCCCCCTATCTCGACAAGGTTAGAAATGTTTGTACCTATTCGTGATTGTTGTAACTTTTGAGAGAATTACTGTAGTCAATGTCATCAAAGCTCGGAGGGCTCTCCAATTTGTATTGCAAACCTTTTCTCTCAGAAGTCCTAAACCCTGAACAATGACACTTGAAAGCTTCTCTGCACAATGCAAAAACTCTTTTCTCACTACTAGAAACTATGATGTCTATTATTTTATCTGAAGAACGTTTTATGGAACATGATCATCAATGCATCTCTATCTTTCAATTTCTTACTCAAAATGTGTAAATCATTTCTTTATTGGTAAGTACTATAATTCATTGTGTTGTTTTTCTTTTGTCTTATTGTTAAATATGTTATATGTAAATGATACTAACTTCTGTTATAACCTGTGTATGTCAGGAACTTATAAACTTTTGAATCCTAGTCTTAGAAATGGGTTGTTCTTGACCTTATTCTTATGTGTTTGGATAAACAAGGTTATGTTTCATCCAACTTTGAATAGCTATTGTATAAGTAAAAGAAACGTTAAGAAGGTTTAAGTACATTTGTTTTGCAGGCTTACTTTAGCTTTCACAAATTATCCTCTTGCAAACCATTTTTCATAATGATTCCTTTAGAGTATTGATTTAGTGAAAACACTCTTTTATGTACTTTTCTGTCATACTTATAGTTGAATAATTGTGCAGGCAATCAGCTACATTCTGCACACTATGGATCCAAGCAATCTAATAATGCGAAAAGCTTGTATTATTAGTTCAATGATGGCTCTAAGAGAAATGGCACGTGTATTTCCGATGGTTGCTCTCAATGAGTCAATGACAAGATTAGCTGTTGGTGATGCTATTGGAGAGATTCATGATGCCACAATTCGAGTCTATGACATAGAAAGGTACATAGGCTTTCAAGTTACTAAAACATACTTTTCCTTATGCATCTTCGCTTTCTCTAAATGTGCCTCTATTCAACCAAATGATTACCAGTTTACCACATCCTGTAGGCCTCCAGAAAATAATACAAATGTTTTCTCTCCTGTTAATTTGTCGTCACATGAGCCATCTAAATATCAGATTGCCCTTTTGGCCTGCTGACTTTACAAGAAAGGACAAATTTGGCTGTACCCCCTTTGTTTTCTTTCTCCTATAGAAACTTAAAGTGTGTTAAAGGGCCACTATAGGAAAATCTGAATGTTTTTAATTTTTTTTTTGCATCAGGCCTAATGTATCTGACAGGTTGTGAATCTGTCCAATGTTTGGTAGCACTGAGATATTCTCTCGTTCGATGTTGAACTGATATGCTACATCTGTAGTTTAATCCCTGTGACATGCTTACATGCTTTGAGCCTTCATTTGACCTGTAAAAATAAAAATTTATATGAACTCGTGAAATATCCTCAACGGTTATGGCCATTTAAAATGTCTGACCTGCCATTTCATATGATTCAGTCATTTTTTTTATCCTTTTAATAGGGGGCTTATGTGCCTCACACCAGGTTCTTTTTTCTTTTGTGCCCCTGGATTCTCTTTATATTTATTTTGACTTATGGCAATAGATTTTTCTGAAATTCATTGGTAGTATTTAGTTCATTGTTTTCTTGAGAACACTAAGAGACTAAACTATTTTAGTATCTTTAAGATAACTCTAGGAGAACAAAATTGAAATATATAATTTTTTAGTTCATTGAACTCCACATATTTTGTTTCAAGCCCAGGAAAAGGAGGATTGGTGATAGGCTTAGTGACCAACGTAAACAGTCATCTATTCTTATGGAAATGTAACCCAAAAGAAAATCATTGGGGCAGAATGTTGGCTGCCGGCCTCGCTGCACAGATGAGCAGCAGCTCACAGCTGAGGCACAAGAGGGAGTTGAGAACACATGCACAAGTGAATGGGGCTGCTGATCTGATCGCTGCAGCTAGCCACTTCCTTCATATAGAAGCTAAAACATACAAAAGTCAACAGAGGGCCATGCTACCCACTATTTGGCACTATAGCTATATTACCTACTATATGACACCAGGAAAGGGGAGGGAGCAGTCACTATTACAATGCTCCTATGACAAGGACAGATATGAGCAGCAGATTATTCAACACAGAACCTTCTTTGGTAACTCTTGTTGGTTTTTGATCTCTAGCCTACTCCAACTTGCTTGGGAGGCAAGTGATAAGGTGTTTGTGGTTTGATGGAGTGGAGAGGCAGGGTAGGCACTGAGCTTCGCAAAGGGCTCAACACTTTGGTCATACAAGCAGAGAAACAACTTCATATTTGATAGAGGCTGGCCTTCTTTGTCTTCTTGAAAAAAACTCTTCTGTGAAGAGGCCAAACTTCAAGCTTTTAGAATGAGAGATGACCAACGTGCAGCTTTTCTCCTCTGTTTAGATCTTCTCTCTTAGACCTCCCTGGCTTTGAGCCTGCGGTTCCCTTCCTGCTGTGGTGGCTACCTCAGCCCTCCAGCTGGTTGGTTTGTTGTAGATTCGCTCTCTTTGTACAGATTTGTGTTTATTTTTTAAAAAAACTAAATAAAATACTTCAGTGGGGGCCTCCCCTGCTGTATGTCCCGTTCAAAAAACACTTTGGTCATTTTTGGTGTTTGGATGCTCTGGAACTGGAAACAAAGAAATGAGATTGATTTCAGGAACAGCTCCCCTTCTGTGCGATGGCTATTGCAGATACTAGCAGAGGAGATGCATCAGTAGTGTTTTGCTGGCGCCAAGGACTGATGTTCCTTGAAGCTAGTAGTGTTAGAATAGGCGCCCTATGGTCTGGCCATGGGCCTGGCACCCTAGCCTATTTGGCTTGGCTGCTCAATGTTATAGTAAATAGAAATAGTACCACATTGTCTAACCACATGGGGTGTTAGTCCTATGTATCCTACAATGTTTTCAAGTCGGCTGGTCGAACCTGGTCGACCTGGGACCGACCAGACGATTAATCTCATCCATCTGGTCATACATATACCTATATATATACCTCTCTATATATATACTATATCATACAATAAAGGAAGCATCAAGGCTGTATTAGTGTTTAGCTGGTGACTTATGTATGTGAGTTGTTTTCCTCTCTTTTCTTGCACTGTCCAGAGGTCCATATTCATGTCCCAAACTCCATTTCTTTGCTGAGTTGCTGCTGGAAGCCTGGAATACCAGAATTAGCAAGCAGCAACACTAATGCAGTCTTGATCTTGACACACCTTAACAGCAGGACTGCTGCAATAGCAAATAACTAACATTTAGCAGACCATAGCAGTATGTCCTGGTTAAACAGGCCCAAAAACAGAGTAACCAAACTGGTCGTCCATATCCTGGTCGGACGACTAATCGCGATTAGTCATCGATTAATCGGACGACCAACTTTCTGGTCGAGCTGGTCGAGTCAGACCTCCTAATCGAACACTTGGGACCAATCAGGACGACTAATCGCGATTAATCGGACGACATGAAAACACTGGTATCCTATATAATCAGTCTATGAGGCCCAATGCAATACATCAATCGATCCCGAGACCTATTCGCTCTCACATGGTATCAGCCGCCTTTTGATCCTTCTCTCCGCTGCCCTACCCGCGCGCGGGCCAGGCCCTCGCGACACACTCCCGCGCGCAGCCTTCCCAAGCATGCCCTCAACCCTCTCGTGCGCCGGCCCTCCCCGTGCAGCGCCGCCAGCCCAGCCATGGCACCAGGCCCTCGCGACGTACTCCCGCGCGCAGCGACGAAGCCAGCAGTGGCAGGGGCGGAGCCAGGATTTGAACATAGGGGGGGCCGGCGTGCAAACAAAGAACAGTTATGTGTGTAAAAATATTACATGGCAAAGATGTACATAGCGCCAAAATAAACGTATGCGTTGCAGTCGGAAAAAACAGAAAAACTAGAAAAATAAAGAGAAATTTAATTAGTCTCAAGCCTCTAACTTTCACCTGATCAATCTATTTCTTTGGCCAGGAAAAGAACCACAATAAAAACAACTAGTTAAATGGGGCTAGTACTATATCCTAATATCAAATGGCAAACAATCAGTTACATATTGTTTAGCCTTAGACAAGACGATCATTTAAATGGGTAAAATGATCATTTAAATAGAAGGTTACACAGAAACACCATTCCACTGTTAGTGTTTAAAAGTTGAGTACATGGGCTAAATGGCCGTTTAGACTTTAGATGAATAATGATAGAAACATAGGAGATAAGAGAGATAATAGAAAGACTAATGCTAAATAATATAGATCCTATTGTTGGAGATCAATTCAGAAGGATTAAACAAAGTAAACACTGATTTTCAATTAACTAGCTAATTAGAGTGTGTGGTAGGGGACAAACTAATGTTTGATAGACAATAATAAAAATAAAAGATATGAAGAAAATATTAGAAAGATCTAGATTTTATATGTAAAGAAACTATTAGAGACTAATGTGAAATAAGAATAATAATCTTAGTACATATAATATCCTTAACTAACTAATTAGACAATTAAGCATCTAATTACAGGGTGTATTAAGGGATTTATGGGAAGGTTGGGGGGTGCCAGGCCCCCCTCAGCCCCCCCTTCCCTCCGCCACTGAGCAGTGGGGCTAGGGGGGCTCCAGCCCCCCTACCGCTGCTGGCCCAATGGAATCCCTAGTGCCCTCCTTCTAATTTTAGACACAAATTTATAAGGTAGGGTGGGCTGAAAACTTTATTTTTTAGATATATTTTGTGAATTTCATTATTAATGTATATTTACGAGGGGTAATAGTAGAGCTAAGTCGATGTAGAACTTTTGTTCAGCCCCCCCTAAATTTTTTTCTAGCTTCGTCGCTGCCCGCGCGCAGCCTTCCCAAGCGTGCCCTCCACCCTCTCACACGCCAGCCCTCCCCGTGCAGCGCCAGCCCAGCCATGGCATCCACTCCACCAACCTCTTAGTCGGATGCCACCGATGCCTCCTCTGCTGGGGCTGCCGTCCAGGCTGATGCAGTTGCCAGCGCCTCGCCCAGGAGAAGGCCAACGCGGCGCCGCTGCTCAGCGTGCTGAGCGGGCACTCCAGGAGGCTCGCGATGCTGCTCTGGCATGCGCCGTCCAGGCCGGAGACGAAGCCAAGGCCGCAGCCACGGAGCGTGACGCCGCTGCACAGCGCGCCAGCGATGCCCTGGCACGGGCTGCCAAGGAGTGTGCGGCTGCTGCTGTCGCCATCGCGCCGGAGTCTTTTGGTGCGCCATCTGGAGGTGCGCCGGTGCCTGATCTGCATGCAGCCATGCTTCACCACGAAGCTATGGTTCTCCTCGAACTCCACTCTCAGGCCGTTGCGGTCAGCAACATCCGGAACCACTCGCTGGTCAGGCTCCTCTCCACTGTGGCATCAGCGTCTTGGGCACCCTGGTCATGAGACCGTGTCATAGCTCGCGTCTAGTGTTTCATTTCCTATTCAGGACTGTTCAGGTTTATGTCATGCTTGTCAACTAGGGCGCCATGTTCGTTTGCCCTTTCCTGTGTCCACCTCTCGTGCATCTAGCAAGTTTGATCTCATTCATTGTGATTTATGGACATCTCTGGTTGTTAGCATTTCAGGTTATAAATACTATTTGGTCATACTTGATGATTGTGTTACTAACCTGAGTAATTTGAGAA
>Ga0182004_10001981_pt1 | contig 15626 bp, 13 predicted proteins | sample Sormic07211540_1_FD_120479 | JGI IMG/M metagenome (GOLD analysis project Ga0182004, IMG submission 120479) | Endophyte microbial communities from Sorghum bicolor roots, Mead, Nebraska, USA - 072115-40_1 MetaG | ecosystem: Host-associated > Plants > Roots > Unclassified | place: USA: Nebraska...
CCCTATGGATACGATAAAACCTTTAACCGGGTAAAAGCTATAACGGTATCCGTGCGCTTGCGGATTATCTGTGTGCGTATAAATACCATAGTACACTCTAGTGCCATGCTGGGGATGACAACCGAGTATTCAAGTGATGTTAGCAAGTGTTAACAGGCAACATCCGAGGCTACGTGGCCAATCAGGCTCCACTTCGTGGATTAGGGTTCCACCGCCTTTGAGGATTAATCTAAACCATTCGTTTAAGTCGGTTTGATCTAACGGCCGACGTTCATTTGAGGGGGCTATATAAGCAAGGCCCCAGGCCCCCTGCCAAGGGCAATCCATTATTCTTCATAATATTTTCCAGAGAGGATTCGCCAGACAGAGGGTCCCTTGAATGGATCTACTCCCTAGGGCTTAGCAGTCAAGAGAAACTATTTTAGTTTCTATGTGAGATTAGAGTTTACTCTTCTAGATTGACAGAGAAAGAGTGGAGGTGTGGATTGGAGGAAGCCTGGCCTGTCGTGTCTCCTCTCCAGTTTGTACCGGTAGGTTCAAGTCTCCTCACCCAAAGCTTGTTCCTAAGATTTTTCAACATTTCGACTTCTAATACTAGTAAGTGCCTTGTTATTATTGTTCTTTGGTTTGTGAGTTTACTTTATTCTTTTTGCATAGAGAGTAGGGTAATCATCTCTAGCGTAAGCATGGTGTTTGGACTAGGATACTCATAGATATCCCCTGTCTAGCCGGATTTGTGGTTGTAACTCGGGAAGTGACAAATCCATTGGTACCTTTGGAGCTCAAGATCCCGTTAGAAGGACTGCTAGGGTTAATAGGCCGTGGGATAAGCATCCTTTGTGGTGTTTTTCTTGTCTTTATGGTTCTCCCCAATAGAACAATAGTACCAACCATGCATAGGTTAGAATGAGAGTGTTGTGTGGTCTTCTCTATATCGCTCACATCAAATCACCTTATTTGTAGCCTAAAGGATAGTAGCAATAGATTTGGTTAGTCATGTGCATGCTTTCTCCCTGCAGAAAAACAAATAATGATACTCTAGATAGAGTCCCGAGTGAAGTGCTCACCGATATCCGTTCACTTGCGGATTATTCTTCTGTCTATGTTACCAAATATCAACAAGCATTTCTAGCGCTGTTGCTAGGGAGAAAGAAGGTCTACTAAGATAACCTTGAGTCTTGCTATTATCTTTTACCTATACTTTTATCTTTACTTACCTTTTCATTCTTTATTTTTACCTTTTATGTTTCTATGGAAAATCTAAATTCCACGCCTATCTGTTAGTTCTCTACACGCACGGAGATCGACCTATTACCATGGGAGTCATCACAGCCTATGCAAACTCCCTAGTTTTGGTTGAGTCCGCAGTTGGTTGCAATGATTCAAAGCCTATCCTTTTCAGGAGAGGTAGACGAAAACCCTTACCTTCATATTCAAGATTTTGAGCAAACATGTTATTGTCTTCGCATAGAGGGCATATCCAACAAAACTTTACGCTGGAAGCTTTTTCCTTTCTCTTTAAAGTGAAGAGCTAGACAATGGTATAATTAGAAGGTAAGCAAACAACAAGGAGATTGGGGTGTTTTGCGCTCCAACTTCTATCTAGATTTTTATCCCATTCTCCAAATCGTCGACCTTAGAGTCAAGATTCTAACCTTCAAATAAGAAGAGAATGAATCTTTGGCTCAATCCTGGAAACATTTTCTTGAGCTTTTAGAATCAGGTCCACACATTAACATTGAAGGCCCCATTCTTCTTCAACATTTTTATAAAGGCCTTTGTAAGAAAGATAGAGAGTTGCTAAACCCCACCTCTGGAGGTTCTTTCTTGCATAAACCTTCCTCAGAAGCAAAGCTTATGCTAGATAGAATTCTAGATGTTGAGATGGACAATATCCTCTATGAAGAAACTCATGAAGCTGAAGATAATACCTTGCGAGATACCCATCCACTTCAGCCATCCCTGAGCCTCAAAAGGAAGAAATTCCACCAACTGATTTCATGTTGGATATAGATCCTGATCTTTTTACTGATTTTGGAAACATTTCAAACTACTTTTCTATTCCAAAACTCCGGAGTCATAGCAACTATATACAGGAAATGCCGAGAAAGAGCATTTTAAGAGAGCTTGTATCAATTATGAGCAGCGAATGGTTAGAAGAATCAGAGCTTTCCTCTGAAGTGATCCGTATGGATTCACCTTCTATTCCTATACGCTTTGAGCTTAATGCATATAAATTTGATGCTCTCTATAATCCCGTTGTGGGGGTCGATATCATGTCTAAATTACTTGTGCATAGATTATTGGGAAAAGTGACCTTAACCCCAACAATGAAACTCATGAAGAGTCTTTTTGGACATTTAGTCCCCAATCTTGGAATTTTACTTGTCCTACCCTTTATGGTAGAAGGAGCCATGGTTCGCTTGAGCTTTTATGTCTTTGATACATGGGGCTTTGACCTGTTGATAGGACAACCTTTTAGAAGACTCCTTTAAGAAGGTCAAAATGGGAACCTTAATATCTCTCTTGTGAAGAATTTCTAATTTCCATTGACAATTTCCCATTCCTTGAATAATAAGACCGAATCATTTCTGTTACCTGATCCTATGGAAGAAGTAAGGTATGCTTCTTGGGAGTTTTTGAGAGAACCAGACTTAGAACAAGATGCTCCTTTCTTCATAGAAGAAGCTGACCCTTCAGAACCTGAACCCTTAGATGAGTTTGCCGAGCACCTAGACCTCCCATAGAGCTTAAACCTTTACCACCTGATCTTACATATGCTTTCCTCAATAATAATCCAGAGTCTCCTATAATAATAAGTGATAAACTCAATTAGGAGCAAACTCTATGCTTAATGGCTACTCTAGAAAAACATTGCTCAGCCTTTGGCAACTCACTCCAAGATCTCACTGGAATCAGTCCTAAGATTTGCACTCATCGCATTCCTACAAATCCTTCTGTTTCACCTTCTCGAGAAGCCCAACGTAGACTCAATAACGTGATGAGAGAAGTAGTTAAAAATGAAGTCATAAAGTTGCTGCATGCAGGGATTATATACACCGTGCCGCACAGTGAGTGGGTAAGCCCCGTCCAAGTTGTGCCTAAGAAGGGAGGCATGACTGTTGTTACGAATGAAAAGAATGAGCTGATTCCACAATGCACTGTCACAGGATGGTGGATGTGTATAGATTATAGAAAGTTGAACAAAGCCACAAAGAACGATCACTTTGCTTTACCTTTTATAGATGAGATGCTAGAACGGTCAGATAACCACTCGTTCTTCTGTTTTCCTAGATGGATATTTGGGATACTACCAAATCCCAATCCATCCTAATGATCAAAGCGAAACCACTTTTACATGTCCCTATGGAACTTATGCTTATTGAAGAATGTCTTTTCGGTTATGTAATGCTCCAGCTTCTTTTCAAAGATGCATGATGTCTATATTTTCTGACATGATTGAAGATATTATGGAAGTTTTCATGGACGATTTCTCTATTTATGGAAAAACTTTTGATAGTTGTCTTGAAAATTTAGACAGGGTCTTGCAAAGATGTGAAGAAAAGCACTTGGTCCTTAATTGGGAAAAATGTCATTTTATGGTTAGAGAAGGAATAGTGCTAGGGCATTTAATTTTTGAAAGAGGCATTGAGGTAGATAGAGCTAAAATTGAAGTAATTGAACAATTACCTCTGCCTGTTAATATAAAAGGAATTAGAAGCTTCCTTGTTCATGCTGGTTTTTATCGTAGATTTATAAAAGATTTCTCGTTCATTGCTAGACCACTTACTCTTTTGCTAGCCAAGGATTCTCCTTTTGTTTTTGATGACGCTTGTTTAAAGGCTTTTGAATTGTTAAAGAAAGCGCTCATCTCTGCACCAATCATTCAACCCCCTGATTGGTCTTTACCATTTGAAATTATGTGTGATGCTAGTGTTTATGTTGTGGGGGCAGTTTTGGAACAAACTAAGGATAAGAAACATCATGCAATAGCTTATGCTAGTAAAACTCTAACAGGACCTCAACTTGATTATGCAACCATTGAAAAAGAGCTCCCAGCTGTTGTTTTTGCTATAGACAAGTTTAGATCTTATTTAGTAGGAGCTAAAGTTATTGTTTATACTGATCATGCTGCTTTAAAATATTTGCTCACTAAAAAAGATGCTAAACCTCGTTTAATAAGATGGATCTTACTACTCCAAGAATTTGACTTAGAAATAAAAGATAAGAAGGGAGTAGAAAACTCTATTGTTGATCACTTTAAGAAACTGTAGGAACTACCCATTGATGATTCACTCTGGGACGACATGCTCTACGGGATCAACAGATCTGACCCTTGGTATGTAGACATTGTGAATTTGATGGTTTTAGGATATGTACCACCAGAAGGAAACAAAAAGAAGCTTATTCAAGAGAGTCGTTCACACATAAGGGATGAGCCATACCTCTTCCGAGTATGCTCTGATGGCTTACAAAGAAGATGTGTGACTATCGAATAAGGACTGAAGATCATAGAAAGATGCCACTCATCTCCATACGGAGGTCATTATGGAGCGTTCCGCACACATGCAAAAATTTTGCAATGTGGATTCTATTGACCGACAATGTATGAAGACACTAAAAATTTTATCAGAAGATGCGGGTCATGCCAAAGACACGGCAATATAAATTCAAGAGATGCCATGCCACTCACCAGCAACCTGCAGATAGAGCTCTTTGATGTCTGGGGAATTCCCCCATCAAAGAAGTGTGAGCATATCTTGGTGGCAGTTGACTATATCTCCAACTGGGTAGAAGCACTACCCTGCAAGCATTCCAACAGCGTGAGTTCTAAAAAAATGTTCAAAGAAATCATATTTCCAAGATTTCGGGTCCCCAGAATAGTAATAAGTGATGGAGGATCACACGTTATCGACAAAAGCTTCGAGCAATACCTAGCAAGGCATGGGATCTGTCATAATATCGCTACACCTTAACACCCTTAGACAATTGGCAGAGCAGAGACCTCAAACAAAAAAATCAAGAATATTCTTTAGAAGACAGTGAATGAGATGAGAACAACATGGAAGGACAAGTTACCCGATGCACTCTAGGCCTACTGGATTGCATACAAGACTCCAATCGGAATGTCTCTATATCAACTCATGTACGGAAAGACTTGTCACTTACCTGTGGAACTAGAGTTCAAAGCACACTGGGCCATAAAAAGATGTAATATGGACTTAGATGCTGCTCAAGAGAAAAGACAAATGCAATTATCGGAGTTAGAGGAGTGGCGAGAGAAGGCATATCACAATTCCATGATCTACAAGGAAAGAGTGAAACGATGGCCCGACAAGAGAATCAAGAAGGAGTTTGCACCCGGAGACAAGGTATTAAATTTTAATTCCAGGGTAAAACTCTTTGGGCACAGAAAACTATGAAGCAAATGGGAAGGACCATACATGGTAATCAATTCATCATTCCATGGAGCGATCACACTTTAAAATAATGAAGATACGTTATTCAAGGTAAATGGCCAATGTCTTAAATTATTTTTAGAAGCAAATAAAAAATTAGAAGAAATAGACGTAATTAATTTCTACCTTTTAAGTGAATTTTGAGGCCCAATCGCTTTAAATTTATAATTTTGGGCCCTATGTATATTTCATGAAAAATAAAACCTTCTAGAAACAAGTCCGAAAAAGGGGCCCGGCAGAGGAGCTAGAGCAGGGTGGGCACCCTGTGCGCTAGGGCAGCCACCCTACCCCAGAAACCCCTTGTCGCTGCCGTTTGCAGTTACGAAATTACAGTAACCCTCTTCCAAGAAAACCCGACAAAATGTTTATCCAACCATTCCGCCGTAGGATATGCTACGTAGATCCTTTCGGAGCCCCTTTGCCAGGCCTATTTAAACAACCCCTAACATCAGCCATCATCATCATTCAATCATTCATGTAGCCTATCGCCTAGAAGCTTGCTAAACCCCCTTCTTGCTCCATGGCTAGCAGCAACAACTCTGATAGGAGAATGGTCCCCTACGGGATTGATCTCAATCAGCTACCGCGTGAAGATCGAAACTCCAAAGCTATAGTCATAGTCCATGATGCTCACCCGCTTGCCACCATTCCTCCAAGCCAGCGTGGCTATGGCCAGTCCTACTATGCTCAGCCCGTCCTTATTGCACCACAGCAACCACTCCTACTCAAGGGACCAAGAGAAGGTCCTGTCGTTGACATGCGTACCGAAACTAGGATGCTCCCACCAATACCCAACAAAAGGAGCATTGGAGTGAAGACCAACGCTGGGGAGAGCTCTCAAGCATCAAATACACCACTGAAGAAGAATGTCCTTACTTCAAGGGGATTCGTGCCTCGAAGGTTAGAACCATCCCACCAAAGGATGCTCCAAAGGGTTCACTCAACTCCTTCGAGTCACCACCCAAGCGTCGCAAGACTGTCACCGACCTGGACAAGGACTTCCATAGCAGAGACGACATGATCATACAGCTCCAATCTGATATTAGCTTTCTCCATAGGCAGGTTTCACACTTGAACACGATAACGGAGAGCCTTAGGCGTGATATAGCTACACTCAAGGATCAAGTGAAGACCTTGCAACGTCGTTGAGCACATTAGCTAGTCATACAATCGATGAGGCAGGCTTAGATTCGCTTAGATTCGATTAGATTTGATTAGATTCATTCAGGTTTATTCATTCATCCATTAGAGTTTGGTTTGCTACAAATGTAATAAATGCCTCAAATGAGATTGAAATAAAGATTATTTTATTATTATTGTGCCTTGCTTGTCTCCACTTTGTTTTGTATGCAAGAGAACAGGAAACAAGTATGGGGGAGACTTCCGACGATGAAACAAATGAATTCAACCGCAACAATCAATTTTTTTGGAAACAAACTATGCAACAACTCTGCACGACAAAGCAGAGGGCGAGGGGCCACCCCACTGCCTTCGGCGCCCACCCTGCCTAGGGCACTTCCCGCTCAGCCCTTCGACTATGGTCAGGTTTGCACCATACACGTTACATATTTTCATACATACCCTTGAATTTCGATTCACGTAGTAAATTATTATAAATAACTCCTTAAATATGATGAATTACAAAGATAAAACATTTTTAATCATGCTCAAAGTTTCCTAGAGACCTGCTATTGTTAGGAATTTAATTGGAGACTCCATGTTGCTTGAATCGTTGTGGAATGAGAGGTGGTAGAATATGAGAACGGATTCTTGATATCTTTGTCACTTGGAGAATTTCATTTCAAAAACTTTAAAAATAATAGCTACCATACTCTGTTATTTTAGACATGCCACTCAAAGCTGAATACTTACTATCATAATTTAATAGCTACTAGCTTTGTATTGAGTTTGTTCAAACCGAGTTGACCCTTGTTGAGAGTTTTATCATGCTCTAAAGATCAAGTACTTTCTTTTCAAAAATATAAAAGATTCACTCTTCCGAAGTAATATTGCATTAGAGGCATGGGCTATGCAAATGTATGAAATTCGAGGAAATAAAAAGGGGCAAGTGCCCGACAACCTCATGGAAAGAAATGGACAAGTGTCCGACAGTAGAATTAGGGGTACTTCGGCACCCACTTAAAAAATAGCCATTGGTTCCTCTAATAGCAATTTGCCAGCAAGAGATGACAAGTTTAAAAAAATATGAAAAGTCTTGATCTAAGAGTATGACACTCCTCTCCTCGGATCCTGTTTTGACCAGGCAATATATACAAGGTAAGGTATGCGACACCTTCTATACTCTCTAAGCTTAAAAAGAAACATGTTTAACAATGATGTACCGTGAGCTCCACAAATACCACATATACGAGTGATCTAAGAGCTCCTATGAGGAAAGAGGTAAGCTAAGTTTTCTTTTAAAAAATGTACAAAAACTCCAAGTGACAGGATTGGCAAAAAAAGGACCTCTACTTCGAGCTGCTCCATTCCTCAACTGCTCACAGTCATATGGTGGACTCTACTAAACTCGTAAAGTACAAGTATAAAGGAATCTTTGCTTTAACCATCCTTTTCTCGAGGACGAGTAAAATCCTAAGTATGGGGGAGCTTGTTGACACTCCTTAAGTATTAATTCTAAGTGTCAACTAAGCATGATAAAGGATATAATTGCAATGCACCACCTAGACATATGGTTTATACTGACAGAATTCCACGAGTTTTTGTGCTTATCTGTTTCTGCAGGGAAACAACTGCAAAATACCAAAAGAGGCCCACAAGTAAGGTTTACATAGACACATAACACTTCTTTTCGAAAAAAGAACAATCTAGAAGACCCCAAAAGCACCCCCCTGGAGGAAGGGACCCACCGGCGAGAGGGCACGGTGGCCACCTAGGCCAGGTGGCCAATTAGGCTCCACTTCACGGATTAGGGTTCCACTGTAACACCCCAGTGTTATGGCTGCATCCTTTCACATGCATAAGATGAGCATCGTCATCTTCATAAGCATACCATGATCATCATTTACCTTGGGTCATGTCATCTTATGCATAAGTGTGATTTAACTTGCTTAATTATGCCTTCTATGCTTATGTTTGTTTATGCCATGCTCTTGTTTGTGTTCTAGGCCTTGGAAAATAGTTTACCTATGCTTAACTCAACATTTGGAACAATGTTCATGTTGGTCACATCTCCAAATTATGTCTTTATGTCATACTTTCACTCATAGGCCCTATAGACCTCTTTTGCTTAGGCTTTTAAAAAGTGTTTCATAAAATGTTTGCATGTCAAAACGCCCTAACGCAAAGTTGTAGAAAATTTTATAAGGAACAAAAGTTATTTCATGGCCATCTCATGACAATGATCACAACTTGCTCAAAAAGTGCTTGCAAGGCAGATTTGGGGGCTGTTTTGACACTTAGCAAAATTTTGCTAAGTCCTGGCGCCACCAATTTGCCTGATCGATTTTGGGAGCTTCATATCTTTTCATCCAGGCCGAATTGGTCTTTGCTCCAGTCGACAAACTTGTATAACTCGGTTAGTACTCCAAAAATGTCAACTACACCATCTCCTAATTCGCCACGGTTTGGATGATAATCAGCACCAAAGTAGCTCTATCACACAACAATGCGAACTCTGAATGGACATCGTCCCCGTCGACGTGGCCGACCAGCGGCAGCATTTCGGCGACATTGGCGTCCGTACGCCGTCTCTGGCCCCGCTCGTCAATGCTCAAGGCGTGCATGACCTCCACGGCGTCGCCCTCGAGCGGCTGGACGCGTCCACTCTCTCCCTCTCGCCTCTCTCGCATAGAAAACTCGGCCGCAGCAGAAGCGCCGTCGCGAGCTCACTCCGGCGAGCTCGAGCGCGCTCCACACTGCATTGCTAACCACCAAAGCTCGCCTACAGCTCGTCCGCCGAGCCGCCATGGTCGACGGTGAGCCCTCGAGCACCTCCGCCGAGCCGCCATGGTCGACGGTGAGCCCCTTCCGGTGGCTCCGCCGTGGAAAAAAGGGGGTGAATCAGTTCGCAAGTGACCTGGGATCACGTTAGTGTCCTCGGTTTGGCCGGAGATCTCGCCCTCGCAGAGAAATCGCCGGTGAACGTCATCTCTGTCGAGAGGAAGAAGAACCTGACACGTGGGTCCCGCTGTTAGTGACTCAACGGCTCCCTCCTCTCTTTTATTTAAATTCCAGATTTCTTGCAATCTTGCAAAAATCATATCTTCAGTTTCTGAGCTCCAAAAGTTGTGAAACAAATTTTGTGATGATCCAAGGGATGGCTAGTTTTTAATAAAAATATAAAATGCACCATATTTTCTGTGAAAGATAATTGTTATGAATTAATCTTGTTAATTCTATGTAACTCATATATCTTGATATACTGCTCCAAATGTTGTCCAATTTTTATGCTACGCTCTGGATAGTATTAGAATGCTCTGGTAATTATTTCATGATTTTGGGAGTGATGTATTTCTGATATGTAATTTATGTTAATATTATGGCCTAAATCCATGTTTAAATCATATTAAATGATATATGCTTATGCCGGTGTTCTCCTTTGGTGTCAAGCTTGTTCATAGTAGTAGTAACATGTAAATAATCTGAAATCTGTTGTTTGACACTATTTAAGTCATGTTTCTTAATTTATGAATTAAGCACCTTGTTACATGTTAATTAAATATCTTAAGTTTGGCATGTGCAATTGCTCTGAAAAGTTTATGGTAATATCAAGGTGCCTTGCTTGTGCTTCTGTAATTTTTGTAGATTTTTTCTGAGCACTCTTGCTGGTATCTTTTAATTATGTCCTTTTATGGATATAAATTAATAAATGCCTTTCTATTAAGTGTTTAGTAGTCAACATGTGATTTTCTGGTAATCTTGGAATATGCTTGTTCTTATAAACCACTTGGTTGGTGCTAAAAATGTTTTTGCTATGTCATCAACTAATTAATTAAAGGTTATAAAGCTGTTCTGGACAGCAAGGGAGTAATCTGTTTGTTGTCTAATGATAACTTTACTTTCGGAAAGACTTGCCTATAGCAAAGATGTTGTAAACTTTGTATGCTAGCTGCAGTTTAAATTTGGGATCATTTGGTCTAGTAATTTAAAATTTACGTCTCTTCCAATTTGAGTTCTAGGACTAGTTGCTCTCAGTTTTTTTTTCTGGAATAGAACCTGGAACTTTGTTTAGTTGACCTGTTTAACTTATTAATCTTGCTGTGATGTCTAAAGATGAAATGTAAACAATTTCATGAGCTTTCCAGAATGTCCTCATTCATGTTTTCTGGATCTATATATCTCGAGTTATGAATTGTTCTTTGAGCTGCTCTGTTAATTAGTTGTTGCTGTTTAATGGTCTAAGTGATGTGTTCTTGTCAGTTGAGTTCGTACTCTTTTGTGAGCTTGTAATAGAAGTTTACTCCGTAAATGAGTGTCCAGTGAAGTTTATTATCATGTTACCAAGCATTCATCATCATCTTCTGTACACACATTCCTTAGTTATCATGCATGCAATAGGTGCACCGGAGACCGCAGTATCGTTCGAGCTCGAGAGGGTGAATCCCGAAGGCCCAGAGGTTAACCAGGAGACGGAGGTCCAGCCAGCAGGACAAGAGGAACCCAAAGAGGAAGTCGAGTGCCCTAGTCACGAGCCCGCTTTGTTCATGAAAGGCAAGCCCCGAAGCATCTTAATCTCCCACTTTAATTTCAAAGCATACTTGAATATGTTATATCTATTGATGCATTACGTATAGGAGTTGTGATGGAACCCTTGCTGTATTATGCCTTTCCTTGTCCAGATATCTTACCCCTACCTGGTTGTAGAGTTAGGGTCGAGTAGCAACTTAGCCATGCTTAAATCGGTAGAAGTCGGGTGATATCCTGTCACCTGCGTGAAATAGGGTCTGTTGCTGGATCACGAATGGCTATATGTGCTATTGTGGGAAAGAACCTGGTTTAAAATGACTTAAGCCAAGCGGGGTTTTGCAAGGTGGTAGTAACTCCATCTGTGGCAGCTAAGGACCGATTGTTGTACGTCCTCTTGTCATGTTGAACGCATGCCTGACACTTAGTCGGCCGGATAACTCATTTTGACCGTGAAGCCAAGTAGTATGACTCAGGCCGGAAGACCGGCAAGTATAAAGTGCGCACTATCAGAGGAAGTGCGGTGTGAGGGGAGCCATTGGTGTAAGACCAAGGGTAGGTGATTTAAATGTCTTGATCTTCCTGGCAGAGTGGCAGCCCTGGGAGTGCGGCGCTGATCGGAGCCACGATTCCTGAGTTGTACCAAAGGTGACCCGCTTGCTCTCCGACGGGGAATACATGGGTGAGTGCTAGGAATAACCCTCCAGCTGGATAGGAATCGACTCGAATCGTCGTCTCTCCCGGATAGTGAGAACTTGACAGAGCAGCGGCAAACGTAGCATTTACTAAGTACTATGGTTCTTAATGATGATGTCAAGGATAGCCAGAAAGAACATATGATGAAACTTGATATGGTTATTATTGTTTGCTAATAATCAAGTGAAGTGCTTAGTCCAGGTGCTAATATAGTGGTAGGCTAATGATAATCAATATGATGCTTTTAAGAATAGTTTACTCTCCAATCTAAGCTTTTTTGCAAAAAGATATGAGTCAAGCTAGCTACACTTTATACTCAGCCTTGCATAATCCTTGGTGTCTTTTGTGTTTGGTTAGACGGGTAAGTCTAGCTGAGTACATCCTCGTACTCAGGGTTTATTCACACCTATTGCAGATGATATCTTCTATGATGGCTTCTGCACGACCTGCCTTCATCCCGCTGGGGATGTGGACTGAACCATTGGGCGCGGTTCTCTAACAACTTCATACCCTGATGCTTTTGGTGGATGAGATAAGACTCTGGCAGTATCAAGAACTATGAAATGTGTGTGTAAAAACTATGTTGCTTCTGCTACTTCCAAACTTGTGTTGTAATAACTAAGTACTCCAATGTGGTGCCGCTTCGTCGGCAATGAATGGACTATGTAACATTTGTTGTATTGTGTTGAACTATTACAATCTTGGTTTGTTGCAAAGTTGGTTTGAAATCCTTTGTGGTATCGGTTGACTACCGGGATTATATGGGCTCAAGTCTGGAAACATGATTGCTAGACCGATCGTTTCTACACTTGAACTCTTATAATTTGGTTGGTTTCTCTGATAGCAGGCATCAGAACAAGTTCAGCATTAAAATGCATCATTTGTGTATTTAAAAACAAAAGAGTTTTAAATAAAAAGTGAGAAAATCAGCACCTAAAGTATGCCAGTGGTCGAATCATCCTTGCCCATATAAGGACTTTTGGTGGCTATTTATGTTCTGACTTGGGGGGTTTTAATTATGCATCTCCGGCAGTACTCAGGTATGGATGTGTGATGACTGCACTATGTTACCCTATGGTCTAATGGTAGAGGTAGCCTTCATATGTGAATTAGCCACATATGTCGCTAGATTTAAGTTACGCAACATTGCACCTATGCTCAAGTGTGAGCTGTGAGAGGACGATCGTCCAAACGACGGTCTAGGGGAGTGATCACGGTGGTTTTCTGGAGTGGTTGCATGTCAAACCATGGAACCACGAAAGAAACTTAATTGGGGAGTATTTAATTTCTCAGGTAGCTGTGGTGTCGTTGTTTGCACATGTCAGGGCATGTATGAGCAATGTGCACTTAGTTTACTACTTTCGTAAGTGAGATATTGGGAATTGTTGGGCTGCAATGAAGTTTTATGCAGGTACTCTAACAGCGCGCGTGTAAATTGATGGTTACCGTATCGAGAGATGAATGTATGCCACCGTATATCCATTACTATAATAATTTTCTAAATTTGTGAGGATGTACGGTTCGTGCATGCATCATATCACATTCATACATACATTCTGTCTACTCCTTCCCTTACAATATCGTACCTTTTAATTAAATAAATGTTGCTTAAATAATCCTCTCTCACCCATAGTTATTCCTTTCCACAGATGGACGTGCTCGCCTCACCTCTCTCCAGCGACACCTTTCTGAGCGAGTTTGGCACTCCTACTCTGCTTTGGAGGGTGCTGCAGTCAGTGGGGTATACTGAGCCAAGTCAGTACTCCTGGTGGGAGGTGGATATGACAGGAGACTTGCAGTGGTTTGCTGTGCAGGGAGTTGTCCCACCACATGGGGGCAGGCCTGCATGGTCAGGGTGGACCTGCAATTCAGATGGGCAGACCCCATGGGAAGCAGCTCAGGTTGCGGCCTATGCTATGCTGCTCAATATCTGTAAGAGGTTTGGCAATGAGCTGACAGGAGGGCCAGCGGCCTCCATTCCGCATGCTGACCCAGCAGCGGCCGGGTGGAAGCAGGCTGATGGTTGTGCGTTGGTCCGAGGTCGAGGAGAGCGAGCTGAGAGCTCCAGCCCTGCTATTTGTGCTATGATGGCTATGCTCAAGCTATTCAGTCAGTGAGAGGACACCTATGCAAAGGTGATGGTTGCTGTTCGCCAGGCTCAGGAGATGCAATAGAAGGCTGAAAAGTGTGCTCACAAGTTCCGCAAGCAAGCTAGACTCCTAGAGCAAGCCCTAAAGGACCGCAATGACTAGACATTGCGGAGTATCGTATGCAGCAGTGGGTGAAGGCCACTAGAGAGAGATCATAAGCAGGTGCAAATGAGTCAGTTGGCTAGGGAGAAGGAGACCGTGCAGAAGTGCTTGGTGCAGATCACCTATGAGAGGGATACTGCACTCCGCGTGTCAGAGAACAGGCGTTGGGCATGGGAGATGCACCGTATCCAGTCGGCTGAGTGGGAGAACTACCTGCAGGATTAGATTGAGGCTGGTCTTGTGGAGATTCACTGTGTCAACAACTTGCGACACCCTATTCCTCACCCTGTACTAGTTTACCCACAGGTGGGACCTCAGGTGATCGTGGCTGATGATGATGGTATGGAGGTAGATGGACCGGCCACGGCTGCACCACCCTTGCACGAAGACGTGGAGGATGAGGAGCTTGAGCCAGTTAGCGACGAGGATGGAGAGGCGATCTTCGACGCTGACTCAGACGACGAGCCGGGAGTGTAGTGGGTAGTTGGTAGCCGCCCTGTGAGGCTCTTTTGTAGCATGACCTATGGCAGTCATGTTCTTGTAATCATGTTGTAATCCTGAACCTTGATCTTAGACTTGTGTCTGTGCTTTGGTGATGTAATAACTTTACGGACCAGATGTTGTAATGACTCTATCATGTTCGAACGACTGTAATGATATTTCTCGTTGTTGTGCATTTTTGGATATCTGTGTCATGTTTTGGAATTGGTGATGTTGTTTTGTGGAATTGAATTATTGTGCCTTTTTCTGTAAAGTTATTCCCTCGAATACTTTCAATACTCACTGACTGTGTCTTTACATGTGTCTCGCGGCGCTCGAGGTGCGGAAAATCGTGCGAACATGAATCCACCCCCTCATCCTCCACCACCGAATTTAGCTGAGTTGATGCAAATGATGGTGGAAAGTCAGAGGCTACTCACTGAGACTATTAATCAGATGGCAAACCAGGGTGGTGGGAATGTACAACATCCGCTAGCACCTAATCAGTACAGCAGTTTCAAGGATTTCATGGATACCAAGCCCCCATCTTTCAGAGAGCCCGAAGAACCCCTTCATGTGGAGGAATGGCTGAAGACGGTGGAACAGAAGTTTCGCTTTTTTTGGCTAACTGACAATCTGAAGGCAGAGTATGCAGCTATCAACTACAGGGTCCAGCTGGTATTTGGTGGAATCAGGATAGGGAGGCTCTTCCAGAAAACACTAAGGTGGACTGGAATCTCTTTCGTGAAGCTTTCAGGGGACATTTCATACCTCCTGGGGTCATGGAAATGAAGCATACTGAGTTCGTGCAATTAACTCAGGGCAACAAAACTCTGAAGGAGCATTTGCATGCTTTCAATCATCTGTCAAGGTATGCTCCTGAGATTGTGAGCACTGAATCCAAGAAGATTGCTAGCTTCAAGAGGGGTCTTGGCCCCAAGCTGTTGAAGACTATGGGCCGCACTAAGTGTGCTGTTGACGGTCCTTAATGCTCATATTTAACCATCAATTAATCATGGAAAAGGATCCAAATGCAACCAACACCTAGACTTAGGGTTTTATCTGACAGAATTCCATGAGTTTTGGTGTTTGTCTA